>Ga0307414_10000212_pt1 | contig 38895 bp, 40 predicted proteins | sample DK1Ometagenome_FD_203804 | JGI IMG/M metagenome (GOLD analysis project Ga0307414, IMG submission 203804) | Maize rhizosphere microbial communities from greenhouse at UC Davis, California, United States - DK15-O-3 | ecosystem: Host-associated > Plants > Roots > Rhizosphere > Soil | place: USA... | reverse complement strand
TAGATGATGCACGCGCGATCGACGAGGTCGAGCGTTTCACGGACGTTGTGATCGGTGATGAGGACGCCGATGCCGCGCGTCTTCAGATCGGCGACAAGGTCGCGAATATCGCTGATCGACAGCGGGTCGATCCCGGCAAAAGGTTCATCCAGCAGCATGATCGACGGATTGGCCGCCAGCGCGCGCGCGATTTCGGCGCGGCGCCGTTCGCCGCCTGACAGCGCCATCGCCGCCGAATCGCGCAGCCGGGTGAGGCCGAATTCGTCGAGCAGTTCCTCGAGCCGCCGTTCGCGCGACACCTTGTCGGGCTCGCTGAGTTCGAGCACCGCGGCGATATTCTGCTCGACCGTCATGCCGCGAAAGATCGAGGTTTCCTGCGGCAGATAGCCGAGCCCCAGAATCGCGCGGCGATACATGGGCAGCGCGGTGATATCGTCGCCGTCGAGCATGATGCGCCCGGCGTCGGGCTTCACCAGCCCCATGATCGAATAGAAACAGGTCGTCTTGCCCGCGCCATTGGGACCGAGCAGGCCGACGACCTCTCCCTTCCCGACCGACAGCGACACGTCGGAGAGGACGACGCGCTTGTCATAGCTTTTGGCGATCGACACCACCACCAAGCCGTTGCCCGCCGCCGCGTCCTGCTGAACATGCGCCCGATGCCCGGCGACGCCATGATCGGTGGCGGGCGGTGCAAGGGTGGATTCGTCGGTCATAAGCGCGTCGCTTCCTGTGAGAATATGTGCGGGCGTTACCCGAGGAGCGCGCCGAACGTCAATCTGGCAAGATATTTGCAGGGCGGCTTTTACCTCCCCTCCGCACGCGGGAGGGGTTGCGAGACTGGGTTTGGCGAAGCCGGGACCTAGTCGCAACGGGGTGGGCAATTCACCATCACAGCTTCGCCCACCCCGCTGCGGCTAGCCAACAAGTTGGCAAGCCTCGCTGCCCCTCCCGCTTGCGGGAGGGGAGAAAGACTAATGCCCCGCCTGCGGCCCGCGCGCGATCCCCGACAGCGCAAGCTGTTCATCGATCGCGCCGAGCAAGCGCGCGAGAGCCGCCTCGTCCTTCGCCTCGGCGCGCGCCACGAGCACATCCTGCGTGTTCGACGCACGGAGCAACCACCAGCCATCGTCTGTCAGCACCCGCGCGCCGTCGGTGCGGTCAACCTTGGCCCCGGCAGCGGCGAGCCGGTCCAGAACTTCATCCACAATGGCGAATTTGCGGACCTCATCGACCTGGAAGCGCATTTCGGGGGTATTGACCATCGGCGCCATTTCGCCGCGCAACCGGGTGACGCTCTTGCCGAGCTTCGCCGCCGCCTCGATCAGCCGCACCGCGGCATAGGGCGCATCGTCGAAGCCATAATAGCGGTCGGCGAAGAAGATATGCCCGCTCATCTCGCCCGCCAGCGGGCTGCCGGTTTCCTTCATCTTCGCCTTGATCAGGCTGTGGCCGGTCTTCCACATCAACGGTTGCCCGCCGAGTTCCGCGACACGGTCGAACAGCGCCTGGCTCGCCTTCACATCGGCGATGATCGTCGCCCCCGGCGTGTCGGCGAGCAAGGCTGCGGCATAGATTTGCAGCAGCTGATCGCCCCAGATCACCCGTCCCTCGCCGTCGATCGCGCCGATCCGGTCGCCATCTCCGTCGAAAGCGACGCCGAAATCGAGATTCCTCTCGGCGACGAGCTTTCTGAGATCCGCCAGATTCTTTTCTTCGGTGGGATCAGGATGGTGGTTCGGAAAATGGCCGTCGATATCGGTGTAGAGAAGGAAATGCTCGCCGGGCAGCTTCGCGGTCAGCTTCTCGATCACGGTGCCCGCAGCGCCGTTGCCGGCGTCCCAGCCGATACGCAGCGCCTCGCCGGTGAAACCTTCGACCAGCCGGTCGACATAGGCATCGACGATGTCGATGCTCTCAGACGATCCCTCATCCCCGGGACTCACGCTTTCCCAGTCGCCTGCGGCGGCCATCGCGCCGATCGCCTGAATGTCGGCGCCGAAGAACGGACGCCCCTGAAGCACCATCTTGAAGCCATTATAGTCGGGGGGGTTGTGGCTGCCGGTTATCTGTATGCCGCCGTCAACCTCTTCCGTTGATGCCGCATAATAGAGCATCGGCGTCGGCCCCAGCCCGACATTCAGCGCATCGACGCCTGCGGCGTTGATACCTTCGACCAACGCGTCGCACAGCATCGGCGACGACAGACGTCCGTCATAGCCGACCGCGACGCGCTTGCCGCCGCCACGGCGCACCATCGTCGCAAAGCTGCGCCCGATGGCATAGGCGTCGGCGGCCGACAATGTGTCGCCGACGACGCCGCGAATATCATATTCGCGCAGCATGGTCGGGTGGAAAACATGCGTCATAAAGGGCCTCGCTGATGGGGAGAGGAAAGATCAGGCGACGGCGAACAAATCGCCGTCGGGGTGCAGCCGTTCGCGCGCCGGCAGGTTGAGCCCACCCATTGCTTCACGCAATTCTTGCCGCGCAACGACATGACCAATCCCCATGCCGCCCAGATGCGCCTTGTCGAGCAGGGTGAGGCCGGCCGGGAAAAGCTCGCGATAGATGACGCGTTCGCCCAGACCCGGAATGACGCGAAAGCCGACGCGGCGCGACAGCTGGGTCAGCGCTTCGCCCACACGGCGCATATTATGCGCGTCGACATGCTGGAGCCGGTTGCGCAGGATGATCCAGTCGATCGTCCGCCCGTCGGTCTTGGCGCGCGCCTTGCGCGTGTCCCAGATCAGTTCGGAATAAAAGCTGGGGCGCACGACCTGAAAAGTCTCCGGGTCGACCTGTCCGATCAGATCGAAATCGATGAAACTGTCGTTGATCGGAGTCACCAGCGTGTCGGCGCTGGTCGCCATGTGGCGCGCGAACACATCGTCGCGGCCCGGGGTATCGGCGATCAGATAATCGGCGCCTTCGCTCAAACGCGCGACCTGATCGTCAAGTTCTGCGATCGTCGTCCCCTCGAACACCTCGAAATTCGGGGTCGGCAGCTTGATCTCGCGGCGCTGTTCGGTGTTTTTGCGATTCTCGAGATAGCGGTGAAAGGTGCGCTGACGCGGGTCGAGATCGATCCCTGCGACGCGCCATCCCTGGCTGGCGAGCGCGACCGCGAAATGGACGGCGCAGGTCGATTTTCCGGTCCCGCCCTTTTCATTGGCGAAGATGATCCGGTGCGGTGGGGGCTTCGTCGCTGAATTCGTCATGAGGCGTTGCGATTTTCCTGTCAGCGGCGCATGGCGTCCGCGTGGGTGGTGCATGGGCGCCGCCAATATCGGAGGCCGGGCAAGGGTGCAAATCATCCGTGATATTGCCACGCTTCATCGCGCCGTCGCGGCGCTGAAGCAGGGCGGCAAAAGCGTGGCTTTGGTGCCCACCATGGGCGCACTCCACGAAGGTCATATCTCGCTTGTCCGCATGGGCCGGCGCGTCGCCGACCATGTCGTCGCGTCAATCTTCGTCAATCCGACCCAATTCGGTCCGAATGAGGATTTCGCCGCCTATCCGCGCAACGAGGCACGCGATGCAGGGATGCTGGTCGACGAAGGCGTCGCGCTGCTGTGGGCACCCGATGTCGGCGTCATGTATCCGGGCGGCCATGCCACGCATATCGAGGTCGCCGAACTGGGCGCCGATTATTGCGGCGCGGCGCGGCCCGGCCATTTCGACGGCGTCGCGACCGTCGTCGCCAAATTGTTCAATCAGGTACGCCCCGATATTGCGATTTTCGGCGAAAAGGACTGGCAGCAGCTCGCGATCATCCGCCGCATGGCACGCGATCTCGATTTCAACATCGATATATTGGGCGCGCCGATCGCGCGCGACGCGGATGGCCTCGCGCTCTCGTCGCGCAACGCCTATCTGTCGTCCGAGCAGCGCAAGGCGGCGACCAGTTTCCCCAAAGCGCTCCAGACCGCGACCGCCGCACTGGCAAACGGCGGCGATCTGTATGAAACGCTGGCGAAGGCCGAAGCGGCGATCATCGCGGGCGGGTTCGACAGCGTCGATTATATCGCGCTTGCCGATGCCGACAGCCTCGAACAGCTGGCCAGTTTTCGCTCCCCCGCGCGCCTGCTGGCGGCAGCAAGAATGGGCAAAACACGGCTGATCGACAATTACCCCGTAGGTTGATCAGTATAAAAATAACCTTATTTCAATATCTTATATTCTTATCCCCGACAAATTCATATGGTCGTTAACCTTTTATTGACCATGAACGTCAAGGATTGACCCCGAAAGCTTCCCTGTGGGGTGGGAAGCGACAGGGGGTTATCATGGCGAACAGTCTGAAGTCTGCCCAATATCTGATCGAAAGCCGGCTGCTCGACGCGGCCCGTGGTGATGCAGGCGCCTATTTCGATTTGGGCATCGCTTTTTCCACCGGCTCCGGAGGGGTCGATGTCGATCTGATCCAGGCGCATAAATGGTTCAATCTGGCCGCGCTCGGCGGCAACGTCGAAGGCCAGCAGTGCCGCGCCGACCTGTCCGACGAAATGTCGCGCGACGAAATTTCCGAGGCGCAGCGTCAGGCGCGCGCCTGGCTCGATGAAACCGCTCGCCGTCCGGCCGCGCGGCGATTCGCGGCCTGAGCATCATCAGGCGCGCGCACGCCTCCACATGCCGGATTCCTTGACAGGATAGTCTCCGCACCACCGCCTCATGGCGAGAGCGAGACGGTCACTTCGCCAGCGGCGGCGCTCCGGTCGATGCCACCATCCGTTCGCCATCAATGACGATCGGGCTCGTCAGCCCGTCGACAAACGCTCCCTCGGGACGGAAACGCATTCCGCGCGCCTGAACCTGCGGATTGGCAAAGACCCCCGCCACGTCATTGATCGGCCCTGCGGGCACATCCTGAGCCTCCAGCGCGTCCGACAGAGGTTGCGCATCCCAGCCCGCGATCCTGGCCGCGAGCATCGGGATCAGTTCGCGCCGGTTGGCCAGCCGCGCGGCATTGTTCGCAAAGCGCGCATCATCGGCCCAGCCAGCCTCCCCCAGGATCGTGCACAGCTTGCGAAACTGCCGATCATTTCCAACCGCAATCACCAGCTGCCCATCCGCCGTCGCGAACGCCTGATAGGGGACGACATTGGCGTGACCATTGCCCATGCGGCTGGGCGAGACGCCGCTCGCCAGATAATTGGCCGCCTGATTGGCGAGCACCCCGACCTGACAATCCAGCAAAGCCATATCGATATGCGCGCCCTTGCCGGTGACGTCACGACGTCGCAGGGCCGCAAGGATCGCGACGGTCGAATACATGCCGGTGAAGACATCGGCGTAGGCGATTCCCGCCTTTTGCGGCGCGCCATCGGGCTCGCCGGTCAACGACATGGCGCCGCCCATCGCCTGAATGATGAAATCATAACCCGCGCGGTGCGCATAAGGTCCGGTCTGGCCGAAACCGGTGATCGAACAGACGATCAATTCCGGAAATGCGGTACGCAGGGTCGCCGGGTCGAGACCATATTTGGCAAGCCCGCCCAATTTGTAATTTTCGATGACGACATCGGCGTCGGCGATCAGCGCGCGAACCTCCGCCTGACCCTCGGCGGTCGCAATGTCGATCGCGACCCCCCGCTTGCCGCGGTTGGTGCTGTGATAATAGGCCGCACCCAGATTGGCGCCCTTGTCGTCCATGATGAACGGCGGGCCCCAACTGCGCGTGTCGTCGCCGACGCCGGGGCGCTCGACCTTCACCACCTCGGCGCCCAGGTCGGCGAGCAATTGCCCGCACCACGGCCCCGCGAGAACGCGGGCCAGTTCGACTATGCGAATGCCCGCCAGCGGCTTCGGCGCCACCTCAGGCAAAACTGGCAATGCCGGTGATGGCACGGCCGAGGATCAGCGCATGGACGTCGTGCGTTCCTTCATAGGTGTTCACCGTTTCCAGATTCACTGCGTGGCGGATGACATGATAGTCGGCCGATATGCCGTTGCCGCCATGCATGTCGCGCGCGACGCGGGCGATATCGAGCGCCTTGCCGCAATTGTTGCGCTTGAGCAGGCTGATTGCGTCGGGAATGAGCCGGCCGTCGTCGATGAGCCGGCCGACGCGCAGCGCCGTCTGCAAACCCAGCGCGATTTCGGTGAGCATATTGGCGAGCTTGAGCTGGACGATCTGGTTTGCCGCAAGCGGGCGCCCGAACTGCTTGCGATCCAGCACATATTGGCGCGACGCCTCATAACAGAATTCGGCGGCGCCCATCGCCCCCCAACCGATGCCGTAACGCGCGCGGTTGAGGCAACCGAACGGCCCTTTCAGTCCCGACACCTCGGGAAGCAGCGCATCTTCGCCGACCTCGACCCCGTCCATCACAATCTCGCCAGTGATCGACGCGCGGAGCGACACCTTGCCCTCGATCTTCGGTGCCGAGAGGCCCTTCATGCCTTTTTCGAGCAGGAAACCGCGGATCGCGCCGTCATGTGCGTCGGACTTCGCCCAGACGACGAAGACGTCGGCGATCGGCGAATTGGTGATCCACATTTTCGCGCCCTTGAGGCGATAGCCGCCCGCAATCTTTTCGGCGCGCGTCCGCATCCCGCCGGGGTCGCTGCCGGCATCGGGTTCGGTCAGGCCGAAACAACCGACGAGCTCGCCCGACGCGAGCCCGGGCAGGAAGCGTTGCTTCTGCTCCTCGCTGCCATAGGCGTTGATCGGGTGCATCACGAGCGAGCTTTGCACCGAGCAGGCCGAACGATAGCCGGAATCGACGCGCTCGACTTCGCGCGCGATCAGTCCGTAGCTGACATAGCTCAGCCCCGCGCCGCCATATTTGGGGTCGATCGTTGCGCCGAGCAGGCCGAGTGCACCCATTTCGCGCATGATCTCGCGGTCGAAGCGCTCGTCGAGAAAGGCCGAGGTGACGCGCGGCAACAGTTCGGCTTCGGCATAGCTGCGCGCGGTATCACGCACCATCCGCTCTTCTTCGCTGAGTTCGGCGTCGAGCTGCAACGGGTCGAACGGATCGAGCGCCTCTATGCGCTGCGGGTCGGCGAGGGCCATATGGGTGAGCTTTCTTTGCAGCGAGCGGGCCCTGCCGGGACGCGCGCTAGGGGGTCGGGTCGGCCGCTTTGCCAGCCATCGCGGCAGCGGGACTGTCGCGCGGTTCCAGTATCGCTGCGGTTTCAATGAGGTCAAGCGCGCGGCGTGCCTCGTGATAGCGGCGTGCGTCGATCAGCCAGTCGTTCGCGGCGGCCGCGCCCGGCATCGCCTGAACCTCTTCGATCGCCTTGTCGACCTGCCCGCCAACCAGCGCACGGCGCGCCCGGTCGAGCCGTTCCGACGCACGCGGCGATTGCGTTCCTGCCGGCCGCACGACGAATATTTCGGACAATTCACGGCGCATCCCGGTCCACAGGCTGCCGCCGCCCTCGCTGCGCCCGACCAGATGGGGCGAGAGCATGTCGAGTTCGGCGCGCAACTGGTCGAGCGTCACCGGCTCACGCGATGCTTCGATGATCGTCTTGACTGCATTGGGCTGATCGTCGCCGAAGCGCAGGCGCAATTGCGCCTCCAGATAGCCAAGCGACAGTCCGCGATCGATCGCGCGGCGCACTGCGAAAGCGACGAGCAGCCCTTCGGCGCGCGAGGCATTGCCCGACGCCGATGCGGCCTCGAGGGTGATGCGCGACAATCTTTGTTCGAGGTCGGCCACCCGCGCCGCGAGCGCGTCGGCGCCGTCGACCGGGGTGACAACCAGCGGGACCTGTCCGCCGCTCGCTGGCTCGCCCGCCGCCATCACCGCGCCGCCACCGGGCGTATCGGCCACTTTTGTTACGGTCGCCGCATTTTTATCGGTGAGCCAGCGGTTCATCGCCCAGCCGCCACCGGCAATGCCGATCAGCAGCAGAAGAAAGGCGCTGATGGCGATGGCACGGAATGAGGGCCCCCGTTTCGGGGCCACGCCATCCGCTGGCGAGGACGTGTCGATGGTATCGATTGCCATGTGTCTCTTTCGAACGACCCTATTTTTGCCCCTTGTGGCACAAAGCATGCGCCTGTGCCAACAATGCAGCGTCGTCGGGACGCACAGCGACCGCCACCTCGCTCCAGCCCGAACCCGCCGCGGCCGCGACCTTCGGGCTGATCGCGGCGAGCCGCAAATGCGCGCGCGCGCTGCCAACAAGCTCCGAAATTCGCGCCGCGCCGCGCATCGAATGTGCGAGCAGCACCGCGGGCGCAGCGATCATCTGCGCCCATGCCGGAGGCGGATCGATCGGATCGACCGCATAGCAGGGAAGCGGGACCAGCGTGGCGCCGAGCGTATCGAATGCCGAGCGGTCGCGCGCGCAAAGCCATAATATCTTTTGGATTTTTCGTGACGTCATCACGCCAAGAAGGTCCTGCCCGTCGGTCGATCCGGCCATCTCGACACGCAACCCCGCGGCCTCCAGTGCTTCGGCGGTCGCCGACCCGACGGCATAGACCGGCAGCGAAGCCAGCCCCGCAAGACCGGAACCCGCAAGGCGCGCCGCCTGCGCGCTCGTCACCAGCAGAGCATCGAAATCGAGCGTCGCTGGCGGCGTCCACGGCATGGGTTTCGCCGCGAACAGCGGCAAATGACGCGCATCGAGCCCCAGTGCCTTTGCCCGGCCGACCGTCGCCGCGCCGCCCGGATCGGGGCGGGTGACGATCAGCGGCAGGCCATGACTCATGCCGAAAAAAGGCGCCGTACCGCCTCTGGCGCCTCGTCGAGCAGGCGGTGCGCCAGCGCTTCCGCCTCGCCAGCGCCGGTCACCAGCGCGTGCCCCGTGGCATGTTCGGCGCCGTCGTCCGAAAAAATCTCTGCATCGAGGCGCAGCGATCCATCCTCGCGAAAATGGGCATAGGCCGCAACCGGTGAGCGGCAATCGCCGCCCAGCGCCGCCAGAAACGCCCGCTCGGCCGCGACCGCGCTATGGGTCGGCGCATGATCGATCGCCGCGATCAGCGCGCGCACGCGGTCGTCGTCGGAGCGGCATTCGATCCCGATCGCGCCCTGCGACGCTGCGGGCAGCAACAGATCCGCGCCCTGCACGGCGCCGACGTCGAACATCCCCAGCCGGTCGAGCCCGGCAGCGGCGAGCAGCGTCGCATCGACATCGCCCGCCGCCAGCTTGCCCAGCCGTGTGGCGACATTGCCGCGCAACAACATGGTCACGAGATCGGGCCGCAATCTTTTCACCTGTGCCGCGCGGCGCGGACTGCTCGTTCCCAGCCGCGCACCCTGCGGCAGATCGGCGATACTCGCAGCAGCAACACCCTCGCGCACCACCAGCCGGTCGCGCGGATCCGCGCGTTCGAGCATCGCTACGAGCGCAAAGCGCGGATCGCGAAGCGTTTCGACATCTTTGAGCGAATGGACCGCAATGTCGATTTCACCTGCGTCGAGCGCGGCATCGAGCTCGCGCGTCCAAAGCGCCTTGCCACCAACCTCGGCCAGCGCACGATCCTGGATCCGGTCGCCGGTGGCGGTCATCGGCACGATTTCCAGCGTGTCCGGCGCCAGATCATGCGCTGCGATCAATGCCGCAGCGGCCATATTCGCCTGCGCCCGCGCGAGCGGCGACGCGCGCGTGCCGATGCGCAGCGGGTTTTGAGCTGTGGGAAGGTCAGTCATGCGTCGCTGCTAAGGCTTGCGCGTCCGAAAAGAAAGATGGGGGATTTAAGGAGACTCCCGCCGACATATTCGTCGGGGCCGCGAATCTTCCCCTTCAACCGCCGCTTGCCCCCTTACGCTCTACGCGCGTAAGGAACCGGCGACATTATGACCATCATCCTGGGCCTTGAATCAAGCTGCGACGAAACCGCGGCGGCACTTGTCGATAGCAATCGGCGCATCCTCGCGCACCGCGTCGCGGGGCAGGAGGCCGAACATAGCCCCTATGGCGGCGTTGTTCCGGAGATTGCGGCCCGCGCGCATGTCGACCGTCTGGCGCCGATCGTCGAGGGCGTGCTGGCCGACGCCGGCCTCTCTTTGACCGATGTCGATGCGATCGCCGCAACCGCCGGGCCGGGGCTGATCGGCGGCGTCATGGTCGGGCTCGTCACCGGCAAGGCCCTTGCGCACGCCGCGAACAAGCCGCTGATCGCGGTCAATCACCTTGAGGGTCATGCGCTGTCGCCGCGGCTCGTGGCCCCCGAATTGCAATTTCCCTATCTGCTGCTCCTCGTCTCGGGCGGCCATTGCCAGCTGCTGCTCGTCAGGGGCGTCGGCGATTATCGCCGCCTTGCCACCACGATCGACGATGCCGCAGGCGAAGCCTTCGACAAGACCGCAAAGCTGCTCGGGCTTGGCTATCCCGGCGGCCCCGCGGTCGAACGCATCGCACAGCAGGGCGACCCACGCGCCGTGCCGCTGCCGCGTCCGCTGGTCGGCAGCGCCGAGCCGCATTTCTCCTTCGCCGGGCTCAAAAGCGCGGTCGCGCGCGCGGCGGCATCGGGCGCGCACAGCATTCCCGACCTCGCCGCCTCGTTCCAGCAGGCGGTCGTCGACTGCCTCATCGATCGCAGCCGCATCGCGCTGACCGCCTGCCCCGAAGCCACCGCCTTCGTCGTCGCTGGCGGGGTTGCCGCCAATGGCGCGATTCGCGGCGCGCTCACCGAACTCGCGACACGCTTCGACAAGCCGTTCGTCGCTCCGCCCCTGTGGCTGTGCACCGACAATGGGGCGATGATCGCCTGGGCGGGCGCCGAGCGTTTCGCCGCCGGGCTCACCGATCCGCTGTCGGTGGCCGCGCGGCCGCGCTGGCCGCTCGACCCCGATGCCGAAGCGGTGCGCGGCGCGGGAGTGAAAGCATGACGTCACGATATTCCCGCTTCGGCATCGTCGGCGGCGGTGCCTGGGGCACCGCGCTCGCGCAGCTTCTCGCCGCCGAGGGCGCGCCCGTCCGGCTGTGGGCGCGCGAAGAGGAGGTCGTTACCGCGATCAACGCCGACCATCGCAACCCGCTGTTCCTCCCGAACGCGGCGTTGTCGCCTTCGCTCACCGCGACGGGAAACCTCACCGACCTTGCTCCATGCGACGCGCTGCTGATCGTCGTCCCCGTTCCCTATCTGCGCGCGGTGCTCGCCGAGCTTTCCGTTGGCGATGCGCCGTTGATCTTCTGCAGCAAGGGGATGGAGGCCGGCAGCTTTGCCTTCCCGATCGACATCGCGCGCGATCTGGCGCCGTCGCGGCCGCACGCCGTCTTGTCGGGGCCGACCTTTGCGCATGAGGTTGCCGCCGGCCTGCCGACCGCGATCACGCTGGCGGCCGCCGACGCCGAGATGGCCGCCGCGATCGCAGGCTCGCTCGCGCGTCCGCATTTCCGCCCCTATGTCTCGACCGACGTCATCGGCGCCGAGATCGGCGGCGCGGTCAAGAATATCCTCGCGATCGCCTGCGGCATCGTCGACGGGGCCGGGCTCGGGCTCAATGCCCGTGCGGCGCTGATCAGCCGGGGTTTTGCCGAAATGACGCGCTTTGGCCTGTCGCGCGGCGCGCAGGCCGAAACGCTGGCGGGGCTCGCCGGGCTTGGCGATCTCGTCCTCACTTGCACCTCGTCCAATTCGCGCAACTTCGCGCTCGGCCAAGGGCTGGGCCGCGGCGAAGCTGCCGAAACCCTGATGGCCGACCGCCGCACCGTCGCCGAGGGGGCCTTCAGCGCCCCCGTCGTCGCGGCCGCGGCGCGCGCGGATGGAATCGACATGCCGATCACCGACGCCGTCGCGCGTCTCGTCGCGGGAAAAACAAGTGTATCCGACGCCGTTCAGGCGCTGCTCAGCCGTCCGCTGCGACCCGAAGGTCGATGACGATGGCCCTTCAGACAATGCACATTCAATTGCCTGCCCCCGCACACCGGGCTAGACTGCGGCTCCGGGTGCAGCAGCAGGGGCGCAAGGCTTGAGCCAATCGGACAGCGCAGCTGCGCCCTCATCGCCCGAAGCCCCGCCGCGCGACGCCGACACCGCAGCGCTGGCGAAGGGCGGACGCACCAATTTCTTCGGATTCATTCTTCGCCTCGTCGCGCGCCTGCCCTTTCTCTATGTTGCCGGCCGCTGGTACGGGCCCGAAGCGGTCGGCCGTTTCGCCTTTGCCGTCCTCGTCATCGAACTGGTCGCACAGCTTGCGACATTGGGCCTCAAGCGCGGACTCGCCGAGCAACTGAGTGCTCCCGGCGCCGATCACCGCATCGTCGTGTGGGACGGCATGTTCGTCGCCTTCCTCGCTTCGGCGGCCGGATCGCTGATCCTCTTCTTCCTGCCGCAACTTATGTATCCCGCGGGCGGCATCGACAGCACCGACCGCTGGATGGCCTTCCTCGTCTTTGCCATTGCCGGCACCGAAGTCGCCCTCGCCGCCTGCGCCTATCGCTTTGACATCGGTGCGACGGTGCGCGCGCGCGCGATTGTCGAGCCGTGGGTGATCAGCATTGCCGCCGCCGGATTCTGGTTCGTGTCGATCCGCGACGGGCTGATGCTCTCCTACGCCGCCGCGATGATCGGCGCCTTCCTGACTGCCCTCTGGCCGATGATCCGCCATTATGGCGGCCCCGGTGTGTGGCGACCGCACCCGGCGCATCTGATCGCCGTGGCGCGGCGCAACGCCCCTCTCGCCGCCGCCGACGCGATCGAATGGGGGACGCGCCGGCTCGACCTCTTCATTCTCGGCCAGTTCACCTCCCCGACGATCTACGGCATTTACTATATGGCGCAGCAGGTCGCGTCGCTGCCGCAGAAGCTCAAGACCAGTTTCGAACCGATCCTCGGCCCCGTCATCACCCGCAACCTTGCCGAAAATCGCCTCGGCGCCGTCGCCGCTCAGGTCAGTCAGGTCGGCTTCTGGATTATCGCCGCGCAAACCGGCGTCGCCCTTGCGCTCGGCATCCCGGGCGAAGCCGTAATGGGCCTTGTCGGCCCCGAATTCGTCAGCGGCACCGCCGCGCTCGCCTTCCTTCTCGCCGCCGAGGTCGTCGCGGCGACCGCGGTCGTCAGCGAAGCCGCGCTTGTCTATGTCGCGCGCCACCGCAATCTGCTGATCAGTCTCGCGACGCTCGCGCTGCAGGCGATCTTCAGCGTCGCGCTGATCCTGATCGCCAAATCGATGGGCTGGCCGCCGATTAGCTATGCCGCGGCGGTCGCGCTGGCGCTGATGCTGGCATTGGGTTTCGCCTCGGTGACCAAGGCGTGGCTGCTCGGCCGCCTGCTCGGCACCCCGGTCAACAGCCTGCGCTGGGCGCTTGTCTGGGCGACAGCGGGGGCCGCTGTACTTGGCTGGGGCGCAACGCAGCTTCCCGAATGGGCCGAGTTGCTGATCGGCGTCCCCGTCATCCTGGGCATCTACGCCTGGCTGATCTGGACCCGCGGGTTCGGACCCGCCGACCGCGCGCTGTTCAAGAAACATCCTGAAGAAGCAGCGGCCGAATAGCCGCAATCAAGGTTCGAGATCCCGGCTTTCGCCAGGATCTCGATGAAAGCTTACCCCAGACGCGCGGCGATCTTCGCTTTCAAATCAGTCTGCGCCCGGGGGCCGACCTGCGCGATGATTTCGCGCGCGCACACCGCGCCCATCGTCAGGCAATCGGTCATCGAGCGCCCCTCGGCGTGACCCGACAGGAAACCCGCCGCGAACAGGTCGCCGGCGCCGGTGGTGTCGACGACCTCGTCGATCGGTTCGGCGCCAACCTCGGTCCGCACTCCGCCGGAGAGCGCGATCGCGCCTTGCGCACCGCGCGTCACGACGAGCAGCGGCACCTGTGCTGCGACGCTCGCCACGGCGGCCTCGAAATCATCACTTTCGGCGAGGGCGCAAATTTCGACCTCGTTCGCGAACAGGATGTCGAACAGCCCCTCGGCGATCAGCGCACGGAAATCGGCGCCGTGGCGGTCGATGATGAAGGCGTCGGACAGGGTGAAAGCAACCTTGCGTCCCGCCGCGCGCGACACGTCGATCGCACGGCGCATCGCCGCCCGCGACAGTTCGGGATCCCACAAATAGCCCTCCAGATACAGAATCTCTGAATCCGCGATCCATGCCTCATCGATCATCGCCTGTTCGAGCAGGTGGCTCGCGCCGAGGAAGGTGTTCATCGTCCGCTGCCCGTCGGGGGTGACGAGGATCAGGCAACGCGCGGTCGGCGCGCCTTCGGTCAGCGGCGGGGTTTCATAGGCGACGCCCAGCGCGCGCAAATCGTGAGTGAACACATGGCCGAGCTGATCGTCGGCGACCTGCCCGATAAAGCTGCAACGCTGACCGAGGACAGCCATCCCCGCAAGGGTATTTGCCGCAGAGCCGCCCGACATTTCGATCGCCGGTCCCATCGCGCCATAAAGCCGCTCGGCCTCTTCCGCATCGATCAGCCGCATCGAGCCTTTGGTCAGGCCTTCGGAGGTGATGAGCGCATCGTCGGCGCGGGCGATGACATCGACGATCGCATTGCCGATGGCAACAACGTCGAAACGGGCGGTGGAGGCCATGAAAATTCCTGTCGGTGAGGGGAAAGATTGCGCGGGGCCTTAGGGATGACAGCAAGGCAAGGCAAGCACAACGCTTGACGAAGGGCCGCCCGCCGCGCCATCCCGAAGCATGGCCCGCGTCGTCCACGCTTTCCTCCTCGCGCTCAAGGATTTGCCGCATCCGCGCGTGTTGCGTGTCCTCGCGCTCAGCCTCGCGCTCACCCTGCTCCTTCTCGCCGCCAGCGGCGCCGCGATCTTCTATGCCGCACGCCTGGGTCTCGAACAGGGACGATGGCTGGATGGCGGCGGACTCGACATGGCGGGTATTCTTATCGCGCTTGTATTGATTGCGGGCGGCTGGCTGTTGTTTCGTACCGTCGCGATCCTCGTCGTCGGCCTGTTCGCCGACGCGATCGTCGCCGATATCGAAGAGCGCCATTATCCGGACGCCGCACAAAGCGCGGTCGCGGTCGGTTTGCGTCCGAGTATCATGCTGGCGCTGGCGTCGCTCGCGCGCGTCATCGTCGGCAATCTCGTCGCGATGCCCTTTTATATCCTGTTGCTGGTGACCGGCGTCGGCACATTTCTGCTCGCGCTGCTGGTCAATGCCGTCCTGCTCGGCCGCGACCTCGAAGCGATGATCGGCGCGCGCCACCCCGCCCGGCCGCGCCTCGACCGGTCGGAGCGCTGGTCGCTCGGCCTGCTGTCCGCCGCAAGCTTCCTGGTTCCTGTCGCCAATTTGTTGGCGCCTATCCTCAGCGCCGCTATGGCCGTCCACCTCTTCCATCTCAGTAGCAACAACGAAAAGCGGGGCCTTTGATGATCCGAAACCCGAAGACGCCAAGCTGGCGCCTGACCGCGAGCGCCGGGCTCGCCGTGCTGCTCACCGGTTGCGCCGGCTCCGCCATTCCGCGCGCCATTCCGCCCCAGACCACGGCACCGCCGCCGACGATCGTCAAACCGGTGCAGAACAACACTTTGATCGGCAGCAGCGCCGATGCGGTCGGCAGCATGTTCGGCAAACCGCGCCTTGACGTCGTCGAGGGTGCCGGGCGCAAACTGCAATTCGCCGGCGCCGCCTGCACCCTCGACATTTATTTCTACGCTGCGCGCGCCGGCGCCGCGCCCGTCGCGACCCACGTCGACGCACGCACCCCGGACGGGCGCGATACCGAGGTCAATGGCTGCGCCAACGCATTGCGGCGTTAGAGTCAAAGCGGCCGGCAAGCCGCCGGTGCGGTAAAACTGTCAGACCCGTCACGCCGTCAATTCGGCCAGCGCCCATCGTGCCGCGTCGGCGACCATCGGCGATTCATCCCCGGCCAGCCGCTCGAGTATCGGTCGAAACCGCTTGTCGCGGCTGTTACCCGCTGCGACCGCAGCATTTCGCACCATTCGGTTCCGCCCGATCCGCTTGATCGGGGATCCTGAAAACACGGTGCGGAATTCGGCGTCATCAAGTGCCAGCAAATCGCCAAGCGATGGCGCGACCAGTTCACCGCGCGGCAGGAAGGCGCGGTGCCGCGCCGCGGTATCGGCAAATTTGTTCCACGGACATACGGCGAGACAATCGTCGCAGCCATAAATGCGATTCCCGATCGCGCGGCGAAATTCGACCGGGATCGGCCCGTCATGCTCGATGGTGAGATAGGAAATGCAGCGCCGCGCATCGACGCGGTACGGCGCAGGAAAGGCCTGTGTCGGGCACGCGTCCTGGCACGCCGTGCAGCTGCCGCAGCGATCGCGCGCTGGCTGGCCGGGCGCAAGATCGAGCGTCGTGTAAATCGCGCCGAGGAACAGCCAGCTTCCATGCTCGCGGCTGACGAGATTGCTATGCTTGCCCTGCCAGCCGAGCCCTGCGGCCTCCGACAGCGGTTTTTCCATCACCGGCGCGGTGTCGACGAACACCTTGACCTCTGCCCCCTTCACTTCGGCGACCAGCCAGCGCGCCACCGCCTTCAGCGCTTTTTTGACGACGTCATGATAATCGGCGCCCTGCGCATAGACCGAGATCCGCCCGCGCCCGGGATGATCGGCGAGCGCCAGCGGATCATGCGCCGGCGCATAGCTCATGCCCAAGGCGATCACCGACCGCACCTCGGGCCACAACCCCTTGGGCGAGCCGCGCTGCGCCGCGCGGCTTTCCATCCAGATCATATCGCCATGACACCCGTCGGCGAGCCATTCGCCCAGCCGCGCCGCTGTCTTCGGCGCCGCGTCGGCATCGGCGATGCCGAACGCGACAAAGCCATGCGAACGCGCGACTTCGGCAAGCCGCTGTTCAAGCGATGGCGGTTCCGGCGATGACGTTTCCGGCAAGGGCAAGGGGTTCGCAACCATTGGCGCTCTATACGCCAAGCGCTTGTCCGTGCCATAGTTCGCACGTGCAATGATCGGGGACCGGGGTTTGAGCGATTATAGCGTCGAGGCGTCGGGCCTCACCAAATATTTCGGCAGTTTCAAGGCGGTCGATCATGTGTCGCTCCAGGTGCCGACAGGCAGCATCTATGGCGTGCTCGGCCCCAATGGCGCGGGCAAGACGACCAGCCTGCGGATGATGCTGGGAATCATCGACCCCGACGAAGGCACCAGCCGCATCTTCGGCGATCAGCGGCCGCAGGCGGTGCGCCACCGCATTGGCTATCTGCCCGAGGAGCGCGGGCTTTATCCGGGCATGAAGGCACGCGAGGCGATTGCCTTCATGGGCGCGCTGCGCGGGCTCGACTGGGGCGAAGGACGCCGCCGCGCCGCGATCTTCATGACCGAACTCGGGCTCGAACGCGTCATCGACGAAAAAATCCGTAAAATGTCGAAGGGCATGGCGCAGATGGTCCAGCTGGTCGGATCGATCGTCCACGCCCCCGACCTGATCGTCCTCGACGAGCCGTTTTCGGGGCTGGACCCGGTCAATCAGGAACGGCTGGAGATGCTGGTGAAGCGCGAGCGCGACCGCGGCGCAACGATCCTCTTCTCCACCCATGTCATGGCCCACGCCGAACGCCTCTGCGACCGGATCGCGATCATCGCGCGGTCGCAGCGCCGATTCGAGGGCACGGTCGATGAAGCCCGCGCGCTGTTGCCCATGCAAGTGCGCTACACTCCCCGCGACGACCGCGACACCGCCGGGATAGCGGCAATGCTGCCCGCCAGCGCCGAACGCCGCGGTGACGCGTGGCATTTCACCATTCGCGACGGCGACGTCGAACCGCTGCTGTCGCGGATCACCGCGAGCGGCCATGGCGTCACCGGCCTGTCGATCGCCCGCCCTGCACTCCACGACGCCTTCGTCCATATCGTCCGCCAGGTCGACGCGGGGTTCGCCGCCGATGCGACCTCGGACGCGGTTCAGGAGGCACTGGCATGACCCCCTTCTTACGCAGCATGTTCGTCATTGCCCGGCGCGATCTGATCGCGATCGTCGCCACCCCGACCTTTCTCCTCTTTCTCCTCGCGCCCCTGTTCATGCTCGCGGTCGGCGCGCTCGGCGGCGTCGGCGCGTCACAGCTCGCCGACAGCGCGCGCGGCGCTGGCCGGATCGTCGCGGTGCTGGACGCCTCGGACGTCGAAGCCGCACGCGCCGCCGATGCGCGGCTGCGCGCCGTCTTCGGCCGTCCACCGGTAACGCTCGAAATGCGCATTGCCGGAACCACCGCCCCCGACCCCGTCGCGATCGCACGCGAAAAGGGCAGCGACACCTATGCGGTGCTCAGCGGCCCGCTTGCGACCCCGCGCATCGTCGAACGCGAGCCGGGCAGCAGCGCGGGCCGCTATCTCGCATTGCTCGCGAGCGACATTTTGCGGACGCGCACGAGCGGCGCCGCCCCGCCCGTCGCCCCGCGCTTCGAGAATCTGGCAAGCGGCGGCACCAGCATCGCGGCGCAGCAGTCGATGGGCTTCGCTGCGGTCTTCGCAATCTTTCTCCTCACCCTTCTCCTCGCCGGACAGACCGTCGGTTCACTCGCCGAGGAAAAGGGCAATAAGGTCATCGAAATTCTTGCTGCCGCGGTGCCGCTCGAAAGCGTATTTCTCGGCAAACTGATCGGCATGCTCGGTGTCGCGATCCTCTTCATCGCCTTTTGGGGGGGGATCGCGATCGCAGGCGGTTTCGTCGCCGCGACGCAGATCGATCCCGCAACGCTCGCGGCCGCCGGTGCGGCGAGCAAGCCCGCGATCGCCCTGACCGCCGCCCCGGCCACCGGCTGGGCCTTTTTCCTCGGCGTCGGGCTTTGCTATTTCATTCTCGCTTTTCTCCTGCTCGGCGCGGTTTTCCTCGGCGTCGGCGCGCAAGCGGCGACGGTGCGCGAGATTCAGATGCTCAGCCTGCCGATCACCATTTTTCAGGTCGGAATGTTCAGCCTGTCGGCCGCCGCGGCGGGGGCGCCGGGCAGCAACCTCGCGCGCTTCGCCCAAATCTTCCCCTTCTCCTCCCCCTTCGCGATGGCGGCGCGTGCCGCGACCGACGAAGCCCGCGCGGTCCATCTGCTCGCGATCGGCTGGCAAGCGATCTGGGTCGCGATCGCCATCTTCCTGTCGGTGCGGCTGTTCCGCGCCGGGGTATTGAACAGCGGCGCCGGCTGGAAATTCTGGCGACGCGACCGCGCCGCGGCTGACCGATAGGCCAGTTTGTCCCAGCCTCATTGACAAAGCTGTCAACAGTGGCATTCTGCAACTGATCAAGCCGACGGCGGCAAACGCTGCGGCGATTCTGGCAGAGAGAGGATGCCCCCCTATGGCGACTGCAGCCAAAGCCCAACCCGTCACCGATCCTTATGATATGAGCCCCGCCGCGATCTATTCGGAGGATCGCTGGCAAGCGCCGTTTGCCGAGCTGCGCGCCATGGGGGGCATCTACAAGGTCGAGGACAGCGTCCACGGTCCCTATTGGAACATATCGAGCCACCAGGCGATCCAGCATGTCGAGGCGCTGCCCGACATCTATAGCTCGTCGTGGGAATATGGCGGAATCACCATCCTCGACCGCGACGAGTCCGAGGAATTTCGCCTGCCGATGTTCATTGCGATGGACCGGCCGCAGCACACCGATCAGCGCCGCACCGTCGCGCCCGCCTTCACCCCCGCCGAAATGACGCGCCTGTCCGAAGACATCCGCCGCCGCACCGGCGAAGTGCTGGACAGCCTGCCATGGGGTGAGACCTTCGACTGGGTCGACCGCGTGTCGATGGAATTGACCACGCAGATGCTCGCGATCCTGTTCGATTTTCCGTGGGAAGACCGCCGTAAGCTCAGCGAATGGTCGGACTGGATGGGCGACGTCGAACTCGCCCAAAAGCCCGAACTCCGCGAACAGCGCCGCGCGGTGCTTGAGGAAGCCTTCGTCTATTTCCAGCGTCTGTGGGTGGAAAAGCTCGACCAGCCCCCGACCCCCGACCTGCTCTCGATGATGCTGCACAGCGAAGCGATGAGCCACATGGACAAATATGAGTTCATCGGCAATCTCGTGCTGCTGATCGTCGGCGGCAACGACACGACGCGCAACACCATGTCGGGACTCGCCTATGGTCTCGACCTGTTCCCCGAACAGCGCGCAAAGCTGGAGGCTGATCCTGCGCTCATCCCCAATGCGGTGAGCGAGATCATCCGCTGGCAGACCCCGTTGGCGCATATGCGCCGCACCGCGCTCGAAGATACCGAATTGTTCGGGCACAAGATCGCCAAGGGCGACAAGATCATCCTGTGGTATTTGTCGGCGAACCGCGACGAGAGCGTATTCGATGATGCCGATGCGCTGAAACTCGACCGCGAAAATGCCCGCCGGCACCTGTCCTTTGGCTATGGCGTCCACCGCTGCGTCGGCGCGCGTCTCGCCGAATTGCAGCTGCGCATCTTGCTGGAAGAAATGGCCGCGCGGCGGATGCGTGTGAACGTCGTCGGCACCCCCGAACGCGTCCATGCCTGCTTCGTCCACGGTTTCCGCACCATCCCGGCGACGATCGAGAAATATTGACGACTGCCGGGTCGCAGGCGCAGGGTGGCGGCGTATCGAAAGGGCAAGGACCGCTCATGATCGACCGCCGCCACCTGATTGCCGGACTCGCACTGGGCGGAGCTTTCATCTGCGCGCCGCTGCTCTTCGCAAAATCGGGACGGCCACAGGCTGAACCCGGCTGGCGGCTCTCCGACGCCGAATGGAAGAAGCGCCTGTCGCCGCTGCAATATCGCGTGTTGCGCGAGGCTGCGACCGAACGCGCGTTCACCAGCCCACTCGACAAGGAAAAGCGCGCCGGCACCTTCCTTTGCGCCGGCTGCGCGCTGCCGCTCTATTCGAGCAAAACCAAATATGACAGCCGCACGGGTTGGCCCAGCTTCTGGATTCCGCTCAAGGGCGCGATCGGAACCTCGACCGACCGCGACCTCGGCTATGCCCGCACCGAAGTGCATTGCAAACGCTGCGGCGGCCATCTCGGTCATGTCTTCGATGACGGACCGAGGCCGACTGGCAAGCGTTACTGCATGAACGGCGCCGCACTGACCTTCCGCCCCGGCTGATCAATGTTTTTCAGAAGTTTCGGCGCAACTTTTTCCGTCAGTGAAAGCGCCATGCGTTGCGCGGCGCAACTTCGCGCCGCCCTCCGCCCTTTCGATTAGATCGATTCGCCGCTCAGTCGCTGACAGATCATGTCGAGCTGATCGAGCGACCCGAATTTCAGCGTCAACGCACCCTTGCCGTCGCCCGCATATTGAATTGCAACGCCGATCCCCAGCAATTCGGACAAATGCCGTTCGACCGCCACAATGTCAGGATCGCGGTTGGGGCCCGACGATTCGGCCACCGGCACCTTGCGCCCCCCGCCTTTTTCGGACCGAACCAGCGCCTCGACCGCGCGTACCGACAAGCCTTCCTTGACGACCCGCCGCGCGATCGCCTCGGCCCCGTCGGCGCCGATCAGCGCGCGCGCGTGGCCCATCATCAGCGACCCGTCGCCAACCAGTGTCTGTACGCTCGCGGGAAGATCGAGCAGGCGCATCAAATTTGCCGCGTGGCTGCGCGATTTGCCGACCAGCCTCGCCAGAGCCTCCTGGCTATGACCGAAATCGTCGATCAGGCGGCGATACGCGCCCGCTTCTTCGATCGCATTCAGATCCTGCCGCTGGATATTCTCGACAAGCGCAATCTCATAGGTCGCCGCGTCGTCGAGATCGCGCACCAGCGCCGGAATCTGGTGCAGCCCGGCGCGCTGTGCCGCGCGCCAGCGTCGTTCGCCCGCGACAAGCTGATACCCCTCTCCATCGGGTGAGCGGCGAAGAATGATAGGCTGCAACAGCCCGCGGGCCGAAATCGAATCGGCCAGCTCGGCGATCGCCGCCTCGTCGAAATGGCGCCGCGGCTGGCCCGGCAAGGGACGAATCGAACCGATCGCGACATGCTGCACCGAGTCTCCGGTCGCGGGCGCAGGGGCCGGTGTTGCGCCCCCCTGGCTCGCGAGCACAGGTGCCTCGATGGCGACATCGCCGAACAGCGCATTCAGCCCACGCCCCAGTCCCGACGGACGCTTGCGCGCCGACGGTATTCCTGTTTCATCTTTATTATCAGCCATTTATGCAGCCTTGCGGACGTTGGGCAGACGATCGATCAATTCGCGCGCCAGCGCAATATAAGCAGCCGATCCGGCGCAGCGATGGTCATATATCAGGGCAGGCAAACCGTGGCTGGGCGCCTCGGACAAGCGGACGTTCCGCGGGATGACGGTTTCGAACACCACCGGCCCCAGCACTTCGCGCACATCATCCGACACCTGATCGGTCAGCCGGTTACGGCGATCGAACATCGTCAAGGCGACGCCGAGAATCGACAATTTCTGATTGAAGCGCTCGCGCACGCGCTCGACCGTCGTCAGCAACTGACTGAGGCCCTCAAGCGCGAAAAATTCGCATTGCAGCGGGACGATCAGTGATTCGGCGGCGATCAACGCGTTGAGCGTCAACATGCCCAGCGACGGGGGGCAATCGATCAGGCAGATATCCCACTGCCCCGCTTCGGCGCTCGCCAGCGCTTGCTGCATACGGTGAAGACGATCCTGAAACTCGATCAGCTCGATTTCGGCCCCCGAAAGATCGACTGTCGCGGGAACGATGTCGAGCCGCGGAACCGCAGTCGGAATTGCGCATTCGGCTAAGGTCGCATCGCCACGCAACAGCTCGTAACTCGAGCATTCGCGCTGCGATTGCTTGATACCGAGCCCGGTGGATGCGTTGCCCTGCGGATCGAGGTCGATGATCAGCGTTCGCCAGCCGGTCGCCGCAAGCGCGGTCGCCAGGTTGATCGCGGTCGTCGTCTTGCCGACCCCACCCTTCTGGTTCGCCACGGCAATGCGGATCATCGCTTTCCTCGCTGTTTGTCGCCAATCTGACCCGTGCCGACCAAAATCTGGCTCTCGGCGTCGGTGAGGCTTTGTTCCACGTGGAACATTCTCTGCCATGGCTCGGGCAACAACGCCAGTTCCTTAACCGCGTTTCGGCCCTTTGGTAGCAACCATCGCGTCGATTCGGTGGAAAAACGCGTGGACAAGTCGATAAGCTTGCCCAATGGCGCGAATGCCCGCGCGCTGATTGTCGCCGCCGCGCGCGATTCAATCCGCTCGAGCGGGGCTTCGATCACCTCAACATGCGGCAAATTCAACCTGTCGGCAACGCCGCGCAAAAACTCACATCGGAGTTTACGCGATTCCACAAGCGCCACGGGTCGGCCGCTGAGGATCGCAATAACCAGGCCGGGCAGGCCCGCCCCGCTTCCAAGATCGAGCCACACACCCTCGCGATCGCGTCCGTCGAGCGCCAAAAGCTGTGCGCTGTCGGCGATATGCCGAACCCACAGCGTCGGAATCGTCGATGCAGCAATCAAATTCTGCCGATCATTTTCGCCCACGAGCAACGACGCATAACCGTTCAACTGCCCCCACTGGACAGGCGTCGGCGCAAAGGTCGCGTCGATCCAGTCGCGCGCCTGCTCTTCATTTTCCAGCATCATTCTTCCGTCAACTGTCGCCGGCATGGGCTTTCCCTATCTCATCAATCGCGCGAAGGCATAAAGACACGAAGCCGGCGAGTTCAGCTATCGAAATCCGATCCGGCGTTACGCCGCACGGCGGCGGCTGTGGACCATGATTGCGGTGAGCGCCGCCGGGGTCACCCCGTCGATCCGTCCAGCCTGCCCCAGCGTCTCGGGTCTTGCCTTGGTTAGCCGCTCCACCATCTCCCGCGACAACCCGCCGATTGCGGTATAATCGAGCGCCGGGTCCAGCAGGATCGACTCATTGGCGGCCAGCGCGCGCAGTTCGGCCTGCTGACGCGCGATATAGGGCGCGTAATGCGCGTCCTCGGCAATCTCGGAAAGGATCGTCGCGTCGACCATCCTCAATGCCGGGGCAAGTTTGGCGAGGGTCGCCATCGTCACGCCGGGGAACCGGAGCAGATCGATCCGCTTGCGCGCCACGCCGTCACCCGGAAGCGCCAGTTTCAATGTGGCATAGTCGGCGGTCGCGACCGGCGCATCGAGCAACGTCTCGGCTTCGGCACGCGCCTCCTGCCGCGCCGCGAACAAGGCGGCGGTCGCCGGACGAACCAGCCCCAGCTGGATCCCTATCGGCGTCAGCCGGGTAACGGCATTGTCGGCGCGGAGCCGCAATCGATATTCGGCACGCGCTGTGAGCATGCGATACGGCTCGGTCACCCCCTGCAATACGAGGTCATCGACCATCACCCCGATGTAACTGAGCGAGCGATCGAGGATCAGTGGATCACGGCCCTGCACCGCCAGCGCCGCATTGGCCCCGGCAATCAGCCCCTGCGCCGCCGCTTCTTCATATCCGGTTGTGCCGTTGATCTGTCCCGCGCACCAGAGCCCGCCGATCGCACGCACCTGCAAGCTCCGATCGAGCGCACGCGGGTCGATATGATCATATTCGACGGCATAGCCCGGAACGACGATCTCGACCGTCTCGAGCCCCTCGACGGTCCGGAGCATCGCCAGCTGCACGTCGGCGGGCAGCGAGGTCGAAACGCCGTTCGGATAAACGAGGTGTGTGTCGAGACCTTCGGGTTCCAGGAAAATCTGATGCCCGTCACGGTCGGCGAAGCGGTAGATCTTGTCTTCAATCGAGGGGCAATAACGCGGTCCCGCAGCCCCGATCGCGCCGGTGAACAGCGGTGATCGATCGAGATTGTCGGCAATGATCCGATGGGTTTCGACGTTGGTGCGCGTAATCGCGCAGAAAATTTGCGGGACACTCCGTTCATTGTTCCACGTGGAACAGGTCCAGTTGTCGCCATCCGATGGCTGTTCTTCAAGCCGCGCCCAGTCGATCGTTCGTCCGTCGAGCCGCGGCGGCGTTCCGGTCTTGAGCCGCGCCATCGGCAAATCCGCAGCGCGCAACTGCCCGGCGAGCCTGTGCGCCCCGGCCTCCCCGATGCGCCCGCCGTCCATCCGCTCTTCGCCACGGAACATCCGGCCGCCAAGGAAAGTTCCTGTCGCGAGCACCACCGCCGGAGCGGCCAACGCGCTCCCGTCGCTGAGGTCCAGTCCTTCGACCTTCGCTCCGTCCGCCGACAAGCGTAGCGCTGCCGCTTCGCCTGCGACGACGATGATGTCTTCTTCGGCGGCGAGCATTTGCTGGATCGCATTACGATAGAGCGTCCGGTCTGCCTGGATACGCGGCCCCTGAACCGCAGCGCCTTTCGACGCGTTGAGCATCCGGTAATGGATCGCCGCCTTGTCCGCAGCGCGTGCCATCCAGCCATCGAGCGCATCGACCTCGCGCATCAAATGGCCTTTGCCGAGCCCGCCGATTGCCGGGTTGCACGACATCGTCCCGATCAGCGCGGGGTCGAAGCTGACGAGCGCGACGCGCGCACCGAGCCGCGCCGCGGCTGCTGCAGCCTCGGTTCCGGCGTGCCCTCCGCCGACGACGATGACATCGAATTTATTGCTGCTGTCCATGATTGCTCCGGCCCTTAGCCGAACTGCCGCTCCGAATCCACATCGCAGCAGCATGCGCAATGTTCCACGTGGAACATCATTTCCCGATACAAAAACGGCCGAACAATGTGTCGAGCATATCCTCGACACCGGCGCGTCCGGTGATCCGATCGAGCGCTCCACTCGCGAGCCGGAGGCGTTCGGCGAGCAGGATCAAATCGCCCGCTTCGCGCGATCCGTCTTCCACGGTCAACCAGTCCCGCGCCTCACGCAGCGCAGCGCGCTGGCGTTGGCGCAGCGCCGCTTCTCCTTCGCGCGGCAAAAGAGTATGTGCCATCTCGACAATATGGCGATGGAGATTTTCCATCCCCTCCCCTGTCGCCGCCGACACGATCAGGTCGCACCGCGCCGCCGAAGCTTCCGCCGCCGCATCGCCGCGCCAGCGATCGGCCTGCGCCGCAATCAATATGCAGCACCGATGCTCGGGCGCTTCCTTCGGCAGGCCGAGCCATAGCAGGATGTCGGCCGCTTCAACGGCGGCACGCGCGCGATCGATCCCGATCGCCTCGATGGCATCGGCGCCCTCGCAGCGAAGCCCCGCCGTATCCGAAAAGCGCATCGCGATCCCGTCGAGCGCGAGCGGGGTTTCGATCACGTCGCGGGTCGTGCCCGCAACAGGCGATACGATCGCCAGTTCGCGCTGCGCCAACGCATTGATCAAAGTCGATTTTCCGGCGTTGGGCGGTCCCGCAATCACCACCGACAATCCCTCGGCGATCACTTCCGCCGCGGGCCGGGCAAGCCATGTCGCAAGCTCGGTCGCCAAACCCTGCATCCCGGCGATCAGCCGCCGGGCGACAGCGTCCCCGACCTCGACGTCATCCTCGTCGGCGAAATTCAGTTCAGCCTCGGCGCCCGCCATCAGCGTCAGCAACCGGTCCTGCCACGCCTCGACCGCGCGCGACACATGCCCGCTTGCCATCCCGAGCGCCTGCACCCGCTGGCTCTCGGTCTCCGCTGCGAGCAGATCGGCGAGCCCTTCGGCTTCGGCCAGATCGATCCGGCCGTTGAGGAACGCCCGCCGGGTAAATTCACCCGCAACGGCGGGGCGAAATCCCGGAAGCACATCGAGTGCCGCTTCGACCGCCGCGACCACCGCTCGGCCGCCATGCAAATGCAGTTCGGCCAAATCCTCGCCCGTCGCGGTAGCCGGTCCCGGAAACCACAATATCAGCGCGCGATCGAGCGCAGCGCCATCGACATCCTTGAGTTCGGCCAAAGCCGCGCGGCGCGCATCGGGCAAACGTCCGGCAAGCCGGAGCAAAGCCTGACCCGCCTGTGGCCCACTGATCCGCACGACGCCGATCGCCGCCGGCGGCATTCCGCTCGACAGCGCAAAAATCGTGTCGTTTACATTGTCCTGGTTCAGCTTTTGCGTCCCCGCGTGGGCTTATCATCATCACTATCGGCAGGCTTGCCCGCACCGCCCATCAAACCTCCGCCGAACTGGCCGAGCAGCGACTGGACAAGGCCCAGCCCGCTTTCGCCCATCGGCACCCAGGTCTTGACCATCGACTGCACCATCTCAGGCGTAATTCCCTTTGCCATCAATTCCTTGACGCGGTCGAGATAGATATCATGCAGGGGTTCGAGGTCGGGCAGACCGAACAGCCGCCGCGCCTCTTCGGGAGTGCAATCCACTTCGATATTGAATTTCATCGCCTGTCTCCCGCACCCCGAAAAAACCATAAAGCGCGTGCTTGAGCCGCACCGCCATGCCAGCTAGCTTCGCGCTTTCATCACCAATAAGCAAGAGTCAGGAGAGCTCCCCACATGTCTGAAACCTCACCAACCAACACCACCATCCCCGCGCTCGACGGCGAAGGCAGCATCCCCGCCTATGTCGCGCGTCCCGACGCCGATTCGCCGCGCGCGATTATTGTCATTCCCGAAATTTTTGGCGTGAACGCCGGCATCCGCAAGAAATGCGACGACTGGGCGGCCGAAGGCTATCTGGCGATCGCGCCCGATATTTTCTGGCGCTTTGCTCCCGGGGTCGAACTCAACCCCGATGTCGAGGCCGAATTGCAGGAAGCCTTTGGTTATTTCGGCCAATATGACGCCGATAACGGGGTGAAGGACATCGAAGCCGCGATCCGCTGGCTCCATGCTGAAGGGGCGGTCAAGGTCGGCTGCGTCGGCTTCTGCCTCGGTGGCCGCCTCGCCTATATGGCCGCAGCGCGCACCGATGTGCACGCATCGGTTGGCTATTATGGCGTGATGATCGACCAGATGCTGAACGAAAGCCACGCGATCGCGCATCCGCTGATGCTCCACATCCCGACCGAAGACCATCTGGTCGACCATGCGGCGCAAAAGGTGATCCACGAAGGGCTGGACGCCCACCCCAAGGTGACGATCCACGATTATCAGGGGCTCGACCACGGTTTCGCCGCGACGATGGGCAATCGCCGCAATGAAGAAGGCGCGCAGCTCGCCGACGGCCGCACCCGCGCCTTCTTTGCCGAGCATCTCGCATGACCGCGCGCTCCGGGGTCGCAGCCTGGCACGCCTATATGGCGGGCGGCGGCGACCCGGAGGCGCTGAAGGCGCTGCTTGCGGAGGATGCGGTCTTCCATTCGCCGGTTGTGCATTCGCCGCAAGCGGGACGCGACAAGGTCTTCGCTTATCTCCACGCGGCGAGCCATGTCCTCGGCGGTGACGATTTTCGCTACTTGCGCGAGATCGTCGACGGCGATCAGGCGATGTTGGAATTCCAGACCGAACTGGACGGAATCCAGATCAATGGCGTCGATATCATCCGCTGGAATGAACAAGGAAAGATAAGCGATTTCAAAGTGATGGTTCGCCCGCTCAAGGCGATCAACAAGGTCTGGGAGAAGATGGGCGAAATGCTCGCGGCGCAAACGCGATGATGCATCATTAGCCCGATGCGCGGCTGGGTCGCCTTTCCCGTCCTGATCGCCGCGATGGCGCTCGCGGGCTGGTGGCCACCCGCGCGCTGGACCCTCTTGCTGTGGATGCCGTTGCTCCTGGTCGCCATTTATGACGCCACACAGCGGCACCACAGCCTTCGCCGCAACTTCCCGCTCATCGCCCGCATCCGCTGGCTTTTCGAGGCGCTGCGCCCCTTTCTCTATGCCTATGTCGTCGAAAGCCCGCTCGATGGCCGGCCCTTCGCGCGTGCCGAGCGCGACATCGTCTATGCCCGCGCCAAGGGTGAACTCGACAGCCACCCGTTCGGGACCGAACTCGACGTCTATTCGGACGAATATGAATGGATGAGCCACAGCATCGCACCGGCGGTCGAAAGCGACCGGACGCAGCGAGTGAAGGTCGGCACCGACCAATGCTCGCGCCCCTATGACGCGGCACTTCTCAATATTTCAGCGATGAGCTTTGGCTCGCTCGGCGCGAATGCGATCGAAGCGCTCAATCTCGGCGCGCGCCTCGGCAATTTCTATCACGACACCGGTGAGGGCGGCTTCAGCCCCTATCATGGCGTCCATGGCGGCGACATCGTGTGGGAGCTTGGGAGCGGCTATTTCGGTTGCCGCGATAGCGCCGGTCGCTTCGATCCCGACCGCTTCCGCGAACGCGCCGGGGATGATCGAGTCAAAATGATCGAGATCAAACTGAGCCAGGGCGCCAAACCCGGGCACGGCGGCGTCCTTCCCGGGGCAAAGGTCAGCGCGGAAATCGCCGCGACCCGCGGTGTGCCCCAAGGGCAGGATTGCATCTCGCCCGCTGCTCATTCGGCCTTTTCGACCCCGATCGAGATGATCCAATGGGCCGCAAGGTTGCGCGAATTGTCGCGTGGAAAACCCGTCGGAATCAAGCTCTGCGTTGGCCAGCCGCACGAAATCTATGCCGTCATGAAGGCGATGATCGAGACGGGCGTCCGTATCGATTTTATCGTCGTTGATGGCGCCGAAGGCGGCACAGGGGCTGCGCCGATCGAATTTTCGAACCGCGTCGGCATGCCGCTGCGCGAGGGGCTGATCCTTGTCCGCAACGCGCTCGTCGGCTGCGGGCTCAAGGAAGAAATACGCCTTGCCGCATCGGGCAAAGTTCATTCCGGCGCGGGGCTTGCGGTCAATTGCGCGCTCGGCGCCGACTGGTCCAACGCCGCGCGCGCCTTCATGTTCAGCCTCGGCTGCGTCCAGTCGCTACGCTGTCACACCGATCAATGCCCGACGGGAATCGCAACGCAGGATCCGGGACGCCAGCGTGGCCTCGTCGTCGAGGATAAAGCCGAACGCGTCCGCCGCTTTCAGGCCGCGACGGTATCGGCGCTCTGGGACATCAGCTGCGCGATGGGGCTCGACAATCCGTGGCAGATCCGGCCTCATCATCTGCACGAACGCCTGAATTCGGCGCGATCGGATTCGATCGACCGCATTTATAATTTCTATGAACGCGGGGTGCTACTCGATGACCCCGCTTCGGTCGCCGGCGCGCGCTATTGGGCGATGGCCCGCGCCGACAGCTTCCGCGCGGCCTGTTAGATCAGCATCAACCCGGCCAGCTCGCGATAGAGCTCGGGAGGCAGGCTCGCGATCCCGCTCGCATCGTCCGCGACCTTCGGCGCGTCGGCATCGGTCAGATAACGCCACCCCTGATGCGCGCGCCTCGGCTGCGGATGTACCCGCTCAAGCACCCCGGCGCAGACGATATCGAGCCGGCCGTCGGCGCGATCTTCGAAGCGCAATATCTCGATCCGCGCGACGAGCGTGTGGCGGACGTTGAAATAGAGCCCCCCGCCGATCAGCTCGTCGGCGCGCTTTGGCCGCATCCTGGTTGTAATGCGGAATTCCCCGCCCTCGCTCCGTTCGGCGATCCGTGCCGCCAACGCGGGATAGTCAGCGCAGCCGACGGCGACGCGGGTCATGTGAAGCTGGGCCATATTTGTAGATGGGGAGCGGACAAGAAAAAAGCCAGCCCCTCGCGGGACTGGCTCTTTCATTCTGGATCAGCGGGACAATCAGCCGAACAAGGTGCCCATCCCGACGGCGGGGTCGATCCAGCCTTCGTAGATCATCTTGACCGCAACATAGACGATCACGGCGAGGCCGAAATAGGCGATCCAGCGATAACGCTCGATATATTTGGCGATAATATTCGCTGCGACGCCCATCAGAGCGACCGCGAAGACCAGCCCGACGATCATGATGCCGGGATGGTCGCGCGCCGCACCAGCGACCGCGAGGACGTTATCGAGGCTCATGCTGACGTCGGCGATCGCGACCGCCCAGGCAGCAGCGGCAAAGCTTTTCGCGGGCTTCAGGCCCGAATGCTCGTCGCCTTCAACCTCCGGCGAACCAGCCGAATGCGCGCCTTCACGCAGCTCGCGCCACATTTTCCATGCCACCCAGATCAGCAGTAAACCGCCGATGAAGATCAGCCCGACGATCTGCATCAGCTGGGTCACGACGAGGGCGAAAGCGATGCGCAGCACCAGCGCGGCGAGAACGCCGATCATGATGACCTTGCGGCGCTGATCGGCGGGCAGACCCGCGGCGAGCGCGCCGACGACGATCGCATTGTCGCCTGCAAGCACGATGTCGATCATCAACACCTGAACGAACGCCGCCAGAGCCGCAGGCTCGGTGATGTTCGAGAAATCATTGACGATCGCATCCCACATTCCGGCAGGACCGCCAAATCCACCGGCGTGCACAGCCGCCTGAGTCAAAAATTCGAGTATCACAACGGCTCTCCGAAATAGCTGACCTCTGGCATAGGGTCATAAAAGTGATGGAGCAACGCCCGCCACTGCTGATAGCGGTCCGACATGCGGAAACCGTCGCGATGGTCTGCGACCGATCGCCACGCTGCGAGCAGCAAATAAGGGTTACCGGGTTCGACCGGGCGGCGGATTTCCAGTGAGAGGAAACCCGGCGATGCCTCGATCAGGGGTCGTGCGGTCTGCACCGCCGCCTCGAACGCCGCTTCACTGCCCGCACGGACAGGAAGCAGCGCATGTTCGATCACGGCCATAGGCAGCGGTTTACTGGTTCATGGAATCGAAGAAGTCCTCGTTGGTCTTCGAATCCTTGATCTTGTCGAGCAGGAATTCCATCGCGTCGATGGTTCCCATCTGCATGAGGATGCGGCGCAGCACCCACATTTTGCTGAGCTTGTCCTTTTCGACGAGCAATTCTTCCTTGCGGGTGCCCGACTTGCCGACGTCGAGGCTGGGGAAGATACGCTTGTCGGCGACCTTGCGATCGAGGACGATTTCCGAGTTACCGGTGCCCTTGAATTCTTCGAAGATGACCTCGTCCATACGGCTGCCGGTATCGATCAGCGCGGTGGCGATGATCGACAGCGAACCGCCTTCCTCGATATTGCGCGCCGCGCCGAAGAAGCGCTTCGGGCGCTGCAGGGCATTGGCATCGACACCGCCGGTCAGCACCTTGCCCGACGACGGGACAACGGTGTTGTAGGCGCGGCCGAGACGCGTGATCGAGTCGAGCAGGATGACGACATCCTTCTTGTGCTCGACGAGGCGCTTGGCCTTTTCGATCACCATTTCGGCAACCTGGACGTGGCGCGTTGCGGGTTCGTCGAAGGTCGAGGATACAACCTCGCCCTTCACGCTGCGCTGCATGTCGGTGACTTCCTCGGGACGTTCGTCGACGAGGAGGACGATCAGATAGACCTCGGGGTGATTGTCGGTGATCGCCTTGGCGATATTCTGCAAGAGCACCGTCTTACCCGTGCGCGGCGGCGCAACGATCAGCGCGCGCTGGCCCTTGCCCTGCGGGCTGACGAGATCGATGACGCGTGCCGACTTGTCCTTGACCGTCGGGTCGATCGTGTCGAGCGACAGCTTCTGGTTCGGATAGAGCGGGGTAAGGTTGTCGAAATTGACGCGATGGCGGACGACATCGGGGTCATCGAAATTGACACTGATCAGCTTGGTCAGCGCAAAATAACGTTCGCCGTCGCGCGGTGCGCGGATTTCGCCCTCGACCGTATCACCGGTACGCAGACCGAATTTGCGGACCTGGTTCGGCGAGACATAAATATCATCGGGACCGGCCAGATAATTGGCCTCCGACGAACGCAGGAAGCCGAACGAGTCGGGAAGCACTTCGATCGTGCCCGAACCGATGATTTCCTCACCCTCTTCGGCGAGAACCTTGAGGATCGAGAACATCAGATCCTGCTTGCGCAGTGTCGATGCGCCTTCGACCCCCAATTCCTCAGCCATTTCAACAAGCTGGGCGGGCGATTTGGTTTTGAGTTCTTTAAGATGCATGGATGGATTCCAAGTGTAAGAAATTCTGGAGAAAATAGTCTCTTTTGGCCGCACCACTAGGGGTGCCTATCCGGTCGGGGGACGACCGTTTTGATAGATTCGGCGCGCGTGACGCACCGCCCGCACGAAACGGGGTTGATCGGCCCCTAGAACCGGGCCGGTTTCAAGTCAATCGGGCTGCGTCGATCGGGGATTTTTTCGGCCTGTGCCGGATCAGGTCCGGCATGACGAAGCAGGAAAGCCGGATCAGGGACGCACCACCACCAAAATCACGATCATTGCCGCGGCGATCCCGGGAACCTCATTGATCAACCGAAGCTGCTTTTCGGTCATCGGACGCTCGCCGCGCTGCAATTTCTTGAAATGCCCGATCATCCAGCCGTGATAGCCCGACAGGCCGAGAACGAGCAGGAATTTGGCGATGAACCAGCCTTCGCCCCAGTAATTTCCGTTGAAGGCGAGCAGCAGCCCGAAAATCCAGACGATGACCAGCGACGGATTGAGGATGATGCGGCGCAGCCGGTCTTCGCGCTCGATCCACTTTTTATCCTCGTCGGATCCGACCGCACATTGGCTGTGATAGATGAAAAAGCGCGGCATCATGAACAGACCCGCCATCAGAAAGATGACGAAGATGATATGCGCCGCTTTGATCCACAACATGGTGGCCCCCAGAAATCCTGCCCAGTCCGCTAATCCGCCCATTGCCCCGCCTATTCGCCGCGCACGCGTTTGATCAGATGTTCGACATGGGCGATCGGCGTGTCAGGCACGATTCCATGGCCAAGATTGAAGATATGGGGGCGGGTGGGGAACGCCGCAAGGATGCGGTCGATCGCATTGTCGAGCGCTTCGCCCCCCGCAACGAGCGCGAGCGGGTCGAGATTGCCCTGTACGGGCAAATGCGTCGGCAGAACCTGATCGGCCCAAACGGGATCGACCGTTTCGTCGAGCCCGAGTCCGTCGACCCCGGTTTCACGGGCATAGGCGGGGAGCTTGCCACCGGCGCCCTTGGGAAAGCCGATGATCGGCGTGTCGGGATGCAAAGCCTTCAGCCGCGTAACGATTTCCGCGTTGGGCGCGATCACCCATTTTTCGAATTGTGCCGGACTGAGGCTCCCGGCCCAACTGTCGAACAATTGCACGGCCTCGACACCATTTTCGATTTGTCCCGACAAATAGGTGACCGACAGGTCGATGATCGCATCGATGATCGCCTGGAACGCCGCCGGGTCGCCGAACGCCATGCGCCGCGTCGCGGCCTGGTCCTTCGACCCCTGCCCCGCAACCATATAGGTCGCGACCGTCCAGGGGCTTCCTGCAAAGCCCAGAAAGCTTGTTTCGGGAGGCAGAGCACCCGCGACGCGGGCAACGGTCGCATAGATGGGGTCGAGCCGCTGGGTAGCGGCTTCAAGCGCCGTCAGCGCGCTATCGACGAGCGGGGGCGCAAGCCGCGGCCCTTCGCCCGCCTCGAACCACAGATTCTGACCCAGCGCGTGCGGGATGACCAATATGTCCGAAAACAGGATCGCGCCGTCGAAGCCGAAGCGACGGATCGGCTGAAGCGTTACCTCGGCGGCGGCTTCGGGATCATAGCAAAGCTCGAGGAATCCACCCTTGGTCTCGCGAAGGGCGCGATATTCGGGAAGATAGCGTCCCGCCTGGCGCATCAGCCACAGCGCGGGCCGTTCCTGCTTCACCCCGCGCAAGGTCGCTAACAGACTCTTCGATCGCGTCATCGCGCGGACTCTCTTTCTTTCATCCATAATAAATTGATTAAGATGGTGGTGGTTTGTTGGCGGTTGGATAAGCTTGGCTTTAGGCACCGGCGCCGTCTTTGCCAACAGCTTGACTCTGACGGCGGCGATCTTCGCCAGAGAGTCGCAAATGCTTTTGCCCCTAATCCACAGCCTGTGGATAAGTTTAATCCCGTGTGGATAACCGACAGAGCGGAATCGGCAGCGCCGGGGATGAATCGTCCCTCCCCGAATCGTCCCCGCGCTTATGCAAAACTTATCCACAGGGGCTCGAAACGCTTCGGCGCTTGCCTTTTTCGTCCGTGCCACGCCATGGTGAGGCCATGGGCCGGCTCCACCTTCACCTCATATCCGATTCCACGGGCGAGACGCTCGAGAATATCGCCAAGGCGGCGATTGCGCAGTTCGACGATGTCGAAGTGGTGCGCCATTTCTGGCCCATGGTGCGTTCGGAATCGCACCTCGACCGGATCATGGCCGAGGTGCAGGCGAGCCCGGGAATGATCCTGTTCACTCTTGTCAGCGGCGAATTGCGCGCCAGCCTCGAACGCCGTGCCGGCGCACTCGACCTGCCCCTCGTCCCCGCGCTCGATGCGGTGACCGATGCCCTGTCGCGGATGCTCGGGCAGGAAGCCAAGGCGCGCCCCGGGCGCCAGCACCAGCTTGATGCCGCCTATTTCGCGCGGGTCGAGGCGATCCAGTTCACTGTCGCGCACGATGACGGCATTGGCTGGGAAAATTGGGAACAGGCCGACATCGTCCTCGCGGGCGTGTCGCGGACCTCCAAAACGCCGACGAGCATCTATCTTGCCAATCGCGGCTTCAAGACCGCGAACATCCCGATCGTTCCCGAATCACCGCCGCCCGCCGCATTGTTCACATTGAAGCGCCCGATGGTCGTCGGGCTCACCACCGGACTCGACCGGCTGGTGCAGGTGCGCCGCAACCGGCTGCTCTCGCTTAATCAAGCGCCTGAAACCGCCTATGTCGACGATGAAACGGTGAAGGCCGAGCTCGCCTATGCGCGCCGGATGTTCGCCGACAACAGCTGGCCGGTGATCGATGTCACGCGCCGCTCGATCGAAGAAACCGCCGCTGCGGTGATCAAGCTGGTCGAAGACCGGAGCGCCGGATGACCCTGCTCCTCGCCTCGCAAAGCAGCGGCCGCGCCGCGATGCTCCGCGCCGCCGGGCTCGAATTCGAAACCACCGCGGCGCATGTCGATGAAGAGGCGCTCACCGCGTCGCTCGCGGCAGAGGGACAGAGCGCGCGCAACATCGCCGACGCGCTCGCCGAAGCAAAAGCGATCAAGATTTCGTCGCGGTTGCCCGGCGTTACCGTGCTTGGTGCCGATTCGACGCTGGCGCTCGACGACGGCGCGATGCTGACCAAGCCGGAGACCCCCGAAGAGGCGGCGGCGCAGCTAACGCGCATGGCGGGGCAGCGCCACCGTCTGTTCAGCGCGGTGGTCGCCGCGCGCGACGGGGCGCCGGTGTGGCGCGCGATCGGCGAGGCCAGGCTGTGGATGCGGCCCTTGTCGGATGGCTTTATCGCCGACTATGTGGCGCGCCATTGGGACAGCATCCGCTGGACCGTCGGCTGTTACGAGATTGAGGGGGCGGGCGTGCAATTGTTCGAACGGGTCGAGGGCGATCCCTGGACTATCATCGGCATGCCGATGCTACCCTTGCTCAACTGGCTCCGAGCGACCGGATTGGCACCCTCATGACCGGCGTCCCCTATGCCGAAGTGATCGGCGATCCGATCGCGCAATCGAAATCGCCGCTGATCCACGGTTTCTGGCTTGATGCACTCGGCATCGCCGCCGACTATCGCCGCTGTCATGTGAAGCCGGACGATCTTGTCACCTATGTCGAAGGGCGCCGTGGGGATTCCGACTGGCGCGGCTGCAATGTCACCATGCCGCACAAGGCCGCGGTGATGGATCTGGTCGACGACCCGGGCGACATTCGCGGCACGATCGGCGCGATGAATAGCATCGTCCGGCAAAAGGACGGATCGCTGATCGGCACCAACACCGATGCAGCCGGATTTTATTCGCCGCTCGCCGAACTCGATCTTGAAGGCGCGCCGGTCGTCGTCGTCGGTGCCGGCGGCGCATCGCGCGCAGTGCTGTTCGCGCTCGCGCGCGCCAATGTCGGTCCGGTCACTATCCTCAATCGCAGCCCGCTGAAGGCGATGGGTCTGCTCGCGACCTTCGGTCTCAAGGGCGAGGTGCTCGCGCTTGATGCCAAGCTTCCGCCTGCCGCTTTGCTCGTCAATGCGAGCAGCCTTGGCATGAAGGGCCAGCCCCCGCTCGAACTCGACCTGTCGCCGCTGCCCGATGACGCGATCGTCTATGACCTTGTCTACTCTCCGCTCGAAACGGGGCTGCTGCGCGCTGCCGAGGCGCGTGGGCTCGACACCGTCGACGGGCTCGACATGCTGATCGGCCAGGCCGCGCTCGCTTTCGAACTCTTCTTCGGCTCCGCGCCGCCCGAAGGCCGCGACGAGGAATTGCGCGCGCTGCTGACCGCATGACCCATCGCCCGCGCCCCGGTTCGCGACTGCGCCGGCCGTTCCTGATCGGCCTCACCGGGTCGATCGGCATGGGAAAGTCGACCGCTGCAGCGATGTTCGAACGCGAAGGCGTGCCGGTGTTCGATGCCGACGCCGAAGTTCATCGGCTGCAGGGCCCCGGCGGCGCGCTGGTCGCCGCGATCGAAGCCCGCTTTCCGGGTACGACGGGGCCGGGAGGGGTCGACCGGCAGAAACTGGGCCCACTCGTGCTCGGCAACACCCATGAACTGGCTGCGCTCGAAGCCATTGTGCATCCGGCGGTGGCGAAGGCGCAGCGGCGATTCCTGATGCGTCACCGCGCGCGCGACGTCGTGGTGCTCGACATCCCGCTGCTGTTCGAAAAGGGCGGCTGGCGAAAGGTCGGCGCGATCGCCGTCGTCTCGGCGCCGGCGTGGATGCAGCGCAAGCGCGTTATGCGCCGCCCCGGGATGACGGCGGCGAAGCTCAAGGCGATTCGCCGACTGCAGGTCCCCGACCGCGTGAAGCGCGCGCGCGCTGATTTCATTATCGAAACGGGGCGACCGAAAAGCGCGACGCATCGACAGATAAGGGCGATCGCCTCTTGTTTCCGCGCCCGATAGGGTCCAGATTATAGCTTCGATGCGTGAGATTATTTTCGATACCGAAACCACGGGTTTCGATCCCAAAGCCGGGGACAGACTGGTCGAAATCGGGTGCGTCGAGCTGATCGACCGCCGCGAGACAGGGGTCACTTTCCACGCCTATTTCAATCCCGAACGCGACATGCCCGCCGCGGCCGAAGCGGTGCACGGGCTGTCGATCCAGTTCCTGTCGGACAAGCCGCTTTTCGCGACTCGCGTCGACGAACTGATCGAGTTCCTCGGCGACGCGCCGCTGGTCGCGCACAATGCGGTGTTCGATTTCGGCTTCGTGAATGCCGAACTCGCGCGGGCCGGCCGGCCCGCGCTCGATATGGCGCGCATGTGCTGCACCGTGCAGATGGCGCGCAAGCTGCATCCGGGTGCAAAGCATAATCTCGATGCGCTGTGCGTGCGCTATGGCATCGATCGCAGTCACCGTGTGAAGCACGGCGCGCTGCTCGATGCCGAACTGCTCGCGCATCTCTATATTGAAATGACCGGCGGACGGCAGATCGGGCTTGGACTTGCCGCAACCCCGGGTCTGGCCGCGGCTTCGCCTGCAAGCGATCTCGCCCGGCCTGCCGTTCAGACCCGCGCATTTCGGGAACCGCGACCGCACGCTGCGAGTCCGGCCGAGATCGCGCGTCACACGCAATTCGTTGCCGCACTGAATCAACCATTGTGGGACGATAGTCCGTGACGGGGGTTTAGGCCGCCGTCTTCGAGGCACTGAAGGAGAAGAATAATGGAAATCCGCGTCTCTGGCCACCAGATCGAAACCGGCGAAGCGCTTCAGGCGCATGTGTCGGACCGGATGAACGCGATTGCCGGCAAATATTTCTCTCGCGCCATCGGGGCGCATGCGACCTTTGGAAAAGGGCCGCACGATAGTTTTCAATGCGATATTGTGGCGCATGTGATGCAGGGGCTGGTGCTCAAGGGGCACGGACAGGCGCAGGACGCCCATGTCGCCTTCGAAGGCGCGGCGGAGCGAATCGAAAAACAGCTTCGACGCTATATGCGACGATTGAAGGATCGCCACACCAACGGGCAGCCCTCTCCGTCGGTCGAAGAAATTCAGGACAATGCCAGCTATATCGTGTTCGATAGCGGCAATGAGGAAGATGATGCGGGCGATGCGCCGGCGATTATCGCCGAAACGCGCGTCGATATCCCGAGCAGCAGCGTCTCCGATGCGGTGATGATGCTCGATCTGCGCAACACCAACGCGCTGCTGTTCGTCAACAGCAAGACGGGCAGCCACAATATGGTCTATCGCCGCCGCGATGGCACGATCGGCT
>Ga0307414_10000211_pt1 | contig 38909 bp, 28 predicted proteins | sample DK1Ometagenome_FD_203804 | JGI IMG/M metagenome (GOLD analysis project Ga0307414, IMG submission 203804) | Maize rhizosphere microbial communities from greenhouse at UC Davis, California, United States - DK15-O-3 | ecosystem: Host-associated > Plants > Roots > Rhizosphere > Soil | place: USA... | reverse complement strand
GCGCGGTGCATATCGACAATGACGCGCTGTCGGGCGGTGTTCGCGCCGCCGCCGATGCGACGGGTTTCGCCGCCGAGCGCCCGGTGATCGAAGTGCGCGGCAAATGCGCCGAGTGCCAATAGGCTGACCCCCGGCGCGCCTCGCAGCGCGCGCCTTTCCCGCTAGGCTCTGGACCATCGCCCCGCCCCGGGTCTAGGGAGGCCCCGAATCCGAAATACGGACCATCCGAACCACGGACAAAAGGGCTGCACCCATGAACACCGTCATCATCCGCGAAGAAGACCTCGTCGAGACCATCGCCGACGCGCTCCAGTACATCAGCTATTTCCACCCGATGGACTATATCCGTGCGCTCGGTGCCGCCTATGAACGCGAAGTGTCGCCCGCCGCAAAGGATGCGATGGCGCAGATCCTCTCGAACAGCCGCATGTGCGCAGAGGGGCATCGCCCGATCTGCCAGGACACCGGCATCGTCACCGTCTTCATCAAATGGGGCATGGACTGCCGCCTCGACAGCCCGCGCAGCCTGCAACAGGTCGTCGACGAGGGCGTCCGCAAGGCCTATCTCCACCCCGAAAACAAACTCCGCGCCTCGATCCTCGCCGACCCGGCGTTCAGCCGCGTGAACACCAAGGACAACACGCCGTCGGTTCTGAACGTCGAGATGGTTCCCGGCGCGAAGGTTCATATCGACGTCGCCGCGAAGGGCGGCGGCAGCGAGAATAAGTCGAAGTTCAAGATGATGAACCCGTCGGATTCGATCGTCGACTGGGTGCTCGAAATGGTCCCGCAAATGGGCGCCGGCTGGTGCCCGCCTGGCATGCTCGGCATCGGCATCGGCGGCACCGCCGAAAAGGCGATGCTGCTCGCCAAACAGTCGCTGATGGACCCGATCGACATGACCGAGTTGCTCGCGCGCGGCCCGTCGAACCCGACCGAGGAACTGCGCATCGAGCTGTATGAAAAGGTCAACGCCCTCGGCATCGGCGCGCAGGGACTGGGCGGCCTCGCCACCGTCCTCGACATCAAGATCGCCGACTGGCCGACCCATGCCGCGTCAAAGCCCGTCGCGATGATCCCGAATTGCGCCGCCACCCGCCACGCGCACGTCACGCTCGACGGCAGCGGCCCGGCCTTCCTCGAAGCGCCGAAGCTCGCCGACTATCCCGAAATCGACTGGGCGCCCGACAAGGCGGCGATCCGCGTCGATCTCGACACCCTGACCCCCGAAGTCGTCGCCAGCTGGAAACAGGGCGACCGCCTGCTGCTCAATGGCAAGATGCTCACCGGCCGCGACGCCGCGCACAAGCGCATCGCCGACATGCTGGCAAAGGGCGAACAGCTTCCCGTCGAGTTCAAGGGCCGCGTCATCTATTATGTCGGCCCGGTCGACCCGGTCGCTGAAGAAATCGTCGGCCCCGCCGGCCCCACGACCGCGACGCGCATGGACAAGTTCATGGACATGATGCTCGAACAGGGTCTCCTCGCCTGCGTGGGCAAGGCCGAACGCGGCCCCGCCGCAACGCAGGCGATCGCGAAGCACAAGAGCGCCTATATGATGGCTGTCGGCGGCGCCGCCTATCTGGTGGCGCGCGCCATTAAAGGAAGCAAGGTCGTCGGCTTCGCCGACCTCGGCATGGAAGCGATCTACGAGTTCGAGGTTCAGGACTTCCCCGTCACCGTCGCGGTCGACAGCGAAGGCCAGAATGTCCACGTCAATGCGCCCGCGCTGTGGCAAAAGCGGATCAAGGACGAAGGGCTGCTGGAAAAGGCGTGACGGCAAAAGCAGCGCCCGGCGAACCGGCCCGGCGCCCGGTCAACCTCTTCTCGCCCCTTCCGCCGGAGGAGGTTGCCCGCAGGCTGAAGGTCGCGATGGACGCCCCGATGGCCGACGCGCCATCGCGCGTCTTCGGCAAGGGGTCGCAGCATAAGATGCAGCTGCGATACCTGCTGCGGGAAAAACAGACCGGCCTCGAACCGGTGCTGATCGCCCGGATGGAACAGCATGACGGCGGAACGCGGATCACCGGCGATTATGGCCCGCCGGTGTCGCCGCGAATCCTCGCCTGCGGCTGCTACGCCTTTCTGTCGATCTTCGTCGCCATCGGGCTGCTGATCATGATTTCCGACTGGCTGTTCGGCCTGATCTTCGCAGGCGTGCCTTTGCTCATGGCTTATGGCGGCCGCCGCGCGATGCAACAGCAGGCGCGGAAAGTCGATGACAGCTGGGAAAAGATCGCCGCCTTTCTGAACGCGGAAATCGAGGCGCATCCGGTTTCCTGACACGTCCGCCGGATGACAGATCCTGCCGGCGATCACCCTGCCCTGAACTAAAACCCGTACACCAGTGTAAAACGCGTCAGCGTATCGACATTCTCCACCCCCGGCGGCGGATGGGACGCGATTTCGGCCGAATAGGCAATGCGCGCCGACAGTCCGCCGGTCAGCTTCGCGTTGAGCGCGGTCAGCGAACTGGTCGACGTATTGCTCTCGCCGACGATCGTCGACGCGGTTTGCGTCAGGCGCAGCGTCGGCGACAATTGCCAGCCGAAATCCAGCCCCGCGAGCCCGGAAATTTCGCTGTCCCGGCCGGTCCGGACGAAATCGGTCTGGCGCCACGCCGGCCCTGCCTTCAGGTTCAGCGTCATCGCCTTGTCGTCGATCACCTTGTAACCAAACCCGCCCGAGACGTTCCAGCGCGCCGTATAGCCGAGCATCCGGTCGCGCTCCCAGCGCCCGAGGCCAAAGGCGAAAGCCCGGTCGCTGACCCTGACCTGCGGCTCATATTCGACCAGATAGCGTTCCAGCGTCGTCCGGCCGCTGGTGCGCTGGTAATCGGCCTGCGCGCGCATCCGCTGGCTCCAGTCGATCCCCTTGCGCGCCAGTGCGATACCGACATTGAAACCCGTGGACTTGCTGTTGCCGCCGCTGTGCGAGGCGCCGATCTGCCCCTCGCCCTTCCAGTTCTGCCAGAATTTCGCCGCCGCCAGTCGGGCGCGTTCGGCCGCCGCCGCTTCGTCCTTCAACCGCTTTCGCTCGGCGCGATAATCGGCCAGCAATATGTCGATTTCCGCCACATCCTCCGGGCTCGCCGCCTTGGCGAGTTTCCCCACCGCTTCGACATCGCTGTCCTTGCCGCTGGCGATCGCGGCATCGAGCATGACGCGCACCGGATCGGGCGGCGGGACCACCGGCACTTCGATCAGCGGCGGAAGCCCGCGCTCGTAAAAGCCCAGCAACAGGTCGATTTCGATCTGATCGGCAGGATTGGTCTGCTTTGCCAGTTCGGCGACCACTTCGACATCGGCGGCATTTCCGTTCGCCATCGCGGCGTCGAGCATCGCGCGCACCGGCGGCGCAAGCTGGGCCTGCGCCGGAAGGGCGGCGCCGAACAGCAGGCCAAGCGCAGCCAGGCGGGGAAGAGCGGCCATCGAGGAAGTCCTTCTCTGGGGGAGGGTCCGGGTTTCGTTCGATCAACGCGGCACCCACCGGTGCCGCGCCTCCTCATCTTATATCCCCAAAACCGCTGGCATTTCCACCCCGGCTGTCCCATTTGACAGGATCACAACCCGCCCATTGCACGGGTCGAAGGGATTTTGTTCGGCGCAAGGAAGCGAGACGCAGGCATATGAATATATTCCAAGGCGCGCTGACGCAGCCATGGACAAAATCGGTCAAATCCCGAAGGGACGCCGAAATGGTGTCGCCATTTCTGCGCCTCGATCGCGCAATGGGCGGGTTCTGACTGTATGTGGATCGCAATCATCGCCATTTTCTGCGCCGGCATCGGCAATTTCGCGATGCACCGCGCCTTCATGGAAAGCGACGATCCGCTGGTGCAGCAGATGGTCAGGCCGCTCGCCGATAAGGTCGGACCCCACGCCACCTATATTTTCGAATTTCTGTTGCTCGTCGGCGCCATGGCGATCGCGACCCACAACTGGTTCACCGCGATGCTGATCTATGGACTTTATACGATCTTCAACGCGATGGCGTTCAGCTGGATCATGCGCCGGCCGCGATAATATCTACCAGGCCGGTCCGCTGATCGGCAGTCCCTGATTTTTAAGCTGGTCCAGAACGCCATCCGTCTCGGCAAGGACGCGCAGCGGCACGACCGCCAGCGTCACCCCGGGCTGCGCCGTGGCCCCCTGAATCGCCCCGACCCAGGTCTGGCGCAGCTCCGTCCCGAAACCGTCATTCGTCCACGGCCAGCAGCGCCCGAGTGCCTCCTCAAGCGGACTGGCCATCACCGCGGGCACATCGAACTCGGTCCACGCCCGCCCGCGTTCGACGACAATGTCGCCCCCCGCTTCGGTCGCCGCCATCGCCGCTTCCAGGCACGGGATATGCGTTTCGGGTGCCGCCGCGAACAGATTGTCGAGCATATCTTCGCCGCGCACTTCGCCGACCGGCTGGGTCGGGATTTTCGACTGCCGCGCCGCCTTGCGCACGACATCGGACGCGTCGTCGGCGGTATCCTTGTTGAAGGAAAGGCGTTTCGAAAGCAGGTCGAACGCCGTCATCAGGAAATTCTGCCGCGCATAATTCTGGCCGAAACGACTCTCAAGCGCCTGCAACCGCGCCATCTGGCCCGCGTCCAAATAATCGGCCGCCACGCGCCCCTTCGGCAATTTGGTGATCCCGCCGCCCTTGAAGATCAGCCGCAAAATGTCGCCCGGCGACACTTTCGCCTTCGTCCCCAGAATGACGCGCTGGGCGCGATCGGTCGCCCCTTCCAGCCGCTCGGGACGCCATGGCGTCGCCTTGGGAACCTCGGCGATCTCGCCGACAAGGATGACCACCCCGGTCGGCGTCTGGATCGTCCACATCGGCGCCCCCGAACGGCGCGCCGTGACGATGATCTCGTCATTGCTGTCGCCATCGGCTGCGGGCGTATCCGTCGCCAAAGCCGTGGGCGGCACCATCATCGCGGCTCCGACCGCCATCAGGGTCGCCCAAAATCGTGTCCGGCGCATCACGCTACCCCGTGATACCACCACACACCGTCGCGATCTTCGCGCTTTACCCGGCCCTCGACCTCAAGCCTTTTCAGATGCGCGAGCGCTTCGCCGGTCGCCAGCGCCTGATTATGCTCGCCGATCGGACGGTTGAACAGCAAAGGAAAACTGTCGACCGCGCGCATCGGCGCCTTCGCGATCGATTCCGCCAGATTGTAAAGCCGCATCCGATGCTCGTCCCGCAGCGCCATCAGGCGAACGTGCAGTCCCTTGAACGGCTCGCCATGCGCCGGGCAAACGATCAGGTCGGGCGGCAGCACCGCCAGCAATTTGTCGATCGACGCCAGCCATTCGCCCAGCGGATCGGCATCGGGTTCGGTGATGTTGACCGACACGTTCGAACTGATCCGCGGCAACACCTGATCGCCCGACACCAGCACGCCCTCGCGCTCGTTCCACAGGCACGCATGTTCGGGACTGTGCCCCGATCCGGTGACGACGCGCCACCGATGCGCGCCCATGTCGATGATGTCGCCGTCCGTCATCCGCACATAGCTGCGCGGCAGCGGAAAGATCATTTGCCGGAACATGTTCCAGCCACGTTTTTTGGCAGCTTCCAGCGCCGCATCGTCCCAGCCCGCGGCGCGCGATTGCACCAGCACCTCGTCGGGCGTGGTGTCGCTGGAATCGGCGACGATCGCCCGCGCGGTCAGCATTTCGCCGCGCGTCATCCACAGCTTCACGCCGCGCTTCTTCGCGATCCAGCCCGCCAGGCCGATATGGTCGGGGTGCAAATGGGTGCCGATGACCCGCGTGATCCGCGCATCCTTCAGCGCCCCGGTGTACAGCGCCTTCCATTCGTCCGAGCACATGGTCAGGCAGATGCCGGTATCGACGATCGCGACACCCTCTCCATCCGCGTCGGCGTCGTCGAGCAGCCAGCTGTTGATATGGCCCAGCGACCCCGGCATCGGAATGCGCGCCCAGCTGATCCCGGGGGCGATACGGATCGTCTCACCCGTCGTCGGCGCGGCTTCGCCCCACGGATAGGTCAGCCCGGCATGGCTCGTCGCGGTAAAGCTGTCGTCCTGCGTCAGCGAGGCATCCGGCGAGCCGCTGGCTGCCGGAATATTGTCCTCATCCTGTCCGGACGGCACGCGTCAGGCCTGTTCGTCGCTGGCTTCCTCTGCCGCGCGCGCTTCGGCGGCGGCGGTGCGCTCGGCGCGCAGTTCCTCGAGCAATGCTTCGCGGTCGCCCTCGAAACGGCTGTCCTCGGGCGCCTTGATGCCCGCCTTCTTCGCCGCCTTCGATACCAGCGCATCGAGTTCGCGCTGCGAGCAAAGGCCCAGCGTCACCGGGTCCTTGGCGACGATGTTCGAACTGTTCCAGTGGCTGCGGTCGCGGATCGCCGCGATCGTGTTGCGGGTGGTGCCGATCAGCTTGCCGATCGCGCCGTCCGACACTTCGGGGTGATTTTTCAGAATCCAGGCGATGCCGTCGGGCTTGTCCTGGCGCTTGCTGACCGGGGTGTAGCGCGGACCGCGGGTGCGGCGGATCGTGTCCTGCGCCTGCTTGGTCATCTTGAGCTTATATTCGGGGTCGTTCTGACCCTTTTCAATCTCTTCCATCGACAGCTCGTGCGCGCGCACCGGATCGCGCCCGGTATATTTCGTCGCGGCGGTCTCGTCGGCGATCGCCTGCACTTCCAGAATATGGATGCCGCAATATTCGGCGATCTGGGCGAAGGTGAGACCGGTGTTGTCGACCAGCCAGGCGGCGGTCGCATGCGGCATCAACGGGGTGGCATCGGCATTGGCCATGACAAAAAGTCTCCAAGCGGAAATAATAAGGGCCGCCCCTCGCGGGGCGGCCATTCGGCGGTCGGTGTAGACCCGTTTTCCGTAGCGGGCAAGGGGCGGCGTCGCGGACGGCCATGGGGCCGCTTCGACCGCCCAATCGACGCACGTCCAGTGACCGACGTCACATGGCGGCGGCTCCACCTGACATAGGGACAGAACAGCAGCGTTCACGCCCTTACGCTTCGCTGGTGACAATAACCCAATATATTCGGTATGTTGGGCCGAAACAGAGGAACCGGACTTTCATGCCAAACCGCCGACACCGCTTTCTGGCGCTGATCCTTGCCGCGCCGTTGCTGGCCGTCGCGCCGATGGCCGTCGCGCAGGATCAGCCGCCGGCCGCGCTCGACGCCGATCAGCAGAAAATGCTCGACCTGATCAACAAGGGGATGGAGTTCGACCGCACCGGCAAGTCGCGCGATGCCGAGGCGGTCTATCGCCGCTGGGTCGAAGAGGCGACCAAACGCTATGGCGCCGACGGTCTGCTCACCAGCCTCGGCTATCGGCTGATCGCCGGCAATCTGGAAACTCAGGGCCGGGTCAAGGAAGCCGAAGCCTATTGGCGCCGCCTGCTCGACATCAACAAGGCCGTGCTCGGCGAGAGCGATGACGAGACGCTGACGGCGACCATCGCCCTCTCCTCCAACTTCATCAAGCAGGGCCGTCCTGCGGAGGCGCTGCCGCTGCGCCGCGCGATCCTGGCGACCCGCATCGCCCAGCACGGCGATCGCGATCCCAGGACGATCATCGCGACCAGCAATCTCGCGTCGGTGCTGACCGAAATGGGCCATTATAAGGAAGCCGAGGCGCTCTATCGCAAGACGCTGGAGACCAGCCGCTCCGTCAATGGCGAGGGCCATAGCGAAACCGCATCGGCCTATGGCAATCTGGCGGTCGTGCTGCGCAGCCTCGGGCGCTTTGACGAAGCGGCGCCGATGCTGGACAAAGCGCGTGAGATCGACATCGCACTTACCGGCCCCGACAGCGTCAATGTCGCGCTTCGCCATTATAACAGCGCGGTGAATCTGGGCGACATGGGACGCCTTGCCGAGGCACGGGCCGAAGCTGAAAAGGCGCTGGCCATCTGGCGCACCGCCAAGGGCGACGACAGCATCGAGGCCGCGCAGGGCTATACCGCCGTCGGCTACAGCCTGACCTCCGAAGGCCGCTTTGCCGAAGCCGATGCCGCCTATCGCAAGGCCCTCGACATCAGGGTCAAACGGCTGGGCGACGCGCATCCCGCGACCGGCGAGGCCTATAACAACCTCGCGCTCAACATGGACAAACAGGGACGCCCGCCCAGCATGATCGAACCGATGCTGCGCAAGGCGCTCGACATCACCCGGTCGACGATCGGCGAAGGCAGCGAACGCGCCGCAACCCTCTATGCCAATGTCGCGCACAATCTGAATTCGCAGGGCCGCTATGCCGAGGCCGACCCGATGTACCGCCGCGCGCTGGACATTCAAAAGGACGTCGCGGGCACCGACCACCCTTCTTATGCCTCGATGATGATCAACCTCGCGTTCAACATGCGCGACGACGGCCATCCCGAACAGGCCGAACCGCTGATGCGTCAGGGGCTCGGAATCTTCCGCGCCAAATTCGGCGAAGACAATCCCGAAACCGCCTGGGCCTATACCAGCCTGTCATCGACCCTCGGTGCGCTCGGCCGCCATGCCGAAAGCGCCGACATGGCCGCCCGGGCGCTCGAAGTCCGCCGCCGCCTGCTCGGCGAGGATCATCCGCTCACCGCTGTCGCCTATAATGTCGTCGGCGCCGCGCTGACCCGCGGCGGCAATGGCGACAAGGCCGCCGAACCCTATTATCGCCAGTCGCTCGCCATCCTCCAGCGCAGCGTGGGCGAGAAACATATCGACACCGCGCGCGCCTATGACAGCCTCGCTTCCAACCTTCAGCGGCAGGGCAAGGCGGCCGAGGCCGAAGCCGCGGCGGCAAAGGCGGTCGCCATCTTGCGCAGCATGACCGATCAGGCCGCAGCGGGCGGCAATGCGGTGACGCTGTCGGCGCTCGACCGCCAGCAAGCGAACCCTGATCGCGGTATTTTCACCACCTATATGAACGCCGCCTTCGCGCTGATGAGCGATACGCAGGGCGCCGCCGGACAGTCGGCGCTGCAAGACCGCGCCTTCCGCGCGGCGCAGGATGCGATCAGCTCGGCCTCGGGCCGCGCGGTGCTGCAGACCGCCGCGCGCACCGCCGCAAAAACCCCCAAAATGGCCGAAGCGGTGCGACAGGAACAAGCTCTCGCCGCGCGGGCGAACATGCTCGACAAGAATCTGCTTCGCGCGCTCGGCGACCGCAATCCGGTCGAGGCGACGCGGCTGCGCGGCGAACTCGACAGCGTGCAGGCCGGGCTTTCCGACGTCAGCGCGCTGATCGACAAGAAATATCCCTCCTACCGCCAACTCGTCTCGCCGCGCCCGATCGGCCTCGCCGAAGCGCAGGCGGCGCTGCGCCCCGGCGAGGCGCTGCTGTTGATGACCGAGGCAGCGAACACCTTCCACCTCTTCGTCGTCACTCCGACTGCGGTCGGCTGGAGCCGCCCGAACCGCGAGGTCGACGCCATATTGGGGCAGATTTCGAACCTGCGCTGCGACGTCGATTTCGCGACCTGCTCGGCAGCGCGCAAGGCCGAGCTTGATGCGCTGCCGATGACCGCAAAGGAGATGGACGGCCGCCGCCGCTTCGACCTCAACGCGTCGCACGACCTTTACAAGGCGGTGATGGAGCCGATCGAACCGCTGCTGAAGGACGTCAAACGCCTCTATGTCACCAGCTCGGGCAAGCTTGGCGACCTGCCGCTCGCGATGCTGTCGGCGTCACCGCTGCCCGAAGGCGCCGACCTTGCCGATCCCGACACGCTGGCGCGCGCTGCGTGGCTCGCCGACCGCTATGCCTTCACCAGCCTGCCCTCGGTCGCCGCGCTCACCCTGCCCCGCGAGCCGCGCAAGGTGCGCCGCGACAAAAGCTTTCGCGGCTATGGCGCGCCCGTCCTGCTCGGCGGCGACACCGGATCGCGCGCCGCGGTCGGCGTCGGGGTGTTCGAAGGCGTTTCAGCGTCGGGAACCCCGCTCGCCGACCCCGAGGCGCTGCGCAAACTCGCGCCGCTCCCCGGCACAAAGGTCGAGCTGTCGGCGATGGCCGACCTGTTCGGCGCCCGCCAGACCAGCCTGACCCTCGCCGGCGGCGCGACCGAGGCGGCGCTGCGGCAGGACAAATCGCTCGCGACGAGCAACATCATCGCGATCGCGACCCACGGCCTGCTTCCCGACCCGGCGCTCGGGCTCAGCGAACCCGGCCTCGTGCTCACCCCGCCCAGCGAACCCAGCGACATGGACGACGGCCTGCTCACCGCGACCGAAGCTGCGCGACTGTCGCTCTCGGCCGACTGGGTGATCCTCTCGGCCTGCAACACCGCATCGGCCGAAGGCTCGGGCGGCGGCGACAGCCTCTCGGCCCTCGCGCGCGGCTTCCTCTATGCCGGCGCCGACGCGCTGCTCGCCAGCCACTGGCGCGTGTCGGACGAGGCGACCGCAGTGCTGACGGTCGAAACCCTGCTCGCGCGGCAAGCCAACCCCGACATGACCCGCGCACAGGCGTTGCAACTGGGGATGCAGGCGGTGCGCAGCGGCAAGCGCGCCGACGGCAGTGCGGTCAAGGGCTGGAAGGCCGACTGGTCGCATCCCGCCGCATGGGCCGCTTTCACCAATATTTCGAACCGGGATGACTAGACTGCGATAATTCAAAACCCGCCCTGAATTCCGTTCGTGTCGAGCGAAGTCGAGACACCCATAAGCCTTGCGCCACACCGAAGGGCATCTCGACTTCGCTCGATGCGAACGGATAAATTGTGCCGGGAAAGCCGGTGCGGCTTCTCAGACCAGCAAAACGATCTTCCCGACATGCTCCCCCGCCTGCATCCGCGCATGCGCGGCGGCGGCTTCGGCGAGCGGGAAGCTCTGGTCCATCGCCGGTTTCCACCCTCCCTCGGCCAGCTGCGGCCAGACGGTACGGTGGATCTCGTCGGCCAGCGCGGCCTTGAAATCGGCGCTGCGCGCGCGCAACGTCGATCCGGTCAGGGTCAGGCGCCGGCGCATCACATCGGCGATGTCGAACTCGACCTTTGCGCCGCGCTGGAAGGCGATGGTGACGTGGCGCCCATCCTCGGCGAGGCAGGCGAGGTTACGCGGCAGATAATCGCCGCCGACCATGTCGAGCACCGCGTTGACGCCCTTGCCCCCGGTAAACGCCTTGACCGCCTCGACATAATCTTCGCTCGAATAATCGACCGCCAGATCGGCGCCCAGCGCCCGCGCCGCATCGCATTTCTCTGCGCTGCCACAGGTCACAATAATCTTGATGTCGAACAATTTGCAGAGGCCGATCGCGGTCGTCCCGATGCCGCTGGTCCCGCCATGGACGAGCACGGTTTCGCCGTCGCGCACCCATGCGCGCTCGAACAGATTGTGCCACACGGTGAACAAGGTTTCGGGCAGCGCCGCCGCCTCGGCCATCGAAAAACCCTTGGGCACCGGCAGACAGCTTCCCTCGGGCGCGATGCAATATTCGGCATAGCCGCCGCCCGCGACGAGCGCGCACATCGCCTGCCCCAGTAATTCGGGATCGCCCCCCGGCCCGACCGCGACGATCGTTCCGGCAATCTCCAGTCCCGGCAGGTCCGACGCCCCCGCCGGCGGCGGATAATAGCCCATGCGCTGAAGCACGTCGGGCCGATTGACCCCGGCGGCGGCGACGCGGATCAACACTTCGCCCGGCCCCGGCTGCGGCACCGGCCGCTCGACAGGCTGCAAAACTTCGGGCCCGCCGGGCTCGCTGATGGCGATGGCGGTCATATTCACTGGCAAGCTGGTCACGCTTAAAAATCCCCCACTGGTCGTCTCGTCCCCATGCCCCGCCTTATTGACAGTGCGGCGACACGGGTCAACAGTCGCGCGCTTTCAGGGACCAGCGAGAGAGGACACGCCATGGACGATGACGACCTTCCCCGCCGCCGCGACGATATTCTCGCGGCACTGATCAAACAGCCGCTCGACCCGCTGTCGGTCGACGAGCTGGGCGAACGTATTGCGCTGCTCGAAGCGGAAATAGAGCGGGTAAAGGCGCACCGCGCCGCCGCGACGAGCCACAAGGCCATCGCAGAATCGCTGTTCAAAAAGGGATAGGCGCTCTGCCGGGAGAAGTTGTCCCGCCCCAGTGAGACGCAGGGAGAGGGAACGGGACCGCCGCCCCTAACCACAGCCCGTCTTGCCGTCCGATGAACGAAAAAGTCTCACGCCCAAAACGCGGGCGGGAGCGAGAGCCCTTACGAGAGCCCTTAGCGGACAGCGCATGAATCTGCCCATTTTCCTGATATTTGACCCACCGGCCACAAGTCAACATCTGTTGACATAAATTGCGATTTTCACTAGATTCGCGATATCGCAGGTGGCCCCTTTCCCCCTTACGCCGCCCGCTTCAGGAGATTTGACATGCACGCCGCCGAACAGGCCGAAGCGCGGGAATTGCACCGCACACTGGACTTCATCGGACTGCGCGCCCACGCCGCGACCGTCGGCCTGATCCAGCTTTGCGAAGAATTGCTGGCGGTCGGCATCCTCGACGCCGCCGCGATCGAGCGCATCAAGGATGCGATCCACATGGAAATCAGCGTATCGCGCAGCCGGATGACCGGCCACGACAGTTTCGACGACACGCTGAAGACCCGGCTCGACGCCATTTTTCCGCAGGTTGCCAAGGGCGACACAAAGGACAGGGTCGGCTCGCTCGACGATCTCGCGCAGGCACTGGAGGGCGGCGCGGGCATCTGACCGCCCCCTACCGCTTTTTCCCACGCGCATCTTGCCAAGCAGGCAAAGTGGGCCAAGGAAGGCGGCCATGGATTTCGACGATCAACTCCGCCGCTATTTCGGCACCGCCGACCTTGCGGCGATCCACCCCGAAGCCCATGCTGCGGGCACCGAACGCATGCGCGTCGACTTCGGGCTGGAAACCAACCCCGGCCGCCGCTTCGCGCTCTGGGCGTTGATGTACATGCTCGGCGTCGCGCCCGATCTTGACGTCGCGTTCAAGGATGAGGGCGCGCGCAACACGGCGCGCGACTTCATGGATATGGTGGATCGCGCGCAGGACGGCTGATCCGGTAAAGTCAGAAACGGGCCGGCCACGATGCGCAACTGGCCGAAAAGCAGGGGTGGGCGCCGCCCACCCCGTGTATCTTACATGCCGTCGAGGCCCTTGCTGACCAGAATATTCACCGCAACGCGGCGATTCTGGGCCTTGCCTTCGGGCGTGCTGTTGTCGGCTGCCGGATCGGCCTCGGCCATCCCGGTGGGCGTCAGCATACGATAGGGCTTCCAGCCGCAAGCCTGCTGAAGATGATTGACGACGCGGCTTGCCCGCTTCTCGCTCAGCGTCTGGTTGAGTTCCTGGCTTCCCGTGGAATCGGTGTAGCCGACAACCAGCAGCAGCGCATTGTCCATCCCTTCGGCCTGATTTGCCGCCGCGCACAGATCGGCCTGCGCCTGCGAAGACAGCACGGCCTTGCCGGTGTCGAAGTTCACGTTCGTCGTGGCTTTGACATTATACTGGTCGATATCGCCCACGCGGCTGCGCAGCGCCTCGGTGGCCGCGGTCTGTTCGGCAAAGCGCTGGTTGGTGCCGGTATGGATCATCGACGCGGTCCGCAGATCCTTGTTCTTGAGATCGACCTGGCTGGCCACCAGGCCGCCTTCCCACTGCAGGGTATCGACGGTGACGGGCAGGCCGTTCAGCAGCGCACTCGCGGCAAGCTTGTCGCGATTGAGGCCAAGGAAACCGCCGCTGCTCTTGATCTTCGTATAGTCGGCGATCGCGATGGCGGTGTTGTTGCCGTCGGCGGTGGTGACCTGCATACGGCCGTCGCTGCGCGCGGAGATGATGCCTTCGACCTTGGGCCCCTTGGTCATCTGGTCGGGTGTGGGCAAGGTGCCAACCACCGTCGCCATGACTTCGCCATCGTCCTGCGACTGCGCAGCCACCCCGACTGTCGCTGTGCCGGCCAACATGGCGAGCGCCAACAAGATTTTTGGACTTTTCGAAACGAGACCCATACCCTACTCCTTGTTTTTCAATTGGTTCAGCCGGGCACACGTCTTCACATGGCCCGTTCTGGCACAGGGATACTCCCGGCCAGCCCCAAAAGTTGCGCAGGTCGTCGGGCGGATTGCACGGCCAGTCGATAAAATCGTGACACTCAAATGAAGCTTTTGCGTCGGTAAATTTACCATGATGGAAGGTCGAGCGGCATGGCCCCCGAGCGCCTCCTCTTCACCCCAAAGCCCCCATCACTCTTCAGGACAAGGACAAAAGCAATACGGCGCGCGCCTTTAAGGATATGCTGACCGGCCGAATGAGGGGGATGGCAGGCAATGCCCGATACCGACCGAACTCCGTCATTCCCGCCTTCGCGGGGATCACGACAAGAGCCGGAAACGACCGCTCCCCACCCCATTGCCGCCCTATCCATCGTCGTCACCCCGGACGTGATCCGGGGTCCATGACGACGGGGCAGCTATAGATGCCGGATCAAGTCCGGCATGACGAAAGAGGGCGAGCGAACCTCCGCTCACCACCCCAAAATCGCCATCGTACCATTCGAAAAAAATCGCTGTCCTACATTATTCGGAGCGCATAGCCTCACGCTCATGACCCCTCGCCCCCTCCATCGCCATCATTCGCGCCACAGTGTTCGCCGTGCGCGAGGGCCGGAATGAGGGGGGTACCTAGTGTGTACTTCCTATACTTTGGAATAAAATTGCGCGTTCCAACCCCCAATCCCCGACGCCTGATTGGCTGCGATACAAGCTCTGTCATCGTAATTTCACAAAGCCATCCGCTTTTCCCTTGCAGGGCGGCGGCGGCATCGCCACCTTGTGTTCCTAGGGGCCGCCTCTCTCCCCCCGGCGGGCCTCGCAAGGAGAAAAGTCCATGCCGTCTTTTTCGGAGAGCCTCGAAAAGACCCTGCACAATGCTCTGAAGGCCGCTTCGGAGCGTCATCACGAATATGCGACGCTCGAGCATCTGCTTTACGCGCTGATCGACGACGATCATGCCGCCGAAGTGATGCGCGCCTGCGGCGTCGCGCTCGACGACCTGCAATCGGCGGTCGTCCACTATCTCGATACCGAACTCGACAGCCTGAAGGTCGAAGGGCACAGCGACCCGTCGCCCACGTCGGGCTTCCAGCGCGTCGTCCAGCGCGCGATCCTGCATGTCCAGTCGTCGGGCAAGGATGAAGTGACGGGCGCCAACGTCCTCGTCGCGCTGTTTTCGGAACGCGAATCCTATGCCGTCTATTTCCTGCAGCAGCAGGATCTGACGCGCCTCGATGCGGTCTCCTATTTGAGCCACGGCGTCGGCAAGGGCGGCAAGCCCTCCGCGCAGGCCGAGCCCGAGGAGAAGGAGGAGACGAAGGACAAGGACAGCGGCGGCAAGAACAAGAAAGAAACCGCGCTCGACCAGTTCACCGTCAACCTCAATGAAAAGGCGAAAATCGGCAAGGTCGATCCGCTGATCGGCCGCAGCGCCGAGGTCGATCGCACGATCCAGATTCTCTGCCGCCGGTCGAAGAACAACCCGCTCTATGTGGGTGATCCCGGCGTCGGCAAGACCGCGATTGCCGAGGGCCTCGCGCGCAAGATCATCGAGGGCGACGTGCCCGAGGTGCTGCTGCCTGCGGTCATCTATTCGCTCGACATGGGCGCACTGCTCGCCGGCACCCGCTATCGCGGCGATTTCGAGGAGCGGCTGAAACAGGTCGTGACCGAACTCGAAGGCCTGCCGCACGCGATCCTGTTCATCGACGAAATCCACACCGTGATCGGTGCCGGCGCGACGAGCGGCGGCGCGATGGATGCATCGAACCTCCTGAAACCCGCGCTGTCGGGCGGCGTCATCCGCTGCATCGGCTCGACGACGTACAAGGAGTTTCGCAATCACTTCGAAAAGGACCGCGCTTTGCTGCGCCGGTTCCAGAAGATCGATGTGATCGAGCCGAGCCTCGAGGATACGAAAAAGATCCTCGCGGGCCTGCGCAGCGCGTTCGAAGCGCATCATCAGGTGCGCTACACGCAGGACGCGATCAACGCCGCGGTCGACCTGTCGGCGCGCTACATCAACGACCGGAAATTGCCCGACAAGGCGATCGACGTGATCGACGAGGTCGGCGCGATGCAGATGCTCGTCGCCCCGTCTAAGCGCAAGAAGACGATCACCGCGAAGGAGATCGAGGCCGTGATCGCGACGATGGCGCGCATCCCGCCCAAATCGGTGTCGAGCGACGACAAGGCGACGCTCGCCAGCCTCGAAACCGATCTCAAGCGCGTGGTGTTTGGTCAGAACACCGCGATCGAGGTGCTGTCGTCGGCGATCAAGCTGAGCCGTGCGGGCCTGCGCGATCCCGAAAAGCCGATCGGCAACTATCTCTTCTCGGGCCCGACCGGCGTCGGCAAGACCGAGGTCGCGAAGCAGCTCGCGTCGATCATGGGCATCCCGCTCCAGCGTTTCGACATGTCGGAATATATGGAGCGCCATTCGGTCAGCCGTCTGATCGGCGCGCCCCCGGGCTATGTCGGATATGATCAGGGCGGCCTGCTCACCGATGCGATCGACCAGAACCCGCATTGCGTGCTGCTGCTCGACGAGATCGAAAAGGCGCATCCCGACCTGTTCAACATATTGTTGCAGGTCATGGATCATGGCCGCCTGACCGATCACCACGGCAAGACGGTCGACTTCCGCAACGTCATCCTGATCATGACGACCAATGCGGGCGCCAGCGACATGGCGCGCGAGGGCATCGGCTTCGGTGCGTTCACGCGCGAGGATGTGCAGGAGGAAGCGGTGAAGAATCTCTTCACCCCCGAATTCCGCAACCGCCTCGATGCAATCGTGCCCTTCGGCTATCTGCCGCCCGAAGTGGTCGCGCGCGTTGTCGATAAGTTCATCCTGCAGCTCGAGCTGCAGCTGGCCGACCGCAACGTCCACATCCAGCTCGACGACGGCGCCCGCGAATGGCTCACGTCAAAGGGCTATGACAAGCTCTATGGCGCGCGTCCGATGGGCCGCCTGATCCAGGAAAAGATCAAGCAGCCGCTCGCCGAGGAACTGCTGTTCGGCAAGCTCGTCCATGGCGGCGAGGTCAAGGTGAAGATGAAGACCGGCGACGACGCCCATGTCGGCAACCCGCTGGCCTTCGAAATCGTCTCCGCCCCGCCCAAGGCCGGCAAGGGCAAGCCCAAGGCCGACAAGGCAAAGAAGGCGGCAGAATAAAGGTGACGGGGCGGTCGATGGCCGCCCCTCGCTTTTTCGGCCTCTAGCGACTATATCACCCCCATGTACGACTATGTATCCGTAACCGCCGGCGACGCAGGCTCGCCCTCCCCCGTCCGCGACGGCACGATCAAGCTGCACGACGAAGCGGGCTTTGCCGGCATGCGCAAGGCGGGCCGCCTGTCCGCCGAAATCCTCGACGCGCTCGTCCCCTTCGTCCAGCCCGGCGTAACCACCGCCGCGATCGACGATCTCGTGCGCCAGATGATGCTCGACGGCGGCGGCATCCCCGCGACGCTCGGCTACCGCGGCTTCACGCACAGCTGCTGCACCAGCATCAACCATGTCGTCTGCCACGGCATCCCCGATGACAAGCCGGTGCGCGAGGGCGACATCGTCAACATCGACGTCACCAGCATCATCGACGGCTGGCACGGCGACACCAGCCGCATGTATCTGGTCGGCGACGTACCCATCAAGGCAAAGCGGCTCGTCGAAGTGACCTATGAATGCCTGATGCTCGGCATCGAACAGGCAAAGCCCGGCAACCGCATGGGCGATGTCGCCCACGCGATCCAGCAATATGCCGAAAAGCATCGCTATTCGGTCGTCCGCGACTTCTGCGGCCATGGGCTGGGCCAGATGTTCCACGACGCCCCTGAGGTCGTCCACGCCGGCCGCCCCGGCACCGGGCCGGAACTGCGCCCCGGCATGTTCTTCACGATCGAGCCGATGATCAACACCGGCAAATATGCGGTGAAGATGCTCCCCGACGGCTGGACCGCGGTCACCCGCGACCGAAGCCTGTCGGCGCAGTTCGAGCACAGCATCGGCATCACCGAAACCGGCTGCGAGATTTTCACCGCAAGTCCCAAGGGCCTGAACGCACCACCCTGGGCCTGATCGACCCACCGATTATTCCGTCATCCCGGGCTTGACCGGGGACCCGCCTTCCTTTGCCGCAAGAAAAGGCAGGCCCCGGATCAAGCCCGGGATGACGACAAGACGGCACCCCCACTTTCCCCCTTGCACCGCCGTGCCTTCGGGCGCAGTCTTGACGTTAACGTCAAGCATAGGCGTCGAAACGGGAGAGCATGGAATGGCGAAACGGGTCTTTTCGGCTGCGCTGCTGGGCAGCGCGCTGCTGGCACTGGCAGCATGCAATGCATCGAAGAATGAAAGCGCGAGCGGGGGTCAGCTCGACGCCGCCGAACAGGCCAGCGAGACACTGCTCAAGACCGGCGGCAACGGCGATGACTGGGGCGCGATCGGCTACAGCTATGACGAGCAACGCTTCAGCCCGCTGACCGACATCAACGACCAGAATGTGGGCCAGCTCGGCCTCGCCTGGTCGGCCGATCTGGAGGATGCGCGCGGACAGGAAGCGACGCCGGTGGTCGTCGACGGCGTGATGTACGTCACCCACGCCTGGTCAAAGGTCAGCGCATGGGACGCCGCGACCGGCAAACCCTTATGGAAATTCGACCCCAAAGTTCCCGGCGAACGCGCGGTTTCGGCCTGCTGCGACGTCGTCAATCGCGGCGTCGCCGTCTGGGGCGACAAGGTCTTCGTCGGCGCGCTCGACGGCCGGCTGATCGCGCTCGACCGCAAGACCGGCAAGGAACTCTGGTCGACGCAGACCTTCGACACGTCGAAACCCTATACGATCACCGGCGCCCCGCGCGTCGTGAAGGACATGGTGCTGATCGGCAATGGCGGCGCGGAATTCGGCGTGCGCGGCTACGTCACCGCTTATGACGCCGACACCGGCAAGGAGCGCTGGCGCTTCTACACCGCGCCCAACCCGACCAAGGCAAAGGACGGCGCGGCCTCCGACGACATCTTCGCCAGCAAGGCCAACGCCACATGGTCCGACAAGGGCGAGTGGCAGACGTCGGGCGGCGGCGGCACCGTGTGGGACGCCATCGTCTATGACAAGGATCTCGATCAGGTCTACCTCGGCGTCGGCAACGGCAACCCGTGGAACCACGGCACCCGCTCGAATGGCGAGGGCGACAACTGGTTCCTCTCCTCGATCGTCGCCCTCGACGCCTCGACCGGCAAATATAAGTGGCATTATCAGGAAACCCCGGCCGAAACCTGGGATTATACCGCAACCCAGCCGATCATCCTCGCCGAGCAGGCGGTCAATGGCGCCCCGACCAAAGTTCTCTACCACGCGCCGAAAAACGGCTTCTTCTTCACCATCAACCGCAGCAACGGCAAGCTTTTGGACGCCAAACCCTTCGTCGACGGGATCAACTGGGCGACGGGTTACGACATGGCCACCGGCCGTCCGATCGAAAATCCCGACGCGCGTTTCTACAAGACCGGCAAACCCTTTATCGCCGTTCCCGGCGCACTCGGCGCGCATAACTGGCACCCGATGAGCTACAACCCCAAAACCGGGCTCGTCTACATCCCGGCGCAGCAGATCCCGCAGGGCTATCTTCAGGACATGGACGAGCTCGACAAGCGCAAGGTGCTGGGCTTCAACGTCGGCACTTCGCTCAACAAGACGATGCTTCCGGATGACAAGGCCGCGTTCCGCGCCGCCGTCGCTGCGACCACCGGGCGGCTCGTCGCCTTCGACCCGCGCACCGGCAAGGTCGCGTGGGGCGTCGACTATCCCGCCGCATGGAATGGCGGCACGATGACGACCGCGGGCAACCTCGTCTTCCAGGGCACTAGCACCGGGCGCTTCCGCGCCTATGCCGCCGACACCGGCAAACAGCTGCTCGACCTCGACATGCAGTCGGGGATCGTCAGCGCGCCGTCGACCTTCCGCGTTAATGGTGTCCAATATGTCGCCTTCATGACCAGCAAGGGCGGCGCCTTCCCGCTCGTCGCCGGAATTGCGGGCGGGGTGACGCGAAAAGTGCCCAATATCCCGCGCCTCGTCGTGCTCAAGATCGGCGGCACCGCGCAGCTTCCCGCGCCGCCCGCGACAACGACGCTCGCCTGGGCCCCGCCGCCGATGACCGCCAAACCCGCCGAGGTTGCAGCGGGCAAGGCGCATTTCGGGCGCTATTGTCAGGTGTGTCACGGCGACAGCGCGATCGGCAACGGCTTCACCCCCGACCTCCGCGTCTCGGGCACCCTCGCCAACGCCGATGCATGGAAGTCGGTGATTATCGACGGCGCGCTCAAGGATCGCGGCATGGTCAGCTTCGCCCGCGTGCTGACCCCGCAGGATGCCGAGGCGATCCGCGCCTATGTCATCGAACGATCGAACTGGACCAAGGCCAATCTCCCCGACGCATCGGCGCCGATGGGGAGATAGCCCTCCCCCCACCCGCATCGTCACCCCGGACTTGATCCGGGGCCTGCCTTTTTCGCATGAGAAAAGGCGGGTGCCGGGTCAAACCCGGCATGACGGGAAGGAACCGGGCAAGCCCGGACCCGGATTGCCCAAAATTTAATCACCGTTTTCACGCCCCTGCCTACCCCTTGGGCAGCAGCACCACGCCCCATCAAAAATTCTCCCGAAAGCGCGCGATTCGCCAATTGGCACGGCTCTTGATTGGTGCAAGATGGCGGAACACCGCGGCGACTCACGAGCCAGGACCGGATCAGGCGCGCCTGACCCGGCTTTGTCTGCGAGCAGCGGAGGAAGGCCCAAAGGGGAATGTAAGTGAAGAAGATTGAGGCGATCATCAAGCCATTCAAGCTCGACGAGGTGAAGGAAGCGCTGCACGAAGTCGGCGTCAGCGGGATCACCGTCACCGAGGCCAAGGGCTTCGGCCGGCAAAAAGGTCACACCGAACTGTATCGCGGTGCCGAATATGTCGTCGATTTCCTGCCCAAGGTGAAACTGGAAATCGTCGTCGAGGACAGCATGGCCGAACGCGTCGTCGAAGCGATCGCGGCGGCCGCGCAAACCGGCCGCATCGGCGATGGCAAGATCTTCGTCAGCCACATTGAATCGGCGCTGCGTATCCGCACCGGCGAACGCAACGAAGACGCGCTTTAAGACACCCCGAAACCCGACAGGTTCAACCCATCCCGGCCCTTGCCGGCGACTATCGCAAGAAGGAAGCTTAGATCATGGCTACGAAGCCCAAGGATATCATCGCACGGATCAAGGAAAACGACATCGAGTGGGTCGATCTGCGCTTCACCGATCCGAAGGGCAAATGGCATCACCTGACGATGGTCGCCTCGGTCCTCGGCGAGGATGAACTGGAAGACGGCCTGATGTTCGACGGCTCGTCGATCGAAGGCTGGAAGGCGATCAACGAAAGCGACATGATCCTCAAGCCCGATCTCGACGCGGTGTATGACGATCCTTTCTCGGCGACCCCGATGCTGATCATGGTCTGCGATATCGTCGAACCCGCGACCGGCGAAGGCTATTCGCGCGACCCGCGCACCACCGCGAAACGCGCCGAAGCCTATGTCGGCACCACCGGCATCGGCGACACCGTCTATGTCGGCCCCGAAGCCGAATTCTTCATGTTCGACGACGTCCGTTTCGAAACCGGCTACAACAAGTCGGGTTTCGAGATCGACGATATCGAACTGCCGACCAACAGCGGCCGCGCGTATGAAGGCGGGAACATGGGCCACCGTCCGCGCATCAAGGGCGGTTATTTCCCCGTCGCGCCGGTCGACAGCGCCGTCGACATCCGCGCCGAAATGGTCTCGACCATGCTCGAACTCGGCCTGCCCTGCGACAAGCATCATCATGAAGTCGCTGCCGCGCAGCACGAACTCGGCCTGACCTTCGGCACCCTCACCGAAACCGCCGACCGCATGCAGGTCTATAAATATGTCGTGCATCAGGTCGCCCATGCCTATGGCAAGACCGCGACCTTTATGCCGAAGCCGATCAAGGACGATAACGGCAGCGGCATGCACACCCACATTTCGATCTGGGAAAAGGGCAAGCCGCTCTTCGCCGGCAACGGCTATGCCGGCCTCAGCGACATGTGCCTCTATTTCATCGGCGGCGTGATCAAGCATGCCAAGGCGCTGAACGCTTTCACCAACCCGTCGACGAACAGCTACAAGCGCCTCGTTCCCGGCTTCGAAGCGCCGGTGCTGCTCGCTTACTCCAGCCGTAACCGTTCGGCGTCGTGCCGCATTCCTTATGGTGCGGGCGCCAAGGCAAAGCGCGTCGAATTCCGCTTTCCCGACGCGATGGCGAACCCCTATCTCTGCTATTCGGCGCTGCTGATGGCAGGCCTCGACGGCATCCAGAACAAGATCCACCCCGGCGACGCGATGGACAAGAATCTATACGACCTGCCGCCCGAGGAACTGAAGGAAGTCCCGACCGTCTGCGGCAGCCTTCGCGAAGCCCTCGACAGCCTGCTCGCCGACCACGACTTCCTGCTCAAGGGCGACGTGTTCTCGAAGGACCAGATCGAAGCCTATGTCGAACTGAAGTGGGACGAAGTCCATCGCTTCGAACAGACCCCCAGCCCGGTCGAATTCGAAATGTACTACAGCGCCTGATCCGCAAGGTTCAGCGACGCGAAAAGGGGCGTCCGGTTCGGGGGAACCGGGCGCCCTTTTTTTTCCCGCTTCTCTGCTGGATAGCTGGTTGCGGGGCCTCGCCGCCGGTGGCAAGATGGGCCCAAAGGGCTCCGGAAGCTCCGACCGCGAAAGGCAGCGAACCCATGACGATGCGAGCCTCTTTTGCCCTGCCCTTGCTGTTGCTGGCGTCATGCGGCGGCGGGGGAAGCGGAAGCACGCCGCCCGCGCAAAATTCGCCGCCGGCCTTCACTTCACCCCAAACCGCCTCGATGGCCGAGAACGGCACCGCGGCCTATCAGGCCGCCGCGAGCGATGCCGACGCCAACACCCTCGTCTTTTCGATCGACGGCGGTGCCGACGCGGCGCTTTTCGCTATCACTGCGGCGGGCGCGCTCCGCTTCAATGCCGCCCCCGATTATGATCTTCCCGGCGATGCCGATGGCGACAATGTCTATAATGTCCGGATCAGCGTCAGCGACGGCCGGGTCAGCGCCACGCAGGTGGTCAATGTCACCGTCACCAACAGCCGCGAAGGCATATCGGTCAAGCGCGTCGCTACCGGGTTCGACCAGCCCACCTATGTGATCGGCGTTCCCGGCAGCAGCGACGTTTATGTGCTGGAAAAGGGCGGCCGGATCTATCGCATGACCCCGTCGACCGGCGCCAAAACACTGTTCCTCACGGTCGACAACCTTTCGACCGACGGTGAGGGCGGATTGCTCGGCATGGTATGGTTTCCCCAGCCCGCGAATTCCAATCGCTTCGTAATCTATTGCACGAATGCCGCGGGTGATATCGAGCTTCGCGAATATCGTTCCGGCGGGACGCAGCCGGTGGCGACCTTTACGATACCTCATCCCGGAGCGAACAATCATAACGGCGGCTCGCTGGCCTTCGGCCCCGACGGCTTCCTCTATGTCGGGGTGGGCGATGGCGGCGGCGCGGGCGATCCCGGAAACAATGCCCAGAATCCCAATTCGCGGCTTGGCAAGATATTGCGGCTCCAGGTTCTCTATGACCCCTATGCGGGTGCCTCGGTTCCCAACAATGCCTCTTACTTCACGCCGGCTCCCGGCAATCCCTATTTCGGCGGCGGGGGCGACCGTTATGTTTATGCGCTGGGGTTGCGGAACCCGTTCCGGACCTCCTTCTCGGGCTCGACGCTGATCATCGGCGACGTCGGGCAAGGCGCGGTCGAAGAAATCGACCTGGTCACCACGACGCAACCCGGCCTCAACTTCGGATGGCGCTTCAAGGAGGGCACCCGGCCATACACCGGCACGGCGCCCGGCGGGCTTACCGACCCCGTGGCCGAATATGGCCATGGCAGCGGCCCGCGACAGGGCAATTCGATCACCGGCGGCTATGTCTATCGCGGCCCGGTGACGTCGCTCGTCGGCCAATATGTCTTCGCCGACTTTGTTTCGGGCAACATCTGGTCGGTGCCTTTCACGAGCCTCGTCGCCGGCCAGACCCTCTCCTCCTCGCGCTTCGCGCGGCGGAACGAGGATTTCGCTCCCGACGCCGGAACACTGAGCTCGATTGCCTCCTTCGGTGAGGACAGCGCGGGCAACCTCTTCCTCATCAGCATCGGCGGCGATATCTTCATGGTGCAGCCGGGCTGATCGCTTGCCCTCGCGCGAACCGCGCGCCACAAGGACGGCATCCAGAGGAGTCTTCCCCATGAAATCGTTGCCGCTTGCCGCCCTCGTCGCCGTCCAGCTTGCGCTCGCGCCCGCTGCTTATGCCAAGCTCAGCAAGGCCGAAAGCAGTATGGCAAAGACGGTCGAGGCCGAACAGGCGCGCTCGCTCGCGTTGCTCGAACGGCTCGTCAATCAGAACAGCGGCACGCTCAACCTCCCGGGCGTCGAAAAGGTCGGGCAGATGATGCGCGCCGAGCTCGAACCGCTTGGCTTTGCGGTGACGTGGAAACCGACGCCGGAGACGAAGCGCGCCGGGCATCTGATCGCGGTGCATAAGGGACGCGATGATGCAAAGCGCCTGCTGCTCATCGCGCATCTCGACACGGTGTTCGAACCCGATTCGCCCTTCCAGAAATTCGTTCGCAACGGCGATATGGGCGAAGGCCCCGGCGCCGGCGACGACAAGGGCGGGATGGTCGTCATCGTCTCCGCGCTCCGCGCGATGCAGGCGGCGGGAACGCTGAAGGACGCCAATATCGAAATCCATATGACCGGCGACGAAGAGGATGCGGGCGAGCCGACCGACCTGTCGCGCGCCGACCTGATCGCTGCAGGAAAGCGCAGCGACATCGCGCTCGATTTCGAAGGGCTCGTTCGCGACAATGGCGCCGACATGGGCTCGATCGCGCGGCGCAGCAGCGAAAGCTGGACCGTCACCGCGACCGGACAGACCGGCCACAGCTCGGGCATTTTCAGCGATGGTGTCGGCGACGGCGCCATTTATGAACTCGCGCGCATTCTCCACCGGTTCCGCACCGAACTTCCCGAACCCAATCTCACCTTCAACGTCGGGCTGATCGCCGGCGGCGAAAGCGCCAGCGTCGATGCCGGCGGAATTCGCGCCGTCGCGACCGGAAAGACCAACATCATCGCGCCCGCCGCGATCGCCCGCGGCGACCTGCGCACCCTCTCGGTCGAACAGGCAAACCGCGTGAAGGCCAAAATGGCGGCGATCGTCGCCGACCATGCGCCCGCCACCGGAGCGACGCTGGGCTTCGATCCCGTGGGCTATCCCGCGATGGCGCCGACCGACGGCAACCGCGCCTTGCTCGCAAAGCTCAACGGCGTGAACCGCGACCTCGGCCTTGCCGAAATGGCGCCGCTCGATCCGCTGAAGCGCGGGGCGGGCGACATTAGCTTCGTCGCCGCCGATGTCGACGGACTCGCTGGGCTCGGCCCGCACAGCATCGGCGATCATGCGCCGGGCGAAGCGGTCGACATCCCCAGCATCAGCCGCCAGGCGACCCGCGCTGCCATCCTTATGTCACGCCTGTCTGCTGAAAAGCGCTAACCCGCCAGTTTTCACAGTTGGCCTTCCTTGATTCATCCGCCACAGTGATTAGGTAGCAATCCAAGACGGAATCCACCGCCGATGGGAGAAGAATGATGAGCACCGAACAGCATCTGAAACAAAATTACATCGGCGGCCAGTGGGTCGACAGCAAGGGCGGCAAGCCGCACGACGTCATCAATCCCGCAACCGAAGAAGCGGCCTCGACGATCGTCCTCGGCACCACCGCCGACGTCGACGACGCCGTCGCCGCCGCGAAGGAGGCCTTCAAGACCTTCTCGCAGACGACCCGTGAAGAACGCCTCGCGCTGCTGAACCGCATCGTCGAGGAATATAAAAAGCGCGGTGCCGACCTCGCCAAGTCGATGGCGGCCGAAATGGGCGCGCCCGTCAGCTTCGCCGGCACGGCACAGGTCGGCGCCGGCATCGGCGGCTTCCTCGGCACCATCGCGGCGCTGCAGGATTTCTCCTTCACCGAAAAATATGCCGCGGGCGTTCTCGCCTATGAACCGATCGGCGTCGTCGGCATGATCACCCCGTGGAACTGGCCGCTCAACCAGATCGCGCTCAAGGTCGCCCCCGCGCTCGCCGCGGGCAACACGATGATCCTGAAGCCGTCGGAAGAATGCCCCGGCAACGCGACGATCTTCGCCGAGATCCTCGACGCCGCGGGCGTACCCCCGGGCGTGTTCAACCTCGTTCAGGGTGACGGCCCAACCGTCGGCAACGCCATCTCGTCGCACCCCGGCATCGAAATGGTGAGCTTCACCGGATCGACCCGCGCCGGGATCATGGTCGCCAAGGCAGCCGCCGACACGGTCAAGCGCGTCCATCAGGAACTCGGCGGCAAGTCGCCGAACGTCGTCCTGCCCGACGCTGATTTCGCCGCCGTGCTGCCCCCGACGGTGCAAGGCGTGCTCGTCAACACCGGCCAGAGCTGCATCGCCCCCACCCGCATCCTCGTCCAGAAGGATCGCGAAGCCGAAGCCGTCGGCGTCATCAAGGCGATGTTCGACGGCACGCAGGTCGGCGACCCGATGGCCGAAGGCGGCCATATCGGCCCCGTCGTCAACAAGGCGCAGTTCGACAAGATCCAGGGCCTGATCCAGTCGGCGATCGACGAAGGCGCGACGCTCGAAACCGGCGGCACCGGCCTGCCGTCGAACGTCAACCGCGGCTATTACATCAAGCCGACGGTCTTCTCGGGCGTCACCCGCAACATGCGGATCGCCAATGAGGAAATCTTCGGCCCCGTCGCAACCGTCATGGCCTATGAAGACCTCGACGAGGCGGTCGATATCGCCAACGACACCGAATATGGCCTGTCGGCGGTCATCTCCGGCGACCCCGCCAAGGCCGCCGCTATCGCGCCGAAGCTGCGCGCCGGCATGGTCGCGGTCAACGCATGGGGTCCCGGCCCGGGCGCAGCGTTCGGCGGCTACAAGGCGTCGGGCAACGGCCGCGAAGGCGGCCTGCTCGGGCTCAAGGATTTCATGGAAGTGAAATCGATCAGCGGCATCCCGGCGTAATCCCTTCATCCTCCCTGTGGCGAAGCCATGGGGAGGGGGACCGCCGCGAAGCGGTGGTGGAGGGGCTGCGACGCCAGCGCCAAAGCCCCTCCGTCAACGGCTAGCCGCTGCCACCTCCCCATCGCTTCGCGACAGGGAGGATAATCGCAAGTCTCGCTGCCCCTCCCGTTTACGGGAGGGGTTTTGCGTTGTGCCAACACCCGCTATGCGCAGCGCATCATGACCATGACCCGCTCCCCGCTCGCGCCCGAAAGCTTTCCCGCCCTCCCCGACATCGCCGGGGTGACGCGCCGCGTCGCGCGCGCGCAGTATAAGAATTGGGACCGCTGCGACCTCACCTATATCGAGCTGTCGCCGGGCACGACCGCCGCGGGCGTGTTCACACGCAATGTCTGCTGCTCGTCAGAGGTCGAACTCGGCCGCGAACAGGTGAAGGGCGGCGTCGGCCGCGCGCTGATCGTCAACGCCGGCAACAGCAACGCCTTCACCGGCTATCGCGGCCGCGAAGCCGTCGAACAGATTATGGCCCAGGTCGCCGATCATCTCGGCTGCGAGCCCGGCGAAGTTTTCGTCAGTTCGACCGGCGTCATCGGCGTACCGTTGCCTAAGGACAAGGCCCGCGCCGGGGTCGCCGCCGCACTCACCGCGCCGCCCTGCTCGTGGGAAGCCGCCGCCGAAACCATCTGCACCACCGACACCTTCGCCAAAGGCTCGGCCGCCAGCGCGATCGTCGGCGACCGGACCGTACAGGTCGCGGGGATCGTCAAGGGATCGGGGATGATCGCCCCCGACATGGCGACGATGCTCGGCTATATCTTCACCGACGCCGCGGTCGCCCCCGCGCTGTTGCAGGAGATGCTGAGCGAGGCAACCGGCGGCAGCTTCAACGCCATCACCGTCGACAGCGACACCTCGACCAGCGACACCGTGCTGCTGTTCGCGACGGGTCAGGCGGGGGGCGCGCGCCTCACTACCCGCGACGATCCCGGCGCCGACGCGCTTTACGCCGCGATCCGCGCCGTCTCGCTCGACCTCGCGCAGCAAGTCGTGCGCGACGGCGAAGGCGCGTCGAAATTCATCGAGATTCAGGTGACCGGCGCGGTCAGCGACGACAGCGCAAAGCGCGTCGCGCTCGCCATCGCCAATTCGCCGCTGGTGAAAACCGCAATCGCGGGCGAGGATGCGAACTGGGGCCGCGTCGTGATGGCGGTGGGCAAGGCCGGCGAACCCGCCGACCGCGACCGCCTCGCGATCCGTTTCGGCGATCATTGGGTGGCAAAGGATGGACTGCCGGTCGACGGCTATGACGAGACGCCGGTCGCCGCGCACCTCAAAGGCCTCGAAATCCGCGTCGGCGCCGATCTCGGGCTGGGCGAAGGCCGCGCCACCGTCTGGACCTGCGACCTGACCCACGGCTACATCAGCATCAACGCCGATTACCGAAGCTGAATTTGTGACGTCGCGACAGCCATCGACAGGACGGATCGGGCCCGGCGGCTGAAGCCCGCAGGCCGGTTCGTCATGCATGCGGGGACAAGAATATGCCGGCCATGGTGACGACCAAAGATATCGCGATCAAGCTCGGCCTTTCGATATCCACGATCGGACGCGCCCTGTCGGGGGACCCGCGCATCAGCGAAAAGACCAAGCGCGCCGTGCGCATCGCCGCAGAAGAGCTTGGCTATGTCGAAAACCTGCCCGCGCGGATGATGCGCGGAGGGTCGAGCAACCTCATCGGGCTGATCCTTCCCGACATTCGGAATGATTTCTTCGCGTCGATCGCACAGGCTCTTTCGGAGAGTTGCGACCGCGAGGGCTATCGCATCGCGCTATCGATCACCGGCGACGATCCCGAAACCGAGACGCGCCATATCCGCGACTTCGTCGGCGCGCGGGTCGCCGGGATCATCCTGGTTCCAAGCGCCGGCCTGAAGAGCGAGAGCGTCACGCTGCTTCGTCAGGTGCCGCATGTGCAATTGCTTCGGTACGCCCATGGTCCCGACGATCTCTGGTTCGGAATCGACGACGATGATGCGATGGAACGCGCCGTCGGCCATTTGCTCGATCTGGGGCATCGCCGGATCGCCTATATCGCCGGTTCCGAACGGCTATCGACCGGACGCCGACGGCTCGAAGGCGTGCACGAAGCTTATCGCAAGCGCGATATCCCCTTGTCGATGCTCACCGCCCTTCTCGACAAGCCGACGGCAAGCTGGGGCGAACGGGCGGTCGACGAAGTCATGGCGCTGCCCGATCCTCCCACCGCGATCCTGTCAGGGTCCGCCCATGTCACCATGGGGATTATCGCGTCTCTCCGCCGGGCCGGGGTCGATATCCCCACGCAGATGTCGGTCATCGGCTTCGGCGACCCCAGTTGGAGCCTATGGTGGCAGCCACCGCTTACAGTGATCCGTCCTCCCATTCAGTCGCTGGCGACCCATTGCGCCCTCTGGTTCATGGACCGGCTGCGCACGGCCGGGGATCAGCTGGTCCAATCCCATCATGCGACCAGTTCATCCGAACTGGTCGTGCGGGGCTCCACCGGCCCGCCCCGAAACAGCTGACTAGCCCATGGATGTTCGCCGGAGGACATGCCCCTGCCGAAGCGGGGGCAGGATCAGTCTTAAAGCGCGCCTTCCAGCCAGCCCTTGAGCGCGCTCTTCGGCGCCGCGCCGACCTTGGTTTCGGCGACTTCGCCATTTTTGAACAGGATCATCGTCGGGATGCCGCGCACGCCATATTTGGCGGGGGCGTTCGGATGATCGTCGATGTTCAGCTTGGCGATCACCACTTTCTCTCCGAGTTCGTCGGCGATTTCTTCGAGCGACGGGCCGATCATCTTGCACGGACCGCACCATTCGGCCCAGAAATCGACGAGAACGGGGGTGTCGCTGTCGAGCACATCGGCCTGAAAGCTGTCGTCGCTGATCGCCTTGGTACCCATAATCTGTCTCCTGAGAATATCCTGTTGGCACACAAACTAAGGCGTCGGTGCCTCCGGCTCAAGGGCCGAGGCCGCCAAATTCGCCTTCGCCGCCACCAAGCCGGGCTTGTGCGCCGCCAAGACCGCCGCATCCAGCGCGATCAATTTCGGTCCCGCCGTATAGAGCAGCGCCGCCTCGACCCGCTTTTGCGGAAAAATCACCCCCAGCGCATCGCGATACGCCGCCATCTGGCGCAGATAAGCGGGCGCGACCTCGGCGGCGCTGGCGGGGACATGCCGCCCGGTCTTGTAATCGATCACCGTCACGGCATCGTCGGTGACGCACAGCCGGTCGACAATCCCCGCAACGACGACGCCGTCGCCGACCACCGCCGACAAGGGCACTTCGGCGAGCGATCCGGGGCCGAACATGGCTGTGTGGGCGGGGTCATCCAGCACCGCCAGCACTTCATCGACCATCGCCGCCCGCGCCGCAGCGTCCAGTTCGGGCGCCTGCGCTGCCAGCCAGCGCAGCGCCGCCGCCTCCCGCTTTTCTGCCGCGACGGGCGGCAGTCGCTCGAACAGCGCGTGAAGCAGCAATCCGCGCGCCACCGCCGCCACGCGGTTGCGGCCCTGCGGCGGGGTCGCGACATCATCCTCACCCAGTGCCGACGGCGCCAGCGGGCGCGGCGGGCGCGCTTCTTCGGGGGCGGGCTTTTGCGCCCAGTCGGCTATCACCGGCGGCGCCGCTGCCGCCACGGCCTTGCGCTCCGATGCCCGCGCCCATTTCTTCGCATTGACCGCGTGAACGCGCTTGGTCCCCCATGTCGGCCCGGCGTCCTGCCAGTCGCAGCCCATATCGGCCATCACCGCATCGACCGCGCCATGCCAGCTGCCTTCCGCTACGCTCAGATCCTCGGCCTTGGTGATCCCGGTGACCACCAGCAGCTCCTCGGCGCGCGTCATCGCAACGTAAAGCAGCCGCCAATGCTCCTCGATCTCGGCGCGCGCCTTGGCGTCATGCGCTTCGGCAATCCGGCCGTGCCGCTCGTCCTTGCCCAGCCCGAACACCGGCAATTTGTCCCAGCCCGCCAGCGACAGATCGAATTTGGTCTGGCGCGGTTTCGGATCGTCGGTCGCGTCGGCGAGGATGACGATCGGCGCCTGCAACCCCTTCGACCCGTGCACCGTCATCACGCGCACGACCTCGCTGCGCGCCTCGGTCTGGCGCTTGATGTCGGCGGTGCTCGCCGCGATGCGGGTGAGGAAACTGAGCAGCGACGCGGTTTCCAGCCGCTCGAAGCTCAGCGCCTGATTGAGCAGTTCGTCGATCGGGTCGCGCGCTTCCTTGCCCAGCCGCGCCATCAGCTTGCGGCGCCCGCCGATCGGCCCTGACAGGATGGTTTCGAGGAAACGAAAGGGGGTGGTGAAATCGGCCATCGCCAGCAGGCTGCGCAGGGCGGCCATCGTTTCCGCCGGCGCCTCCTCTTCGCGGTCACGCAGATTCTGCCACAGCGACTTCGCCTTGCGGCCATGGGCGATGCGGAACAGATCGTCCTGGCTCCACCCGATCAGCGGCGACACGAGCAACGCGGCAAGATTGAGATCATCGAGCGGTTGAACTGCAAAGCGCATCGCCGCCAGCAGATCCTGCACCCCCAGCGGCTGGGTCAGCGCAAAGCGATCGACCCCGGCGACCGGGACATGCAGCGATTGCAGCCGCGCGACGATTCGCGCCGCAAGATCGCGGCGGCGGCGGACGAGGATCATGATGTCGCCCGGCGCGACGCTGCGCCCATCCTTGCCGTTCGCGATCCAGTCCTGCACCTCGTCGGCAATTGCGCGCGACAGGCGAAGGCTCGCGGGATCGCTCGCAGCGGCCAGCGGCTCGCCCGGTCCGCTCTCGCCCTCATCCTCGCCCGCCTCGTCTTCCTCTTCGGCGCCGCCGCCGATCGCCTTTCCGACGGGCAGCGGTTGCCACAGCTCGACGCGCCCCGGATGCTCGCTCTTGAACGGCAGATGCGGCGGCTCGTCGGAGGCGAGCCCCATCAGTTCGGCCGCGCCCCCTTCGATCCACGCATCGACAACGTCGAGCACGGCGGGGCTCGACCGGTAATTGGTGACCAGGTCGACTTCCTCGAACGGGCGCTCGCCTGCCCGCGCCTTCTCGCCAAAGCGGATGCGCGCGGCCTCGAACGCCGCGGGTTCGGTGCCCTGAAAGCCGAAGATCGCCTGCTTGCGGTCGCCGACGGTGAACATCGTGCGGTTGCGGTCGTCCTTGGCGCCCTGCCCGGCGAAAAACTCACCGGCGAGTGCGGCGACGATCGCCCATTGCCTTGTGTTGGTGTCCTGCGCCTCGTCGACCAATATATGGTCGGTGCGCTGGTCAAGTTTGAAGCGCACCCATTCGCCGAAATCGCCGACGCGCAGCAGCGTCCCCGCGATGCTGATCAGATCGTCGAAATCGGCAAGCCCGCGCTCGCGCTTCGCCAGCGCATAGGCTTCGGCAAAGCGGCTCCCCAAATCCCATGCCGCCACCAGATCGTCGGCGACGCGCATCGCGGCGGTGGTCGCGATCAGATCGTCGGAAACCGCGACAATCCGTTCGGCCGCCGCCAGACAGCCGTGCATCTTGCCCGTTTCCTTGGCGAAGTCGGCGCGCATGTCGCCCGTCCCGGTGACAAAGCAGCCGCGCAGCGCCGCGAGCAGTGCGCCCTGTCCGGCAGGCGCGGCGCCAAGCCACTCGGCCATGATATCGGCGCGCGCTTCGCCGGTCTTGGTCCCCCATGCGCGCCCGCTCACCGCGACCGCGCCGACATCCGCCGCAGCGATCGCGCCGCGCGCCAGCTCGCCCTCCAGCCACGCCGCCGCATCGCCCTCGGGCAAGCCCAGCGCCGCGCGCACATCGTGCCGCTTCGGCGCAAGTCGCGGCGCATCGGGCGCCGCAAAGGCGCTCGCGCAGCGGTGCAGAAACGCCAGCGCCGCGTCCTGGCCGATCCGCAGCGCCAGCATCGCCGCGACGTCGCGCATCGCATCGCCCTCGTCGCCCGTCTGGCTCAGCAGCGTGCCCAGCACCTCGCGCTGCAACGCCCCCGCCTCGCTGTCCTCCAGCGCGCGGAAACCCGGCAGGATTTTCGCCTCCAGCGGGAAACTCGCGAGCAGGGTCTGGCAGAAACTGTGGATCGTCTGCACCCGGATCGCGCCACCGGGGCTGTCGATCACCGTCGCGAACAGCGACCGCGCGCGGTCGAGGATCGCGGGTGTCTGCCAGTCGACCCCCAGCGCCTGCAGGTCCAGCCGCAAATCGCCATCGTCCATCCGCACCCACAGCGCGAGACGCTCATGGATACGATGCCCCATTTCGGACGCCCCCGCCTTGGTGAAGGTGATGCACAGAATCGCCTCGGGCGACACGCCACCCAGCATCAGGCGTAGCACGCGCGCCGACAACACCTGCGTCTTGCCCGTCCCCGCCGACGCACCGAGCCAGACATGATCGTCGGGCCGCGCCGCCGACTGCTGGCCCTCGTCGAGCCGCTTGAGCAATTTATCGGGGTGGGTCATGTTGTTTTGCCGTTATCGTTTCCATCACCGCTTCCGAACGATTCACCGCTTCCGAACCATTCGTCGCGGCGCATCAGATGGTCGAAGTCGGTGTAGCGCCGCCCGGCATCGCCCGGAACAAAGGCCTCGCCGCCGAGCAGGAAGCGCGCGGTCAGGTCGGCGAGTGCTTCGGCGGCGCGGTCGATCGCTTCCTCGACCGTCTTGAGCTTGCGGCGTCCGCCATGCGTCGGCGAAATCTTGCCGCCCACGCCCTTGGCCCGGTCGCGCTTGAGGCTCCAATATTCAAGTCCGGCGACGTCGGCGCGATCGACATCCTCCACCGCACCCGCCGCCGCGAGCAGGCCGAGCAGGCCGAGCTGATTGTCGAGCCCTTCGGCGGCGGCATTGCCGCTCGGCGCCGCGCCGCTCTTGTAATCGACGATCGCGAGACTGCCGTCGGAAAGCTGGTCGATACGGTCGGCCTTGCCGTGCAGCCTGATCCCGCCCACCAGCATTTCGCCGCGCACTTCGCTCGCCACCGGCCAGCGCTCGTCGCGCGCCTGCCACACCGTCTCCGCCGCCCAGCGCAGCGACGGGACGATGCGCGGCAACCAGAAGGCGCGCGCGAGCGCATCGAGCGCGGGATCGCCGGCGAGCGCCGCAAGTTCGCTCTCCAGCGCCGCCGGGGTCAATCCCGCCGCCTGCCAATCCTCGAGCAATTTATGCACCCGCGTCCCGAACCATTTGGCGTCGGGACCGCTCGCGAGCGGATCGAGTTCGGACAGCCGCAAAATCTTCGCGGCGTAAAAGGCATAGGGATCGCGCGCGAGCTGATCGACGCCGGTGACGCTGATGCTGTCCGGCCGCGCCGCTGCGGGCGGGCATGGCTGCGGCCTGTTGGCGGGCGCATGGCCGCCCGGCGGCACGTCGAGCGCCGCCGCAAGCGCGCTTACGCTGGCGCCATCCAGCATCGCTTCGGGCAGCTCGCCCGCAAGCGCAGTCAGCCGCAGCCAGAAGCGCGACGCCACGACCGGATCGCCGCCGCTCCGCTCCGCACGGGTGACGACGATGTTGCGCCCCGCGAGCGCCCCGGCGAAATCATGCGCCGCCATCCCCTGCTGCCGCTCGGGCGCCGCGAGGCCGAGCATGCGGCGGATGCCGGGCGCCAGCCACGGGTCGGGCGCCTGCTGCTGCGGCCAGCGGCCTTCGTTGAGCCCGCCGAGGATCATATGATCGGCGCGCTGTAACCGTGCCTCGAGCAGCCCCCAGATGAACAGCCGCGGATGCCTGCCATATGGCGGCCGCACGCTTTCCCCGCCGAGCAGGTCGGCGAGCATCGCAGGAAATTCGGTGGGCGCGACGAGTGCCGGGCCCGCACCATCGGCGAGCGTCCAGCGGTCGAACAATTCGGCCAGCGCGCGTCCCGCTGCGCCGGTCCACACCGCCTCGCCGGTCAGCCAGCCCAGCCCCGCCCCAAGCGATGCGAGCAGCGTCGCGGGCGGTGCCGGGGTGGCAAAGGGCGCCAGCGCGGCTTCCAGCGCCGCCGCCATGTCGAACCACCAATCGGCAATCGCGCGCGCTTCGCTATGGCGGCGGAGGTCAGGGTCGGCGGCAAGCATCGCGATGCGCGCGCTCACCCCCGCCCAGCCGGGGGTCAGACCGGGCTCGCGCAGTACCAGATCGAGCCGCCGCACCTGATCGAGCCACGCCAGCCGCGCCTCGCCCTTGCGCACCAGCGGATGGCCGAGCAGCGCGATCAGTCGCACGGGATCGAATTGCCCCGCCAGTTCGGCGAGCAACAGCAGCAGCGCGCCCGGCGGCGATTGCGCCAGCGCCTGCCCCGCGCTGTCGTCGACCGCTATGTCCCAGCGCGCAAGCGCCGCCGCGACGCGTTCGGCCAGCACCCGGTCGGGGGTCACAAGCGCTGCCGTCTCGCCCGGCTTCTCGAGTGCGGCGCGCATCATCAGCGCGATCCCCTGCGCCTCCTGCCCGTCGTCGGCGAAGACCGCGCTGCGGATGCCCGCAACGCCTGCGCTCACGTCGCCCGCCGCCTGCCAGCGCGCCGTGTAAGCGGCGGGAGCAAAGAGCAACGAGAGGAAGGGGGCGCGCGCGTCGGGCCCATCGAACGGCGAAGCCGCCTCCCAATCGCCCACTTCGGCGCGCCCGACGCCCATCCGGCCGAGCAGCAATTTCAGATGATATTGCGGATGCGTCTCCAGCGGCCGCGCCTGCGGCGCTGTCGGATCGCGCTCGATCGGCCCCAGCGCCTCCCACTCGGGCTCGGCCATATCGAGGTCGAGCCCGGGCAGCACGACCATCCCGCGCGGGCAATCGGCAACGGTGCGCAGCAGCCGCGCGATCGCGGGCGCCGCAGTGGTGATCCCCGCCGCGACGAGGAAGTGCGGCGGCGGCGCGCTTCGCCAGCCCGCGCTCACCCGGTCGAGCAGACGGTTGCGGCGGTCGGCGCGATCGATCATCCGGGCTTTCGCCAGCAGTTCCGGCCAATGATCGACGAGCAATCGCAACCGGACGAGCGACGCCTGCCAATGGCTGGCAAATTCGCCGAGATCGAGGTCGACCAGCGCCTTCGCGGTCACCTCTTCATAATGAAGCTGATCGATGACCCGCCCCAATCCATCAGCCAGCTGAAACGCCGCCGCGCCGGTGATCGCGGCTTCGCCCGGCGGATTATGGCGCTCGATCAGTTCCGCCAACATCAAGCGGCGGCGCAGCGCATCAATCGCGGGCGGGATGGGTTCGGCGGCGTCGATCGCATCGAGCGCCAGCGCGACATTCTCATCCAGATCGGCATCGCCGATCACCGCGAGGCGCGGCATCAGCAATCCGTCGCCCCCGGCGCGCACAAACGCTGCCTGCACCGCGCTGCGCGCGCGGTTGCTGGGGAGCAGGATCATCCCGTCGGCGAGGCCCAAAGCGCCGTCGGCAAAGCGCGCGATCAGCCCGGCGGCGAGCGCATCGGCAAAGGCCCGCTGAACGGGGATGGAATGAACGGTGGGGCGTTTGATCATCATCTCTGTCTATCTAGAGCGAGGCAGAGATACGCAAGCCGATCCTCCCTGTCGCGCAGCGTTAGGGAGGGGGACCGTCCGCGAAGCGGATGGTGGAAGGGCCGTGCAACGGTAGCGCAATTGCCCCTCCGTCAGCGCTTCGCGCTGCCACCTCCCCATGGCTGCGCCTCGGGGAGGATATGGAGATTAAACCTCGCTCAACGCCGCCTCGGTCGGCGCAATCGCCGCCGGGGTGCCGACATCGAACCATTGTCCCATGTGCGACACGCCATAAAGCCGCCCCGCCGCTATCGCGCGATCCCACAAGATATTGGTCGAAAACGCACCCTCGGGCGCGCCGTCGAGCAGGCGCGGCGAGATCAGCTGGATGCCGGTGTAGACGAAGGGTGCAACACGTCCCGGCTTGCGGCGCGACAATTGCCCATTGGGGTCCATATGGAAATCGCCGTTGCCGCCATGCCCGGTGGCGCTCGCCTGACGGATCACCAGCAGCAACGCATCCATGCGGTCGCCGTCCCAATGGCGCGCGAGATGCTGGATGCTGTCCTGCGGACCGTCGGTCCAGATATTGTCGCTGTTGACGATCAAAATCGGGTCGCCGGTGAGCTGCGGCAACGCCTTTACCATCCCGCCGCCGGTTTCCAGCAATTGCGCCCGCTCATCGGAAATCGCGATGCTGAACGGCCATTTCTGGCCAGCCAGATGCGCTTCCAAAGCGTCGGCGAGATAATGGACATTGACCACGACATGGCCGACCCCCGCCGCCGCGAGCCGGTCGAGGCTGTGGTCGATCAGCGGCTTGCCCGCGACGCGCACCAGCGGTTTGGGCCGGGTCGCGGTCAGCGGACGCATCCGCTTGCCGAGCCCGGCCGCCATCACCATCGCGCTTTCGATTTTCACGCTCATGCCCCCGTCGCTTCCCATGCCGCCGCGCGCTTGTCGGCGGGAACATAGGTATCAAACCACGCCCGCACCGGCGCCAGCGCGGGATGCGCGAGATCGCGTTCGAGCAGCCCCCACATGCGCGGCTGAAACGACTTGTAATGCGGCTTGTCGTCGCGCTTCCACAGCCGGACGAAGACGCCCAGAATGCGCGTGTTGCGCTGCGCCGCGAGCGCCCAATAGGCCGCTTCGATGTCGCGCCCCGTCGCTTGCGTATAGCGCGCGAGCATCGCCGCCTCGACCGCCGGGCTCACATCGCGCCGCGCATCTTCGAGCACCGAAGCGAGATCATAGGCGGGGTGGCCGACCAGCGCGTCCTGAAAATCGAGGAGGCCATAATGGGCGACCCCCTGCTGCCCGGCGACCAGCATGATATTTTCGGCATGATAGTCGCGCAGCACGGTCACGCGCGCCAGACCATCGGCTTCGACCGGCCCGAGCACCGCGGCCCACGCCGCACGAAACGCATCGCGGTCGACCTCCAGCCCCAGCGCCGGACAATACCAGTCGGTGAACAGCATCACCTCATCCAGCCATTGATCGATGCCGTGCACCGGCAGCCCGGCCATCGGCGGCCGTGCATGGAGGTGGACGAGCAAATCGGTCACGCCGGAATAATGGTCGGTTTCGGTGTGCGGGTTTTCGTCGACCGTCTCACGCAGCCGGACGTCGCCGAAATCCTCGATCAGCAGCAGCCCCTGCACCAGATCGCGCGCGAGGATCGTCGGCGCATTGAGCCCGCTTTCGCCCAGCCATTCGGCAACCGCGATGAAGGGGCGCGGGTCTTCGTGCGGCGGCGGCGCATCCATCAGCACCGCGCGCCGGTCGCCATCGACGACCCGGAAATAGCGGCGAAAGGAAGCATCCCCGGCAAGCGGCAAAATCTGCGCATCGCCCCAGCCATGCGCAGCAAGGAAGGCGGGCGCATGGGCGGGCGGAATCATCAAAGCGGCCATCGCGCTTCCCAAGCGGGCGGCAGCGATGCTGTCAAGACGCGGGCGTCGCCGTCGCCCGAAATCGCAAGCGTCAGCGTGCCCGGCCAGCCGCCATCGCCCAGCCGTTCGGGCCATTCGATCAACAGCGCGCCGTCGTACAGATAATCGTCGAGGCCGAGTTCGATCAGCTCGTCCGCATCCTCGATGCGGTACAGATCGACATGCGCGATCGGCATTTCGACCTCGGGCGGGGCATAGGGCTGGACGATCGCAAAGGTCGGGCTCGGCGCCTCGCCCGCCAGCCCGCGCGCCTTCAGCATCGCGCGCGCCCGCGTCGTCTTGCCGGCGCCGAGATCGCCC
>Ga0307414_10000210_pt1 | contig 39220 bp, 37 predicted proteins | sample DK1Ometagenome_FD_203804 | JGI IMG/M metagenome (GOLD analysis project Ga0307414, IMG submission 203804) | Maize rhizosphere microbial communities from greenhouse at UC Davis, California, United States - DK15-O-3 | ecosystem: Host-associated > Plants > Roots > Rhizosphere > Soil | place: USA... | reverse complement strand
CTGCAGTCACAAGCGGTGCAGTTAATTATGCAGCAACTGCGACCTCAGGTGGAACAGCAGATGTTACTATAGATGCTAATGGCAAATACCATGTTAATATTACGACTCCTGTTACGCTAGTGAAAACATCGGTGCCTGGAAGTGGGATCCCAGGCGCACCAGACACTTACAATTTAACGGTGAAAAACGCCTATTAAAATCAGTTCTGATTGCGCGCAATTCTTAAGTTCATATTTCATCTTCTATCGCAAGGCTATCAGCAACAACGTAATAGTTAACAGATAAATCCGTTCTCATGAACGGATTTATCTGTTAACTCCTAATCCAGGATAAAAATAGGATTTTTTGTGTTCTAGTCATATTATAGCCGGATTTTCAGAACATATTTATGGTTGTTCAGAACAGAGAACCTTAAGCGCTTAATGGCTGATAAAAAAAGCTAGAAGTAATACGGAATACGACCGAAAGAAGTTTAAAATAGAACAGAAAATACATTTGTTACCTTAGCCAACGTTGAAAAGCCTTGTTTTTATTACACATTGAATTATTCGTATTTATCTGTAAAAATCAAAAATATTTCAGTAAAAGTTTAAAGTCTGTAACTCACTTAATTTTTAAATTTGTATTTTACAATTGATAATCATTTGAAGAAAAGGTACAATATAAAAGAGTTTCTTGAATATACCAATATCAGCGGTTTTAAGAACAATCACATCCATTTGGTTGAATACCATAAGCAAAAGGAGATGCGTAGAAAATCAGCTCCTATTGAGCTTGACTTTTATTTTTTGGCAATCAAGCTAAACTTTGATAAAGACAAGAACTTTGGTCAGACGATATTCGACCAGGCTGATGCCTATGTCTATCTCGACCAACCCGGAGATTTTTTGCAATGGGATATAGAGCATCAAATTTCAGGGTATCATATTTTGATTGATGCTGGACTATTCAGGAAGATTGCTAAAGAATACAGTTTTACTTATTACGGCAATCACGAAGGACTTTTTATCACGAAAGAAGAAGAGAAAACCATTACCGACCTTTTCCGAAAGGCACTGAAAGAGTTTGACGGCAATGAGAATTTTTCAAAAGATATTGTAATTTCTTATGCTTCGCTTATTCTTTCCTATATCCAAAAATTTTACAGCAGGCAATTTGATACACGAGAGGAATTATACAACACTACCGTAGCTGATTTTTACAAAAATCTCGAAGCATATTATGACAATGAGCAAAATGCCCAAAAAATGCCCGCGGTTTCCTACTTTTCAGATAGGGCTAATTTATCCTCCAATTATTTTGGCGACCTCATCAAGCATTATACAGGGCGTTCGCCACAAGAACATATCCATCAACTACTCATACAGATAGCAAAGAACAAATTGAGAACAACCTCTTTAAGCATAAGCGAAATAGCTTTTAGCTTAGGGTTTGAATATCCGTCCTATTTCGCCACATTTTTTAAAAAGGAAACGGGTATTACTCCGAGTGTTTTCCGAAATCAGTAAATAGTTAAAGTCTTCCTGTAATTACTTTAAGGGTAGAGCTTTCAAGTCAGAATATCTTTGTACTGTTCAATAACTTTTAAAGATAAATGACAATGAAAGAAGTAAAATTCAAAAACAGAAATTGGGACGTAGCAGGTATTTTGCAGTTCCCGAAAGACTTTGATGAAACCAAAAAATATCCGGTAATTGTTTGTGCGCACCCTATAAGCAGTTGTAAAGAGCAGACAGCCGGAAATGTTTATGGTAAGGCGTTAACGGATGCAGGTTTTATTACGTTGGCTTTTGATGCTTCCAACCAAGGAGAAAGCGGTGGCGAAGTAAAGTTTTTAGAAGACCCGGCAACCCGAGTAGAGGACTTCCGTTGTGCGGCAGATTTTCTAACCACATTGGATTATGTAGATGAAGAAAAAATAGGTGTTTTGGGCGTTTGCGGTGGTGGCGGCTATGCTGCTAATGCTGCAATGACGGAAAGACGCTTTAAAGCCGTAGTAACGGTTGTGGGCGCGAACTATGGGCGCTTGCTTCGTGAGGGGAATTTTACAGCTGATGCAGCTATCAAAACTTTGGAAGAAATTGCAAAGCAACGCACCGCTCAGGCAAGAGGAGCTGAACCTGTTATTACAGTCTACAGACCAAATTCACAGGAAGACAGAATAGCCGCAGGAATGAACGACGTTGACATCATTGAAGCTATAGACTACTATCAGACACCAAGAGGACAACATCCGAACTCTCCCAATCATTTACGTGTGGATAGTTTGGACAAAGCTATGGCTTTTGATGCGTTCCATTTAGCTGATTTATTGCTTACCCAACCGCTTCACATAGTTATTGGCGATAAAGTCGGTGCTTTTGGTTCATACAGGGATGGGTTTGAGCTGTTTAATAAGGCGGCATCAAAGCAAAAGAGCATTCAGGTTGTTCAGGGAGCAAGCCATTATGATTTATATGATGAAGAAGAAGCTGCGAAAAGAGCATTGGAAGAGATAGTTCCGTTTTTTAATAAATATCTTGCTTAGTACCCGGGCATTTTTCATCGTTCTCAGAAAAATCGTTACAAGTTCAGTAACAGTTGTATTTAATAAAAAAGACAGGCGCAAACCTGTCTTTTATTATCCAAATCAGGAATGAGGGACTCCTGAGTCGACTATCACTTTTGTATTCTTAGAATCTTAAAAATGTGCTCGGCATATTTAATTATAGTAACCTAAAAACTGAATTGCCTAATTTGAAGTATTTGGTTAATGGAGCGAGGCATTATAATCCTATCTCATTTTTTGATCATACCGAGAAGGACTATGACAGCTTTCAAACCTATACCAAGGCTTTCTTTTTCATTACACAAGCAGCAGCTTTAATTATGAAAGAAAATAAAAGGGGATCTATCGTTAATATTGGTGCGGCATTGATGCATCATGCGCTTAAGGCAGGCCCAGCATCAGCTTATATGGTAGGAAAAGCTGGCTTAGTAGCACTGACGAAACAACTTGCGATTGAGTTAGCTGAATTTAACATAAGAGTAAATTCTGTCAACCCAGGATTTGTGATGACACCCATCTTCAAAACATTTATGCCGGAAGATAAGATAGCTGAAAACCTATCTGCATTTGATGAATACCACCCATTAGGAGGCGTCGGTCAACCGGAAGATGTTGCCAAAACAATTGACTTTTTACTTTCAGACCAAACAAGCTGGGTAACAGGAGCAACCTGGACCGTTGATGGTGGATTACTAGCAGGGCAAAACTAAATTTCAATCCAATTTCATATGGATCATAAGGAACGCGAATGCACAGGAATGTACATTCGCGTTTTTGATGAAGTAATTTTTTACTATAGTACCTGTGGTCAGCTCATGCTAAAATATAGTTGTTGCCTGATTTACACAGTTTATTTTTTAGCTATGATCCATTTGTTCCCAACAATGATTTTGAGTGTAAGGGGTTTCAAAATGGTTCATCTTGTCATTTATCAACAATGTTCAATACGTTGCAGCATATTGTGCATGCTTGCATTTCTGATTTTTTTTCGAACATCATGAAGCAATTTGTTTACTTTGCTTTTCTTGACCTGATTCGACTTAATGTTTCTTTGGTAATGCCCAAATAGTTGGCAAGAAGATGTTGGGGCAATTTCAGGACGCTCGCAGACATTGTATTGATTAGATCTTCGTAGCGTTTCTGAGGAGAGTGATACATGAGTGATATGAGCCGCTCATGCTGCCTACAGAACTCTGTCTCTGCGATTGTCCTACCTATTTTCTGATAAATCATATCCTTATCAAACAAGTTCAATACTTTTTCAGTAGGAAGGCAGGCTACTATTGAATTCTGATTGGCAATAATTCCAAAGGAAGCAGGTTTAGATTTTAGCATTCCATAATAATCTGATACAAATTCATTTTCTACCGAAAAGTCGAATGTTCTGTCATTATCATTAATATCCATATTGTACCTAAAGCTACCTTTAATTACAAAACCAATCATATTGCAGGGAGCTCCTTTTAAAAGAAATTTTTCATTCTTTTTGTAATTTTTAACTTCGATAATTTCCGAGATTTCGTCTCTGTGTCCTTCGTCCAGAGAAATAATACCTTCAAGGACATTAAAAAGTTCCGTAGCAGCCATTGTTTTCTAAATTGTTGATTACGATCAACGTTTGGAGAATATTAAATGTTTCATATTTGCAGTCTCATATCAGAATAGCCAAATCAACAGGGGCAGATGCATCAAAAAAGACAATTAGCAATACAAAAATAGATGATTTAACGATAATCAGACCTATGAATGACAGAATAAGATATATCAGTACATTCCGCCGCCCTTCTTTTGTATAAAAACCTAAAACCGAATATCCAAAAAAATATTTATGAAATTATATTCATTATCAGAAATCAATACCTTGTTAAAGGGATGTATCATAGGCAATACTTTATATTCTGTGTCCTCTCCTGAGCAAATAGAACATGCCGATAATAACCAAATTACTTTTATTGGAAGTAAAAAATACGAGAAGCTCTGGTCGGGCAGTAAAGCACCGATAGCAATTGTCAACAATGATATCTCTATTGATCCTGGTGAAAATAGGGCATTTATAAAAGTTGATAATGCAGATCTTGCAATGTGCCAGATCCTGGAATTATTCGCACCGGTTTATGAACAATTTGATATTGATATTCACCCTTCTGCATCAGTTCATCCTACTGCTATTGTTGGTCAAGGTACACGAATTGGTGCCGGTACATACATTGGTCCTAAAGTAGAATTAGGCGACAATGTAACAATTTATCCTAATGCTACCATTTTAGATCATAGTACTGTCGGCACAAACAGTACCGTATGGAGTGGTGTTGTGATCAGAGAAAACTGCCATATTGGGACAAACACCATACTGCATCCTAATGCGACGGTTGGCGCTGACGGTTTTGGTTTTAGACCATGCCCGGAAAGAGGACTTATAAAAATTCCGCAAATTGGTAATGTTATCATTGGCGACTGGGTAGAAATTGGTGCTGGTGCATGTGTTGACCGAGGTAAATTCAGTTCGACAATTGTAGGCAATGGATGTAAGATAGATAACCTTGTGCAAATAGGCCACAACAGCGTATTGGGCAAGTTTTGTATTTTGGCGGGCAATAGTGGTCTTGCGGGTAGTGTTACCTTAGGAGATGGTGTTATTATTGGCGGAGGTGCCTCTATTAAAGATCATACCACTATTGGTAATGGGGCAATTATAGGTGCAGGATCAGGTGTTATGGGTGATGTACCTGCAGGCAAAACCTATCTGGGCTACCCAGCTACTGAAGCGCGTACTACCCTAAAACAATGGGCTTATCTTAAAAAACTCGCTACAAATAATTATGTTGAAAGCGGGCCAAATTGACCACTGATTTGGGAGCAAGGAGATAATGCCTTCAAGGATATTAAAAATTTCCATAGTGTTTTTTTATTATTGATTATGATCAACTTTCGGAGAAAATTAAATGGTTCAAATTTGCAGCCTCATATCAGAATCACCAAATCAGCAGCAGATGCATTAACAAAGACAATTAGTAATGCAGCAATAAGCGATTTAACTATAATCAAACCTATGAATGACAGAATAAGATACAGCACCACATTACAATGGAGTAAACTACTGGCTTTGACCATCTTGATACCTGCTTTTTCTGATGCTCAGGAATCTGAATTCTTCTCTGCATCTTATTCCAGTGTGGCAAGATCCGAAGCTCAAACCGGAGATAGGTTAAGTGTTGATGTGATCGATCTGAATCTGATAACACCAACGATCAATGTTGGAAAGAACACAAAGCTAAATAATATCCTTGCTTACAGGTCATTGAACTACAATCCAGACGCTGTGGCTCAAAAAGAGGCCAATTACCCTGGGAACCTTAATGACATCCAATATGCTTTGCTCATCAGGCAAAAGCTGAACGATCAATGGAATCTAATGGTCATCCCTCAACTTATCGTCCGTTCTAATTTTAAGAACAGTTTTGGCAGCCGGGATTTTTTCCAGCGTTGGCTATGGTAGCGATGAATAAATCAAGAAAGTACGAAGGCTTGCAATGGGGCTATGGTGCATCATACAGCAGGGATTTTACAAAAAATACAATAACGCCTCTTTTTGCAGTTAATTATACATCTTCGAAATATCGTGTGGATATGATGTTGCCGATCAAGGCCCAGTTTGTAATGAAGCCCAGCAATTTTTGGGAATATGGAATAGATGCCAATTTTGAAACGGGAATTTATCATATTGGGACAAAAAATGATTTCGGCGCAAGATATACCAGAACAATCAGTGTTCCTGTCGGGTTGACGGCAGCAGCTAAAATATCAGGGATGTTTTGGGTCAAGGCAAAAGTAGGCATGCAATTTTTAAGGGAATATGATTTTATGGACAGCAGTTTTAAAGTCATGGACTCTCAGGGAGCGACTATTAAATCATCACCGTATCTCTCGATAGGAATCAGTTTGAGGCTGAAGGAATAGTTTGTATGCGAGAACATACCGACGGATCAGGTAATAATGATTATTTCTTGCCCGACACTATTAAATCAGCTAGATATTCTTCCAGCATCGTGTAACCGGTTGAAGCATACCGATTGCGGTCATCTGGTTCATTTGGGTTCAGTCCATGTTTTTTTTCCCATGCGTCAGGTATTCCGTCTTTATCTGTATCTATTGGTGCTGGAAGCGTTTTTAATACCGGGAGACCTTTCACATCTTCAGGAGAGTCGATCAAACCTTTTTTACCATAAGTAAACGTTCCGTCGAGCACCTCTTGAGATATTCTCTGATCGATCGCATCTCTAACCAAGGAAGCACCCGCAGCTGCTACGACTGATGGATAAGCATTTAAAGCTGTTTGCTGAGTAATGGCAGGCGCTTGGAAAGCAGCAGACCTTGATCTGTTTTTTGTCTCTGATGCACCATTTACAAAATCAATACCACCATTCCAATTATTGTTGGTAATACTTTCCGAACCGTCAACAAAATTCCCATCTGCATAGAGTGTGGTCTCATATGCTTTTGAATCCTCGGGTGAATTGTTTTTCACATCTTCAATTTCAGCATCACTTAACTGGAAAATTCTATTTCTGACCTTTTCTTGTGTTGCTGGGCCGGCCTTATAATAATTATTAACCCAATTCATATATGATGCCGTTCCATCATAGCAATTGTTAAATCCCCAGTTATAAATCACATTACTCCTGAAGTCAACTTCACAATGTCTGCGGCCGGTGACCTTCGGGCTACGGGAACTGTGGTGTGCGTATAGATTATGGTGAAAAGATTGATGGGATGCGCCGATAATTCCACCATAACCATGAGCACCCTTTTCGTGGATCGAGTTTTGAAGGCTTTCTGAGATCATACACCATTGGACCGTCAACAGATCTACATGATTACTCTGGCAAGATAAGGTCTCGTCTACAGACCAACTGGCTGATACATGATCCAGTATGATATTCTTTCCCCTAGTGATACTGACAGCATCTGCCTGCTGACCACTTTTATCGCCGAACCGGACGCGGATATATCGAATGATTATATCATCAGCCTGTATGTATAGCGAATTCCCGGCAATAGTAATGCCGTCACCTGGTGCTGTTTGACCTGCGATGGTGATAGAGGGGGTATTGACGACGAGCTTTTTTGATAGTGTTATATTTCCTGAAATACTAAAAACAATAGTTCTTGGGCCGAGAGCAGTTTCCAGACCATATCTGAGAGAACCGGCACCATTATCATTTAGATTAACGACATGGTAGACATCACCGCCTCTTCCGCCCTTGGCAAAACGGCCATACCCTTCGGCACCGGGGAAGGCAAGTTGCTGGGCATTTGAAAGTAGGGAAAAGAATGAAAAAACAATTGTCAAGTAAATTCTGATCGTAACGGAAATTTTTATCATCTGATTTAGTATAATAGGTTCATGAAAATACGGATTATGTGCGCATTAATTTTTTGTGATCATGGTTTAAATACACGGAAATTACTTATTTCATGCCTGGCGTGCGTGGTTCTGAACCCGAAGTAACCATTTGTTAAAAGTTCTGGATCTGTAAAAGAAAAATAGGCTATACCGTCTACTGAGAAACGGGTCAGCCGATCTGTCACTTCTATTGTGATGTGGTATTTATGGTTAGGTTTGAGCAAATGCGATCGATCGGTATATTCCTGTAATAATTTCCTTTCGCCATTTCCCTGATATTTCCTGAACCTGGTCGTGGTATTTTTATTGCCTCCAAATCCAACATAATAAAGGCTTAATGCATCATAGTCGGAGAATTTACCCTTCCGAGTAAACAAATCTTTATTTTTAGGATCAGTTGCCATCCAAAACTGGTTAAGATCGGAGAGCCTGTCATTAGCCCCATCGGCAACGACTACCTTCCAGTCATACTCAATTCTTATAGGACCTGTAAGTTTATGCTTGAACCAGACAGTGACGCCGTAAGGAGCGTCAATCACTAGTTTTTGATTCTCCGTATTCACCCTTGCGTTCTCACCAGACAGCATTTCGACTTTCCAATTTAATGAGTCTAAAGGTTTATCGAAATTATCTTTGTAAATCACAGTTTGTTGTGCAGAGCATAGACCCGCAGTTAAGAGCAATAAAATCATTGAAAACGTAGAAGAAAAAAGTTTAGGAAAACGGATGAAGGTTATTGGCTTCTTGATATATTTTCTTTTTGATCGTAACATAATTGGTACTGAGTAATGATGCAATTTACAAAATAAATAGTTTTATATGCTTCAAAATTAATCATTTAAAGATTCTGGAGTATTTTGTATTTATGAAAAATTCCTGATTCTTATATTTTTATAATATGCCATTCATCTGTGACCAGGTATACAGCCTTACCTGTAGATGTTACTCGCTTTTATTTTAATTTCTTATAACATTGTATAAGCCGCAAAAAAATCAGGGCAATGACCACAAATGCTGCTCCTGCCAATGGTCTGTAGCGAAGTCCGAAGCTTGATGTAACAACATACCACCTGTCCAGGCTCCTAACAGGGGAAGTCTTTGAGAAAGAAAAAAAACAACAAGTTTGAAATGTTAATACAGTCCAGTTGAAAAATAGCTTATCTTATTGGTCACTAACTCTGGTGTATTTTCTTCCGGAAACGGTGGTGTACTTTTGTCGGAATATTCATGAAACTGTAAAAATCAGTATAAGGAGATAAAGAGGTTATTAGGAAGAGTGGCTTTTCTGATGGGCAGGTTACAGGTCAAGGCCTTTGATGATTTTTTAGGTAAAGTTACCTCAAAACACAATCCCCGGGGTAAATAAGCTTCAATATTCTATCGGAATATTGAAGCTTGTTTTGGTAGCTATTTAGATGGTTACATTAACTCTACAGTACTGCGATATCTTGCCGCTAATCCATCGAAAAAAGGCTTTGCGTTTTCTGTTTTTAATTTCGTATAGTCATTGCTGACAGTTTGATGGGAAGAATTCCTAAAACAATGCTGACTTTTGTTAATTTTTAACTCAATTGTTGACATTTATTGAGCTGTAGGAACAGGGGTGGCCAATAATTGTAGCTCCCAAGTCAAACTTGTTCCTACATTTCCCATATGGGCGACCAACATTTCAGATAATGCCGGTACTGTTTCAGTACGGGCCCAGTCTCTTTGAAGTTCTGAACTGAAAACGGTCCAGGTAATAGGCACTGCACCTGCTTGTACCATTCTCATAATAGCCATTTCATGCGCTTCAAGACTTACTCCTCCGGATGCGTCGGTTACAATATAGACCTCATATCCTTCACCCAACGCCTGGATCACAGGCATTGCGAGACAAATTTCTGTCCATAATGCAGCCATTACAATTTTCTTTTTTCCTGTGGACTTTACCCAATCAACAACACGTGTATCCTCCCAGGTATTGATAAATGTTCTGTTTATCGGTTTTTGCTCAGGGAAGACATCCTGTAGCTGTTTTAGAAGTAGACCTCCTCTCTCTTCAAGTACGGTTGTGAAAAGTGTCGGTACTCCGAAAGCTTTGGCTGATTTTGTAAGACCAACAACATTGTTAATAATTGTTTGTGTATCATGGCTTCTCAATCCGGCGAATTGGAAAGGCTGATGATCAATAAGTATTAATGCACAGTTGTCTGGCGTTAAAAGAGCATTAAGCCCTGCTTTAGAATTGTTTTGTGTGTTCATCTTGAATGATTAAGTTGTTAAAATAAAATTTGAATTAATAAGTTGATTTTGAACTCCATTCAAAGTTATTGATAGGTTAGATTCGAGTGTAATGATCTACAATATAAAAATCATTTGATTTAAGTAATGATATCTTATTTATTGCGGATGGAATTATTCATACATAGAAGAAGGTAGGATGTTACTTGGCACATCCTGAATTATATCCCAATGTTCAGCAATCAGGCCATCGCGTAACCTCCATATGTCCATAGACATCTTCCCATGGTCACCCGGAAAGTCCTGCGTGTAAGATTGTATCCAAACCAGATCTCCCTCGGCAGCTACCCGTTTTATATTCACTTTAAATTCAGGAAACCTCCCAAATAAATGGGTTTTTACTGCTGCAACAGTTGCCTCTATTCCCTGACCAGAATACGGGTGATGATTTACAAAATCAGGATGCATCATTTTTTTTGCTTTCTCCATATTTTTATCGTTATAGAAAATGATAAAAAAGTCGGTTGCAATTTTCTTGTTTTTCTCTTCTTGAGTCAGATTTCGTTTGGTCTGACCTAGCACAGTGAGTGCACTGATAATTAGTGTTAACACTAAGATCTTTTTTTTCATTTCTTAAAAGGTTTGGAAGTGATATTGAACTCCGTTAAATCTCTGTTACAAATTTGTTCCAAATCGTCCACAACTAAAATGATCTCAAATAAGAAATTGACTTGATTTAGATCAAGTTACCAATGAATTTCTTTCGTATTTTCAAGGTTTCATATGAAAAGAGGAGTGAATTGATTTAATTAGCACCTTTTGTTACTTAAGGATTTCTATTTACCTTTGTTTTGCTCTTTATTTTCTGAAAATTATTTAAGAATAAGAGCTTTTTACGATAATGGACACTATTATGTACGAATCTCTTAGGAGGTATATCAATACCAAAACTGAATCAGAAATTGGAGATTCAGAATTTAAATATGTGACGGAAGCATTTCTTCCTAGAGTAATTAAGAAAAAGCAGTTTCTATTGCATGAGGGAAGTGTGTGTCAATATATGGCTTTTATTGTACGGGGTGCTATGCGTCAATACATAATAAATGATCGAGGTATTGAACATGTCGTTCGGTTCGGGATTGAAAATTGGTGGATGAGCGACCGCGATAGCTTTAGTAATTTAACTGTATCTAAATACAATATTGATGCTGTTGAAGAAAGTGAATTATTAGTAACCACAAAGGACAAAATAACGTTGCTAAAAGACCAGTCACCCCTCTTTTTTAAGATGGCACATATTCTTGATGAGAAAAACTATATTGCAGCTCAGAATAGAATAGAAGCGAATATTAGTTATTCCGCTGAAGAAAAACTTCAACATCTTATGAAATTTAATCCGGAATTTATAAGACGTTTTCCACAGACTATGCTGGCTTCTTATCTTGGTATCACTCCGGAAACTTTGAGCAGAATTCGTAAGCAATTGTTGTCAAAATAAATTTTCATTTAAAATCTCCTTGAAATGTTGTAAAGTCGAAGCAGCGGATTAATTGTTACTTCGACTTTATATTCAGAAAGACGATTCGAAAAATATCATTATTATAGATCTCCGCTGTCTTGTTTCAGTTTACTGACGATCATTTACGAAGGAAGCTGAATCAAATTAAGTGTGGCAAGAGCTCCTTTAGCCTGCTGAAATTTGCTTCCTACAGATAGTGATCCAAGATCAACAGGGGCAAAGCCAATATCGCCAATGATATCCTTAACTAGGGCTTTTGCTTCTGCATCGTCTCCTGAGACAAACAAAACACGATTGCCACTTGCCACATGTGGATCAGCTTCTAGAATTTTAAAGAAGATGGTATTGAAAGCTTTCACTATTCTTGATCCTTTTAATAAATCCCTTACCACTTCTGAAGAAGCTTTATCGCCCAAGTCTTCAACGTCGAAATCAGGATAATAAGTAATAAAATGATTTGTGGCATCTATTACAATTTTATCTTTCCAGTCTCTAATATCTGCTAAGGTAGCTACCTGTGACCATGGAAGTGCTAAAATGATGATATCGGTTTCAGTAACTTCCTGAATTGTTCCTCCCTTTGCTCCGTTCCCAAGCTGATTCAGAGTTGATTGAAGTGTGGAGGGATCCTTACTGTTGCTTAAAGTTACCTGATATCCTGCTTTTAAAAAATGACCTGCTACTGCTTTGCCTATATTACCGGCTCCAATAATTCCTATTGTTTTTTTCATGACTGACTATTTTTAAATTTTTATAATACAAATGTACAGTCGAAAGTACTGCCTGCCTGTTGATTCACATCATGAAATCCTGTTGATGTAAATCAATCGAACTTCAAGATTAATTTTAAATGTCTTTACGTTTTTTTTCAAAATGAAAATTTCATTCCTGGTCAGGTACGCAACCCTATCTGTAGATGTTACTTGAATTTATTTGAATTTCTTTGAATTTCTTTGAATTTCTTTGAATTTCTTATAACATTGTATAAGCTACAAAAAATCATGGCAATGACCACAAATGCTGCTCCTGCCAATGGTGTATAACTAAGCCCCAGACTTGATGTAGCAACAATACCACCTGTCCAGGCCCCTAATGCAATACCTAAATTAAATCCCGATATATTCAATGAAGAAGCAAAATCAACAGCCTCGGGTAATTCCTGTTCTGCTATTTGCACTATTAACAACTGACTTGCAGGCACCGTGGCAAATGAAAGCCCTCCCAGTATAAAGAGTGTAATTAATGCTGGAGCTGGGAGCTGCTCGGTTATAAAAAGAGCGGCTAATACAAGAGTTTGAAAGATAAGGATCCACACCATTGCTCTGAATGGATTTTTATTTGCTACTTTTCCTCCTATAAAGTTTCCAAAGGCAACGGCGATACCATAAACCAGCAGAAATATACTTACTTCATTTGCTGAAAATCCTGTAATTTCCTGAAGAATAGGGGACATATAGGTAAAGGCGACAAATACACCTCCATAGCCAAAAATCGTCATCAGTAATGCGATAATAAACCTGGTATTGAAAAGAATACGGGTTTGTTTGAATATATTTTTTTGTCTGTTGCCGGCGATATTATTTGGTAAAAGCGCTGCAACTCCTATCAGGCCAACAACTCCAAGAATGGCCACTCCTACAAAGGTCGCACGCCAGCCCCATTGTTGGCCTATAAAAGTTCCTAAAGGAACACCTACAATTGTTGCTATGGTGAAGCCTGAGAACATCATTGCAATAGCACTTGCTCTTTTGTCTGTGGGAACCAACGAAGCCGCTATCGTGGCGCCAACACCAAAAAATACGCCATGGGCAAAACCAGTAATAAATCTGGAAATCAATAAGAGATGATAACTTGGCGCAAAAGCTGATGCAAGATGACCTATAATAAAAAGTACCATGAGACAAATCATTAAAGGCTTTCTTTTCATTTTTGAAGTTAATGCGGTTAAAACCGGTACGCCGATAGCTACTCCTGCTGCATACATACTCACCAGCGAACCCGCGTCAGCAATACTTACCTGTAGATCGTTAGCCAATGTTTTTACTAATCCAACAATTACAAATTCGGTAGTGCCGATGGCAAAAGCACTAATTGTCAACGCCCATAAAGCCGCGGATATGTTGTATGTCTGCTTGGTATACTTCTTCGTATTCATTTTCTAATATTCTAAATGTTCCAGCAAAGTTCTGTAATGATTTTGTATTATGATAATACTAATTTTTGTTGTTATCTATTAAAATATTAATAGATTTGTTTTATGGTAAGTTTAGAATGGTACAGAACATTTGTCGCAATCTATCAGCAGGGCAACCTGACAAAGGCGGGGCAGGAATTGCTCATATCCCAACCCAACGTCAGTGTTCATCTTGCTGCTTTGGAACAATATGTCGGTGGAAAATTATTCGATCGGATGCCACGAAAAATGGTGCCTACTGAATTGGGGAAACAACTCTACACGCAAGTTGTTGAAGGGGTAGAACTTTTAACATCGACAGAGCAGACATTTAGAAAAAATACATTAAACAATCAATTAATAATAAAGTTGGGTAGCCCTTTGGAATTCTTTACTATCAAGCTTAGTCCGCTTTTGGAAAGGATTCCTTTTCAACTGAACCTCACATTTGGTCTTGCTAAGGATATGTTGCTTCAACTGTCTGAAGGAGAACTTGATTTTGTTATCGCCAGTCAGAAATCAGTTGAAAGTAAAAACATAATTTATGAACCCATCCTTACTGAAAATTTTATTGTTGTGGGAAGCCCGGATATGGATTTAAAAGATTTCAAGAAATACATAAAAGATAATGATATTGCTGCAGTAGAGAATTGGTTAGTAAATCAGAAATGGTATGCTTATAGCAATGATCTGGCTTTTATCAGAAGGTTTTGGTTAGTTAATTTTAATAAGCGCCCAAAGATAGTGCCTCAATATATAATACCCGATCTGAACGTAATACTTCAGGCAATTAGTAAGGGTAATAAGGGCGTAAGCATCGTTTCGGACTATCTTGCAGCGGAACTTATAAAAGAGAAAAAGACAATTGCTATTTGGAAAGGCATTGCCGAGACCTCTAATACACTTTATCTTGCTTATGATAAAAGCAAAATGTCAGCACAAAAAATTAAAGAGATGAACACCTTATTTGTCTCCTTATGATTTTATTTGGGTGATTTATGATCGTACTATTTAAAGCGTAATACTTTCGCTATGCAGATGCTCAATTCAATTTATGGCAAAGCACATTTTAACGAATTGGGCAAAACGGCTCAACACGATATTATTTATCTCTTAGAAGTTAAGATTTAAATATTTGATGTGGTCTTATCGGAATGTTTTCTTTTTCCATCTGTGAAATACCCCATTCTCTCAACTGATTAATAAAAGGTATCAAGCTCTTGCTCGTTTCAGTAAGAGAGTATTCGACCTTAGGGGGAACCTCGTGATAAACTTTGCGGTACAACAGCCCATCGCTCTCAAGTTCCCGTAACGTTTGTGTAAGCATTTTAGTGGTAATATCGTTCATGCATCTTTTTAACTCTCCAAATCGTAGAACGTCCTGATTGAAAATATACCAAAGGATACGGCCCTTATATTTTCCGCCAATTCTTTTGAATGCAAAATCCACAGCACAAATAGGTTCAATAATTTTATTTTCAGACATGCCTAATTTTTATTATGCTGATAATCAGCAATAGTTTCCTTTTGGTAGCTAAAGTACAAAAAAGTAGGTACTTGCCGATAGTAAATTAATGAAATAGCTTTGTATAAAATTAATAGGATGAACGGCAGAAAGGTTATTATGATATACGCTCTTGCCTGTAGTATGATTGCTATCCTCTCATTTACGGGTAATCCAGGATTAACTAAAGCTAAGATGGAAAATAAAAATAGTATAAAACCCCTAGAAGTTCATTTGGGAAAAATAAAGATCCTGATTTTCTCAGATGGACAGATGGCTTTTGATAAGGCGCAGCCAACATTTGCTCCGAATATTGCCAAAGCGGAATTTGAGGCTAGATCCCAAATGCTGCATTTAAGAAAAGATGCTGTTGATCTGGGAATCAATGTGATGCTCATTAAAGTTTCAGAAAGAACTATTTTGATTGATGCGGGTATGGGAAAACATTTCGGGGACAGCCAGGGGAAGCTTTTGGAGAATCTGATCGCTGCAGGTATTTCTCCAGAGTCGATCACGGATATTCTGATCACCCACGCCCATCGGGATCACATAGGAGGTCTTATATCCAGGGACGGGTCTATCATTTATCCCAATGCAAAGTATCATATGGCTAAAGAAGAGTACGATTTCTGGATGTCTGAAAATCCTGATTTTTCCCATAGCAAGTTGAATGCTGAACAGGTCAAGGGAACAATAAGCTTTACAAAGAATGTTCTGGGCAAGATCAAGAAAAATGTTATTTTATTTAATCCGGGAGCAATACTGTTCTCCATTATTCAAACGGATCTGGCAGCTGGGCATACACCAGGCCATACCATATTTACGATAACTTCTGAAGGGAAATCTATTAAAAATATTGTAGATGTATTTCATACAACGCTGATGATTTCCGAACCTGAGTGGGGTGTTTCATTGGATGTGAATTTTGAACAGGGTATCAAAACCCGGACAAACATTTTGGAAGAATGTTACACCAAAAAAACCTTAGTCATGTCATCTCATTTGCCTTGGCCAGGCTTAGGATATATTGATAAAAGAGCCAAATATGGATGGAGTCCGCTAAACTATTATAATCCCTCTGAAATAGAATTATAACAATAAAATATAGAAAATGAAATATAAGACACTAGGAAATACCTCTGAAAAAGTTTCAGTCATTGGTTTGGGATGTATGGGTATGTCACACGCTTACGGAGAGAGGAATGATAATGAAAGTCTTAAAACTTTAGACAGAGCATTAGACTTAGGAATCAATTTTTGGGACACGGCAGATTTTTATGGCAGCGGAGAAAATGAAAAACTTATTTCCAAAGCATTAAAATATAAGAGAGATAAAATATTTATAGCCACTAAGTTCGGCTTTAAATATGGACAAATGGCAAAGTCGTTTTCCAACGAAGTGGATGGCTCACCTGAATATATGCGTAAAGCAGTAGAACTAAGTCTCAAACGGTTGGAGACCGATTATATAGATCTGTATTATTTACACCGTATAGACCCTCAAATTCCAATTGAAGAAAGTATTGGAGCAATGAGTGAGCTGGTAAAGGAAGGTAAAGTTCGTTACCTGGGTATTTGTGAGGCGTCTGCTAAAAGTATTGAAAGGGCAAATGTTATACATCCGATTGCTGCACTGCAAAGTGAATATTCCATATTGACGAGGGATATTGAGAAAGAGATATTGCCGACTGTGAGAAAAAATAAGATGTCATTAATTTCATTTTCACCATTGGGTAGAGGAATGTTCACGGAAAATTTCGATAGCTTAGAATTTAGCAGTACTGATTCGAGATTGTTATTACCTAGATTTCAGGGTGAACATTTGGAAAACAATAAAAAACTGGTAAAAAAACTTTCCGAGTTTGCCAACGACAAAGATATATCGACCTCTCAATTGGTTCTTGCCTGGTTGTTAGCACAGGGAGATGATATTATTCCGATTCCGGGTACAAAGAAACAAAAATATATAGAACTGAATATTAAAGCTGTTGATGTTGAACTGTCAGGGGAGGATCTTAAAACTATTATAGATATTGTTAACGAATATCCAAATACCGGAGAAAGGTACGGTATAGACTCACTGAAACTAACAAATGGCTGATTCAACTTTGAGCCAGATAAGCCATTTAGGTAAAGAGTTCTTCATACGATAGAATTTACTCTTTTTACCAACGACTTGATTTTTGCTTGGGGATTCATTTGTTATGGTGTATATTTATAGTGATTCTGTATAGTTACGGGAAAGATGCTGGTGAATCTTTTGCAATTTTATTAAATATTGGTAATTGACAAATTTTTAAATTTGTTATGGGATGAATTCAATGTAAGGACTGCAAGACCATCGTGGTTGCCATGTTAATAATTTTATCTTTTGAAAACTGAGTTGGAATACATATCATTGCTGCCACCAGTAAGCTTGCACTATATCATAGAAAGTATTTGGATGGTAAAAAATCATTCTGAAAAGAGTGTGGAAGGAATCATACTTCCCGACGGGAAGATTGATCTTTTCCTTTTTTTGGATAATGGTTCGAATTTCGAAATATTCATAGGTGGAATATGCAATGAACCAATAGTAAAACATCCTTTTCCCAAATCTACAATGTTTGCCGTAAGTTTTTACCCGACAGCAGCAGAATTCATATTTAAACGTTCCTTTGCTACTTCCGTTAATGAAAAAATTAACGTGGCGTCGGGTTTTATGGGATTCAGCAGAGGGGACATGAACGATTTTGAAGCCTTTTACAAGAAAACATGCCATACTGTTCAGCTGCTTATGCTTGCTGAGCAAATTGATAGCCGTAAAATAAAGCTATTTGATCTGATCAGTAGTTCAAAGGGACAAATTAAAGTTGGAGCGCTCGCAACAGAACTTGGATGGAGTAGCAGGGAGATCAACAGATATTTTAAAAAGTGGTTTGGGATAAGCTTGAAAAACTATATTGATATCATAAAGTTCTGCAATTCACTTAAAGACATAAAAACTGGAAATTTTTATCCCGAACTAGATTATTCAGACCAATCCCACTTTATTAGAGCAGTCAAGAAATTTTCTGGATCCAAACCTACTGTTTTACAAAAAAATGATAATGACCGATTTATCCAATTGACAACCCTGTACGTTGATTAATTTTGTGTTATTAAAACAAAAAATATGGAATTAAATCACATTAATTTGGTTGTAAAGGATGTAGATACAGCTATTAAGCTTTTCTCTGAGTATCTGGGCTTTGAACTGATTACCAATCGCAACAGTAAGATGGCTGTTCTGCAAAATAACAAAACATTTGCGCTGGTCATTTGGGGACAAGTGATGAATAATGATGAAAACTTACCCGAATATCCAGCTAACTTCCATATTGGATTTTATCAGGAGGATGAAAACGAGGTCAGCCAAATCTTTGAAAAGATCAGAACTGAACAGTATATCAGACTGGATGGCCAGCCGAAAAAAATGCGTAATACCTTTGGATTTTACTTTTATTTTGAGAATCTCATGATTGAGATCAGTGTAAATCCCTTTTATACTTTCTGACTCATAAGTTACTCTGTTTCTTAAGAACTTTTTTATAGAAAAATGCATGTGCATAATATCCGATGGATAAATTTGTACGGCTTGCATTGGGCCAATAAGCAGCAAAGGACAATCATGACGTTGTTGAACGTGTAGACAATTGGTTGGAACGACACAGGGATAGTGCAGGAGTAGATAAATTTAATACAAAATAAATTTAGACACTAGCCAAACTATGTATCATCTTATGGAAAATAGTAAACATTTAAGGCTAGAATACCTTTTGATGGGCTGTCCCAGTGCCTCTATGGCTAGGTCTACCTGACAAGTAGATAATTGACACCATGAAAAAGAGCAAAAGGATTTTCGTGATTATTATCAATTTAAAAGATAATATAGAAATTCACCGAAGCTTTTTCCACCTAAAAAAATAAATAAGGCAGATAGAGCAATCATTAGAATTGCAAATGTTTTATTGGTCCTGGATTTTTCTGCTAAAAAAGGGATAACGTCCTTTGTTTTTATTTTTTCAAATTCACCGATTATATTTTTCATAAGATTCTGTTTTTATTAAAAATATCTCAAAGCTACAAAATTTACATGACAGAAGTTGTTTCATGACTTCATTTAGCGGCAGCACTTTGCATTCAGATGATAAACAATATTTTAACGAATGAAAGACCGGTCTTCAGGTTATCCAAAATAGTTAACATTATCAATATTTTTGAAAATGATCTAATTTATAGTATTTATTTAGTTAAAAAAACTATAATTTTGCAAAAATTTACAAATTATTACCCATGATAATGATAAAATAATCTAATCCAGGATTGAATCCGTATTCTTAATGTAAAAAAAATGATCCAAATCTTAATACATAATTTACTTAATGACTATCAAAGATAATTGAGTATTTATCTACCTTCCACTATCATATTGATCATATCATTAACACAATCTTGCTTATCTACATTTTAATAGACATAACCAATGAAAAAGAGATTTTTCCTTCCACTTCTTATTGCCTGTATACCGGCTAACGCTCAGGATTTAGCAAACTTTAATAAAATATACACTAAAACCTATTTAGAAACTGCCAATACAGATTTTAAAAAGGCTCTCTATATTGCCGATTCTTTATACAAAACTTCGGAAACACCAACCCTGCAGACTAAAAGTCTGATGCTTTCTGCAACTTTATACAGGGATGCAAAAGATCTGAAAAAGGCAGTATGGTATGCCGAAAAAGCAGAAGGAATTATTAAAAATACAGAGAATATAAACTGGAAAGCCAGAACCTCTCTTTTTTTAGCAAGTCAGTATCGGGCATTGAAACTTTACGGACGGTCTAAAAAATATGCTGAAGAAACGTTGGAGGCAGGGAAAATGATTAAGGATACTTTAATTGCACACAACATTCAGGGCCTGATTTTACAGGAAATGGCCTGTTACGAGATGGACAGGAAACAACATCAAAAATCTATTCAGTATGTTCAGCAATCACAGCTTCATTTCAATAATATCAAAAAAGATAAGGATTTTTTTGCCGCTGATAATGAACATCTTCTCGGCTCTAATTATTACAGCCTCAAGAATGTTGATGCCTCACTGTTCCACTATAAAAAGGCATTGGAATTGGCCAAGAATATTCCGGAAAGCAAGCTTATGGGGCAAATATATGACGGTCTGGCCAATGCATATTTAGAAAAAAATGACCTGATTAAAGCAAAAGAATATGTTGATCTGGCTCAGAATGTAGCTGATAAAGGCCAATATTTCGGTTTAAAAAATGATGTTTATAATACGATTGAGAAATACTATTTAAAAACCAGAAATATTGAAAAATTAAAAGATGTTGCACAAAAACAAGATACGATAGAAGAAAAAATAACCTCGGAAACACGTGAGTTTATTGATGAATCTTATACTAATCTTGACAAAAAAATAGTAAAGGCAGAGCAGAAAAGCACCCTGAAAAATTATCTCATCTTAATGACCGGATTCCTTGTGATCCTTATCCTTGTTTTATATATAAGATCTAAAATACAGCAAAGGAAAAATATTGAAAAATTTAAACAAATCCTAAGAAAATCTAATGAAAAAATCCGGCTCGCTGGTTCCGTTGCCTCAAAAGAAGCTATAGCTGTATTGCAGGTACAAAATAATGAAATTCCTGTTTTGATGACATCAGAAACGGAAGAAAAGCTGCTGGCAAAATTGAATAAATTTGAGAAATCGAATCTTTTCAACAATAAAAATATTTCACTTCCCTTTTTAGCGGGGCGCTTTGAAACCAATATCAAGTATCTTTCTTATGTTATCAATACCCATAAAGAAAAAGATTTCAATAATTATATTAATGAACTAAGGATTAATTATATCATTGAAAAGTTAAAAAATGAGCCTCAGTACCGGAAATATAAAATGGCTTCTTTAGCCGATGAAGTTGGGTTTTCATCACACAGTAAATTTAGTAAAGTGTTTAAAAAAGTAACGTCTTTATCTCCATCTTTATTTATAAAATACATTGACGAAGAAAATCTTGAAGAAAAGATTTAAATATCGTATAATCAATAATTTACCACCTCTATACACCTTGTTTTTTTCGGGAAAAAGACAAGGTGTTTTCTTTTATCCCAGCAATGGGTGAGCTATTTTTGCCCGACAATTAGTAAACAAGCACTTTTAATGTTCAGCTGGAATAAGAGGCTATTGTATGCATTAAGCTTTATCCCATCTCCTAAACACTTTTAACTAATTCAGAATAAAAAATGAAAAAACTAGTATTGCCTTTTTTAATTCCTTACGGAATTTTTGCGCAAGTCGGTATTAATACTTCTATGCCTGCTGCAACTTTGGAGATCGCCGCAAAAAATGCAACAGGAATAACAACAGCAGTAGACGGCATGCTGATTCCAAGGATCGACAGACAAAGAGCCCAAAATATGACCGCAATCCCAGTATCCACGCTTATTTATATTAATGACACATCAACCGGGGCACAAACAGGGAATGCCATTAATATTGATAATACTGGTTTTTATTTTTTCAATGGAACAGCCTGGGTAAAAGTCAATGCCAATATCTACAATTCGGATGGTGCTCTTACAGAAAACAGAACGGTGACGCAAACAGATCACACTCTTGCTTTCAACGGGACATCCACCAATGCCTTCTCGGTAAACGGAGCCACTTTCTCTGTGGATGCAGCCAATAACAGAGTGGGAATAGGAACCAGCGTTCCAACGGCAAAAATGGAAATTGCATCTGGTGCAGACGGATCTTCAGGATTGAAATTTACCAATATAAACAATACCACTCCACCTACATCAAATACTTCACCGCTTGGAATTGATGCCAGTGGTAATGTGGTGGTACAAAGCTCAGTTACCACCTCATTCAGATCCTTTAATATTAATGCAACAACTCCTACGAGCTCTTCTGTAGCCATCGGTTCTTTAGAATTTCGATATCCATCTACTACCTGCACAAATACGGATTCCTACCTCCAGATAAGAACAACAACAGGAACCAATAATACGGGGATTATCCACGGTATATACAGAACGGCACAGAATGGCTCCGGATTTATTAATAGTGTGCCTTTAACCATAACTCCAACATTTGCAAATATAGGAGCCGGAATACCGAGTAATCCCAATCCAGCTTTGATCCCCATCAATTGTACGCAGGATGGCCATGCACAGTTTACATTTTTCTCTTATGTAGATAAAACTTTTTACAGACTAAGTTTTCATATAGCAGATGGAGACGGACTTGGTTTTGGTGCATTAGGATATATTTTTGTGGAGCTTCAAAGATGATAGTATTCTTATGAAGATAGATAACACAACAGCTGGTTATATTAAGCCAAACAGGTATACATCAGCTGTTGAAGCTTCTGTTTATAGATGAATAACTGATTCCCATCCTACAAAAAGTACTAATATATGTTTAAGCAGGCTCAATTGAATTAAACCATTAAATGGTAACCCTCATCATTTTTCATTCTACTTTGCGATTCAGAAATACAACTGATTTTTGACTATGCAGAATATCCCCTCTATTCTTTCTGCAAGTTATCCATGGCCGGTTTTTTCGGCCATGTTTATGTTCTTTATTTTATCTTAAAGAGGTTTTTTTATCAAAGTATAAAAATTAATCTCCCAGTTGCCTTAGCATGCATACCATTGTTATTTCCCCAAACCGGTGCGGGTACAAGCAACCCAAATGAGCCCACGAAGGAGAGGCAGAAATACGGATGGCAACAGACCGAAGGACATAATGCTCCAAGACTTATAGTAGATCAGATCAAAACCGGAGATATACAGTATATGATGGATCAAAAAGGGAATAATAGACCTATCCGCCTCTTCTGCTTGCAGGGAAACAGCCATTTCAGGTCAACAAATCCAGCTTTTTAAAATTTACAATAAAAAATAATTTCTTAAAACGAAAGTTCTATGCCACCCAATTATAAGAATATACACATCGGTAGCCTTATTGAAAAAAGAGTATTGGAATGCAATATACAAGTATCCCGCATATGCAATTTTTTTGACTGTGTTGAAAAAGATGTCGACGAAATGTATAAACAAAAGGATATGGATACAAGTTTTCTGCTAAAATGGTGCAAATTACTGAAATATGATTTTTTCCGCATCTATACTCAGCATTTGCTGCTTTTTTCGCCCCCTTCATCACCTCATAAGAAAGAACAGGACCGAAAATCTGAGCTTCCTCAGTTTCGCAAGAACATTTACACCAAAATAATGATTGAATTTATTCTGGAGCTGATCAGTACAGGACAAAAAACAAAGAAGCAGATCATTGACGAATATCAGATTCCCAAAACTACACTCTACAAATGGATCAGCAAATACAAAAAAAATTGATAAAATCTAAAATTATTTCATTGGAAAAACAATTTAAGCCGGACTATATAAAAATATATACAGATCTTATTGAGCTAAAATATCCTGAAAAAAAATGTAAATGCCAAACAATACTGTCAAAGGATAGTCTTTCATCACTGGATGTTATTAATCTTGAAAAAATTCTTTTTAAAACTATAGAAAAAGAATTTGATAACTTTAATCAGGCACACCGATCATACAATGAAAAAGCAATTCTGGAAATATTAGAATATCAGGATAAAAACAGGCTTAACAACAGTCAGGCAGCCCGGCATTTTAAGCTCAGTAGGAATACTCTTGCCCGTTGGAAGAAGATATATAAGCTTTTTTAAATGCTGCACAAAATGACTCCACCAGCATTTTCACAACAAAAGCACCTGATTGTCAGGTGCTTGTTTTTATTATTCGTGTCTGCATTGTCATTATCTTAAATGATCTGTTTTTAAGATAATAACTTTAATGCTTTGGTAGATTATCTTATTCTTTCAAGATTGAGAAGATACATTCCATTTCCCACTGTTGGATTGGTTACTGAGGCCACCATTGTCAGAAAAATTCTATAATTTTCACCAGTGCCTGTGCATACCTGATAGTTGATAAATTCGCCACCACTGGCACCTCCCCTGTAGAATTGGGTATAGGCTGTAGATAAACTTACAATTTCAGTATCCCCCATGTTAATCCCACTGGTAGCAACCTGAAATCCCGCTATGCTTGAATTAGGAATTGGTGCACCTGTGTTACTTCTCAACAAAATACTTCCCTCGCTCGCAGTGCCATTGTGCCTCACACAGAGACTTCCAAGACAGGTTTCACTTGCCGCAGATCCAGCTGGTGTATTAGGAGTATAAGAGTTTACCTGTACAACCGCAGCACCTGTACTGCCTTGTACCGCCACGCATCCCCAATTGGGAGAAGCAGGGGTACCAATATTGGTCTGCAGACATTTGTTGGTAGTTGAATAAATCATTAGTCCCGTTGCCGGTAAGGCAATTGCATCCCTTTGGGTATTAGTCATCCGTGGAGGAAGAAACCCCTTGCTGGTTGTGCTAACTTCCACAGAAGAAGAGGAATCCGGTGCAATAGTCCCCACACCTAGCCGCCCTTCAGGAGTTATTATTACATCATTTGCCTGTTGATTGGCCGTCGGAATTCCGGAAACAGGATTATCTTTTGCACCATCAATATGGAAAGAACCTTGCGGGTTTGAAGTCTGAATACCCACCTGACCTGTTACCACCGCATTCCCTGCAATCAGAAACATTAAAAGGAGAACGTTGTTTTTCATAATAATCTTAAATTAATTATACTTATTTATATGAAGTTGAGCTTTTTATATGCTGCGAAAACAGATTTATAAATATTTCAATGACGGGGAACCAGAAACAATGAAAGAGAATTTAGTAGTGGTTATATTATATTATTTATGAGCCGGAGAAATATAGTAACAGATTTGGGATAATTAATTCTTGACGGCTTATTGGTTTCTCTGAGTCATATCTAATATGTAACGTGGCCTGCGGATTAGCATTATTAATTCCTACTTGCGCTTTGTTGAGCATTTCTGCACCTGAAAAAATCAGAATGGAATAAGTCTGTAATTTCATTTCGAAAGATTTTCTCGCTAAAGACCACAAAAGTAGTTTTCATCATGTTATGCAGAAAGATAACAGATGGTCATTTTCTGGAAAACGACAACCTGTTTTATAACCTCAGTAATTTGATTTTCAAATTATTACCAAAAAAATTCTCTTTTTATAGACCAAGATGAAGATTTTGTTCATTTCAGTATGAAGTCCGGATTTCCCCGATAGGCAATTCAGCAAAGCAGGTAGGAAAGAAACTTTCTTTATCCCTTTTGTCAAAATATCTGCGTAAAAACTCAAAATAAGTATTTTGACTGCTTTATTATCGGCATTTAACTCTATTTACACTTTATCTTTTTTCAGGAAAAGGGCCAAGCATTTTCTTGTTTTATCACAACAGTAGGATTAATATTGTAAAGCAAAAGATGAATAGACCGGCTTAACTCTAAATAGAATGTTTTGCAATATTAAAGTTCGTAACGTTTCTCATCCTATTAAAATCAATTATATAAAATCAAAAAATAAGCATCTATAATTAATTTTCCCACATTGGTCTAAAAACACAGGTGATTTGTCACAATGCGGTATCCTTCAGATCAACATTCCTTTCTTAGGTATATGCTGTCTTTGTTATCATTAAAATTCACTTTAAACTAACTTTTATCTTTTGTAAAAGTGCTTCTTATAAAATTCGTTTTTCTCGTAGCAATACACTGATATATAATCGTTTACATATCTATTATGTTTTATCATTTTCCCGAAAAAGACAAGATATATCCTTTTTACCAGCTATAGACTAATGTACTTTTGTTCATCTTTTATTTTATCCAAACACTAAGCAACTTTAAATAATGAACAAAAACGTTTCGCTATTATGTATTATTTACCCTTGTCTGTTCTCTAAGATAATAGAACAATTACAGAAATAATATACATAAAACTAACATTAAGGCATGAAAAAATTATTGATCACTTCAGGAATGCTTACTGCATCCTTAGTCTCTGCTCAAATAGGAATCAATACAGATAAGCCCAATGCGGCTTTAGATATTGTATCGGATAAAAGCGGGATTTTAATTCCCAGAATGACCGCCGCCCAAATAGAACAAATCAATGTTCCAACCGAAGGTGAGCTTATTTTCAGTACAACGAATACCGGCAGTATAGTCAATACTATCGGATTTTGGTATTTTTACGGCACCATCTGGAACCCTATTACTGCCAATAACTCAATAGGTGAGAATATTTATAATTCTGACGGCATCCTTACCGGCAATAGAATTGTCACTCTTGACAATTTTGATATGAATATTGGGCCCGGTAAACTGTTTATATCCGGAAGTACAGGTAATATTGGAGTTAATACTGATCTTCCAACAGAAAAATTAGACGTTAACGGAGGAATGAGAATCCGCAGCCTCCCTAAGGGAAATGTAATCACCAATGGAGAAGGTGTATTATCTTTTGATACCGGGCTGATTAATCATTATGGGGATATCCAATATTCCTATACTTCCACAGATCATGAAGGCTGGTATTTACTTAATGGCAGAGCACTTTCTACATTACCGGCAAATGTTCAATCAAGAGCAACAGCTCTTGGAATTGCAGGAAGCCTCCCTAATGCTACAGGAAGGTATATTAAACAAGGTACTCCGGGAACACTAAGCGGAGCAACAAGCGTAGTTATTTCCCGTGCTAATTTACCAAATTTTGTTTTTAGCGGAAATACAACAACTTTGTATCATACTCATCCACTGGTAAGCCCGGGCGCAGCTCAGGTAAGAGGAACGGATATTCTACAAACCGTTAATGGTAATGCCAATTCATGGCAGCTGGCGGGAGGGGCAATAGTGGGCTCAATACTTTCTAACGGAACCTATACAAGTTCAGCATCAGGAGCACACAATCACACCGTCACTATACCTACCGGAGGAACGGGAACCGGTGTTGCACTGGCTCCCGATTACATACAGTTTAATTACTTTATTTATTTAGGAATTTAAAATTCAATTATGTTTAGTACAACTTCTATTAAAATAATATCCATATTCAATCTTCTTTTTTTCCTTCCGGTCAGTGCACAGCGTGTTGGTCTTGGGACAGCCAATCCCAATGCAGCATTGGATATCAGCTCCACTACCCAGGGAATACTCATCCCCAGAATGACGGCTCTGCAGGCAGAAGCCATTACAGGTCCCGTCACAGGAGAACTGGTGTATGTCATTACAAACAATGGCACTGTTATTAATAAAACTGGTTTCTGGTATTATGACAACAGTGTATGGCGCCCCCTTGGAGGAGGTACCCAACCAGTTATCAACATTTATAATAATAGTGGTACTCTGGCTTCCGTCCGTACTGTAACAATGAACGGCCACAATTTGTCATTTGATACAGATAGGCTTTCGATTCACCCCGTGGAACAGAAAATAGGAATAGGCAACAGTACTCCTGCTTACACAGTAGATGTAAATGGAGATATACGTGTCAGAAATCTTACAGGTGGAAATATAAAAGCCCTTTCAGATGGAACTTTATCTATTGGCCCTAAAGTAGCTTACGGCACCGTTAAAGAATCTCTACGCTCAAATGACCATAACGGCTGGTATAAACTTGACGGCAGGGCTGTAAATACACTCCCTGCCACGGCACAAAGCAATGCTTCAGCAATAGGACTTGGTGCTACCCTGATAAATACCAATGGCAGGCTTATGAAACAAGGAGCACCATTCATTGCAGGAGGCTCTGATACAACGACACTGACCAGAGCTAACCTACCTAATGTTAATTTAACAGGAGTAACATCGACATCAACAGCTCATACGCATTCTTTAACGGCTGGCGGATACAATTTTGCACAGAATGCCGCCGGTAATGCTTATGTCTTTAGAGCAGGAAGGGGAACAGTATCCGGAACAACTGCGATAACCTTGCCCGCTTCCGGCGCCCACACCCATACCGGCACTGTTAATACGGGGGGAAGCGGAACTCCGCTTACTATTGTACCACAAAATATATCATACAGCTACTTTATTTACTTAGGACAATAAAATTAAATCAATGACAAGAATAATTATACTATTTATTTTCTCTTTAGGACTCTCTATACCTTCCCTGGCACAAAAGCCATTAATAGGGATAGGAACTGCTAGTCCCCAAGCTGTATTGGATATAGTTTCTATCAATAACGGAATCCTGATTCCCCGTCAAACAGCTATTCAGATCGAAAGCATACAAAATCCTGATGAATCAGAGCTGGCTTATTCACTAACAGATAATGGAATGAGAATCACCAGAAAGGGGTTTTGGTATTTTCATTCAGGAACCTGGTTTCCTCTAACAGGGGACGGGAGTAATCATGAAAATATTTATACTGTAAACGGAACTTTAACATCCAACCGACAAGTGAACCAGGATGGAAAACAGCTTAATATAGGTCCGGGGCTGCTTTATCTGGATGGAGCCTCCTCCGCTATGGGAGTGCTTACCACTTCTCCCACTCAGACAATTGATGTGGATGGTAGTGTCAGAATTCAAACCTTGAATAAGATAGCTGGTGTTATATCCAATGCTCAGGGTGTGCTTATGAATACTTTGGATTTTTTTGATGTAGGAGATGTAAAACCTTCATTTGTTACAGCTGACCATGATGGATGGTATCTGCTGGACGGAAGAGATATAACAACACTTCCGCAAACAGCTCAAAATAATGCATCAAGTATATTAGGGATAACCACAGTGCTGCCCAATGCGGCAGGTCGCTATTCTATGGGGACTACTGCAGCTACCGGTGCTGTTTCAGGAAGCAGTACAGCAACTCTTACCAGAGCCAATCTGCCCAATGTAAACCTCAGCTATACAACAGATGCGGAAGCAGGACATTCCCATACAATGACCTACCAAAGGATCCGAGCTACCACTTCGTTTGGTGGCGGAAATAATATCCATGTATACTGGCTCGCAGGAGCGGTTGTTGGAGGTGGAGGTTTCTATAGTATAAATTCCACCTCAGTAGGACATAACCATACCTATACAGTGAGCACCGGAGGAACAGCAACTCCTATAAACATCCAGCCGGCAGCATTAAATGCTAATTATTTTGTTTATTTAGGTCAATAATCATGAATACTTCAAAATTTTCACCGCAAATTCGACACAAACTTCTGAGTATTTTTAAATTACGGCAATTCGTATAAGCAATAAATCCTGCCATTCATTGAATGGCAGGATTTTTTTTTGTTACTAAAGATTTTCTTTACACCTCGCGGAGAGAGTATCACCTTGCAGCAACTTGCCGGACTTAGCCAATTCATTAATGTTCCCTCTTTCAAAAAGATTAAGGGTAGATTTTAAAATTAACTTATAATTTGTGTTTTAGTCCTTATTTTAACCGTCTTACAGAAACTTGCGTGATCGGACCAGAACCTGTCGAGCCAGAGCTTGAATATTTTAGTGTATAATCTTGCGTGTTTATAGCTCTAAAAGAATAGGTATTTGCGGCCTGCATCGGAATCGAAGTAATTAAGGTATAGGTTTGTAACCCGCCAGTCGGGGCTGCATACGTGTCATTTACTCTGGCTACCCAGAATCCCGTATTATTATTCCATATACCAATAACCGGTGAAGTTCCGTTGGCAGTGGAAATCTGTATATTCATATTCACCTGATAAACCCCGTCGGCAGAAACTTTAAAGGAATTGGTTACAGCCGTTCCCGTATAAAGATTTTCGTTATTGATAATTTCATTATTGAGATTACCAATAGGATTAGCTACCGTAGCACCCGGAAAGCCAGCAGCTGTCATATCAGCAGTCATTTGAACAGTAATTTCCTGTGCTACTGAAAACTGCCCATTGCTAAGCTTTGTGGAATTAGCGCCTCAACAATAACTAAACTAAAAGAACCCCAAGGTTATAATGTTCCCATGTCTATAATTTATAGTATATGTAGGCACGAACGATATACATTAGAAGGGTTTTTCAAAAAGTTTGAACAAGCAAAAGGAATCAATATTCCAGATTAACCTGACGAGAGTTGGGAGCTACATTTTTTTTATAAAGAATTTAGTGACACTATTTCCAACATAACCAATACGATTCTACACAACAGTTATAAAGCAGTGTAAAATTTTATTTTATAATACCTCAACAAATAATCGGTCAACAGGCTCTTAAAATGTCAATAATATTTGCTCGTTCGAGCTACTTTTCATAAAATAGGTTAATATATGGCTAAAACACCCGATGACCCCAATCTTCGGGTGTTTTGTTTATATGGTATACTTTCTTTTTCGACTGTTCTTTTGACAAATAGGGATTTTCCAGTTTTTATCAGTTACAAATATTATATATGACCTTTCGGTGAATAATTTGATAATTTGTATTAAATTTATTGTCACTAAACCTAAATACTAATACTATGAAAACCTATCTATTTATGTACTGCCTCAGGGCAGCAGTCCTTTGTATTTTATTTATTTTTCTCTCGAACACATACAATGCACAGGGTAAAACATATGCAAATAGTCAAACAGTGGCTACCCAAGGTGTGTGTGCCTGTGAGATTACTTCACCGAATGATGCAGTAGGAAGTAATGAAGATGATTTTTCGACCCTAAAAATCAACCTAGGCGTAGCAGCAACCATGGAACAGACCCTACATTTCCCATCGACCGTTTCCTTTTCCAAACTTGTTGTTGGCATTGGGAACAGCAGTTCACCACTATCTGTTCAGCTTTTAAAAGGTATTACGGTTGAAACGATGAACGGGGGTGCCCCGAATGGAGATGTACAAACAATAGATGGCAACTTACTCAAACTAGGAGCTCAAGGTGCTAATAGAGCAACCATTGAAATAAACACAAAAAAGTATTATAATGCTGTCAAAATTAAGTTAAATGGAGGGCTCCTTAATCTGAATGACGGCTTGAGGATTTATTATGCCTACCAGGTTCCAGATGTATTTGCATCTGCCTGCACAGCGCTACCATTTAGACCGGCTGCTTATTATCCCTTCAATGAAAATCTTACCAATATTCTTCCCGGTTACAACTTTGCAAGTGTAGGCGCAGTGCCGCCCTTCTTCGCTGATATGATCTGTAATAAGGGGCTTACAGCTTCTGGGTCTCCTAGCACTATAAAAGTTAAGGATACCCAATCGCCTCAAGCTGATGGTTATACAATTTCCTTCTGGGCAAAGACAGCATCGGCACAAAACGGCAATCCCCCTCCTTCGATTACTATTGATGCATTTGCTATGACATCGCGTATCCTTCCTGATGCCATAAAACTTAATCTTACACCGCCAACGTTTGGGCTTACACCATCGCTAGGTGATAATCTGGAAGCACCGAGTATTAACACACAATTTGACCACTATGTCATCAGATATAGCAAAAATACGGATGCCCAGCGGGCCATTATTTTTAAAAATGGGCAACACACCGGTGTCAATTTGCTCTGGGGAGGCTTTGATACACTCCATGCTTTTCATACAGATATTAACATTACTTTGGACAGAGCGCAGATTGATGAGTTTATTATTTATAATAAAGCTCTTACTGCCGAAGAAATGGAAGTATTATTTAAAGTCTATCCTGCTCCTCAAAATATCCCTACGGGATCATTTGGCAAAACAACCGATTCGGATGAAATATTCACAATTTCTCCAAATCCAACATCCGGTCAAATCAATATAGGTCGAAACATAACCTACTCAGATGCATTAGTTTCTGTTAAAAGCCTTTCAGGCAAGGAAGTATTCAGATCGAAATTAAGATCTCATACTTTCGATCTCCCTTCAAACCTTGCTGGCGGAATTTATGTGGTATTGCTTCAGACCACTGATAAAAAAATCTATACAGGTAAGGTTATATTGACACGATAAAGAACGGCAAAAAAAGCATATAAAGATGGTCGCTTCAGTTAATGAAGCGACCATCTTTTTTGAGGTCTGTGTGGAGGAAGATAGAACTCAGATTCACCTTAGCGGAATCTCGTTTGCCAATTTCTTTTTTTTAGCGCTATTGCCGCATTTGAATTTTGGTAAGATTTAATCCAGTTTTGAATACGTAAGAATGAGTACAAAAGAAAAATTTCTCGTATAACCTGACTGTTGACGAAAGAAAACAATCGAATTCAGGTTTATTGCTGTTCTACCATAAAATCAATGTAATGAAACGGTGTGACTTTTGTAAAATATAAATCATAACGAAAAGTATGCTGGGAAATAAGGATAATTTAAGGGTTTTGAACATGAATTTAATAGTATGGCGTGGTTTGTTATATAAATCGCGGGAACATTGCGAGATTGAGAAACAAGCTGGTAGGCTTGCTGTTAAGTCAATCGTCGCTGGAACTTATCAAAGTAGGATTTATGACGTGAGTTATGTCTTAAAAATAAATCCGGATTGGTATGTGCAGGAATTTGAGATAAAAACTGAAATTGACGGAGCCACAACTGTCATACTTGGAAAAAAGGAAGGGGAGGAGTGGATAATTAACGATACCCAGAGGCCTGAATTCCAGGGTTTACGGTATATAGATATTTCTGTAACTCCCTTTACAAATAGCCTTCCTATTAACAATCTGCATATGAAAATTGGTGAACAGCGGGATATTGATGTTCTTTATATAGACATTCTAGGAAATGAGCTTAAAGTAGTTAAGCAACGGTATTCACATACCTCCAAGGATCATTACTTATATGAAAACTGTGATTCAGATTTCTCTTCGACTATTGAAGTCGACTCAAAAGGCATCGTAAAGAGTTACCCGAGCTTATTTGAAGTTGTTGTTGAAAGTGAAGGAAATATGTAAAACAACCTGAGAACCTCCCTAAGACTTTAAGAGGAAATATTAAAGAATCCCAGTAAGGTTTTTACATAAGCCTCTATGTAAAACATGGATCCGTTCCGGTAAACGTTTAAATTAGAATTCTCTCGTAAATTATTATTTTTTTTAATTGATCTAAAGGTGAAAAATGAGGCTGGAGGTACACTGTCAGAATTAATGGAAGGCGTTGGTTCGTTATAGTAACTAATTTTGAGTTGAATAGTAGATCCATAATACTCATATGCTTATATTTGTTATCAAAGAAGCTTAAATAATGAAACCAAGAGAACTCTTAGAGCAGTGGATTAAACTTTTCAACGCGGGAAACGCGGAAGAAATTGCTGAGTTATATCATGGGGATGCGATCAACCATCAGGTGGCTAATCAACCGATAGAGGGGAAAGCGGCAATACGAGAAATGTTTGCTGCTGAATTCGGTAACGCTGAAATGACGTGCATTCCTGAGAATATCTTCGAAGACGGAGATTGGGCAATATTGGAATGGAAAGACCCTCTGGGTTTAAGAGGGTGTGGATTTTTTAATATTGTAGATGGCAAAATAAAATTTCAGCGCGGTTATTGGGACAAGCTTTCATTCTTAAGAATGCACAATCTCCCCATTCCAACCGAGGGATAATTAAAACTCCAATCAAAGATTAAGCAGATGTAAATACTCTGCATTTTTGTGGAAGTGTCGGCAGCAGTATACACTTGTCATTTCCAAACTATACTCAAGGTGTTAAAGTCATATATTTTATGTTGGTCATTAAACAGAAACTGCCAAAGGATACTAACATTTTCAAATTTCATTATATAGCTGTAATCAGTTGAATCTTGAACTTTCGCTTTATATATCAATTCCAAAGATTTTAAATTTCCGAATCTTCCATAAATCGCTTTTATGTTCTCTTCGGATTTTTTAAGGTCGTTCGTAAAACTATCTGAAAGGTCGTCGTATTTCAATTTACCACTTGCCACCTCACTAAATAAATATTGGATTTTAGCTGTTATTTTATGTTCTTGGTTTTTTAGTGGCTGATACATGGTCAGAATATGCCTATTCATATTTAAGGTTAAAGGCATCACAGATTGATTTATTTGAGCGGTAATTTTTGATGTTTCATAATAATGTGCTCCCTTTTTTAGTTCATCTGAAAGGCTAAACTTTGTGTTTTCTCTTGGATTGGCAAAATTATAAAACTCTATCTCGCCTGTGTGTAAATTATAAGAATTTGAGTACTTAGTACCGCCACTGCCTGCCACTGCACATTGTCTCAAAATTTCTGAGCCTTCGCTAATGGTTGGGACATTTTGCGTTTTATGTAATTTCTGAAAAGTAGTTTCTCCATAACCCGAACCCCTGCTTTTCGAGGTCGTATCAAAATATAATTTACCGTTTTTAGAACCTATTACTACTGAGTTTCCTGATTTGTCAGCGATAAATAAGGTTGTTCTTGCGAAAGCAGGTTCACTGTATGTCTGGTAAAAGTTAATTGCTTCCTTCACTGTTTTGCATCTTTCAAGCATCCATTGACTGGTGTTTTTGTTCAGCTTAATTAATTTTTTATCAGGCACATAGTTGGGGTCAACGATGTAACTATCACCATCAACAGTAACCCAATCAAAAGCTAATCCTTTTGTATTTAACCCACCTTGGGCTTCACCATCATCAAAACCTACATACGCACATCCGAAATGACCTTTCCCTTTTGGAACAAACCAAATCCTTGTTTTAGTGTTCGTAAAATCTTCATTGTTAAAAAAGTAAGTTTTTTTTCCATCGGTAAGAACAAATACAGTACAAGCCATTGATCTACTGAAAGAAAATAAAAAGAATAATAAAGTCAAAAGAATTTTTATTCCTTTTAAGTGCTTAAACCAGTGATTTTGGTTTTGAGAATTTCCCATTTTTTAATTTATATTATAATTATTGCTTTTAATACCTGAATGTTATGTTTGTCCGATGTGTTAAGAACATTCTAACTAAGGTTTTTTGTTCTGGCTGTATTTTTGTTTTTCGGATCAGGTCTTGCCTGTTTTCGGTCAGTAATGTTCGATTCCATGGCCTCATCCCAACCATATTGTTGAATTTTTTTCCATTCTCTTCACGAAAAATGACACTGTAGCAGCAGCTCCATAATTTTTGATGAGGCTTGTATACATTTTATCAATCATTGTTGAATCAAAAACAGAAGACTGATGAGCTAATATTTGATACTTAAATAAGTTTTTGACAGTGACATTTTCAATTTGAATAGAGTCAGATATTTGTTCAATTTTTTTATTATCAAAATCGCTACTCATGGGAGCCGAAGTTGAACAAGAAATCAATATGAGGAAGATCAATGTCGAAATAATCTTTTTCATGAAATAATCTTTTTGTAATGCCTTCTAAAATTAAAGAATGTTTTTGACTATAAGACAATTTACCACATTACTTTATTACATATAAAGTGAAATAAATAACGATGTATGATTTTGTAATTCAGATTCTTATAGGATAGCGTATCATTGAATTATAATATTTCAAATAGAAGGGAAGTACTTTTAACAGCTAAGATCGATTCATATAAGGAAAGGATTGATAAGGCTCGAGATATGTATTTATCAGATAAATTGGACGAGGAAGATTTTAGAAGTATAAAACAACGATACAGCCGAGAATTGGAAGATCTAGAATATAACTTAAGTGTATTAAAGGCATCTGATACTACAAATGAAATCCACACCAAAATGGAGAAAGCAATAAATGGAATTTCTGATATATCGGAACGTTACAAGCATGCAGATACCGATGATAAGCGAGCAATAATTGGTTTGATGTATCCCGAAAAGATAACCTTTACAGGAACGCATTTTCAAACACCTAGAATGAACAGTTTCGCTGAACATATCTTCCTGATAAAGAAGAATATAGGGGCGAAAAAAAATGGTCACCAAAATTTTTTAAATTCTGATGACCATGGTGTGAACTCGCTGGTAGGCTATCCAAACTATTTTTATAATGATATCGAAAATATTTTAGATTTATGTATTTGAAAACCAGTTGATTGTGTTTTTGTTCTTTTAGTTTGATTCCTGCTAAGTTATGTTTACGGGAGAGAATTTTCGAACTTGCACTCGAAAATTTTAGGAGATTAAATTTTTAATATAATTGATTTTATTAAGTTTTCGGACTTTTGATAATGGCAATATAGGTATTTTTCAGATTGGGGTTGATAATAAATCAACTCCAATTGAGAGGGTTAAACTGAATAGTAAACACTAAGAATAATATGTGTATCTCCTGTGCTTAATTATGAATTAGAAAGTGCAACACCTTTCCTAATTCTGTCTTATTAATGATTCGAGCTTATCATTATAAATTTTAAAATTATCAGGATCATTACATATTTTAAATAGGTCAATGAGAAACTGATACATCTTTACAAGATGTGTATTTTTTATTCCTTGCGATTCCAGAATTTCGACACATCTTAATTGATGTATTATTGCTTCATCCAAATTGTTTTTCAAAATGGAACTCTCTGATAATTTATTGTAGTAGCTAGATAATAAAAATTCATTTCTCTTTTCTATAGGTATTGAATTATGATACTTAATAGCTTTCTTAATCAATGACTCAGATTCATCAAAATTTTTGGTCTTTCGGTGAAGTTCAGATAATATAGTGTAACCTACGCCCACTTGTGCATCACTATAAAAATAATTTTGTTTTCTAAGGGCTGCTACTTTTTGAAGACATTTTAGTACGTTTTCTGGATCATCTTTTAAAAGATATGCCTGGGCTAGATTTTGTAATGAGGTAATAAACATTAATAAATCACCTTTTTTAAAATCGCGGGAATGTTGCAAATATAAATTGTTAGCTTTTCTTTGGTATTTAATAATATCATCCAAAGAATTTTCAATGTTTAATGTTGAAGCTAGATTGTTATACATTGCTCCTAAACAAAGCGCATCTTTTCCTAAATATTTTTCAGTTCTCCTTATCAAGTCTGCCCATAATTCAGCACTATTTTCACGTATAAAGAAGAATGATGATAGATGCAAATATTCATTTTCAAGAAGTAAAAGTGGCTGATAAATACTTGTCCGATACCCTTCTTTAATGGTACTTAAAATTGATTCTGCATATTTTAAAAATCTGAATGATTCTTTCGGGTTATTATAACCTTCTGTTAATCTATGCGTTATCCAGGATATATAAAACATGAAACCAATAAAATCGCTATTCCCGGCTCTTAATCGATATATAATTGTTTGTTGCAGTATTTTATGGACTCGTATACTTTTCTTGTCATTCTCGTATTGGACAAGCCCTTTCCTTTCTAAAGAATTAATAGAGTTTATATAGCTTAGTTTGTTACCATCATAAAATTCCTTACCACAAATTAATACTAAATCTTCAATGATAATATCTGTAGATGGGAGTAAGGCAAGATAATCCAAAAAGAACTTTTCTTTATCGTTGATACCTTTTACAGAAAATTTTTGTAGAATAAAGTCAAATATAGCCGTTACTTTATTCTCCTTATCATAAAGGGCAATATCTATTTTGAGCAATTCATTATTTAGATTTTGTGTTTCTAAGGAATCAAATACAAACTCTAAAGTTAGATCAAATCCATTCTCAATAGTTTTCGCAACAAGCTCTATGATGAGGGTGTTAAACTCAATATAATTTAAGAAAGATTTAAATACTATTTCGTCAAATTCCTTTGAACAATGTAATTTAAACAAGCTGATCGCACTGTCATAATCCAAGTGCGGTAGTAAGTACGGGTTTAAGGTTTTAAGTTTCGCTCGTGTAAGAAATATTTTCTTCCAATTTCTTAAACTCGCAATGGTATTTAGCGCAGAATAAGTCTCGTCATTTTCTTGTATGTCTAGTATGATGAGGTTATTTCCTCCAATTTTATCTAGCTCATTCAATATAATATTAAATTGTTCATCTACAGTTTTATCCTTATCCAAATTGATACGTAAGTTAGCAAGTAACAGGTTATTAAAGACAAATGAGGTTTCTATTGATTTTTCGATATTTAACCATATGACGTTATTATATTTACTGCGGTTAATGGTAAGAAATTTTTTAGCAAATGTTGTTTTTCCAACACCACCATAATTATTAACTGTAATAAGTTTTTTTTTGTTGAGAATATCAAATGCCTCCTTAAGTTCATTTTCCCAGCCAAATACTTCCTCTACATCATTGACATATGGAACTAATGTCAAATCAAGATTTTCTAATGTATTTGGTCTTAGATTTTCTATTAATACAGCTTGATTTTCTTGTATGGATTCAACCGCTTTAATTCTATCCTTTATTTCCTCTAATTCAAAACCAATTAATTGTATAAATTTTGAATCAATTCTTTGCAATATTTCAGAATCTGTTAAATTTAAAAGGTTTTGTAAGTCTAGGCTTGTCAGGCATCGCATTGAAGTTTCGGTTTCTTGTGAACATCTGTATATTTCAGACAAAAGAACCCTAAAAATAATTTCGATCGGCTTATCACCAAACACCTTGTTCTTTAATAAGGATAATATGTTTTGCCTAATTTGGAAAATAGCTTCCTCTGTCGTAATTTCCCCGAAATCCCAGTGGACAGCTCTACAAAAATCTTCAACGATTAAATCATCCGAAAGAATATCACAGAGCGCCTTGTAACTTTTATTGATCTCAAGCTTTTTTACTGAAGAAATATTTTGGCGACTGAGTTTTGCTTGTCTTATCTTGTTAGATTCGGCTTTTAGTATTTCCCTATTTTTCTTTTTTAAAGATTCGAAGTCTGTAGAATTATCAAAAACTTCCCTGTTAAGCCATTTTCCCAATAATTTTTCTCTTTTTTGTATTCCAGAATTGGTAACAAAGGAGAATTTTGGGGTAATATTATTTTGCTTGTACCTAAGGTAGGTTATAAAAAAATCAAACAGAGTATGTTTTATCTCCTTTGAATTTAAACTAAAATCTGAACTATAGCATTTTAATTGT
>Ga0307414_10000209_pt1 | contig 39278 bp, 35 predicted proteins | sample DK1Ometagenome_FD_203804 | JGI IMG/M metagenome (GOLD analysis project Ga0307414, IMG submission 203804) | Maize rhizosphere microbial communities from greenhouse at UC Davis, California, United States - DK15-O-3 | ecosystem: Host-associated > Plants > Roots > Rhizosphere > Soil | place: USA... | reverse complement strand
CGAGGACAGCAGACGCACTGCGGTCGATGATATTGGCCGCGCGGTCGCGGCGGATCGCGTCGCCACGCTGGTCGAGAATTGCGACCTGATTGCGATCGCAGTGTCCGACGACGCGATCGCCCCCGTCGTCGCCGACTTGGCACCGCTTGTATCTCTCACCTCCGCCCCTTTTATTTTCCACGTCAGCGGCCGCAGCGGCGCGGCGATCCTCGATCCCTTGCACAGAGCCGGCGCGCAGACGGCAGCTATCCATCCTGTCATGACCTTCACCGGCGATCCGCAAAATGAGGTCGCGCGCATGATCGGCGCGCGCTTTGCGATCACCGGGTCGAGTGAGGATGCGACCGCAGAGGCTGGACGGGTCGTGCGCCTGTTGGGCGGCGTCGGGGCCGAAATCGACGAGGCATACCGCCCGCTCTATCACGCCGCGCTGTGCCACGCCGCGAACCATCTCGTCACGCTGATCAGCGGAGCATCGCACGCTCTGACGCGCGCGGGCGTCGACGATCCCCACGCGCTGCTCGCCCCGCTGGTCCGCGCAGCGGTCGAGAACAGCCTTGCGCACGGCTTTGGCGCATTGTCCGGCCCGTTGCTGCGCGGCGACGGCGAAACCATCGGCAACCATATGGCCGCGCTCGAACGCGACTGTCCCGAACTTGTGCCCGCCTATCGCGCCATGGCGCGCGCGACGCTCGACGAGCTGGAACGCAGCGGTGCCCCTGCCCCGCCGTCATCGCTTCGGGCGGCACTGTCGATGAAGGATTAAGTCCCCGCCTTCCCGATTGCCTGCACCGCGCGGCATCCCTAGATCGACGCGATCCCGAAGCAGCTGACAGGAAGATGATATGGAAAATCGCTCGCTCTATCTGGAGGACCTCCATGTCGGCGACGTGTGGACGGGCGGCCCGATCCTGGTGAGCGAGGAAGCGATCATCAAATTTGCCGCGGAGTTCGACCCGCAGCCCATGCATGTCGACCCCGTCTCTTCTGCCCAAGGACGCTTTGGCGGGATCATCGCGAGCGGCTGGCACATCGCCTCGCTGGTCATGCGCGATTTCGTCGAGAAGCAGCCGTTCGGCGCCACCCCGCTGCTCGGGCTGCGGGTCGATGCACTCCAATGGCTGACCGCCGTGCGTCCCGGCGATACGCTGAACATCCACCGCGAAATCATGGCGGTAACCCGGTCGCGGTCGAAACCCGATCGCGGGACGATCGAAATGAAGATGACCATCACCAACCAGCGCGGCGAAGTCGCGATGAGCTTTCTCAACCTGATTCAGATGCCGGCCACAGCGCCGGCATAATCTGTCGCCTTCGGGGTGGACGAATCGGCGGCTCCATCGCTACCGACGCGCGATGAGTATCACTGCCACGATCATGAACACCGCCACGGGTCAGCCCATCCAGAAACTGAGCTTTCAGCGCATGCCGAAACCCTGGGTGACCTTCCATCTCGAAAGCGGCGAACAGGTCACCGCCGAACGCATCGACATCGGCAAGCCCGCGCCCGGCAAATTTGCCACGCCGGTCTTTATCTGGGTGACGCCCAAATCGAACGGCTGATGCGGGACAACGGCCTCGTGAACGGGGCCGTACCGATCAATGTACCATCGCTTTTGAAAACAGGTTCATCACCGCGACACCCGCAACGATGAGCCCGATGCCGGCGATCGCCGGCGCGTCGAGCTTTTGGCCCTGGAACAGCCAGGCGACCGTGACGATCAGAACGACCCCGACCCCCGACCAGATCGCATAGGCGATTCCGGTCGGGATGGTCCGGAGCGTGAGCGACAGAAAATAAAAGGCGATGCCATAGCCGACGACGGTCACGACCGACGGCCACAATCTGGTGAAACCCTCCGACCATTTGAGGCAGGACGTCGCGACGACCTCCGCGACTATCGCCAGTGCGAGATAGGCATAGTTCATTCACGCGGTCTGCCACCGCATTGACCGCACCGCAACGTCCGTCGGCCTCATTCGGGGACGCCGTCCACTATTTTGATACAAGTTCTGCGCTAAGGAGGCGCGGCGGACGGTCGTTCGCAGCTATCAACCACGAACTGGCGGAAAAGATGAAAATTCTCCTGACGGGCGGAACGGGATATATCGGCAGCCACACGGCCGTCGCACTGGCGGCACTGGGTCATGACCTTGTCTGTTTCGACAATCTGTCGAACAGCTCGGCCGACGTGATCGAACGGGTGGAAAGCATCAGTGGCGTGTCTTTCCCGCTGGTCGTCGGCGACATCCGCGACGGCGACAGCCTTCGCCAGGCCATAACCGATCATGGTGTCGAGGCGGTCGTCCATTTCGCCGGATTGAAGGCGGTCGGCGAATCGGTCTCCGATCCGGTCCGCTATTATGACAATAATGTCGTCGGGACGCTGGCGCTGGTCAGCGCGATGGCCGATTGCAACGTCAAGACGCTGGTCTTTTCGTCCAGCGCCACCGTTTATGGCCAGCCGCAATATCTGCCGCTCGACGAAAACCATCCGACCTCGGCGACCAATCCCTATGGCCGGACAAAGCTCATGATCGAAGAGATGCTGACCGACATCGCCGCCGCCGACCCGGCATGGCGCATCGGCATCCTGCGCTATTTCAACCCCGTCGGCGCGCATGACAGCGGGATGATCGGCGAGGATCCAAACGGCATTCCCAACAATCTGATGCCCTATATCAGCCGGGTCGCCGGCGGGCGCCTGCCCGAACTGGCGGTGTTCGGCGACGATTATGACACGCCCGACGGCACCGGGGTTCGCGACTATGTCCACATCCTAGACCTCGCGGCGGGCCATGCCGCCGCGCTCGACGGCCTCGCCAAACTCGACCGGCCGCTGTCGATCTGGAACTTGGGTACCGGTCAGGGCTATTCGGTACTCGACATGGTCACCGCATTCGAACGGGTGAACGCGGTGAAGGTCCCCTATCAGCTCGCGCCGCGCCGCGCCGGCGACGTCGCGAGCTGCTTTGCCAGCCCGGACAGAGCGAAGGCCGAACTGGCGTGGGAGGCCAGCCGCGGGCTCGACGCGATGTGCGCATCGAGCTGGAACTTCGAACGGGCCCGCGCGATGCGCAACACCAAGGCATAGCGCCGCCCGTCCGCAGGGTCGGCTTAGCCCAACCAGCCCGCCGTCTGCGCCAAAACCCACAGGCCGATCACCAGAAACAGCCCCGCCGCGACCATGCGGACCTTGGCTAGGTCGACGCGCTTCAGCAATTCATGGCCAAGGAAGATTGCCGGAACATTGGCGATCATCATGCCATAGTCGCTCCCAGTGGGAGGGCTTTTGGTTTGTTCGCATCCTTGCGTTATCGCCCCACGTTGGTCGTAGGTGGAGCTAAGCGGAACCGGAAGGCGATACCGGCCCGCCATTTCTTGGCGGAGACAAGGGCGCGCCTGCTGGTGTCCCGCAGCCTTCCGGCTTTTTAGCTTTTCGTCGAACCCGAAAGCGAGTGTATGGGATTTGTGCTGTAGGGCTCGAATAGCGCACGCAACTTAACGCGCGCACCCGCGAGCGAACGACAAGGGGAAAAAGTTTGACGACGCTTATCACTGGTGCGGCTGGATTTATCGGAATGCACGTCGCGGCAGCATTGCTCCGTCGCGGGGAATTCGTCGTCGGAATCGATAATTTCACGCCCTATTATTCGCTCGATCTCAAGCGCGCGCGCGTCGCTCACCTCAAGGCAAGCCATGGTGATTCGTTCGCCTTTATCGATGTCGACTTCGGCGATATCAAGGCACTCGGGGAGGCGCTTTCCGATCACAGGATCGACAATATCGTCCACCTTGGCGCCCAACCCGGAGTGCGCTATTCCTTGGAGAACCCCGGCGCCTATATCCATTCGAACGTCACGGGGCACGTCAACATTCTCGAACTGGCGCGCCACCGGTCGATCGCACACCTCGTTTATGCATCATCGTCATCGGTTTACGGCATGCGCGCCGAAACACCTTTTCGCGTGGCCGACCGCGCAGATACTCCAGTCTCGTTGTATGCTGCAACAAAACGAGCCGACGAATTACTCAGCGAAACCTACGCGCATCTCTTCAGAATACCCCAGACCGGCCTCCGCTTTTTCACTGTATATGGTCCATGGGGACGACCAGACATGGCGGTATGGAAATTCACCGAAGCGGTGCTGCAAGGTCGGCCGATCGACGTTTATAATCACGGCGAAATGCTCCGCGACTTCACGTTCATCGACGACATCGTCAACGGCGTTATTTTGGCGCTCGATCACCCTCCCGAAGATGACAATCTCGAGAAGCCCGGTGGATTCAAGACGCCGCACCGGCTGTACAACATCGGTAACAATCGCCCGGAACGCCTCACCGAACTGATCCGGGAGATCGAGAAAGCTTGCGATCGTAAAGCTGAGCTCAACCTGCTGCCGATGCAGGATGGCGATGTTTACCAGACCGCCGCTGACATCAATGATATTAGCCGCGATCTCGGATTTTCTCCAACCACCCCTATTACCGCGGGCATACCAGCTTTCGTCACCTGGTATCGGGAGGAATGGATAAAAAGGCAGGAAACGGATTGCCGTTCTATACCAGAGTGAGATGTGCACGACGCCATCACTGACGCATTGGAGCGCGACGATCATGGTCTCCGCAAGCCCCTCGCCGACCTCAATGCTGCCGATCCCGAAGACACGTCGCGACCCAGCATTGTCATCACCCCGTCGGCGCACACTCCGGCAGGTTGACCGTCGAGAATTCAGTCTGTCGAGCTCACCGACGGCCACGCACGGTGCCCGAGGTGATCCTCAAGGCCGACCGGCCGCTCGCTATTTGGAACCACGGCAACGGCCACGGATCCTCCATCGGGCCGCTCCCCGCCAAGACGACCGTGCGCCTTCGTCAATCCCGAACGCGCTGGCCCAGATGGCGGAGCGTCAGCTCGTTGCCACGTTATTCGTCGAGCTAACGCTTCGAATGCATCGCGACGTTGAACGTCGGCTATCCTAACCAGCCCGCCGTCTGCGCAAGCACCCACAGGCCGATCACCAGAAACAGACCCGCCGCGACCATGCGGACCTTGGCGAGATCGACGCGCTTCAGCAATTCATGGCCGAGGAAGATCGCCGGCACATTGGCGATCATCATGCCCAGCGTCGTCCCGGTCGTGACCGCGATGACGTTATGATACTGGGCGGCGAGCGCGATCGTCGCGATCTGCGTCTTGTCGCCCATTTCGACGAGGAAGAAGGCCACCAGCGTCGTCAGAAAAGCGCCGAACCGCGGCTTGGGCGCATCATCATCGTCGAACTTGTCGGGGATCAGCGTCCATGCCGCCATCGCGATGAACGAAGCGCCGATCGCATAACGGAAGATCGGGCTGTCGAGGAACGCCGCGGCCTGCGCGCCGAGTAGTGCCGCGAGTGCATGATTGGCCAGCGTCGCGAACAATATGCCCAAGATGATCGGCACCGGCCGGTTGAACCGCGTCGCGAGCAGTATCGCGAGCAACTGGGTCTTGTCGCCGATTTCGGCAAGGGCGACGACCGCAGTCGACGTCAATATGGCTTCCATGAACATACTCCAGGGCCGGGCGGCGGCGAATTCCAACGGTCATCGCTACCCGCCGCCCGGCCTGGACGAAAGGTGCGATGCCATTGGTCTCGCCCAAGCGGTTTCCCGCTTCCACCGCACCACGGCCTCTCGACCGAGTATGTTGACACGATGGCCCGTCGCGAACGACGGCTGGCTACTCCCCAGATGACGTGGGCGGGTTAGACGGCTTGGCTGCCGGTTGCAAGTCTTCCGATGCCGCCGCGGCTTTATCGGATTTCGCTATATCGGCGTCCATCGCCTTCGCCCGCGCTTCGATCTCCTTGGCGGTCTGGTCGTAACGCTCCTCAAAGTCGGGCTCCTTGCCGCATGCTGCGAGCAGCATGAGCGGAAGGATGAGCAAGGCGGCGCGGCGCATCAATAATCCTTGCGATAGCGAACGCTGACGTTCGTCTGTCCCGAACCGCCCGCCTGGCTGAGGATCGACAGCGCCCGCGTCAGGCTGATTTCCAGCTGGGTCGCGGTATAGCCCTTCCCGTCGGTAATGATCTCCAGATAAATATCCTTGGAGATATATTGCCCCGCCGCGATCGCCGTACCGCGGCCTTCGGTGTCGTCGGCACCCAGGATACGCAGGCGGTCGATTCCAGCCGCCGATTGCAAGGCGCCGAGCGGGCTCAATCCGCCGCCGCCGCGGAGCGCATTGAGCGACGCGGCCAGCTGCACCGCTTGGATCGGCGACAATTCGGTGATCGAATCGCCGAACAGGATGCGCGAGACGATCTCGTCCTGCGGCAAGCCCGGCAGGCTCGAGAAGGTAATCTGCGGGTTCTGCGCGCGGCCGGAAACATTGACGTTCACGGTGACGGTTTCGATCGTGTCCGACGCGAGCAACCGGATCGCCGGATCATAGGCGTCGCCGGTGGGGAAATTGATCCGTCCCTCCTCCAACTCGAAGGACCGGCCAGCAAAATCCAGCGTCCCGCGTACCAGTTCGATATCGCCGGTAACGCGCGGCGCCTCGGTCGTGCCCTGCAGCTTGATATCCGCCTGCCATTCGGATTCCAGCCCCATGCCCGAAACATAAATCTGGTCCCCTGCGCGCAGACGGATGTCCAGCCGGATCAGGTCGAACAGGCTGCCCCCGACCGCGGCGAGGCCATCGCCGGTAACGCGTGTCCGACCCGCGGGCGGCTTGCGCCGAACCCCCGACAGTGCAGGAACTTTCGCCTCCGTGGAGCGAACGAAGCGATAGCGTGTTTCGGGAAGCCGCAGATCGCCCGACAGCAACGCCGCCTGCCCCGCCACCTTCTCCAGCGTCAAATTGCCGGTCGCGCGCGCCGCGATATTTTCACTCCGCGCCAGCCGCGCATTGTCGAGCGTCGCGGCGATGTTCATCGGATAGCCCTGATCCGACGCCAGGCTGATATAGCCCTTCGCCTTGATGCTGCCGTCGCCCGCAGTCGCGGATAAATCGTCAATCTCCAGCCGGTTGCCATCGAAACGGCCGTTGACGGTCATCTTGGTCAGCCGCGTGCCATAGGCCTGATTGTCATAAGTCATGTCCTTCCCGCGCACGACCCCTTGCAGGCAGGGGTTGGACAGCCGGCAACTGAAATCGGCAGCGACGGCGACAGGGCCCGTCACATGCTGGCCGGCGGGTCCGAAGAAGGAATAGAGCGTGTCGGCGGGGCCATTGTAGCGGATCCCGCCGCCGAGTGGCGCCGCCTGCAAACGCGTCGTCCAGTCGCCAGCACCGGCATCGAGCGGACGCAGCGACGCCTGCATTCGGCCGATAACAGTGCCGCGCCGCCGCATTACCGCGCGCGCTTCACCGCCGTCACTGAGCAGCTTTCCGACGAAATTGACATCGACCGGCTGGCTCACCGATGCTGCGGTGGTGCGGGTGAAATCGGTGACGGTCAGCCGCGCATCGGCGCGCGGAAAGGCGTCGCTGTTTGCTTGTTCGAAATCGAGGCTGCCCGTCGCGCGGCCACCGAGGCCCATGTCGGGATATATGGCGTTGAGAATCGCCATATTGACGCGCTCAAGCCGACTCTGAAGCATGATCCCGCCATCGCCATAACGCCCCGCGATACGCGCATTGCTGCCCCGCCCCAGATTGACCGCAGTTGGCAAAAGCTCATAGCCATCCTTGCCCGGTATGATCCGTGCAGGCGAGGTTGTGCGGAAATTGATCCCGGTTGCGCGCCCCTGAACCGAGGCGCGCCACAATTCGGGTTTGAGATCGGCATTGAGCGCGACGCGGAAGGGAACTCCGCTCGTCCCCTCGACTAGCGCCTGCGCTTTGCCGCTGCCATCGCGATAGTCGACCTTCACGCGGCCGACCGCGATATCAAAGTTGCGGATGCGGGTGTCCGCGATCTGGATATCGGCAACGACATGGGGGGTATCATAAAGGGTGACATCGGCATCGACGACGGCGGCGCCCAATGAGAGCTGTGCCGCGCCGGGAAGCACAACATTGTTGGCGCGAACATTGATCGCCGCCGCCTGATATTGTCCCGCAGCGCTCAACCGCACGAGGCCGCCGAGCCCCTGCCCAGAAGCGTTGAGTTGGCCGATGAAGGGACCTGCATCGCTCCGCACAAGCCGCCCGTTGAAACCGATCCCCGACAGGTCGCCGCGCTCGATATCGATCGTCATGGGGCCGGAGGCCATCAGCAGCACTACATCTGCGGACAGCGGACCATAATCGGTTTCGCCGGTCGCCGCGAGGCGGTAGCCGTTCGGCGCCCCGGTGATCCGCGCCACCAGATTGGCAAGCCCGATGCCGAGCCCCGGGCGCGCCGCGGTGACCGTCGCGCGCGGATCGGTGATCGTGCCTGCCAGTTCGACGCCCACCGGGCCATAGTCGGTCGAATGCGCGCGGGCACTCAACTGGACCCGCCCGTCGGGGTTATAACTGCCCTGCCCGCTGGTGACGCGCAGCAAGGGTGCCGTCACCCTGAGATTGCTGAAGCGGATGATGCCATCGGTGCCGTATCGCACGTCGCTGGACGCCACCGCATTGCCGCCCAGAAAATCGCGCACGCCCGAATTGAACAATTTCGTCGAACGCGCGCGCACCCGGCCCGCAATCGCGAAACCTCCGCGCGGCGCGGTTTCCAGCTTCATATCGGTATTAATGTCAAAAATGCCGACGCTTTCGATGCGATAATCGTTGATCCGCCCGTCGATCGCTCCGGTATAGAAACCGCGGTTCATGTCGGCGATCAGGATCGCCTTCGCATCGATCCGTGGGGAGCGCAGGCGCATATTGTCGCTAAGGAGACGGCCGTTTGCATAGGCAAGGTCGCCGTCGAGCCGCACTGCGGTCAGGGTCCCGCCCGCGACCGTATCGAGCCCCCGAATCCGCGCCACGCGGCCCGCAACGGGAATGAGAATCTTGTCGGGATCGACGCGGGCGTTGCCCGCGAGGCTGATCGTCTCGACGACGATGTCGTTGACCGCGAGCATATTGGCATTGGCGGTATATTGGACCGTCGGGAGCGCGAATGCACCGTCGAGCCGGGCCGTTGCACGAACGCCGTTGGCGCGCACCGCCGGAGCGACATCCGACGGACGGAGCAGATTGAAGGCGAGCCGGAGTTCTTCGTAACGGCTGGCGCCCAAATCGACCCCGCCGCTGATCCCGAGAAGGAACGCATTGGACGAAACCCGACCATCGAGCGCAGCCTTGCGCTGGTCGAGCTTTGCCGTGAGATCGACATCGGTCTGCGGGCCGAGCAGCCCGGCGATCGGGCCGGTGAAAAAGCGCGACGCCTGTGTCGTCCCCTTGGCCGCAAAAGTGCCATCGCGCCCGGTCAGCGCCAGGCGAGCCAGCGGCGCCGCACCGAGATCGGCGATCAGATTGCCGTTCCAGACCTTCCAGTCGCCGCGCCCGTCGAGCTTGGCCGTCAGCGGCTCCGTGAACCCGCCCATCGCTGCGAGCACGCCGCCCTGCGGCGCGCTGACGTCGAGCGTCACCGCGAAGCGATTGGCTTCGGGCACCGCATCGAGCAGCAGTGCGAGTTTGTCGCCCTTTGCCCCGGCGCCGATGGTCTCGGCGTTGGCGGTCACCTGCGCGCGGCGATCGGCGATCGCGATCTTGCCGTTCAGGCGCGCTTCCTGGCGTTCGCCAGCCACCGCAGGCTCGAAAATCAGGCGATCGACACGTAAGGTACGAACGTCGATGTCGATGTCGGGAAGCAGCGGTTCGCCGGTATCAGGGACCGCCTTGAATTCGGGAATCCGCTGCATCGTCACCGTCTGTGCAGTCGCCGAGCGGACATCGATATGGTTCGACAAATAGGCGAAGGGGCGCCAGTCGACCCGCACCTCGGGCGATGCGACGAACACGCCCTTGGTATCGGATAGCGTCAGATTGCGTACGACCATCGCGCCGAACAGCGATCCGTCGAGCCGACCGATGCCGATCTTCATCCCGTTTTCGAATTCATATTTTTCGATCTGGGTGACGACGAACCGGCGCCCGGCATCGCTGTTGAGCCCGACGAGGAACAGCGCGACCAGCAGGACAAGGCCCAGCAGCGCGATACCGATCCCGCGCAGGATTCTCCATGACCAGGAAAGCTTCCGCGCCTTTTCGCTTTCGGCGATCACGGGCGCATCTTCGGCCATCAGAAAGCCTGACCGATCGAGACGTAGACGCTGATCCGCGACTCACCCGGCTGGCGGTCGATCGGCGTCGCAAGGTCGAGCCGCATCGGGCCGAAATTGGTATAGAAACGCCCGCCGATTCCCGCACCGAAACGCATATTCGAGAAAGTGGGGGTCGAACCGCGATAGACCTGCCCCGCATCGACAAAGCCGACGATACCGAAATTGCCGAAGCGATAGCGCGCCTCGACCGCCGCCTCATTGACGCTACGCCCGCCGATCGGGTCGAGATTGGGATCCTTGGGCCCGAGCTGCTGATAGCCAAAGCCGCGCACCGACCCGCCGCCGCCGGCATAGAAACGCCGCGACGGCGCCAGCCGTTCGCGCGCCGCGCCGAAAATCGAACCGACGCGAACGCGGCCGGCAAGCACGATGCTATCAGTCACCGGATAATAGCCGCTGACGTCAAGCCGCCCGCGCGCATAGGGCGAAAAGCGCCCTGCCATCGACCCTTCGGGCTGCACCAGCGCGGTCACCCGGAACCCCTTGGTCGGGTCCAGCAAACTGTCGGTGCGGTCGATCCCGAGCTGTCCGGTCAGCCCGAGGATGGTATAGAAATCGCGGTTACGTGCGCCCTGATCGAAATCATAATCATCCTCACTGGTCGCGATCAGTTCGACGCCATAGGCATAGGTCAGCTTCTTTTGCCAGATCGGGGTCGAATCATAGCTGACCCGCGCACCGACGCGTCCGGTGAAAGCCTCAAACGCGTTATAATTGCTGCGCGTCAGGTCAGCGACCAGTTCGAAGGTGCGGTCGCGGCGGCCGGCGTTCGAGCGGCGCAGGGTCGCACTCAGCCCCTGCTCCTTCGTTCCGATCAGGCCGCGTCCGATCAACGCGCCTTCGGGCGGCAGGAAATTACGGTGGGTCCAGCTGCCCTCGAGCCGGATCCCCTCGCCCGTGCCATAGCCCGCGCTCGCCGCGATCGTCCGCGGCGGACCGGCCTGTTGGGTGACCAGCATGTTCACATATTGGGTGTCATCGCCCGCGCTTTCGCCCGTTGGCTGTGCTTCGGCGGAAACCGTCGCGAACAGCCCCGTGGCGACGAGCGCCTGGCGCAGGTCGTCGACCTTCCGGCTGTCGTACAGATCGCCGCGCTTGAAACGCGCCAGCACGCCGACATGTTCGGCGTCGAAGGCCAGCTTTCCTGTCGTCTCGATACCACCAAAACGAGCGCGGGTCCCGATATCGACCGGCAATGTATAGACGCCGTCGCCGGTCGCGCCGTCGAGCAGGATGTCGCGTTGCCCAACCTTGGCGAAGGGATAGCCCTCCTCGGGCAGCTTCAGCGCCAGCGCGGCTTCGGCACCCTGAACGCGCTCCGCAACGATCGGCTCGCCAATGCTCAAAGGGAAATTGTCGGCGATCAGCGTCGGCGGAACCGTCGGCTTTGCTTCGATGACGATATCGGAAAATGTGTAGCGCACGCCCGGCGTGACATCGATCACCGCGGTGAGCGATTGTCCACGTTCGCCGTCCGCGCGCGGCTCACGATCGACACGCGTTTCGACCTGGGCGTCATAATAGCCTTCCGACGCCAGAATGCGCTGCATCAAGTCGCCGTCGGCGGCCAGTCGAGCCCGGACCATCGCGGCATTGTCAGCCTTGCCGTCGCCGTCATAGAGCGCCGACAATTCGCCGAACAGGTCGGCGAGATTGGCGTCGGTGCTGTCATCGGGCCCCGCGAGACCGTTGACCTTGACCAGATAAGGGACGCTGCGGTTCGCGTCGTCGCCCTCGGCCTCGGCAAATTGCACCGGCTCCACATCGAAACTGTCGAGCGGTGGCAGCGGCGCGGCGAGTTCGCTGTCGGTGATCGGTGCATCGCCAATCGCCTCGACCGCATCGCCGTCGGCGAGCGCCGGGATCGGTACGCCGTCGATCGTGGGCGGTTGGGTTTCGGCGACAGCTTCTGCCGTGCCTGCTGCGGCCGCTCCGGCTGCCTTCCCGGCTTCCGCCGCGTGGCGCTTTTCGAAATCGGCGATCGATTCGAGCGGACGGTCGAGTTCCGCGTCATCCTCGGCCCGGATCGACGGGATCGCCTTGCGGAACTCCTCATCCTCAATGATCGGCGCGACTTCGGGAAGCTGCGCATCGGGCGGTGGCGGAGTGGGCGCCGCAATATCGTCCGGCACCGGCTGCTCGATCGTCGGAACGACCCGGGGCGGCTCGACCTGCTGCGCCGTAGCGGCGCTTGCCCAGCCGAGGCAGACAAGCGACGTCGACACGATCAACAGGCGGGGCATGCCGCCGGATCGGCCGGTATTTGTTTCACAAGAAAATTGAGGATTTTGCATCTGTTCACAGCCGATGCCCGCTTTTGGCTTGGACCGCGCGGCGGCGCAACCCGCTAAAATCATCCCAGCTCTCTTGTGCGCCCGCATGGTCCCCCACGATCTTCCCATCCGTTTCCGGCCATCGCCTATCAACGAGTCCAAAAGGGTCAGGTTCCACAAAAGGTCTTATATGGCCCAAAATCCTCGGGCGCCGACGTAGCATATTCGTCCCATGCGGGGTTGGTGACGAAGGGATGACGGACGACATCCAACAGCTTGAGCCACGGCCCCATATCACCCTGCTCGGCCGCCTCCAGCGCCGCTTCAACCCGGTGATTGCGCGGGATATAGAGCGGATTGACGGCGTCCATCGCATCGGCGCGCTCACGCGGATGGACGTCCGTTCGCTCAATCTTCGTCCACCAGTCGGCGATCCATGAAGCCATCGCGTCGGGCGACGGAAGCAGGCTTTCGAGCATCGAAGCATCGCCGCGCAGCAGCACGGCCAGCGCGCGAAAGAAAGAGGTGAAGTCGACGCGATGCCGTTCGATCTCACCGAACAGATTGTCGATCAGTTCAGCGTCATCGTCGCCCGCTACGGCGAATCCCAGTTTCGCACGCATCCGCTCGAGCCAGATCGCGCGAAACCGGCCGGGGATCGCCTCGACAAGCGCCTTCGCCTCCTCGACTCCGGCCGGATCCACCGCATGGATCGCCGGCAGCAGAGCCTCGGCAAAACGCGCCATATTCCAGTGCAATATCTGCGGCTGGCGGCCATAGGCATAGCGCCCGTTGGCATCGATTGAGCTGAACACCGTATCGACGGCGAAGCGGTCCATGAAGGCGCAGGGACCATAGTCGATCGTTTCGCCGCTGATCGCGACATTGTCGGTGTTCATCACACCATGGATGAAGCCCACACCCAGCCAGTGCGCGACCAGTTCGCATTGCAGGCCGATGACACGGTCGAGCAACGCAAGATGCGGGTTCGGCGCGTCGGCCAAGTCGGGAAAATGCCGGTGGATACTGTAATCCGACAGCCGGATGACATGATCGGCGCCAAAATGCGCGGCGAAAAACTGGAAGGTACCAACGCGAATATGGCTACTGGCAACGCGGGTCAGCACCGCCCCGGGATGCGCGCGCTCGCGCTGCACCTTGTCGCCCGTCGCCACCGCAGCGAGCGAGCGCGTGGTAGGCACATTCATTGCGGCCATTGCTTCGGACACCAGGAATTCGCGTAGCACCGGGCCGATTGCGGCTTTTCCGTCGCCGTTGCGGGAAAAGGGTGTCGGCCCCGAGCCCTTGAGCTGCAAGTCAAAGCGTGCGCCGTCGGGGGCGACGATTTCGCCCAAAAGCAGCGCGCGACCATCACCGAGTTGGGGTGAGAAATGACCGAACTGGTGTCCGGCATAGGCAAACGCCAAGGGGGTAGCGCCGTCGGGCAATTCTCGGCCGGAAAAAATACATGCAAGAAACTCGTTGCTGGCTCCCGCAGCGTCGAGGCTAAGCCTATCCGCAAGCGCATAGTTAAAAATCAGCAGCTTGGGCAAGGACGGCCGCGCAGCCTCGGCTGGCGTGTAGAACCCTTCCATCGCTTCGTGAAAACTGTTGTCGAACGCAAAATCCATTGGGTCTCCTCCCTCACCTTTCTTATCTCGAACCTGATCCTCACGATTGCAAGGTTACCGAGCCACGCTGGCAGGGTTAACTGACTGTTTCAGATATTTGTGCCAAGCCGAATACTCGAAGAGAAGGATGAAGCAGCTAAAAGGAAGGCGGATGACGGTTCTTGTCACCGGAACGGCAGGTTTTATCGGAATGCAGTCGCTGCAGCGCTTTTGGCGCGGAGCGAGCACGTGGTCCGCATCGGCAATTTCACGCTCTATTATTCGCTCACGCTGAAACAGGCGCGCGTCGCCCTACTTCGAAACCCTTACCCCGAACCTCTCCAGTTCTTTGACGTCGATTTCGGCGATACCGCGGTGTTGGGTAGGGCGTTCGCTGCGACTGAGTTCAACCGCATCATCCATCTCGGCGCAGAGCCGGGTGCCCGCGGCCGGACGGTGTTGTAATGTCGCCGCCAGGCTTCGATCAGGATCCGCGCCTCGGCGAGCGAGTAGAAGATCTCACCGTTGAGCAGCTCATCGCGCAGCGATCCGTTGAAGCTTTCGCAATAGCCATTCTCCCATGGGCTGCCGGGCGTGATATAGAGCGTCTTCACGCCGACCTTCGCCAGCCATTGCTGCACTGCCGTGGCGATAAATTCGGGACCATTGTCCGACCGGATATGCGCCGGCGGGCCGCGCGTGACGAACAGCTCGGCCAGCGCCGCGAGCACGTCGTCGCTCTTAAGCTTACGCGCCACCGGCAACGCCATGCACTCCCGGCTCGCCTCGTCGATGATCGACAGGATACGGTATTTGCGATCATCATGGGTGCGGCCCTCGACAAAGTCGTAGGACCAGACGTGCCCAGGATATTCCGGCCGAAGCCGGATGCACGATCCGTCATTGAGCCACAGGCGCCCGCGTTTCGGTTGCCTTTGCGGCACCTTCAGCCCTTCGCGGCGCCAGATGCGCTCGACCCGCTTGCGGTTCACATGCCACCCTGCAATGCGCAGCAACGCCGTCACTAGGCGATAGCCATAACGACCATATTGCCGCGCCAGCGCAATGATATCCTCGGTGAGAGCTGCTTCGTCATCGGCCCCGCGAGGCACCTTGCGCTGTGTCGATCGATGTTGCCCGAGCACGCGGCAGACCCGTCGCTCGGACACCGGCATCATCATTCTGATGTGATCGATACAGCGCCTTCGGCGCGCGGGGCTCAGAAGTTTCCCCGGGCGGCCTCCTGCAGGATCAGCTTGTCGAGCGTCAGATCGGAGATCGCGCGTCGAAGCCGTGCATTCTCCTTCTCCAGATCCTTCATCCGACGCGCCTGATCGGTCTTCAGGCCGCCATATTCCTTGCGCCACCGATAATAGGTCTGCTCGCTGATCGCGATCCGCCGACACGCTTCAGCCGTTGTCGGCCCCTGCGCCAGCACAACCTCCGCTTCACGAAGCTTGCCGATAATCTCTTCCGGGCGATGCTTCTTGCTCGGCATCCATAATCTCCTTCGTCATCCAAAATATCATCAATTTTGGACCACTCAGAAGGGGGCAGATCAGCAAAATCGCCAGATCGGTGCGGACTAACTGATGGTGATATGGTTCCGTTAATTGGGCGATGATCGGTTGTTTCGGCGCGTGACGAGACCGTTGGTTCCATCGTCGAGATATGAGGAACCCGCCGCGTTGACGGCACGATTATCATTGACGATGACATCCTTCGTGCCGCGGATATACCAGTCATGGGTAAAGCCTTCCGTGTAGTTCCCGGAAATCAGCACGTGCCCCTGCTGCGTGGAGGCGTTAATGACCACCGCGATGGCCTGACCGGCATCCTTCTTCCCGACACGGCGCAGGCTGTTGTCGCGAACTATAAAGGAACCGACGGTGCCGGAGTATCTGGGTGTCTTGCTCAAATTTATGGTGATTGCATTGGAATCGTTCGGAGTGCCGTTTAGCACGGTATTGAAAGCGATTAACAGGCCGTCGAAACGCCCATGCGCTTCTTGAGCAAACATCGAAGTAACTTGCGCGCCGTTTGTTCCATTTTGCCCGATTTCAATACTATTCCTCCCAAATTGCCCGCCATTGTATACAATCTGAACATTCACAAACGGACCATAAACAGCGACAGCGCGGCGGCATCCCAAAAATATATTGCCCTTCACTGTAATGTTCGTTGCGGGAGCGCCCCAATCGTAGGACAATATACCAACGGCGACGGCTGATCTTCCCAATAGGTCTTCGAACTTATTGCCGGATATTTCGACATTTTGGCAGCCCACCTGCCCTGGCGCGAACGTGATAACACTTTCAACCGTGAGAATCGAATAGTCAAACTCCGCACTAGCGCTCATCACCACGCGATTTCCAGAGATTTGCGCGTTGCGAGTCGACGACAGCCGCATGAATTGCGCCATCGTGTGCAGGGAGACGTTGTTACGAACGACTACGTTCTGCGCGTCGCCATAAATGTCGAACACTCCGAGCCGGTGCGAGCCATGATTGTTACGCCCGCAATACTCAGATTGGTTGCCTTCAATCCTAAGCGAACTGCCTAGCCCCCCACCGGACGCGAAAACCGCTGCGGGATTATAGTCGGGACTGGTCGCGACGGCACCGAGGAATCGACAACCCGCGACGACATTCGTCCCGCCATAGGTCTGCATATGGATGAACTGCAGCCATTGGTCGTTGGTAGAGGCACCACAGCGGAAGACACATTTTTCGACGACTAGTCGGGTAGATTGAAAAAAGAAGAGCGATAGGCTGTAGAGGTCGTCAAACTCGCAATTTCTAACGGTCAGACCGTCGCCGTTGATGAAGTGTATGGGGCATTGATAAGTGTCCCCATGTTCGCTCGCCCCATACTGTGGAAGATGCGCCCCTCGTTGGTCGAAGGCGACGCCATCGAAGGTCAGGTTGCGGCTGCCGTCACAATGGAAAAAACTACGGAAACGATCGGGCCCGCCTAAAATTCGTGCCCCCGTCCCGAGAAAGCTGATGCCAGACCGGTTACCAACCCTTATCTCTCCATCAATCCGATATGCTCCGGCTGGGAACAATACCGCTCCCCCATCTGCAATCGCGTCGAGGGCCGCTTGAATAGCACTCGAATCATCAACCGCACCGTTACCCGCTGCGCCAAAGTGCTTTATATTAGCCCCTCCGGCATTGGATCTCTGATAGATTTGGTTCACTTCTGCACAATCATTGAAGAGCGGCCAATTGAGGACAGACCTTAATATGAAGCCACCCATTGGTGAGCATGTCAAGATTTGCGGCGTAGAGAGACAATCAAGACTCGGGAGTAATGCGTCGTTCGGTATCACCCAATAGAACAGAGGCGCCGCACACACTCTTTTGGCAGAAGTGAGATTTTTGGGATTCCCTCAGCACGAAATGCGTGATTCATAGGAAGCCAGCCTTGATGGAGGCTCGCGATGGATGGTGATTGGCAGGCTGATCTTGAGCGATGGTCTCGATCCGTATCTGGAAGCGCTGCGCAGTAAAACGCGGCGGCGGATGTGCCCGGCGTATATTGCGGGGCTGATTGGCCCGGGCGATCGCAAGAGCATTCAGCCATGGCGGCTCGCGTGAATGAGTCAGCCATGACCGACTGCACCATTTTATCGGGGCCGGCATCTGGGACAGCACGCCGCTGGAAGCTTGCCTTTGGCAACAAGCCGACCCGTTGGTCGGCGGCGACAGGCTTGGCTGATCATCGACGACACTGCGTTGCCCAAAATGGGCAAGGCGTCGGTCGGCGCTGCGCCCCAATATGCCACAGTGCGGGGCAAGAATGCGAACTGCCAGACGCTGATATCTGTGACACTGGCTTCGGGAGAAGTCCCGGCGATGCTGAGCCTGCGGCTGTTTTTGCCGGAAAGCTGGACCAGCTATGCTGTGGGGATGGCGAAGGCCGGCGTGCCCGCGCTGGATTTGCGAACAGGCGCATCAGCACCTCAATGAAGAACTCGGCCTCGATCACTTCGAGGGACGATCATGGACCGGGCTGCATCGCCATGCGCTTATGACGATGATGGCTTATGCCGTCCTCCAGATCCGCAGGCTCGCTCAGGCGAGACGAAAAAACAACCTCCAGCCGCCACCTCAGCCAACCCTTCCGGGGGTCCGTCAAGCCATCATTTGACCCCTATCGCGACCACCGCCCGGCCAATGTCCGCGATGCGGATGCTCCCGGTCAAACGCTCCAATCTCACTTCTGCCAAGTAATGCGAGACGCGTTGCCGAGCAATCGCGTGAGCCACATCCCATCGTGCTTGACCGCCCATCGCAAGGTGCGGGACAAGCCTCCGCTTCTGGACCTTACGCCAAAGACGCTGACGAACACGTCATTCCGGCTTTCGGCAGATGAAAAATGTCGGAATGGGTAAATCTATCGATGAATGCACTCTGAGAATGCTACAATTTCATTGTATCGCGAAAGCGGGCCGCCTAAGGCAACGAACGACGCAAGCGCGTCGCACAAATGGCCCGCAACGTCGCGGATAGAGCCGAAACTTAGGTTGGGCTGCAACAGAGCGGTTGAGTGAATTGATAGTCCCATATAAATACTGTCGCATAACAGGTGGCGGATTCAAACATTGGAACTGATGCATAATTCCGCCGTTTCTAGCCATGCGCATGCGCCGTCGCGTTCGGTGATACTGAGCCACGGAACGATCCAGATCGCTGTCACGATGCTGTTCGGGATTGCCATCCCGCTCGTCATGTACGCCTTGCTTTTTCCGAAAGAAATGCGCGTACGCGATGTCGCTGAACTGACGATCGCGCTTTCGGCAGCTGCAACGATCATATCCGTCATCGTTTCGACGCGCATGAGCCGCTACCCTGGCGTCTCGCACGCGGGAACGATCCTGCCAGCCTTTGGATCGGCATATGGCATTATGCTCGCGATACTCCTGTTGCTGCGCGAGCCTTATAGTAATGCCATCCTTATCCTTTGCTTTTCCGGCTCGATTGCAGTTCAGTTCGCCATCGCTGCCCTACTGAAACAATCCGCCAATCCGCTCCATTATCTTGTACCCGGGGGCCGCGCGTCGGCTATCACCAAGGTGCGCGGTTGCACCGCCCATTTTTGGCCCAGCCCCGACGCGCCGTTGCCCAAGGGCGCGCTAATCGTCGCAGACCTACATTTCGACCACAACGATAAGTGGGAACGCCGGATCGCTGAGGCTGCGCTCAATGGTGTCCCGATCTTCCACTACAAGCAGGTACTGGAATCGCTCACCGGTCGTGTGCAGATCGACCATTTTTCGGAAAATGTGCTCGGCTCTCTCATTCCGAGTAATAGCTATCATGGTGTAAAGCGGACTGTCGACCTGATTGGAGCGCTCGTCGCCCTACCCATCCTCGCACCGCTCCTTCTGGCCGCCGCAATTGCGATCAAGCTCGATTCGCATGGTTCCATTTTCTTCCGCCAGGAGCGTGTTGGTTTTCGCGCGAAGCGGTTCATGGTGCTCAAATTCCGTACCATGCGACCGTCGGATGAGGGCTCGGGCGACAATAGTGGTGACGTCCTAGCCGCCATGACTGCCGATGGCGACGCCCGGATCACGCGGGTTGGCAAGTGGTTGCGCCGAACCCGCATCGACGAATTGCCGCAGATCTGGAATATCCTGTGCGGCGATATGAGCTGGATCGGCCCCCGCCCCGAAGCGCTTTCGCTTTCCGAATGGTATGCCGGGGAAATACCCTTCTATGCCTATCGCCATATCGTTCGACCAGGAATCAGTGGCTGGGCCCAGGTTCACCAAGGCCATGTGACCGAAATCGAAGACATCCACACAAAGCTTCAGTATGACTTTTTCTACATCAAACACTTCTCCTACTGGATCGACATTATCATTGCGGTGCGCACTGCGGCGGTTGTATTCACCGGTTTCGGGGCCCGCTAGCCAGTTCGCCCAAAAAGGCCTCCAGCCTTTGCTTCATCGCTTGCTTTCCGCCAACAGCTATCCAGCTTACTAACCCGGTTGATTTTTCATGCTCCGCATCATTGCCATTATAGTCGCCACAATCGGGCTCGCCTATGCAGCGTGGGCCAATTCGGCCAGCACCCTCTTGAGTAAATTTTCTCCGGAGCGCGGCCTTCAGCTCAATCCTACCTCGGCGCATGCATTGATGAACGTCACCGAAAAGGCAAAGGCCAAGAAGGACCAGTCCGAATTTCTGAAAATCGCGCGGACTAACAGTATGGCCGCGTTGCGCAGCGAGCCACTGTCGTCGCGCGCACTTCGCCAGCTCGGCGTTTATTTTGCGATGTCTGGCAATGTGAACAAGGGCCGCAAACTGGTAGAACTGTCGGCGTCATTGTCGCGCCGCGACACCCCGGGGCAGCTTTGGCTTGCGAACGACGCTCTCAATGCCGGAAGGTTTCGTGACGCACTGCAGGCACTCGATGTCGTCATGCGTACGCAGCGCGAAACGCGCGAAGTCGCATTCACCGCGCTCGGCAGCGCTCTTGCCGACCCCGAGTTTCGGAGGGTTTTCGTTTCCTATGTCAGCAACAAGCCGTCGTGGCTCAAGCCCTTCATCCAGTTCAACGTCAGCCTTAAACAGCCGGAAACCCTCTCCCGTACGCTGTTGCAGATGCAACCGTTGTCGAAGAACATATTCGATGACAGAACGGCCGGCGCACTTTTGAGTTCACTGGTTAGCCGCTCTCCGATTGAGGAAGCACGACTTTTTTACACCAAGATGCCCGGTGCCAGCGCACAGAATCTGACTTCGATCGAATTCGCGCGCCCTGCCGACGCTTTTCGCTTCCCGCCCTTCGGCTGGGAGATGCTGAACGACGGCAATGTGCAAGGGTTCGGCAGAGTCAGCGACGGCGTCAGTATCGAAGCGCTCGCGGTTCCGAACACCAGCGGAACCGCGGCACGCAAGCTGCTCTTTCTGCGTCCGGGAACCTATCGCTGGAGCGGTAGCGCCGATCTCAGTGACATGACCGGCGGGGGATCGACCAGTGTCAACCTTCTGTGCAACACTGGTCCTGGCCGGTGGGACAACCTGTCGCGCCTGGAACTCCAGCCCGGCCGCAACCAGTTCGTGTTCACCGTGTCCCCCGGCTGCTCGGCGCAGCTGCTCACAATCGACATAGCTGGCCCGGATGCGCAAAATGATGTGAGTATGCGTGTAGAAAGCATGCGGCTCGTTCGAGGAAACGATGCAGGTCAAGAGCGCGCCACAGCCGCGACGACCGCGGTGGCAGGGGCCGACTAGCCGAACAATTGCTGAAGCGACCGGAGATAGGAAGCGGCACTAGGCGCCGCTTCATCGGCGGCCCAGCATGCGGGCTCCTTGGCCGCGGAGGGATCAAAGGGTCCTGCCTTTGTTTCCAGCAGCAATGCTGTTTCGGTCAGCGCCACGATCGTGTGCCATTCGCCAGGCTCGATCACGATCGCGGGACAATAGCCTCCCGCCGACAGCCGCGTCCGGTCGATGATGCGGCCATCCGCGTCGAACCGGAGGCACCCCATCTCCCCGCGCAGCGCGATGAGCGTTTCCTCTTTTGGATCGGCGGCATGGCGATGCGGGCGGATATAGCTGTCGTACCACAGGAAGTTAAGCAATCGCTGGCACGCGTCGGCATAGTCGGCGTGAAGATTATAATGCCGGCGCCGGCGCGGCGACGCCGCCGCTTGATCCGCCAGCGTGGCGATCAGCGCCTCGTCGATCGGTCTCATCAAGCCTGCATCGCCGCGACGATCTGCTCGACAGCAGCCCGCGCGGAGAACAACTCGTCCGACAGGCTCCGGCATTTCGCACCGATCGTTTCGTCGGCAATTTCCCGTTCAATCATCGATGCAGCCAAGTCCGGCAGGTCGAGCCCGTCGGGTTGCACCGAGATGCGCCCGACGCCCCTCGCCTCGACCATTGCCTGTAGATCGTTACCGCTGTTGATGCTCGCCAGAACGGGAAGGCCAGCTTGCATATAGGTCAGGAATTTTCCGGGAATATTGTGGGTCTGGTGGCGGCTGTCGAGGCTGATCATCCCGACATGACATTGATGATACAGACCCGGAATCTCGTCGGGATGGATTTCGTCGGCAAACAGGGTGTTATCGGGGCAACGCTCCGCAGCCAGAGTGCGTAATCGCTGGGCCTCGCTGCCGCGCCCGACGAACAGAAAACCAATATCGTCGCGCCCACGAAGTGCGACGGCGAGATCGACCAGTTTGTCCATCTGCTGCGCCACACCCATGTTTCCGGCGTAAACGAATATCCGCCGTCCCGCGAGTTTGCTCGCCGCGACGTCAATGCTGGCGCCGCTATCGGGGGCATCGGCCAGCCAGTTCTGCAGAACTTCAATCCGGCGGTCGGGATGCTTCGCGCGAAACCCGTCAAAGAATGCCAGATTTCCGGGGGTCTGAACACCGATCACATCGGCCGAGCGATATTGGTAATTCGCTACCTGATCGAGCAGCTGGAATACCGGTCCGCGCGAGATCAGGCCCATGTCGGCCGCCCATTGCGGAAAAATATCGCGAATGATCAGATAGGATGGCATGTTGCTGCGGCGTTTCAGCCAGCGGACGATCGGCCCCAGAAAAATGGTCGGTGAATACCAGATTACCGCGTCATACTGCCGGTGTGCCAGCGGCGACCGGCGCAGATTGCGCATCATGGCGAACGGCATCAGAAATTCGCCCGCCATACGGCGAACATAATTGACGTCCTTGGTCTTTGGCGATTTGAGCCGCGCGACCGTGACACCGTCGAGGTCGTCGATCCGGTAAGGCACGTCGAGCTCAGGGGTCGCGACGAGCATCGTCGTTTCGTGGCCCTGTCGCATGAATTCGCGCGACAGGTCGCGAAGCTGAACCGCTCCCGACGACCTCAGCGGCGGATAGACGTCGGCGACGATCGCAACGCGCATCAGGCGATCAATATTTCTTCCACACGACGCGATTCACATAATCGACATAGCTGTGGAGGATGCGGACGACCTTGTCCGAAACATTGGGCATCGAATAATCGCCGACGAGGCGGATCAGCCGATCGTCGCCGCGCGGCTGATCAGCCAGAATATCTAGCCCCTGCATCACCCGTTGGGGCGAAAGACCGACCATCATCGCCACCGCCTCTTCCATCCCTTCGGGGCGCTCGTGCGCTTCGCGGATGTTGAGCGCGGGGAAGTTGAGGATCGAGGCTTCTTCGTTAATCGTTCCGCTGTCCGACAAGACAGCGCGCGCAGCCATCTGCAACCGGTTATAGTCCGAAAAACCGAGCGGCTTCATTAACCGCACCTGCTCGCCAAATTTTACCCCAGCGGCATCGATTCGCTTCTGAGTACGTGGGTGCGTCGACACAATCAACGGCAAGCCGAAATTCGCGACAAGGGCGTTAATCGTTTCGACCAGCCGTCCAAAGCCCGCCTCCGGTTCGATATTTTCCTCGCGATGCGCGCTGACGAGAAAGTAGCCGCCGGATGTCAGGCCGAGACGCTCGAGGGCGTCGGAGGCTTCGATCTTGGGGCGATAATGGTTCAGCGCCTCAAACATCGGGCTACCCGTCTTGATAACCATGTCGGGCGGAAGACCTTCGCGCAGCAGATATTCGCGCGCGATGTCGCTGTAGGTCATGTTGATGTCGGCGGTGTGGTCGACGATCCGCCGGTTGATTTCTTCGGGCACGCGCTGGTCGAAACAGCGATTGCCCGCTTCCATGTGGAAGGTCGGGATTTTGCGCCGCTTTGCCGGAATGACCGCCGTGCAACTGTTGGTGTCGCCAAGAACGAGCAGCGCGTCCGGCTTTTCGGTTTCGAGCAGCTTGTCGACAGCAATGATGACCCGGCCGATCGTCTCGGCACCATTGGCACCCGCGGCCTCGAGGAAATGGTCGGGCTTGCGGATACCCAGATCGTCGAAAAAGATGCCGTTCAACTCATAGTCGTAGTTCTGACCAGTGTGGACCAGCGTGTGGTCACAATATTGATTGAGCTTGGCCAGAACGCGCGATAGCCGAATAATCTCCGGTCGCGTGCCGACGACGGTCATTACCTTTAGCTTAGCCATTGTTTCATACGCTCCGGGCAATGGTGTCGGGACGCTCGCGGTCGAATATCTCGTTCGCCCACAGCATGACCACCATTTCGTCATCGCCGATATTGGTGATGTCGTGGCTCCAGCCGGGTACCGTCTCGACGATTCGCGGCTCCTCGCCTGATGTGTCGAGCGAATGATATTCGTCCGTCAATATGTGGCGAAAGCCGAAGCGCGCGTGACCTTTGATGACGAGGAATTTTTCAGTCTTGCTATGGTGATAATGGCCGCCGCGCTTGATTCCGGGATGCGCTGTGAAGAAAGAGAATTGCCCGCTGTCGGTTGTCTTGAGCATCTCGACGAACACGCCGCGCTGGTCGCCATGCACTGGCACTCTGTAGCTGAAGCTCTCGGTCGGCAAATTACTGACATAGGTGGAATAGAGCGCACGGACGAGGCCGGTCCCGACCCGTTCGGTGATCAGAGTATCGCGGCTGTCGCGAAAGGCGTAGAGCAGGTCTGCGATCTCGCCCACCGTCGTTTGATAGACCGGATCAATGACGCCCCAGCAGAGTCCCGCCCGCGGCGCGCGCAAAGCCGCGATCAGCCCGTTCGCGACATCATCAACATAGACGAGCGACAGCGGGGCGGAGGGGTCATCGACGTGGATCGCCTCCCCCCGCGCGATATTGTGACAGAAGGTGGCAACGACCGAATTGTAGTTCGGGCGGCACCATTTCCCGAATATGTTCGGGAGACGGAAAATGGCACAGCTCTGTCTCGGTTCGTCGGCGAGCCGCTCGACCACATCTTCGCCCGCCCGCTTGCTGGTGCCATAAGGATTGTCGCGCTCGGCCTGGATCGACGAGGTGAAGATCAGCGGGATCGGGCGCCCTGCCGCGCGGATAGCGTTGCACAGCGCCGCAGTCAGGTCGCCATTAACCGCCATGAACGCGGCGGGGTCGGCGGGGCGATTTTCGCCCGCGAGGTGAACGACAGCATCGACGGCCGCAACCTTAGCATGCAGTGCCGAAACATCGTCGGCGCGCGTGAAGACGTCGACCTCGAAGTCCCCTTCCTCGGCCAGCCGAACCCGCAATGTCTTGCCAATGAAGCCATCAGCACCCGTCACCAATATCTTCATGTCATTCCTCGGGCGAAATATAGCCGCCTTTGGCCATCACCTGAATGAAAGGCAGCTTCAGCAACAGCTTCGTCATGCCCTCCGTATCGAGGCGCATGGTGTTGTGCGAATTATAATCCTCGGCAAGCGAGATTCCTTTCTCGCCCTCTTCGACATATTTGCCGTAGTTGAGATCGCGAAGGTCGGGCGGAACGCGGAAATAGTCGCCGAGATCTTCTGCCGCCGCCATTTCCTCGCGGCTCAGGAGAGCTTCGAACAGCTTCTCGCCGTGCCGCGTACCGATTTCATTGATCGGGTGGGCTGGCTTACCGACGAGTTTGCACATCGCTTCGGCAAGCGTCGCGATCGTCGCGGCGGGTGCCTTCTGAACAAAGATGTCGCCTGGATTGCCGTTCTGAAAGGCATAGAGGACAAGCTCGACCGCATCGTCGAGCGTCATCATGAATCGTGTCATATTCGGGTCGGTGATCGAGAGGGGGGCGCCCGCGCGAATCTGGTCGGCGAACAACGGAATCACTGACCCCCGTGAGGCCATGACATTGCCGTAGCGCGTCGCGCAAATGATCGTCGTGTCGCTGCTCCGCGACTTGGCGACAGCGACCTTTTCCATCATCGCTTTGGAAATGCCCATCGCGTTGATCGGATAGACCGCCTTGTCCGTGCTGAGGCAGATTACGCGCTTTACCCTGCCGTTGATCGCCGCCTCGAGCACATTTTCGGTGCCGAGTACGTTGGTCTTCACCGCTTCGAGCGGATGAAATTCGCACGACGGCACCTGCTTCAGTGCCGCGGCGTGAAAGATGAAGTCGGCGCCCCGGACGACATTCACCACCGAGCCATAGTCCCGGACGTCGCCGATATAGAACTTCAACTTGGGATTGTTGAAGCGCTTGCGCATGTCGTCCTGCTTCTTCTCGTCGCGGCTGAAGATGCGGATTTCGGCAATACCGGAATCGAGGAAGCGGCGGAGCACCGCGTTGCCGAACGAACCGGTGCCACCGGTGACCAGCAGCGTGCGGCCTTCAAACAAATTACTCGTCATCCCAAACTCCGTGATCGATCTTCGGTCGCATCGGCAAAGCGTCTAGCGCTTCATCGCGCGCTGGACCAATTCCTCTTTGGCACCGGGCTGGGGGTAGTTGATCAGCACGGCGCGATATCTCCCCTTGAACACGAACAGGCTGCCGGCGACTGCGCCGATCACGCCAATCTCGCGCACGAGTTCCTCAATGTCGTCGAGGCTGCCCGCCCCGCCGAGGATACTGATTGGAATATTCACCGCCGCACGCAACTGACGTGCCAGCGCGACATCGTACCCCTTCATCGTTCCGTCGCGGTCGATGGAATTTAGCACAATCTCGCCCGCCCCGGCCGCCTCCATCGCCGCCGCGAACTCGATAGCGGTGCCACCGGCCTTGCGGGTGCCATTATGAGTATAGACATCGAATTTGCCGCCGAGGGTGCGCTTGCGTACATCGATCACGACGACCGTCGACTGACGCCCGACCGCATCCGAAATCGCCGAAATCAGGGCGGGATCGGCAACCGCTGCCGCACTCAGCGCGACCTTTTCGACGCCAAGGCTGATGATCTTCTTCGCCTGCTCGACCGTCGTGACGCCGCCGCCGTAACAGAGCGGCATGCGGCACTCGGCTGCCAGATTGGCAATCATCGCGAAGTCGGGCGCGACGCCGTTCGCCGTCGCGTCGATGTCGAGCACGACGAGTTCATCGCTCTCCTTTTCGTTGAAGATCCGCACTGCGTTGATCGGATCGCCGACATAGGTCGGGTCGCGAAAGCGAACGGTCTTCACGAGGCCACCCTCATGGACGAGCAGGCAGGGGGTGATCCGCGGACGCAGCATGGTTCAGAGCTCCGCGAAATTCTTGAGGAGCGCCATACCGAAACTGTGACTCTTCTCGGGATGGAACTGCACGCCCCAAACATTGTCGCGATTGACGATGCAGGTGAAGTCGCTGCCGTAACCCGCCGTCGCTGCGACATCGGCGGGATCTTCATTGTCGAAATAGAAGCTGTGAAGAAAATAATAGCGCGGGTCGACAATTTCCTTCAGCAACGAGACCGGCCGCGTCGGCACAATGTCGTTCCAGCCCATATGCGGCAGCGGCAATCCCTGATGTGCGGGGCCGCGGCCGCCGAGATCGCGGATATGGCCGGGAATCCAGCCTAAACCCGCGTCTTTCCCTTCATCGCTCGAATCGCCCAGGATCTGCATGCCGACGCAAACGCCGAGCACCGGCACCTTTTTATCCTTCACCAGATGATCGAGCGTCTCGCGCATGCCCGACCCGTTGAGCAATTGCATCGCATGGTCGAACGAACCGACGCCGGGTAACAGGATGTGATCCGCCTTCGCCAGTTCGTCGGCGCTCGATGCCGCAACCGCAGATAGACCCTGCCGCCTGTACAGCGTCAGGAACGCACCGATGTTGCCGAGGCCATAATCGACGATGTGGATCAACGCATCACGGCCCGCTGAAGACCGAGCATCTGGAACAGCTTCGCGCCCAGATTCATAATCGGCATGATGTTGGCATAGTCGCGATAGGTCTTTTTGGGCGCGTCGAACATCGCCTGCAGCTCGGCTACCTCGATCCCCAGCTTGGTCGCAATATACTCGAAATCCTGCTTCACCTGCTCCGCCGAATAGGGATCCTGCGCGATGCGTTCCAGCGCTTCGTCGCGGTTCAACTGGCCGGTCAGAATCAGGCTCGAGAAATGCGCGCGGCGCTTGTCGTAACCGAAGCGCTTGCGCAGCCAATAACCCTCGTAAAAGCGGGTGAAGCGCGATTCATAATGCTTGTGCGGATAACGCTGCCAACCGAAGCGGTCGACCAGCTCCTGCATCGCCGCTTCCTTGTAATAGGGAATATGGTTGAGCGGCTTGACCACGCGGACGCCCTTTACGAAGCGATAGAAGATTTTGAACTTCAGGATGCCGGCAAGCGGGAAGCTCTTGAGCGGGCGCTGGCCGAAGCGGCGGTGGATGTCGTGGAGCTGGCGAAGATCCGAAGCGTGATAGTGCCACTCGAGCGGCTCACGGACGCATTCGGTCGAATAATTGGCACCCGTCAGGATATATTTGACGCTGTTCTTCGCCGCGAAATTATAGAGCCCGGCGAAGAAAGCATGGTCTTGCGGTGTGTCGAGGTGCGGCACGCCCGACTTGAAGAAAGCGAGCTGCAGGTCGCGCATCTCGGGCCAGTTCACGACTTCGGTGTAAAGGTCGAGCGCCAGCCCATCGACGAGCTTCTCGATATTGTTCACGGCCTCCTGCGAGTTCCAGCCCGCATCGACGTGATAGAGCAGCGGACGCAGCCCGAACTTCTCCTTGGCGATATAGACGAGATAGCTGCTGTCGACTCCACCAGACAGGCCGATCAGACAGTCGAAATCGCGGCCCTTTCCGTCTTCCTTGATCTTTTCGATCTCGGCCATGAGCTCGCGCTCGCCCCGTTCGTCGGCATGCCAGTGGGGGACGATATTGCTGTGATAATTGTTACAATATTCGCACCACCCTCGCTCATCGAACTTGATGAGGGAGTCGCTCGTGTCCATGATGCAATTTTGGCAAATTTGATAGGGACGGCTCGTCACCAGGGAACTCCAAATTATCTTGCTGGGGCTTTAGCTGTGGCTTGCTGGGCTGCCAAGTTACTTTCACGTCGCGTTCCGGGGCCTCAGGATGAAACTGTCGCGGCGGATCGCCTTGATAAGCAGCAACCGGAGGGGAAGCTTGATCACCTCATTTTCGCCGATCCGAACCGCATCGGTAGAGAAACCAGCCTCGCGAAACAGAGTTTTCCACTCGGCATGCGAACGGAAACGGACGCCGACGCCGAACGTGTTCGCACGAAATACGGGAATGAACCGCGCCGCAAAACCAGCCAGCGCGGATAAAATCCGGCTCGACGTGATGGCATAGATCAATCGCCCGCTGATAGTGCCGACGAAGGATTCATAGATATATTCGTTGACGAAGATCGGTGCCCCCTGCTCGCGCCAGGCGGCCAGCGCTCCTTTTTGCAGGGCGCGCGTCCGCGCCTCGTCTTCAGCGACGAGATGGTGAAGAATCAGGTTGAAGCAGACGCAGGCTTCGTCGCCCGCGACCGGAGGACTAAGCGCATCACCAAGCTGCGCGGGAATCGATCGAGCTGTGCATTGCGCTACCGATCCCGGATCCATGTCGATAACCCGCACAGGATAGCCGAGTTCAGCATGGACACGTTCCGCAAAATAACCGACCCCCCCACCGATGTCGATGACGACGCCGTCAGGGTTGAGGGGCGCGGCAAGCTCTCCGAAATCCCGAACCTGGTCCTGCACAAAAATGTCGTGATAAAATTCGGCCACCTGGTCGACCGAAAGCTTTCTCTGTATGTCCATGGTCATTATGGCTGTCGAAACTTTCCAATGCGGCGATTGACACGCCGCGTGCGGCGGGTGAACTAGCGTGCTGACAGGAATTTGTCGAACAATGATAAACCGCGCCCGCCCTCTCCATGCGCTGTCCGGTGGGTGTCGCCCCCATCGGCCATGCAACGACCACCATCACGACGCTTCGATCCTGGTCAGCAGATTATCGAGCGTGGCCGTGAAATCGGCAAATCTATCATCCCGGATTTTCAGGACTGCGTCGGATTTCGCCTTTCGTTCGGCCAGCGAAAGCGAGCCGTATTCGATGAGTTTGCGTGCGAGCGCGTCCCCATCCTGTGACGGGAAATAGGAATCGGCGGCAACGAGCCCCGACTCTGCGAACATCGCGATGTCGGAGACGATCACTGGCATACCGAGCGAGACGACGTTGGACAGCACGCCGCTGTTGGTGCCGGCAATGTAAGGAAAGACGACGAAATCGGCTTCGGCGATCAGCCGGACATATTCGGCTTCCCCGATATATCGATCCATCAGCACCATTCCCGGGTTTTCCGCGTCAGTGCATATTTCAACTCCGTGCGGCACCTGTCCCGCGATGACCAACTGTGCACCATCCATTGATGGATGCGCATCGCGCCAGGCGCGGACGAGGATATTGATGCCCTTTTCAGCACGAACATGGCCGATGAACAGGAAGCGCGCGCCGGCTTCGTGCAACGGCTCGGCGCCGCCGGCTTTGGCGAGTCTGCCAATATCCATGATAGGGAAAGGCACATATTCGATCCGCTCCGCCGCGACCCCGTAGTTTTGGGTGAGTTCGACGATCGAACGCCGATTGTGGCAGATGAGCTTGCTTGCGAAGCGGTAGAATTGCCTTCGCTGCGTGTCCTTGAACGTCCTGTTCTCGTGCGCAGCAACGAAAGGCACGACGTCGTGGCAGATGACATAGGTTCGCACACGGAACGCGCGTAAAATCAGGATGAAAATCAATTCCGGCGTCAAATTGCTGCTGAGCGCGTAGAAAACGGCCTTTGGCCGCTTGCGCGCGATTAGGAACAGTGATCGCGCCAGCCCCGCGATCAGTTCGACGTATCGGATGGGCAACCGCAGCCGACCGAATTTTTGGCGCCCCCCTGACGCGAGATCAGTATAGGGATAGAAATAGCGCTTCCCGGCTTCCGAAAGAGAAGCATAGGCTCCCACCAAGGTCGCTCCATGTCTTTCTGCCACCTCCTTGTAAGCATCAAGATACAGGCCAGCCACTCCACCGGTGGCAGGATCGATAATCACAACGGACAAACAGGAAAACTCCTTGACACGAGAGCAGCCGCACGGCCGCCTTTGTGCATCCCGTTAACGGTGGTCACAAGGGGGTATCGCCTACCCGGTTCACTAGATATATAGCCCGCGCCCTCCTCCGTCGAGATCGAGAATTCATGTACGAACTTCCGCTACCTGCCCCTCTCAAAACGCTGATACGACATGCACTTCCCGGCGTGCTGTGGCGCCGATTGAAAGAAATGCAGCGGCAGGCGGCCTTCGATGGCCCAGCCCCCTATTCCTTCGATGAGCCCGCCATCTTGCGACAGATTGATGCGCAGGCGGAAATCACCCCCTTCTTCGTCGATATTGGCGCGCAGGACGGCGTGCTCGGCTCGCAGACGCTGGGCCTGGCCAAGCGGGGATGGAGTGGCATCAGCTATGAGGCCGATGCCAGCCTCTTCGAGGGCATGACGCTGCGTTACAAGCCCCTGCCTCTGATCAAAATCAGGCGCCAGATGGTGATTCCGAATACTATCGCAGATATATTGAAGCGTGACGGCGCGCCGGATAACTTTGGCTTCCTCAATCTCGATATTGATTCGTTCGACTATTATGTTCTGCACAATCTTCTGGAATCCTATAGCCCGTCGGTGATCTGCGTAGAGATCAACGAGATGATCCCGCCACCCATCGTTTTCGCAGTCGAGTACCACGCCGATGCGACTTGGTCGGGCGACCGTTTTCAGGGCTTCAGCATCCAGGCGGCCAGGCAGCTCTGCCATCGCTTCGGTTATACGATCGGCGAATTGCACTACAATAATCTTCTGCTCGTGAAGGCGCCTGCTGGCACGCCGCCGGTTTCGGACGAAGAGATAGCGAGTGCCTATCGTACCGGCTATGCGGACCGCCCCGACCGCGACCGCCTGTTCCCTTGGAATACCGAATATAGCGATCTCCTGTCGGCATCGCCCGAGAAAGTTCTGCAAAGCCTGGACCAATTGTTCAGCGACAGGCTCGACCGCTGCCACCTTTCAATCGGCGGAGAATCCGAGCTGTGAAGATTGCCCATGTTTGTCTGGCGGGCGCCTATACCGAAGGAATGAGCTACCAAGACAATATGCTAGTCGACATCAATCGTCGCGACCGGCATGAGGTTCTGGTCGTTTCCGACTGCATGAAATTCCAGGACAACCGCCTCGTCGAAACGCCGCCCGAGGATTATATAACCGCGAATGGCGCGCGCCTCGTCCGCTTGGCGTTCGATTGGACAGGCCCTCGCTATCTGACAAACAAAATCAAGCGGTGCAGCCGCTTGATGCCACTTCTTGAAGAATTCAGGCCCGACGTCATCCTCTATCACGGCGTCATCGGATGGGAATTGCTGACACTTGGCAAGTATAAGGAGAAATACCCCGAAACCCGCATCTATGTCGATTCCCATGAGGATCGTTATAATTCGGGTACGAACTGGGTATCCCTTACCTTCCAGTACCGGATACTGACCCGCTGGCTGGTCTGGCGCGTACTGCATCAGATCGATAAAATCTTCTGTATTTCGCTCGAAGTCCGGGATTTCATGAAGGATGTCCTCGATCTTCCCGATGAGATTCTCGAATATTATCCGTTGGGCGGTATCGTCGTTCCTGATGAGGAGCGACAACGAATTCGCCGTGAGCAACGGAAATTGCTCAAAGTAGCCGATACCTGCATCCTGTTCTTTCACAGCGGCAAGCTTGACCGCAAAAAGCGCACCCTCGAGATATTGAACGCCTTCCGGTTGGTCAAAACCGGCAATGCGCGCCTCCTTGTCGCGGGAAGCATCGAAGACAATGCGCGCAATCTTCTCGAGCCCGCGATTGCAGCCGACGACCGGGTAATTTTCCTCGGCTGGAAAGGCCGCGAAGATCTGAGCGCGCTGATGTGCGCCGCCGACGTCTATGTTCAGCCTGGCGGGCAATCGGTATCGTTGCAGCACGCGATCTGCTCCGGCCTTCCCGTTCTGGTCTTCCCTTATCCAAGTCACGAACCCTTCCTGCGGGGCAACGGCTTCTTTGTGCGGACCGAAGCCGACATAGCCGAACGAATGACTGAAATTGTCGACGCCCCCGAAAATCTGCCAGCTATGCGAGCCGCCTCGTACGAAGTGGCTTACGACCTTCTCGACTACCGGAAGCTTGCTGCCCGCATTTATCGATAAGCTATCAGAGCGAAGCGGCCTCACCGCGCTGTCGGCTCGCCGCGGCTCGCCTATTCAGCGCGCCGCGGTTTATAGAAATACATAACAGCAAGCCAGAAGAAGCCGCCGAAAGACAGCAGGAACGTCGATAGGTGCGTGTTTGTGATGTTCATCCCGAGCGGGACGGTGATCAGCACGACGAACCGCTGGTTCCAGCCTTTCGCTACCGTATCGAATGCACGCAGCCACACCAGCATCGCCAGGCCGATCACAACAATACCGAACGAACCGGCCGCGGCGACTCCTTCGCCCGAAAAGAGATTGGCGTTCAAATTGAGGCGGCTGTCCATACCATAGAGATCCGCACCCACGATCTGACCCAGCGCTGGCCAGAACGGATCCGAGGCGAAACTTTGGGGCGGCGGCACGACCGAACTGATGCCGCGCACATGGCTCCACCAGGTATAGCCGCGCGAGCCGAACACGTCGGAATATTGTGCGAAGGTCTGCGCCGGGATTGCGATCGACCGGTAAAGCACGAGGTCGGCGAATATTTTGACACCCGAGGAATAAGTCGCAAGCAGCCCGCAGAGCGGCGTCAAAATCGCCATTCCGGCGTTGAGCACCCACGTCTTGCTCTGCGCAAACCTTTGCACGGCAAAAAAAGCGAAGGTGAGAATCGGAATCACGAAAGCGATCTTCGAGGCATCGATCATGTAGGTAACGACATAGCCAAGAAAACCGATCGGCAGTAGATACCAATATTTTCGCTTCAACAGGACCGCAGAGAACAGCGTCGATGAAAAAACATAAAGATAATGGGTACGGATGTAGCCGATGATGCTGCTTCCGCTGAGTTCCGCGGCAATAAATCGCTGATGATAGACATCCTCTACCGACGAGAAAGACATAATCTCGCCGTACTGATAGAAAAGCAGCACCGTACTGACGAAGAAGATAACAGCAAAAATATAGAAGAACCGGTCTGAAGGCAACGGATCGCTCTCCACGACCCGTGTCTTCTGCGAAAAGATTGAGGCAATGAGCATCACCGCCGACAGGGCGGTCAGATTGCCGTAATAATCACTTGGGATTCGCTCACCAACCATGATCGTGATGATCATCGTCGGAACATAGATGAGCACCGTCATCATCCAGAGGACGACCGACGAAGGCGAATTGATCGTCGGCGGCATCACCCATCCCTGCAGGGTGATTGCAAAGGTAATCAGGATGATTTCGTAACCCGAAAGGCTGGAAAAAGAGAGGCCCGTGTAGCCCCATTCGACGCTTACATAATCGCGATAGACTATGAAGAACATCAGCCCGTAGATTAACAAGAACGCAGTGCCGGCGATGCGGCTGAGAAATTGGGCGGAGCTCGTCGCAGCGGCTTTTCGCTTGCCAAGCACGGCGCTGTAGCTGGTCGTGTATTGCATAGAACTCACCTATCCGGCACTTCCCGCGCCGATGGTACGCGGTCGAGCGTCACATGACCCGCCACATAATAGCCGGCAATGAAATAGATTATATATTGAACGCATATCGTGATCGATATGCCGACGACCGCTTCGGCCAGCGAGAGCGCATACCGGTCGGCGATCCACAACGCAAGCAAGGTACCCGCAACATTGACCAGCCCGGGCAATAACCGCAGATGGGCCTTGTCCGTTATCTGGAATATCCGCGCGACGGGGGCTACCGCGAGGTTCAGGACCATTGCTGGAGCCATGATCGCAGCGAGAATGCCTGCCATGCCCCAATTCGGTCCATAGAAGAGGCGGAACAAGTCGGCACCCCAGATATACAAAGGAGCGCTCGCCGCCAGTCCGACCAGTGCGAGTATTGCGCCGGAGTGAAGAAAAAAGGGCCGCAGCCGCGAGGGCGCTTCGCGCGCTATCACCAGTTGGCGTGCAAAGAAGAGGTCCGATAGACTGCGAAAAGCAAAGGCGACTGGCAGGTCGAGTGTACGGCGCATCAGAAAATACTGACCCATTTCGGCGGGACCGAACAACAACCCCACCATTGCCGTCTGAAGCAGCGACGCCGATGAATCGAGCGCAAAGGCAGGGCCAAAGATGATCGGAAAGCGGCGATTTGCCTTGAGCGTAGGAGCGAAGCCATTCCACTGAATCAGCTTGGCACCAGGCGCGATACGACTCTTCATCATCTGGCGCGCCTGCGCGAGGCGAGCGACGATCTCGCCAGCGACCATTATCGCCCACAGCGGACTAAGCACGCCGCCCAACACCTGTAGCACGCTGCGCAGACCGTTCATCAGCAGGTTGGCGCCGCCGATCACCAGCACTTCGTCACGGCGCACTGCCCAGGCCTGTCCGATCAGCACTGCCACTTGCGCGAGCATGCCAGCGACCATGAGCGCGCCAACCCAGAGCGGAAATATGCCAAGGCCGAATAGGTCCGCCGCCGACGCGAGCGACACGCCGACGCCGGACAAAAGCCCGATCCCGATACCCAAGAGAATCGACACGCCGCTTAGCCGTCGCGCTTCTTCGTCATCGCGGGCACTAGGGATGGCGAGATCGTAAAGTCCGCACGCGAACAGTGCCAATACTGTCCAGACTGTTATGAATAGGCCGAAAAAGCCTATCTGTTCAGGACTGTAGATGCGTCCGATGAAGGGGCCAGCGAGCATATAAAGGCCCTGTCCGAATGCCGTCATCGCCATCATGCCGCTGATCTGCCGCACGAACGGATGGGCCCGGGCGCTCTTTATCCACGATAGACTGCGTTCGATCATTGCCGTCCGAGTCCGTTCACGACAAGGCGACCCTCACGGCAGATGAACCGCTTTTCCTGTCCCATGCGCGGGATAGGGCTCAACCGCTCAACTTCTGTCCGTCGCGTATGCCGGTCAGCCGGCTCAGCGGTTGTCCGGGGGTATATTGTAGGATGTCCACCGCCCCCGCGGTGCGGGTCATGCGTTTAGCAGTAAGCCGATAGACGTCGCCCGTCGCCTCGCACGCCCATTCGCCCTCGCCTTCGACAGGCAGCGGGATTTTGTCGCCATAGGCCGAAACCCAGCCGACATGGCGCGCCGGTGATCCGACCATCAGCGCCCAATCCGGGCAATCGGCAGTCAACACCGCGCCTGCCGCCACAAAGGCGCCCCGGCCGATATCGACACCGGGTACAACAGTGGCGTTGGCGCCAATGGTGGCGCCCGTTCGGACATAGGTTTTGGTGAAGACATCACGCCGGGTCACCGCTGCCCGCGGGTAGAATACATGCGTGAACACCATGAATGGCGCGCAGAACACGAAATCTTCGAGGATCACATTGGCGAAGATCGAAACGCTGTTCCCAATGCGGCAGCCGTTTCCGACCACGGCGTTATTACCGATATAGGCGTTCTGGCCAATATTATTGTTCTCGCCGATCACGGCGCGAGGCTCGACGTGGCAATAATGCCAGATCTTCGTGAAATCACCGATGATGGCGCCTTCGTCGACGACGCTGGTGGGATGTATCTGGAAGGTCATCAGCCAATGTTCCGTTTAAGCGCTCACAACCTTGTCGAGCGTCACGTCGAACCTGCCGCGTGCATCCACGATCAGCGGAGCGTGCACGGCGATCATCTCATAATCGAATTTCGCATGATCGGTGGCAAGTAAAACGCAATCATATTGCCCAAGCGACCGGGGCGAAATTTCCACGCTCGACAGTTCGAAATGATGTTCGCGCATCGGCGGAAAAACCGGGACATGCGGGTCAGAATAGGAAATCTCCGCTCCGAGATCGCGCAGTTTCTCCATGATGAACACAGACGGCGATTCGCGCATATCATCGACATTCGGCTTGTAAGCGATGCCGAGCACCAGGATTTTCGATCCCCGTACCGATTTGAAACGATCGTTCAACGCGCGCTTGATCTTGTCGATGACATAGTCGGGCATCGCCCCGTTCACTTCGCCCGCCAGTTCGATGAAGCGCGTCGACACGCCATATTCGCGCGCCTTCCAGGTCAGATAGAAGGGATCGATCGGAATACAATGCCCACCTAGGCCGGGCCCCGGATAATATGGAACGAAGCCGAACGGCTTGGTCGCGGCCGCATCGATTACCTCGCGGATGTTGATCCCCATCCGGTCGGCGACGATTTTCATCTCGTTAACGAGGCCAATGTTCACCGCGCGATGGATATTTTCGAGCAGCTTGGTGAGTTCGGCAACCTGTGTCGAGCTGACCGGGACGATCCGATCGATCACCGATCCATAGAGCGCGATGCCGACATGGAGGCAGGCCGGCGTATGGCCGCCGCATACCTTGGGAATGGTGTGTGTCGTGAAATCCTGATTGCCGGGATCTTCGCGCTCCGGCGAATAGACCAGAAAATAATCCTCGCCGATCGTGAACCCTCGGCTGGCAATGCGCGGCACAAGTTCCTCGACAGTCGTACCGGGATAGGTCGTACTCTCGAGCGACATCAACTGATCCGCCCTGATATAGGGCAAGAGACTCTCGACCGTGTTGATCACAAAGCTGAGATCGGGCTCGCGATATTTGTTAAGCGGGGTCGGGACGCAAAGGATCAGCGTATCGGCTTCGCCTGCGCGCCCGAAATCGGATGTCGCTTCGAAGCCTGCCGCAACCGCAGCGGAGAGTCGCTCATTGCTGATGTGCTCGATCGGGCTACGGCCGTCCATCATCGTCGAAATCTTGTCTTCGGCGATATCAAAGCCAAGAACGCGAAAACCCATTTCACTGAATCGCAGAACCAGCGGCAGTCCGACATAGCCAAGCCCGACGATACCAATGACGGCTTCCTTACGCCCGATTCTCTCGATCAATTGTGACGACATGCTCAATCCTGCTGGAACGATGGGCGGTCCACTTCGGAGCGGTCCCGCATATATCCGATGGGCCGATCAGGCGGACTTGGTCTCTTCGTCCTGCCCATAGCCATAGCTATGGCCGTATCCATAGCCATAGCCGGAATGACGCTGTTGCAGCTTCGTCAGCACGACGCCGAAGATGTGCCCCTGCGCGGCTCGCAAACGCTGCAGAGCAGAGCGAATCCCACGAACCGAGACGCCGTCTGCTTCGACCACAAACACGACGCCTTCGACCGCGCGCGATAGCAATGGTGCGTCAGCCAGGCCGAGAATCGGAGGCGAATCGACCACCACATGGTCGAAACGTTCGCTGAGAAGTCCGATGAGCTTCGAAAGGCGGTCAGTCGAAAGAAGTTGCGCCGCGCTTGGCGGGCTCGGGCCAGCAAGCATATAGGCCGGAACTCCGCTGCCATTTTCGTGCACCAATTCCTGCCAACCGTCTTCGCCAGCAAGGTAGTTGCTGAGGCCACTGTCATTGGAAAGCCCGACAAAGCCAGCCAGTGACGGCGAACGCATGTCCGCGTCGATCAGCAGCACCCGGCGCCCCGAGCGCGCGAGGATCGTTGCGAGCGCGTAGCTCGTCGTACTCTTCCCCTCGGCAGGGCGCGTGCTGGTGACCATTAGCGACCGCGGAACACCGTGATCAGTTGAGAAGGCGATGTTCGACTGGATGCTGAAATAGGCCTCTGACAATGCCGTCTTCGGATCGCGAAGTAGATCGATAACGGAATCGTCGGTTTCAGGGACACTGCCGAGCAACGGAAGCTGTATGGCCCTGTGGACATCAGCGGGGTTACGAAGCCCTTCGTCGATCTGGTTCAGCGCCAAGGTTGCAAGACCCGCGAGCCCGATACCAGCGATCAAGGAGAGCGCGACATTCAGCAGCAAGTTAGGCGAAGACGGAATCGTGGGCGGTTTCGCCGTATCGATGATGGCGATATTATTAGCAGCTATGCCCGCGACGCCGATTTCCTTGTACCGTTGAAGCAAGCCTTCGTAAAGCTGTCGATTGGTATCGGCTTCACGCATATAAATCTGGTACTGAATGCCGTTCCTCTCTTCTTCAGCAAGTCGCCCCTTGAGGTCTTCGACCCGCTCGCGCAACTGGCGTTCGCGCTGCAAGGCCTCGCGATACTCGCCCGATCGGGTGCCTGCGATCCGGTTTTCTTCGCGAGCTATGCTCTGATCAAATGCTGCAACTTGCTCCTTGAGCGCGACCGCCGGCTCATACTCCGGCTCAAACTGGGTCAGCATCTTGGCATAATCTGCGGCCGTTTCGGCGCGCCTAGCCCGGATCGTCGCCAGCGACTGGCTGGCGAGCGACTCGGCGGTC
>Ga0307414_10000208_pt1 | contig 39561 bp, 58 predicted proteins | sample DK1Ometagenome_FD_203804 | JGI IMG/M metagenome (GOLD analysis project Ga0307414, IMG submission 203804) | Maize rhizosphere microbial communities from greenhouse at UC Davis, California, United States - DK15-O-3 | ecosystem: Host-associated > Plants > Roots > Rhizosphere > Soil | place: USA... | reverse complement strand
TTCGAAGCGGCTCGCCAAACAGTCCTGGGCCATCGCAAGGCAGCCTGATCCGGCCTCATGCCGGGCCATCAACCAATAGCCCACAAACTCGAATCACGCCAACCGGCGAGGCCGGTGGCTGCACGGAGGATCAATGAATGAGCTGGCTCTTTTCGAGGAGATTTACCGATGAATATCTGTCCTCTTTGCAATCAAGAATTTATGCCGAAGCGGAAAGAGCAGCAGTTTTGTTCAGTAGTCTGCCGGCAATCGAACAATGCCAAGGGCCGCAAGGGCCAGAAGACCGGGCCGCAGTCGAAGCAATACAAATGTCGTCCAGACAAGGACGGTTATTTGCGGATGTATGCCGGGAAGCATCCCTACGCGAATGGGCGAAAGGAAATTCAGGTTCATGTGATGCTGATGGAAATGAAAATAGGTCGAGCGATTACGGATCTGGAATGTGTTCATCACATAAACGAGATCAAAACGGACAACAGGATAGAAAATCTCGAAGTGATGAGCCACGCGGAACACTCAAAGCTTCACGCGCTGGAGGCGCAAAAGAATCGGCTTCGGAACTCAAGGGGGCAGTATGCGTGAGCTTGCACTGTTTGCAGGCTCTGGTGGCGGAATACTCGGAGGCCACCTCCTCGGCTGGCGCACCGTCTGCGCCGTTGAGCGTGATGCCTACTCAGCACAAGTTCTGGCGCAACGACAGAACGATGGAGCCCTCCCAGCTTTCCCGATTTGGTCTGACGTGTGCAGTTTTGACGGAAGACCATGGCGAGGCCTTGTTGACGTGGTTTCTGGCGGATTCCCGTGTCAGGACATATCAGCTGCCGGGAATGGCGCCGGCATCGATGGAGAACGATCTGGTCTCTGGCGTGAAATGGCACGAATCATCGGCGAGGTACGACCCAAAAAAGCGTACTTGGAAAACTCACCTCTGCTTGTGGGAAGAGGACTTGCCGTGGTCCTCGGTGACCTTACCGAAATGGGGTATGACGCGCAGTGGTGCATTGTTTCAGCATCCGACTGCGGAGCGCCCCATCAGCGCGACCGGTGTTGGCTTGTGGCCAACGATAACGGTACATGGCAATCACAATCAGCCTGGCAGCAGCAAGAACGCCGGCTGGGTTCTGAGCGCAGCCGTCAAGCTATGGCCAACCCCGGTTCGACGCGATTACCGGCACCCAGGAAAGAGCCGAATGGAAAGGACTGGGAGCAAATCGGGGGAGTGTCTGCCTCAAATCGTAGGTGGCCCACTGAACCCGGAGTGGGTCGAATGGCTGATGGGGTGGCCTTCCGGTTGGACCGAATTAAAGCCCTTGGCAATGGACAAGTTCCGCGAGTGGCAGCAACAGCATTCTCCATTCTCACCGGCGACGACTGACGCCGCATAACTCCCCCACTCCACCGCCCGGGCATGCCCCGGCAAGGCAAATCATCGTGATCCGCCAATACCGATTCAGCGAGCTCATGGCCCGCCTGACCAGCGAGCAGTGGACGGTCATCCAGGATGATCGAGGCAATTTCCTGTTTATGCATTCCGCCTACAAGAGCCGGAGGCTGTGATGATCTGGCTATTGGTTTTGGTGCTGGTCATCAACGCGGCAGTTCCCTATGCCGCCTACAAATTCAGCGTTAAGCCCCAGGAGGGTGTATGGAAAGCGTGAAGCGTTATTTTTGGGTAAGTGATGGCATGGCTGAGGGGGGCAAGGCGCGGGACAGCTATGTGTCAGGCGCCGACTTCGACCGCGTCACCGCCGAGCGTGACTCCCTGCAGCTGCGCCTGAACGCAGCGGATCAGCGGATTGATGAACTGACCCAGCGCAAGGCCGAGCCGGTGGAATGGGGTGCGCCGGAGACAGTTCGGCAGTTGATCCAACAACTCGAAACACTGGACCAGGAGCTACGCCCGCTGTCGATGCTGCGCGTGCCAGGCGATGTGTTCGAAGACGGCAAAGAGCGAACCCGCGCCGTTCACCTTTCCTTCTCTCACGAACGTGTTGACGGCCAATGGCTTGCGCCGTTCAGCGGTGACGGCGAAAAGGTGTTGGCCTTCTGGTGCAGGACTGAGCGGCCCGCCACGGCGTTCGGGTTGCCCGTTGTGGTCGACCCGACCCTGGCGCCCAATGAGATGCGCCTGGTGCAGTCCGCGCCCCAACGCCCAGAAGAAGCGCCCATGAAGGGCATGATCGAAGCCCGCGGCGGCGAGTACGCCATCATGATCGACGAGGCGAACGCCCACTACGGCTGGACATTCAAGAAGCATCCGGATGGCATGTGGGTGTCAGGGCGCAAGGCCACCAATGCAGAAATGCAGGCTGCACGTCAGTACGCGCGCCATACAAACCAGCAGTAACCCCTCCCCCTTCAAAGTCAGCCGCTATAGCGGCAAGGACGAAGTCATGCCTGAAGAAAAAGTCGTGATGTACGAATCCCTGGAAGCCGCAAGCATTCAAACCTTGACTGGTTGGGTCGCCGCCGACGGGCGCTTCTGGGGTAACGATGAGCACATGGCTCGCTGGTGCGGCGCCACTCATCGTCGCTGCGAGAAAAACCCTGAGCATCCAATCTACGAAGTGCGGAGCTACTGCCGCCAGTGCTACGAAGAAGGCCGCCGCGCGAAGTTCGCAGCCATGCCAGTCAAGGAATGGTCCGGCGAGCCGCTGGTGATCTTCGACGGCGAGCAGTATTTCTTCGACGAAGACAGTCTGCGCGACTACCTGGTGGACAGCGACATCGATCTGGCTGACCTGAAGCTCTGTATTTGCGAGCCGAACTATCCGAGTGAAATTGACCCGGCTGACCACTTCTGCGATGACCTGCCAGAGGACGGCGAGATCCGCGACGACCAGTTACTGGCGGCATTCGAGCTACTGAACGAAATGATCCGCCAGTCCGAGCCCCTTTCGTGGTCGGAAGGCGAGTACGCCGCGCAGCTCCCGCAGTCGCTCATCGATGAAGTCACCGCCGCCAGAGCGGCAGCATGCGAGGTGACGCCATGACCGACCACACCAAACTGAAGCGGCTGGCCGAGGCTGCCGGTAGCGTCGAATGGAAGTGGTGGGACAGCAACTCCACCCTTCGCCTGACAACTGAGGTCAGCGGCCGGCATGGCGCCGACGGCGATGCAATCAGCGCCTATAAGGACAGCGTGCAATGCCCCGAGGTGTACCGGGCGTTCATTGAGGCTGCAAGCCCCGCCGCTGTCCAGACCCTGCTGGACGATTTAGACGAAGCCCGCAACGGCATGAAGTACGCCTGCGCGATGCGCCTGAAGAAAGAAATCGACCGCCTCCGGGACGAGAACGAGGAGCTTCGCGCCCAGATTGGGAGAGCGCAAATAGTTGAACTTGCGAATTTCGACTGGGATGCCGAGCTGACAGCGCTGCGCAAGGATGCCGAGCGGTATCGGTGGCTGCGCGATAGTAGCGAGTCCATCCATCAGTTCTACCTGAGCACACCGATTTGGTTTACCGGTGTGAAGTTCAGCAAGGAGAACGTGGACAGCACGATCGACGGCGCCATGATCGAGGAGCCACGGCCATGAATCACCGACTCAAAGCCGCATGGGTAGCTGCCCGCACATCCGCCAAGCGCGAAGCAGGCCTCTTCATCGCAATGATGATCTTCGGGCTGGTCGTGGCGTTGGTCGCCTTACCGATAATCCTGCTGTTTCAATTCCTGCCCGACTGGGCATGGCTGGTGCTGTTTGGGATCGGTTTTATCTGGATGATCTTCGGCGAGACGATTTCAGCCGCCATTAATGCCTATCGAGGAGAGCAGCCATGATCCTCCCCCCGCTCTACATGGCCCACCTGATATACAGGGGTACGAGGCCATGAGTGACATGATCGAAGTGAAGACGGCAGAGCTTGAAGGGGTTGCGCTGGACTGGGCGGTGGCCATTGCTCTGCACGACAAGGTATTCGTTTATCCCGACGGCGGCCTGTGCCCACCTGTAGGCACCGTCTCGATGAATGAGGATGACGGCACGCTGTGGACCAACATCGGCGAATATCACCATGGCGACCAGTGGCGGCCATCCGCCGACTGGAACCAGTGCGGCCCCCTGATAGAGAAGACCAAAATCGGCTTCGGCCCAGTCCGTAGTGGATGGGTAGCTCACCCGCACCGTCCGAATGCGCCCACCGAATGGCTCACCGCCGAGGAGCCGCTGGTTGCAATCTGCCGCGCCATCGTCGCCGACAAGCTCGGCATGGTCATCAGCATCCCTGCCGAACTTATCTAACCCCAATCCACCTACAGCCTGCCGGTGAACGGCGGGCGAGGAACTCCTATGTCTGATGAAAAATCCTTGCTGCGTGATGTGGCGATCGATGCAATCTCCGATATCGCCCAGCGCCTGCCGCTCGACTGCCAAATGTTCCTGGTGGTGTGCCGCCCCGGCAAGGCCGATTTCGACCTGGTGCTGCCATCGCCCGAGGCAAACCTCAACAACGCCCTCGACGCGCTGCGCCGCCAGGGCCTGAGCATTGACGGGGACAACGCCTACAAGCGTGACCTGCTGGACTGCGTTGTCGGTGCCCTGGCCATGGGCGCGCAAAACTCCAACCCGCCACCAGACGGGCATTGGGGCCAGCGCTTCTGGGATATCGGGCGAGAGGAGCGCGGACTTCATGAAGAGCTGGTCGCCGCACTGAAGCTCACCCGCGAGAACCTGCGCGCCTGCCAAGCAACCATCCACTTGGCCGGTGGGTTCGATCCTGCCTATGTCGACGACGCCCAAGCAGCCATGGCGGTGGCCGACGCGGTGCTGGCAAAAGCCAGCGCATAACCCCCACCACCTTCTGCCGCCACGCGCGGCATGGAGTACACACATGTTTTTGACCGCTGAAGAAGTGGCCGAACTCACCGGCTACACGAAGCCAGGCGCCCAGATCAAGTGGCTACAGGCCGAGAAATACGGGTTCGCCATCGATGGGTATGGCAAGCCGAAGGTGCTGCGCCAGGTTGTCATCGGCCGCCTGGGTGGTATTCAATCGAAAAAAGGCCCGGAACTCCGGCTGGCTTAAGGAAGACAGACAATGCGCCCTCGTAAGAAAGACCGGCACCTGCCGGCGTGCATGTACCAGAAGCACGGGGCTTATTACCTGGTGCGCAAAGGCAAGTGGGTTCGGCTGGGCACGGACTTCCAGGACTCGCTTGTCGCGTACGCCAAGGCCATCGACAAGGGTAATCAGGGCGGAATGGGACGGCTGATCGACGACGCGCTGGCGTACATGGCCCCGAAACTGTCGCCCAACACAGTCAAGCAATACGAAGCTGCAGCCGTCAGGCTTAAGGAAGCGTTGGCCGACTTCGAGCCGCGCGATGTTCTGCCGCGGCACGTCGCCGCACTGAAAATGCACATGGCTAACACGCCGAACATGTCGAACCGGGTTATCTCGTTTTTGAGGATGGTCTTTGCATACGCCTTGGAAAACCAGATGGTGGACTCGAATCCATGCACAGGCATCCGGCGGCACGTAGAGAAAAGGCGCGATCGGTACATCACCGATGCTGAGTTCGCGAAGATCTGCGAGAAGGCGAGCCCGAACATGCGGGTCATCTATGAGATGTGCTACCTGACCGGCCAACGGATCAGCGACGTGCTGTCCATCCACCTTTCAGATATCAGTGAGGAGGGTATTGCGTTCAAACAACAGAAGACCGGCGCGCGGCTCATAGTTCGGATGAGCCCGGACCTTGAAGCATTGGTGTCGCGCATCAAGGCGCTGCCCCGAACAATACGAGGGATGACGCTTTTCTGTTCTCCTCGAGGAGGAAAGCCAGTCCATTACAGCTCAGTGAAAGACGCTTTCAAGCGCAACTGCAAGGCGGCTGGGGTTGTCGGCGCAACGCTGCACGACCTCAGGGCGAAGTCGCTCACCGACACCGACAAGCAAGGCAACAACGCCCAAAAGCTTGGTGGCCACACTGACCCGAAGATGACGGCGCGCTACCTGCGACTGCGTGAAATCGACATCGCCGAGCCACCAACAATGCCGAAAAAATCCCTGTAGTATTAGACAATTGCCCCGTGTCAAATAGACAAGCAGAGTCAAAGCCTTTGAATACCGACGTTTCCAGCCACACCCCAATGATGCAGCAGTATCAGCGGAGACGGGCTACAGGCCGCTAATTTCACGGCCTGTAGCTCTAGGCTGTCTAAAATCCAAGGGCGAATTACGCGCAATTTGGACCAATGAAATCAAATAGGCCCGAGGTGGTATTAGACACCTCGGCGCCATCCCTAGGCGTCCTGCCGACCGAACACAATCCCATGCATCAATGGAAAAAGGCGGCGTAAATCGCCAAAGCGCCAGCGAACACGGCTCCAAGAACAAAAAGCGCGCCGGCGACATACAGCAGCGTGAGGGACTTCGAGCCGCTCGAATCACCGCGGAGCTTGTGCGTACGATTTACATTTGCCATGTGATTCACCCACAAAAATAGGAAAATTCATTATGGCATCTGATGAGGCGCGATGTCTTTGATCATCACGCGCGCGCCGATATTGACATCCTGTCTTGAGTGCTAGGGCTGAAATAAAACTGTGACGTTCCTATGCCAGCCTTATAGTAAATCTGGATTTGCGATCCAGCGGCCAGGTCGCCCAAGTCCCACGATGCATTAATAAACCGCTCACCATTCGCGCCAGCAAAATGCTGAGAGTAGCCATCCACGTTTACAACAATCTTCGAGTTTGGCCGGGGCGCGCCCTGGTCCAAGCTCAGGCTGACATGTACGGATTTAAGTCCGCCATCAGGCACAGTGAAGACCCCTGTAATTGTGTTGTAGCCTACAGCGAAGCGGTTGTTACCTGGTGTATTCGGCTTTATTTGAAATGCAAGAGGAGCAGTTGAATCACCGGACGCAATGGACTGGAATAGTGCGTAAACATCCACTATCTTTTGGTAGCCGAATGAGAGTCGTCCACCAATAACCGAATCGAAGCCCTTCATAAGCCCTTTGCCGAAGCTGTGCTCATCGACGACTATGTCGCATGAGGCTGAGCCAACCAGGACATTAGGAACAGTCCGGACACCTGTAAAGTACATGGTGTTATGAGTTGCGGTTATTTTACCGGTAAAATCATTCTCGCACTGGATCAGCGGCGCAATGTTCTGCGAGTGGTATCCGTCACAGTTGTGCAGCGTTACCGAACCTGAACCACTAACCAGTGACCCGATGCCCTCAGGATTCCAGAATCTGCACACGGGGCTCGCTGATTCAATGGTCGTGGTGGCGTCGATTTTCCCGTAGCGGTTTCCAACGAGCGGGCTGGCGATAGGTCGGTTGTCGAACAGAAGCCCAGTGATGACATCGGTGATTAACGCCTGACCGCCTTTCATATTCACGCTGGCGCCAAAGTTTCGAATACCGGTGCGCGGGAGATTACCCCATTCGTAAGCTGCATCTGCGGGAGGGTGTCCTGCCCCGCTGACTGCGTTTACCGAACTTAGGTTCACAACTGTCTGAGTCCCGATCACTTCGAAAGCTGTTGGGCAATTTACCGAATCACAACCGGAAAGAGTGCACTCCGAGATCAGCGCGTCGGGTTCCGATCTTCGGCCGATTCGCGTTCCAAGCTGAGCGGCAACTGTAGTTAGTCCATCAATCTTCCATTGACTCGCGCCAGCTCCGTTATCACTGTATATAGCAACTGCTGCGGCGTAGTGAATCCTATATCTGGCACTAACAACGAGGCGCCCGTACATCCTGAAGTCGTTGAAATTTCGGAATGAGATAACTGATTCTTGGCCGTTAGGATCACCGGTAGACAGGCCTGTAAGTGTGCCTCCACATACAAATGTCATGCCGTTAGGCTGGTCGAAATCAACGTGTGTTGCGCTATAGTTGCCAGGCCAAATCAACGGTCGGCCAAGCTCCTTGGCCGCGGCGAAAGCAGCATGGATAAAGTCTGTACTGTCAAAAGATGAGCCCAAGAGATTGATTGCGCCATAATCCTCAGGGTAAACGCCGATCCCTTGGAACGCCTCGGCAGCGGTCCGCCCCCGATAACCAATCCCGTTCAACCCAAGATCCGCCATAATCTTGTTCGAAAGATCTTGAAGTGTGTGGACAGATCCGTCAGGGAAAATATAGCTGACGTTTTCAGCGTCGAATTCCGGAGCTACTACGGTCACTGGCTTAACTCCTGATCATCAATAAGCACTATTTCGAAAGAGCTTCAAATGCTCGCTCGCATCTCAATCCGCGGCCCGGCTAATCTGGTTCGCGTACGCCTGGCACGCCCGCAGCGCGATCAACCCCCGGTCGCCGGCGTCGGTGATGGCGATAATTCTTTGAGCATGCGCTGGGTCAAGTTGGGCTCTTGTTCTTCCATGAACCATGCCGCTGGCGCTGGAGGCGGCAAGCACTGGGCTGCAACTGGCTGAATCGTCGAGGAGGACTGACAGCCGGACATCAGCAGTAGCAAGGCGATCGCGCAGGCGATCCTGGTTTGTTTGAGCATCGCTCAGTTCCTTGTGGTGGGTTTGGTCGTTGGCGGTCAGCTGTTGCTCCAGGGCGAGGCGCTTCTCTTGGGCGGCCTGGGCCTGAGCCGCGGCTGCGCGACTAATCTCGGCCAGGTCGGCTTGGTGAAGACCGGCCTGCTCGGCTAGCTGCTTGCCCATCCGCCATTCCTGAACCTGCCAGGTCACGCCCGCAGTGCCGCCCATTAGTGCTATGGCCAGCACCACCAGGCCTGCCAGCTTCTGCACCGGAGTCATGCGAGAGCCCGCCGCACACCTTCAGCCAGCACCGCATCCGGGTAGGAAAACCCTGCGTTCTCGTGATGGATGATCGCTTTGACGAAACCCGCCATAACCGCCGGCTGACTCAGATCCACTTCGGCGCCAGGCCGGGTACCGGTGTTCGCCTCCACCGCGCGCACGTAGGCGGCCGTGTCGTTCTCCGCCGCCGGCGCCCAGCGGCTGATGATCGCTTTCACGGTCTTGAGCCCGTGCTTGCGCTGATAGGTCAACAGCAGCTTGCTAAGCGCGCGGATCCCGTTCTCCGGCGTATCGAACCGAGCAAAGCGCTTCTCGATAGCCGGATCGGGCTGGAGCTGCCCCTGCCAATGGTTGGCCGGGTTGTAATCAATATTGCCAGGGTTGCGGTTGCGCACCCCACGGGTTTCGGTGGAAGGCATAGGTTTCTCCAGGCAAAAAAATACCCGCTTGTTGGCGGGCGGCTTCACAGCTCAAGTCAGACCGGCGAAGCGGGCCAGTCGGGCGCAGAAACGGTAATGTCGACGGCCTGGAGCGCCCGGTAATAGGTCTGCCACTTCTTCGCAAGCTCGGTTTCTGAGGGCGTGGCGTCACCAAGCTGCAGAGAGACCAATACCGGGGCCATAGCCTGAGACGCTTGGCTGAGCAGAGCGTCTTGTTGCCGCTTGTTCGTCGCGGCCACCTCTTCATCACTTGGCGCAGGCGGGTCGATCAGAAACGGCAGGCCTTCATCGTTATGGCTCCTGATCTTTGCTGGATCAGGGTTGGCGATCACCGAGTAATATCGGTCCTCCGTGATCTCAACCGCGTCATCAGGGATGTCAGAGTTGTAGCCCACGATATAGGTGCTGCCGGTGGTGCGACTATAAAGACGCTGCATGATTAATCCCTTGATTAGTTGCCGATAGCCACGTAGCGAGCCGACATGGCCGAACCGTACGCCTGCGCCAATCGAATGCTGGAGGTGCTGATGGGGGCAGCGTTGCAGGCGAGTGCGTTGTTGTTTACGGCGTCTGATCCTGCTGCAAGGCACCAAAGCAGGTTGTTCGCAAAGGACACAGGCAGCGCCTGTGTTAATGGCACTCCTGAAGCCAGCGAGGCGACCACTCCCCACTGCACGCCAAACCCACCTGCCCAGCTAGGGAAGATGATGTAACCATTGGTGGAGATGCTGAACAGGAAACCGTTCTTCAGCTTCTTCGGAGTTACAACAGTCGCGTCATCAGTGCCGGCGTTGGTCTGCGCCTGGGTGGCAATTTTCGAAATACCGGCGAGAAGCTCGGTGGCCTGCGAGTATCCAGAGGAAATAAGTCGCTTGATCGCAGTAACGAGCTGATTGTTGGCCGCCTTGTCTAGCGGTATTGCAGGCGTTACTGCCGGATCGGCAATCACGGCGATCACTTCTTCTTGAACGGCGTTCAACCATTCATCCGTAACAACCGTCGCTTGGACGCCACCAACTGGATCACCATCGGTGAAATGGTTATCGACTGTGGCGCCTGGCCCGTCAATTCTGTGCATGCGTCAATCTCCATAAGCGAAGAGCGCGATCGTGTGCGCTGGCTTCAACTGATTTATTTTGCATTCGAGGGACTCGTTCCCCCAGGTCCGTAGCCGCTCGCCGGCGGCGGAAAGTCCGGCGCGGAAGGCCGTGACACTGACCTCTGGCGCCCTTACGAGCCAAGTGAAAGCCCAGGGCCCATTCGTCAGCGCATCGCCTGCTCGAGAAAGACCGGCGCGGAACGGCTTAAATGTTTCAATAGTCACGGTGTAACCGAGCGCAGCGGCAATTTCGATGAAATACGCGGAAGACTGCCCGCCAGTGCTGGCGAGCTTTGCTAGGAGAGCGTTGCGGCGCCCCTGCAGTGTATCCTCTAGAACGCCGGAGCACTTATCGGGCAGTCCCGCCACTCGCTCCCAGTCGCTGAGCAGTTCATTTGAGGTCGCAGGTATTGCCTCGACCGGTAGGCTTTCACCGCGATCATCAACACGAGCAAGCTCGATAGACATTCCTTCGAGAAGATCATGCAGCGTGGTACCGGCCTCCCTTGGGAATGCCTGACCAGGAGGCAGCAGCGTTTTCAGCTGCTCCAGGTAGTCGGCAGCTGTCGGCATTACGCCTCCTTACAAGCTGGAGAAGGTGATTGTTCCAGGAACAGCCATGTGGCCAGTTGCGTGCGCAACGTCTGCCGTTGGCGACGTAATAGCGTTGTCGGACTCGCCGGCGGCAATTGATACGGCCTCCCGCAGACGGCTTATCAGTATCGGCCCGCCGGGCTTCGAGTCGCGCACGATCAGATCGGCGACCTCTGCTCTCACTGCTGCCTGCACAGATGCCGTATTTGGCGACAGCTTTACCGTGATGTTGAGCATGTCTTCTACGGGGGCGCCCACGAATACTTCGGCAGTTACCGGGCATCGGGCATCAATGTTGGCCTGCACCTCGGCAACCTTCGCAGGCGTCGGGATGAGGTTGGTCTCGCCGTCGCACACAAACAGCACAGTTACCGTGCCGGCGCCCATTTGCAGAGGATATACCCAAACACGCGTTACGCCGGGAACCTCCAACGCCCACAACTCGTAATCGGCCGCCGATCCGCCATGTGGGGGCTGGCGAATTCGCTGTAACAGGCGCGAGAGCAATTGAGGGTCGGTTTCAACATCAAGGCCGCCTTCGATATCCGCGAGCGCCGATCCCGTAGATTGCACGCCAGCCACCGGTGACAAAAGAAACAGCGGCGTACCTGCCGGTGAATCGCCAGCTGCTCCGGCCTCCACAGCGACAACGGTCACCTGCAGCGTGGTCCCGGTGAAAACTCCGTCAGCCAAAACGCGATACTGGACACCGTCCTGGCGCTGCAGGATCGTTCCAGCGAGAATCGTCGACCCCACCGCTCCGCTGAGCAGTGCTGGTCCGGTGGAATAATCCGCCGCCTTTCGGAACACCTTCCAAATAGCCGCCCACCGCTCGAGATACTCTTTTTCGGCGGTATCGATAATCGCCTGACGGGCTGCCCATTCAAGGAACCCGTACAGCATATGAACGGCGCCAGCCTCGGATCGCCCGATTATGCCGAGCAGGGAACGACGCAGCACCGCGCTCTGCACGCCGGTCACGCGTCCACTGATATCAGTGATTACCCGGTCAATGAGTTCCGGTAAGGTAGGTCGAGCAAATGGCATCAGGCAGCCCTCTTGCCGGCCTGAGCCGACCATTCATAGTTATATCGGTAGAGAACCGCTGGGCCGGCTGGCCGGTCGATGTTGATCTCCAGCAGCATCACGCCCAGCGAATAGAACGAAGCGGTGATGGTGATGGTTGTGGCGACCATGTCGTCGATCATCCAGGCCAGAGCCTCGCGGCAGTACTGCTCAGCCCTACTGAGGATCTGCGGCAACTGCTTCTCACGCGCCAGCAACCAGAGCAATGAACCGGTCTGATCGGTGGCTGACGCGTTGTTGATGTCGCCCCAGTAGCCACGCAAGTCATCCTGCGAGTACTCCGACGGAATCTGATCGGCGCTCGCCCGGCGATCGGTGAACAGGCTGATAATTACGGCTGTTTCCAAACCATCATCACGTTCAAGGTCGAAACCAAACAGCACCAGATCGCCGCCGAACTCGGTCATAACCATTGCGGCATCGGCCATTAGTTGGGTACTCCTGCGCCGCTATTCGAGTGGGTGTGCGTACTGTCAACCCGCTTGCCATTGTTCGTGATCATCCCATTGGATTCGATGTTCCCCTGGATTCTCACATTGCCGATGATTTCGATTTCCGGGGCAACAATCTGTGCCTTGATCACAGCAGTGACCTTTACCATGTCGCGCAGCAGCTCGATTTTGTTGCCGAGGTCGTCGTACATTGCGACCTCGCCAGCCAGCATTGGGATGCGGTACCGGCGATCATCGATGACCAGCACAATGCCCTGCTCCCGGTTGCCACCGACGGCAGCAAACGCAACATCCCCGCCAAGCGGGTGACTGGTGAAACCGTAGTTTTGCATGCGTTCGACACCATCACGCAGCTCGCCCTTCAACAACTCAACCTGCAATTGCTGCCGACCGTTTGCATCATTGACGTCGCGCAGCACTCCCCGGGCGAACATCATCATCACGCGGTTGCCGATATCGCGAATCGGGTTACCCATCTTTCTTGTCCTCTTCCCCGATGGCTTCCGCCCAAATATTTCGCCCGCCCTTCTTTCCTGCTTTCCTTTTTTTGGAATCAGGGGGCTCAGGCGAAAAGGCCTGTGGGCTGACGATGTCGAGTTTCGTTGTGGTGCCGCCTTCGCCACGCTCGTAGGTGGCCTGGCGGATGATCATTTGCCCGTCCAGACGCAACCACGATGACTTGACCTGCACCAGCATCCCAGCCTCCCAGAGGGGGCCGCCTGGGCTTTGGCGCCAACCTTGGACGGTGATGGATGCAGACGCCGACTTGCCGAGGCGGCTGTTAGCTTCCCACGTAGCGCGCTCCTGGGCGCTGCTGCTCGAGCCACCGGACTCGGCTACTACAAGTAAGGGCCGGTAGCGCCTGATTCCGCTGTCACTGGCGCCTCCTTCGATGTGGGCCTCGGTATCGCCTTCGCTGTCAGGACTGTATGCGGCCTGCCCTTTGACCAGGTAATTACTGAATCGCTGGCTGTGATCGATGCTGCCCGATGCGTTGAGAATGTTTTCGCCCTGAACCAGGCCAACCGTTGCCCGTTTGTTTCCGGCCCGGGTGATCAGCAAGCCGCCGGCGCCATCAGGCATCAGCAACAGCCGACGCTGCCTGGCATAACGCTCGATCGCCTCGAATGCCGTCTCCCCCTGCTGCAACTTGCAAACCGAAAACGCATCACCCAGCGGCACATCCGCCGAAACGCCGACGCCGAACGGCTTGGCCAAGATTTGGGCGAAGCGCAGAAGATCTATATTCTTCCACTCGTCCGGGGTGTGGACCGCGCTGCAATCAATCAAGTCGGCGGTCCGATCGCGGCCTTGAATGTTGATGGTGTGGTCATTGGCGCTGAACGACGGTTTGAAGATATCGACATAACCAATCACCATCACGATCCCGCCCAGCCTCACCTCGCACCGGTCTCCCGGAATAATCGGCCACGGCTCCGTTTGAGCGGCCACGCCTTCCTCTCCCTCCCAGCGCTCAGTAAGCGTTACGGTGAACGCCCCTGAAGAAGCATCGACCGCCCTCGTGACACCTATCTGAGTCCATCCCGCATAGTTCATCCCGTTGACCAGCAGCTCCAGGTCATCCATTTGCAAGAACCTCAAGCTGTTTCCCACCCGTCAGGAAGCCCGGGCGGCGCGGATCGTTGCGCGTGACGATGTCTTCGGCACGGCTAGCATCGCCATAGAGCTGATAGGCCACGACCAAGGAGGGGAGTGTCTGCCGTGGGGAATACGTCGCAAGACGCGGCAGGTCCTGCTCGGGATTCGGTACCGCCTGTACCACGGCGGTCCGCAAATCGGTGACTGCAACGTAGACAGGGTCACTGATCGTTCTCTCGCTCTCCTGATCCAGGCTGTCCGCGAGTTCGGTCCGCACGGCAATTGCAGCTTCGTAGCTGTCGTATTTCGTCGGTGCGGACGTGGTTTTTGTGCCTCCGTTTGAAACGTTCTCAGTGGTCTGCGTTACCACCGCTGCTACCGCCGCCTGTGAGATGGCCGCCTGACGCACCAGACCGGCCACGGCATTGTTGTTCTTCACAACCTGCTGACGGCTCGGTGTCTTTGTGCTGGATCCGCTGTCATCGCTTGAGAAGTATCGGCTGTACAGGCTCGTCAACATTCCGAAGGCGCTACCTCCGAAGGCAGATCGGATGCTACTGATCGCGTCGACGACGCGGGCAGCCAACTGAAACGGCGCCTGGATAAGATCGAATGCATCAGCGCCAATACTTTTGACCTTGCCGTAATAGTCGGACACCGCCTGGATGTCACTCGAAACGATGAATTCGGGCGAGCTCAGAAAATCGCTCAAGCCCTGGAGTTGCGATGTCGCTGCATCAGCCACGAACGACGGGTAACCCTTTGTAAGGAAATCCGAGACAAAATTTTCTTTTCCAACCTCGGTTACTTCGCCCGCCTTCGCGCTGATGGCGTTGACGTTGTCGACCTTTGCCGAGGGATACGACGCCTCGCCCGCTTCGAGGAACGTCATCGTGAGGGTGCACTTGCCACCCTCGTCCGACGTCTCGCTGACGTTGAGTCCACGGCAAACCACGGTCAACTCGCCGCGATACGGGTGGACGAGCACACCTGGCCCCGCCTGCTCGCAGACCTTGATCAGTTCTTCGCGGGCAACATCGTACTCTTTGCCCAGCAGGTAACCGGTGATGCCGAACTCCCGAGACTTGCGTCCAAGGTCTTCGGTGTAGGGGATATCGCGCTGCGCTGTTTCGTGAACCGCCTGGCGTCGGCCGTGACTGCTGTCTGCCGTGGCCACAAAAAAGCCCACGCCGCGAAAAGTCGCGGCGCGGTAGTTGTCTCTCCAAGCCATGGGGAGCTCCGGTTATGGGGCCATCATCGAATAGCCAATATCGGTATCGAACGTCGCGCCCTGGCTGCCCTCGGTTTTAACCTTGGAACCCGCAGGCACGTTGTTCAGGTCGACCTGTACCCTCACCGCCTGCGGTGGTGGTGCAATTTGCTGGGCGGCATCCCGGCCTATCTGCGCTGCCCGACGGCCTAGGTCTGTGTTTGCCGCAGCGGTTCCGGGCGCCGACAAAGCGCCGTCAGGGTTGCCAGTACCGGTCGCCGACGTGCCTTCTTGCCCAACGGTTACGCTCGCCCCATCGATCCCCAGCAATTCCTTGGCCCAATCGGGAAGTCCGTTCTTGATGGCCGAAACCGCCTCGTTTATTTTCGCCCCCAAAATAGCGCCGAGGTCCCAGCCCGTCAGGTATTTGATCAGACCGTTGAAGGCCTCCATCATGAGCCGGACAGGGTTGTACTCGAGCCAGACTTTGACGATTCCGTTGATGATCCCGTCAGAGAATGCAGCTTTGACACGGCCCCATTTCTCTTCGAAGAACTTCGCAATCGCGTCCCAATTTTTGTAAACGACATAGGCCGCACCAGCGATCGCTGCCACAGCTAAAAGAAACCAGCCCACTGGAGTTGTGAGCAATGCAACACCGACCCCCTTGAGCGCGACGGCCAGGCTATAAAGGCTCACGACAAGCCCTCCCCCGATGTACAAGCCAAGCGCAGTTAGGACCAGGTTCGCCGCGCCAAACGTGTCGGACAGCGATTCGAAAATCCTGATCACCGGCTGCGCACCGTCATACAGATCACCCAGAAAGCCAGTGACCTTCTCGATATTGCCGGGCAGGTTCTCAGCGAACGCAGTGGCAAAGGCTTCAATCTGTGGCCGGTATTTGACGATGGTTTCAATCAGCCTGCCGCCGAGCTTGTTCAACTGCGGAACCAGAGCGCTTCCGATCGTGTTACCCACGCCACTCAGTGCAGCATGCAAGGTATCCAGGGTATCGCCAAAGTTCTCGCCCTCACGAACCGCGCTATCGGAGATCACCAAACCCAGGCGCCGAGCCTCGTCTGCCATTTCCTTGATGCCTGCACCGCCACCACGGATCAGCGGCAGCAGTTCGGTTGCGCTTTTTCCGAAGATCTTCACAGCAGCCTGGGCCTGGAGTGATGGGTCTTTGATCTTCGAGATACGATCAACGAAGGTATCGAAGAGCGCGTCCGAACTCTTAAGCTTGCCGGATGCATCCTTAATGTTGATCCCCAGGCCTTTGAACATCTCCTTGAGTTCTTTCGAGCCTGCCGTGGCAGCGCCGACGTTGATCTGCATTTTCTGCAAAGCGCCGCCGAGAGTTTCTGCGGATGACCCTGTCAACTTCGCCGCAAAGCTCAGCTCCTGGAACCGCTCGCGGCTGATGCCGGTCCGCTCCGCTGTATCACCTATTGCACCTGTTGCATCCGCGAAGCCTTGGAAGAACAGGTTTAATGCCGCGGTTGTAAGCCCGAGGGTCGCCCCCAAACCAAGTAGCCTTTGGGTACTTGATGCGACCGCGCGACCGACTCCGCCAATGGCGCCGCCAACATTCTTCAGGCTATTGGTGAAGACCGGCAGACCAACCCGATCGAGCGCCCCGGTAATGCCGGCGCTGGCTGCCTTGACCTTGCCGAAGATTCCCCGCAAAGGGGCAGTTACCCGGTCGACGGCCTTGATAATTAAGCTTAGGGAGTATCCTTTGTCTGCCATTCAACCCATTCCTCGGTGCGCTCAAGCCACCAGTTCAGCTCGTCGAAATCCATCTCCATGACTTCCGACGGCTGAACGCTCATAACCTTGACGACGACTGTTACACCTCCTTCCCACCCCCGAGGTGCTTCAGCAAAAAATCGCGGGCCTCGCCGATGACGGCGGCCTGATCGTCCTCGCTCAGCTCGTCGAGCAACGCAGGAGGATGGCCAACCATCTTGGCGCCGAGGTCAATCAGCGTGGCAAAGTCCATGTCCGCTCCGCCGTTGCCCTTGCCATCGGAAGTGATACGCAGCGCGTGACCACGAAGGTATTTCAGCTTGCGGGTGACGGTCAGCTCGGTAAAAGAATCTTTACCGAAGGTGACCTGCTCAGCCAGTTGCAGAACTTTTTCCTTTGCCATTACTTCACTTCCTCGGCAGACATGCCTTCAAATCGGCAAGCGATGTTGCCTTCTTCGGTGTTGCCGGTGCCCTCACCCGCGTACCAGGCTTCACTCAGGGAGATGACCTTGCCGTTGGAGAGCTCCAGCGTGATTGTGGCGTCGTCGAGCGTGACCAGATCTTCGAGGCTGAGCTCGTTGCGATCGGTGATCTCGCCTTCAACGAAGGGAACCTGAGGGGTCTCCTTGTAGCCATGGACCGTGTCGGCACCCACAACGCCTTCGCGTTTGGGTTTGCCGAGGTTGTAGGTGAAGTTGCCCTTGGCGAAATAGATGTCGCCATTGACCTTCAAGGCGATGATTCCGCCGATGCGGTTTTTACCTGCCATGTGTTTATCTCCTGGCGGTCGCCGTTACAGGCGGAACTGAATTTTGTTGGCGACGATGCGCAGTTGATTGACCAGGTCCGGCGGCAGCAGCACGTCCATGCGGTTCGGGTCGCTTTCGTTTCGCTCGCCGATCAGGTTGGCTTTAAAGTCGGCCATGTTTTCGACCAACCCCAAGCGCTCCCACTCGCGGAACTTCGATACGGCTTCGGCCTTCATCAGCACCGGGGTGACAACCGGCTGGCCGATGCCATAGCGAGTGCCGTCGTTCGCCAATTTGTGACGCGGGTACTTGCGCAGGATGTAGTCGCGCCAGTCGTGACGGATGTACATCAGGGTGAACAAGGTTTCGCTGTCCAGGTAGCTGATGTCAGAGGCGCCGGCGGTGTTGGTTTTGTAAGTGGTGATCAGCCGTTCGACGACCATGGTGCCGTCATTGTTGACCTTGCTCGTGGCGATGCCATCGAACAGCAGCAGGTTGCGCTCTTGATTGGTGAACTTGTCGGCAGCCGACGGCGCCAGGCACCACGCGTATTGCAGGTTCTGAATCGGGCGGGCAGGATCAATCGCAGCATAGAGAGCGGCAATGGCCATGGTTTCGGCCGCCTTCTCATACGCAGGCATGGGCTCATCGTTGGCCATCATGATGACCAGATGCTGGTTGTTGTGAGCATCACCTAGCGCCCCCAGCGAACCTTGCGTACCGCGCGCCGCAGTGAAGGCATGCGCCTCGATTTCGCGATCCCAGGCGAAGCGGCTGTTGAGTTCGGTCTTCACAGTGGCCAGTGTCGCTGCGTCGGAATACGGCAAGCCCCAGACCTGGAACCATTCATCCCCCAGGGCGGCGAGCGCGGCGCCCAGATCCGGATTGCCGGAACCGCCAGCGAAATCGCTAATGGTCACGGCGACACCCGCGGGGAGCGTCTGCCCGGTGTAGTAATTCACACGGGCATTGAGAGTATTGCCCGCCTCGCCTTTGTGTCGACTGGTAAGCGTGACGGTGCCAGTTGCGGCAGTGGCGGTGACCGGCATGTCATCAGCTGCAGTGATAGCCGCGACCACGGCAGTAGCGATGGCCGTCGCGGCATCGCCGCTAATCACACCCACGGACACACGGCGACCAGCAATCATCAGCTCAATGGTGCCCGAAGCAGTTGCAGGACCGGTGAATGCCAAGGTGGCAGTGGCCGCAGCGCCGGCAACATTGTCGACCACAGGCAGCACTTGCAGCTCAGTATAGGTGTCGATGGCCATCGCGGCGCGAACCATACCGGCCAGCATCGATCCTTTACCGAACTGCGTATCGGCCTGGGCTGGGCTGGTGATGCGAATCAGGGTGTTGGCAGAGGCCGGGCCGGAGGCGAGCTTTTGACCGATCAACAATCGGCGAAAGCTGACAGGTTGAGGCCCGCGTACCGCCTTGCTGTTGTCGATTTCGCTATACACACCGGGCTTGCGAAGAGCGCCGGCGCCAGGGATCGTATCCATTCCAATGGTCATTGTTTTTCACCCTTGGTTTCGGCCTGTACTGCAGCCTTTTCGATAACGACGTCACCGGCCTTTTCCTTGCGGATCCAGTAACTGTTCAGTTCTACAGGCAAGCCTTCCGGCTTGATCTGCTCATAGGTGTCTGGATGTCGCACCAGGCGGCCCTCGGCCGGCTTCACGAGCACACGCGTGGTCATGGGTTCAGGTCCTCGATGATGGTTTTGGCGCGGTCAGCCGGATCCGGCTGCGCGTTGTTCAGGCTGTACTCAGTCGCCACCGTGTTCAGGTCCGGCAGGCTTTCGTTGAATAGGTCGTCGGGGTGACGGTCGAAGTACTCGGCCTCGAAGATGAGGCGACAGGCGCCAGTCAATTGCTCCGACTGATCGAGCAGTACCATGCGCGAACGCACGTATCGCAGGTCATTGACGGTGTCGCCAAGGGTGTCATCCATGAGCAGCAAGCGCTCGACTTGTCGAGCCAGCGTATCAAGGGTGTCGTCCAGCGCATCGTTGCCCTCGGCATGGATCTCGACCACCAACTCAACCCGGCGCCGGTACTCCCGAGGCGCCTGGTTAAAAATCTCACCAACCTCGTCCATCGTGTAAACGATGATCGCGGGGAGTTCGCTCTGCCATCCATTGGAAATCAGCGGCCTCACTCGACTGGCATAAACACTGGAACCTGCGTTGGTGGCGCCCAGCAGCACCGCAACAGCCTGCTTGCGGATCAGTTGTCGCGGGTGGGCCATGGCTATGCCTTCCGTAAAATGATCGTCACGCCGGCCACACCATCTGGCTGGACATCACTGATCTGGTACAACTCGCCACGAGCGCGGACGCGATCACGGTTTGTTGGCTTGTTCGGGAGATCGATCAGGCGGACACCGAGGATTGGGTTCTGGCTCGATACCGGCGCGCCAGTCTCCGGATCAACTGTGACGTGTGTGCTGTCGAATACCGCCTGGGCCAGCGCCACGCCCGGCGCTACTCCGTCAGTCAACCAGTAAACGGCGCCATCAGGATCGATGGCGGCAGAAGGCTCGCTGAAGGTACGAATCGACACGCCAAGCATGCGCTGGGCCATTGAGGCCCAGCTCATTTATGCCACCGCCGCCGGCGCGGACACGCCGTTGAGTCGGCAGATACCGGTAGTAGATGGGTTGGCAGCCACCTCCGTGGCAACGCCGACCAACACCAGGCCTGTGGCCGAAACGTTAGTCAGGGCGCGACTGGTGGTGTTCATGTAGATCAGTTCGCCGACAGCCCAGGCTTGCGCGCTGATTTTCGTCAGCGCAAATACGCCACAGAGCTTGAGCACCACCTGGGCGCCAGCGTCTTCGGTAGTGGCGGCAACGCCCACAATCGCGCCTACTTTGTAGAGCTCGCCCGAGACGGTGCCGCCGGCCGGTGCAATGACAGTAAGGCAGTCGCCGTGCTGGATGAAAGTCTTCATGCAAGGTCCCCTTTAGAGACAGAAACTGGAAAACGAAAAGGGCGCCACGCGGCGCCCTTTTGGGTTTAATTCGAACGATAGGCTTACGCGCCCGGGTTCTTGTAAGCGCCGCGGTAATCGATCCAGCCAGCGCCGAACACCAGGCGGGCTTTGATTTCCATGCCGTCGACTTCGAAGCCTTCGCGGGTTTCGGTGAATACGCCCTGCTCGCCTTCCAGGTAGGCATATTCAAAGGTATCGATGGAGCCCGGAGCCGAGAACAGATACCACTGGTTGCCGGTGATACGAGCGTCCACGATTACCGTAAGAGAAGCGTTGCGCACATCGTTGATGTCTGCATTCTTCGCCGGCACGTAGACCGAACTGGTGAACTGGAACGCTTCCAGTTCTTTGTCCGGACCGACAACCAGGAACTCTGGCGACAAGTTGAGGAACTCGCCGGCTTTCGACTTCTGCTTGCGCATAGCAGCGCGTGCGGCCGCCAAGGTGGTGGTGTTGATTGCGCCACCGCTGGCAGCAAGGTTCCCATGGTCAGCGTGGTAGAACGGAACGCCATCGGTGAAGTTAGGATTACCCAGCAGCAGCGCCCAAACCACGTTGGACTCCGTTGCAGCGGCCGCATTACCCAGAGCTGCCGGGATGCGAGTCAGGGCGCCCAGATCATCGTTCACGATGGTTTCCCAGGTGATGGCGATGATCTTACCGAACTTGGCGACTTTGATCGGCGCACCGTCTTCGGACAGCGTGCCGTATTTGTATTCTCCGTGTTCCTTGACCTGCTCCAACGCAGCGATGTCGCCCAGGGCAGCGCGAGTCACGGCACGGAAATCCGGCACCGTGGTCTGACGGCCCAAGGGACGCCAGGTCTGTGGCGCGTTGGTGTAGGCATCGCGCAGGGTGCGATTGACGGTGCTGCCCAAGAGCAGCGGGAAATCGCTGGTGCTGTGCATGCCCGCCGCGCGAACGGCTTGACGGTCGCAACCCAAGGCCGCGCGGGCCAGTTCCTGGGGGGTCATGCCGCGAGCGTTGCCTCCAGCCATCTCGACGAACTCGCGAGCCATGTCGACCAGGCGCATCCCGCGGAACTCGCGGCCGGTTTCTTCCAGCTTGATGTTCGAGTCGCAACGATGCAGCAGCGCGTTCTGCATGGCAGAGCGCTTGGCATTGAGGACGGAAACGTCCAGGCCACCAGTCACATTGGTCGGCTGACTGTTGCGAGTTTCCGACTGATCCTTGTTTTGACGCTCGGCCAGCTTGTCGATCAGAGCTGCACTCGCATCCGCTACCGGAACACCGCGAGCAATCAGGTCTTCCACGAACACTTCGTCATCGAGCTGCACCTTGCGCGCCATTGTGCGGATGGTGAGGCTGCGCAGGCGCTCGGCGTCAGCGGCTTCACGGCGAAGCTTGTCATCGGCCGCGCGCTTCTCTTCTTCGGTCATTGCATCTTCCTCTTGGATAGTAGGCACGGCGGCCGGTTCTACGGTCGACGATTGAGCCGACCGAACTTCAAAAATAGTGTTGAATCGTTGGCCTTCGTACTCAGCCGGGGTTTTGGCGCTACGGACCTTTGCGCCGTCGTCGAAGCCGATCGGAACGAGCGAGAGCTCCAGCGGCTCCCAATCGACTGCGCGGTAGGTGGGGAGCTTGTCGTCTTCTTCCTCGACCACCTCGTAACGGTGCACGGCGTAGCCGACGCTGATGTTTCGGAGGATGCCGTCTACGACATCCTTGAAGACCACATCCGCATCATCACGCTTGCTGAACCGGACCAGAGCGTGGCCCTCGCCACCCTCAAGCCATGCCCGCTCGACAACCGCCAGTACTGCACTCAGTTGGTACTGGTTATGGGTGTCGAGCAGCGGCGCGCCGTTGTTGAGCCGATCAAGACGAACCGCGCCTTCGCTGACATCAAGCTCTTCCATATAGCTGCCGACGTCCCATGACCAGCGACGGCCTTTAGCGCCGGTTGTCCAGGTCAGTTCAACGGTTCGCGCGTCAATGTCGACCGAGCCAGGCCGCACGGCAGCACGCAGGCTGAGCATCGGCGTCTCATGTGTCTTGCGTGTCATCACCTGGTTCGGAGTTGGCATCGTCTGTTTTCTCTTCTGTGGCTGATGGCTGGCTCGGGGAACCGGCAGCTGCAACTCGGCGCGGGTCGCAATCCAGCACCAACCCGTACTCGTCGATCATTTCGTTTGCTTTCTTGATTTGCTCGGCGTGGCGTTTCGGGTCTGTAATGCCGAGCTCGCGCAAGGCGTCGGGCCAGGTGGTCAGGCCGTTGCGCACGCGGGTGATGACGTTTTCTGTTTCTGCTTTCGGGTCGACCATGTCGCGACGAGGCGGGACCCAGTAGGCTTTGACGTCATCGGTCACACCGCCAGGTAGGAGCACCTGAGCTTCCATGAACCAGCGCCAGACCTGATCGCACAATTGCGGAATCAACATCCGCCACTGCCACACGTCCACCCGACGAGCGAAGTTCAGCCAACCCATTCGCCCACTGGAAAAGTTGACACCCTTGAGGTCCCCGGTAAGCAGTTCATACGGGACGCCCAGGCCGACTGCCATTGCGTGCAGTTGTTGCCAGGAATACGTCGTGTAACCGTTGAATGTCGGCGGTGTGCCGAAGCTCACGCTTTCGCCGAACCCGAGTTCCTGGACGATTCCAGGCTCAACGCGATCAATGAGCGCGGGCTTTTTACCGCCATGCGTACCGCTGTTTTCGTCCTTCGTGACGAACGCTGCGAAGCACGAGGCGATCTTCGCCTGCTCCATTACCGCGTCTTCCATCTCATCGAAGTTGCGCATTCGCTGGATGACCGGCGCCAACCAGCTATAGCCGCGGGCCTGGCCTGGTCGTTTACGAAGGAAGACGTGAATCACATCCTCGGCCGGCACCCTGCGTGATTGCAGGGAACCCCAGACAGCGTTTGCGCCTGGGTGCTCATCGAACAACCAATACGCAACACGGCGGCCAAGAGCGTCGAACTCAACACCTTGAATAATCCGGTTGAGTCCGACGATATCCGCCTTCGACTCGTCGAGGAAGTCGGCCTCCAAAACCTGAAGTTGCACCGGTACGGGCAGACCGTCAGAACTGAAGCGACGGCGCCGACGGACCAAGCACTCACCACTTTCGGCTACTGCCTCCATGATCATGTGCTGCAGGCCGTAGAAATTATCCAATCCGTCGGTATCGCAATCGGTTGTCTCGGCCCAGGCCCTCCACAAGTCCATCAGTCGCAAACCATCACGGTCGCGCTTTGCCAATGGCAGTGGGACGATGCCGGCGCCAACAGCGTTGTCGGCGATCCCCGTAATGCCGCGCTCACCGAACGGATTGTTGCGGCGCTGATCGCGGGCCCGGTTGCGAAGCTTGGCCAGTGCCGGAGCGTTTTCAACGTTGGCATCGGCGCCAGTTGCGCGCCAGCCATCGTTTCGGCGACCGCCCGCAGCACCCTCAAAGCGGCGCTCGATCATCTTAAGCGCCATGTCCGTGCGCGCTTTCTTCAGCCTCATCTCCGAACGCTTGGCCGCGTACCCTGGGAACAGATCGTCAATCATCCCCATGTCAGTACCCCTTCGAAAATGAAGCGTACCGGCGGCCGCCTTCGTTGCAGGCATTCAGTCCAAGCTCGGTCGCCATCAGCTTGAGGATCCGCATCATCTCGTCGAGTGACCGGTAGGTGACGCTCTTGTCGCCATAGCGGACCGACAACGCCCCTTCGGCGATGGCCGCCTGCAGGGCGCTGTATTGCTCGATCGTGTAGGCCATCAGTTTTTATTCCAGTGTGAGGATTTCTTGCGCGGCCGCTCTTCAGCGTCCGGTTCGTTGCCGCCAGTGACCGCTGTCACCAGAAGATCGAGATCAAGCCCGAACCGTTGCTGGCAGATACGCAACGCAGCGAGCGCATACACGAAGCAGTCGAGCGCCTCGTTTCGACGGCCGCCGCTGTCCCAGCGCATCACGCGCCTGCCTTTGGATATGGCTGCTTTCTTCTTTTCGGAAGTGAGTTGCTTCACTTCCGATTCGTCGCAGATCGCGTCGTTGGCCGGCAGGTGAACCACCCCAGGCTGTGACACGCCCGCCTGGGATGCAGCCGTGTCTACGGGGAGCCCCATCCGGCTGTAGAGCAGCTCTTTGGCGTTGTCGGTGCCGACCTCGGTGAGGAAGACCTTGTGCACCTTGTTCTTGGTGCGCGGGAAGTTCGCGATCGGCTTGCCGTAAATGGTCGCGCCACGGATTGGAACAACCCAGTGCACGCCGTGCTTGCGGCTCTCGGCATAGACCTCGTCCGCATAGTGGCCGCCTGCGTCCCAAGTCCAGCGCTCCACCTTCATAATGGTGCCGTCCACGCGGGTGAACTGCCGGTGCAATTCGAGTCCAACCTTGCGGCGCAATTCCTCGCTGGCCGGGTCGCCCATTAGAATGAAGCGATGAACCAGCCAGGCTTCCTCACCAGGACCGAAGGCCCAGACGCGACCCTCGAAACGGTCATCCTGCGTATCGATGCCACCGACCAGGATCAGGCCAAGGGCCGGGACCTGCGGATAAACCTCGCGGCGGCCGTACAGAACTTCCGAGTCGAGCTTCTCGCCCTGATCGTCGTCCCACGTTTCGCCGCGCGTGGTGTTGATGAATGTGATCAGCTTCGAGACGTCGCCTTTCACCTTCAACCATTCTTCAGCCAGGCTGAGCCACGTGCTCCAAGTACTGTAGATCGCCCAGATGCTGAAGCTGACCGAGCGAGGCGTGCGGATGATTTCGTCATCGACGCCAAACCAGTCCATGCCGTCGCGCGTCCATATACCGGTGTGCTCGCAAATCCACCGACCGGACTTTGACGCCTCGACCATTTCGTTGTGCCAGATCACGCAGGCTGCATGCTCACACACGTACCAGGCTTTCTCGGCTTCACCGAGCGAGTTCTTCTCCCACTTCAGCCCGAACTCACAATCCTTTCCGCCCCACTTCAGCGTCTGCTCCTGCCGACAGTGCGGGCAGTTGATGTGAAACTTGAGCAGGTATGGCGATTCTTCGACGGCCTTGGTGATCTGGCAGGAGCCAGCTCGCTTCGGTGTTGAGCCGCGAATTGACTTCGGATAGATCGCACCGTTGAGTCGCTTGTCGCCCAGGGTAATCGGCGCGCCCTCGCCTTCAACGCTTTCGTCAAAGTTCGACAGCTCGTCGTAGATCACCTCGTCAGCGGATTTCTCACGATAGTTGCGCGAGGCCTTGCCGCCCCGGATCCACAGCGTGCGCCGGTTGGCGAAGATCTTCTGGTCGAGCGTGTTGTCGCTGTGCTTGCGCCCGAACCAGGGAGCCAAGTCGCCCAGCACCGGCACGTCACGGATCATGCCGTTGACGTGGCTCTTGCTGATGTCCTCGGCGTCCGGGTCAGTCGGGCTCCACATCATGACGTTGCGGCGCTTGTGCTGGATCTTGTAGCCGATGTTCGCCATCAACAGCTTGGTGTAACCGATCCGCGCCGACTTGATGAAGTTGACGACGTTGATCAGGTCGTTGCCCATGCTGTTCAGGATCGCAACCTGAAACGGCTCGGTCGTCCACTTGCCCTCGTTGTAGGAAGACTCGGCGGACATGTAGAAATTTGCGTCCGCCCATTCGACGGCGGTTTGCGGTGGCTCTTTGTAGAGCGCCTGGAGTCCAAGCTTGATCGACTTGCGCAGATCATTCAGCCATGGACTCAACGTACTCATCTAATAATTCCGGAAGTTGCTCACCAAAGCTGGCGGCAATATTTCGAGCGAGCGCGATCTCCCGCTCCACCGACTCGATGATTCGAGGGTCAACCTCAGGGTGACGACGGGTGACGGTCTTTCCGACGGTGTCCAGTTTCGAGCCGATCTGTGCGGCGATTTTGGCAAGGGCAAATGTGGCGAAAGGGACCGGGACCAACTGCTTGTCCAGCACCAGGTTCTTCTTCTCCTGGGCGATGCGCTGGGCGGCGGTAAGACCTCGACGTTCTTCGAGCAGCTTGTACTCGATCATCGGATCGACGCCTTCGGTTCCCTCACCTGCGGGTTGTTGTTTCCGTTGCGAGTGTTCAACGCGGTTTTCGACCACGTTCTGCACGGTATAGAACGCCTCTCGACCAATGCGTGCGACAGGCGCAACCCCCCATTTGTCAAAGGCTTGCGGGGAAATCCCTAGGCTCGAAGCCATCTCGGATTTGTTCAACCACCCGCGCTGTTTGGTTGTTTCGTTTTTGGCCATGATTAAACAACAACCAACCCCTGAAAAAAGGTCATACATATTTGATGGGCGGGGCCCGAATTACCCGCATGGGGCTGGGGGCCTGGGAAGGACCCAAAGGGGGGGGGTAGCCCCCCCTGCCCTGCCCGTCAGCCCCGGGCTGACGACAGCGCCTGATCCATCGCGCTTGCGAACTCTCGCTCTCGGTTCGCCTTCACGATGTTGTCCGCGATCTTGTAGAACGGAATGATCACTCGATACCCAGGCTCGCTATCACTGAAGACAAAGACAGGTCGGACGGCATCACCGAAGGCTGTCTTCCTCTTCTCCCAGATACCCTGTGTGCCATCGACATTGCCGGCAAAATACTTGTCAGCGTTGCCCTTGCGCTTACTGCGTTTGCTGCCTGTGGCATTCGCCTGCACACCACTGACTGTCTCGGCAGCACCCAGGCCTGACAGGATCTTCATGATCGTGCCGCGTGGTACGTTGCCGAATTGGTTGAGTGCTGATGGTGCCGGGATTGCATACTGCCCTGGCTGCATGAGGCCTTTCGCGATCAAGGCTTTCTCGAAGCGCTTATGTGGACGGCGACCACCCTTCACTGCCTGCTGAAGGTAGGTGTCAGCGGGAACGCCGGAGGTCCACGCATCCTTGAAAAAGGTCCGCGCCTCGGGCTTTTCCTTCTTGGCGACCTGCACATAAAGGCTGTTCATGGTGGTGTTGGTCGGCTGGTCCAGGCGCTGCCGCATTACCGATAGCTCGCCTTTCTTCACCAACACAGCCAGCCGGGTGGCCATCAGCGCGAATGCGAAAGGCAACTGCTTGGCGCCCAATGTACGGAGCGCCTTTGACAGCTCTTCCACCGTGGTGCTGGCACTGATACCTACCATGCCCAACCTCGCCGATCAGCCTTTGGGTCGATCATCAGGCGCATGGCTCTTATCGCAGCCCATGCAGTGCTCGCAATTGAGAGCGCAACACAGCCAGGCTTTTACCGTGAGCCACCAGGTGACCATGAAGATGTGTCGGACGCCAGCCAAGGCCAGAGACGCATGCAGCGTCAGTCCAGCATTGGTCGGGCCGAAGAAAAGCGTCTGGTCGCGAGCCATCACGACAAATCCACTGATGGCGATCGCCGAATAGATCAGCTTGCCTATAATGCCGTCACGAACGCGACCACTCAGCACGCACCATGTTGCCCATAGCGCGATAAGGCCACACGCAATGGAGTTGATCAGCTCGTAGTTCATGGTGGATTACCCCCGCCGAACCGCTGACGGATGAGCGCCCAAAGGTCCGCGGCCTTGATGGCGCGATTAATTGCCGCCAGAAGAGAGCCGCCGAAAGTTCCAAGGAGAAAACCGATGCCGGCGACGATGCTCGGTTCAGTTACACCGAGGTATGCGCTGACCATTCCGGTCAGATACAGCGAGCAGGCCACACCAGTGACCAAAAATATTGCCCAGGCACGCCAATCGGTGAGGTCGTCCTTGTGCCACCAGCTTGCGACGATAGCGCCAATCAAGCCCGCCAAAAGCCATTCAGCTTTGTCGAACACGCGATGCAGAAGATCCATGCGCTCGACTCCGACTGCATGACCGTGTTGGTTCGGCTCCAACAGCACTCCCAGCTTGAAGCAATGGGTGTGGTGGAGCCGAAAACGAAAAAGCCCCGGCAAATGCCGAGGCTCTGTAAAGGATAGAAAGCAAAAAGCCCAACTTCAGAGTCGGGCTTTGCTCGCGGAAAAACCGCAAAGTAACTGAAATCTATATACTGGCCCCGGGCCTGTCAAGCAGCCTGACGACGAATATCTAGAGCCCCATCAATCCAGGCAATACCCGCCTTCCAAAGCCCGCGCGTCTTCTCTTCGCCGAACTTCATTTTCTTACCCACCTCCATCAGTGAAGTGTCGCGGCTGGTGTAGTACTTCATCAGCACTTGGCCACATTCGGGGTACCGCTTGAGCAATCTCCCCATCAACCCATCAATCAGGAGGGCGTCGTCGTCAGTGATCATCGCAGACAGGATCGTATTTTCGCGGGATGCGCAGCAGGACACCCCTGACCCCAGCACGACCCAGCGACCCCAATGCTCCAGCAGATCTTCGGCGGTGCGTTCTTTAAAGCTAGGTGTGAAGGCCATGGCTTAATCCCCTGTGTAGTTGGTGCCGCCGGCGCCGCGGCGGTTGTTCTGTAGATACTGCTGCTGCGCGCCGCCCACTTCATGGCGGAGCCGTCCAGCATCAGCCACTGCATCGCGTAGTCGTTGGTTGAGCTGTCGAACAAGATCGGCGAGCGGAATTGGGTGTCCAGTTACGGCGCAAACCCAGCCGGTGCCGTCGCAGATTTCGCAGTCCAAGTCATGAAACACACCAGCGATCAGCCCAGCCCCACGGCACAGACCGCACGCCATCAACTGCCTTTTCTCCCGACGGAAGGCGGGGCCATGCTGCTTTTTGATCATCTTGAAACCTCGCCATTAACAATGTCAGGAATAGCCGTGCAGCCCGCGCCGTTACTGGCCTGCGCGGGGTTATGCGAATCTTCAAATTGGGCGCCTGTCAGGTTGTGAATCGCCTGAAAGCCACGTTCATCTAACCAACCATGCCACTTCTCCAGCGCCTTCAACCGCTGCTCTCGGGCCTGGGTGTTGATGTAGGTCGAGGCGATCTTGCCCAGCGAGTGGTTGAGCAGCATCTCGCCGATGTGGCCGTCGATCCCGAGGTCTGTCCAGGCGGTGCGCGCCACCTTGCGGAGGTCGTGGCTGGTCCATTCACCCTGGCCAAGACGCGTGAACACGGCACTGGCCTGGCCCTCACTCAGCGACCGACCACGGCGCGAAGGGAACAGATAGATGCCCTCATAGCCCGTGGCGATCTGGGTGGCTCGGTACCGGGTCAACAGGGCCTTGGCCTGGGCCGTCAGTGGCAGGCGATGCTCGGTGCGGGTCTTGGTGTGCTCAGCCGGCAGGAACCACTCGCCATCGGCCAGGGAGATATCAGGCCAGCGCGCCATACGAGTCTCACCAACGCGGGTCCCGTGGCACAGCATCATCAGCGCGAGCATCGCCTCGGCGGGTTGCTCCTCGAATCGTTCGGCCAGGGCCGGTACCAGCTCCACCAGGTGGACACCACGCAGGCGGGCTGCCTTGGGCATGATCTTGGCCTTGGTGAAGTCCACGAACTTCAGCCCGGCCACCGGGTTGCTGTCGATCAGGCCCAACTTGTGCGCCTGGCGGAACGCGACCACCAGCAGGCCGAAGAGCTGACGCACGTAGGACAGCGACAGCACCTCCTGAGCAGGCCACATCAGCAGCTTGTCCAGCACCGGAGCCGAGACTTCACGGATGGGCAAGCTGGCCAGGCGCGGCCGCAGGTGGCAGGCAATGGCCGACTTAGCGCCGGTCTTGCGCTTGGCCGACAGCGAGCGATCGCGCGCCATTCGGTCGCCGTACCAGTCCAGCAACTGGCCAACAGTGGACAGGCCGCCCAGGGCAGCGGTCGCCGATGGATCGTGCAGCAGGCGCTGACGCAACGCGGGCAGCTCGGCCAACACCGCCGCCGCACCCAAATCAGGAAACCGTGCGATCTGTTTCCACGCCTTGCCCTTGACCAGGTACCAGGAACCCCGTTGCCGGTCCTGGCCGAAGCGCAGATACAGGCCCGGGTGACGGGGGTCGCGCAGGTCATGCACGGCCGGGTCGGCAGCCTGGCGGCGGATCTCGGCATCGCTGAACTTCACTGCGCGGGTCTTGCTCATGCCGCAACCCTCGTCGGTGGTTGAAGTAGATAGGCCCGGATCGCTTCGAGCGCATCGATGTGCCCGCGGCAGACGATCGCGAGATAGCCTTGCTCGGTCAGCGCTTGGATGTATGCGTCCTGGCTGGCCGAGACGGAGGCGTCAAACGGCGGCATGGCCTTGAATTCGATGTACAGCCCGAAATACCCGCCGCGGGCCATGGGCAGGACCAGGTCCGGAACGCCTGCCTTGACGCCCTGCTCTTTCAGTTTGATCGCCACCAGCTTGTGCCGGTGCCCACCGTTCGGGACGTGGTAGATCAGCTTCGCGGCCGCCGGGTAACGCAGGGTGACCTCCTTCAGCAGCGCGGCCTGCTCCAGGCCTTCGCGGTCGATGGCCTTGGCGCGCTTTGGCTTCAACCCAAACGCCTTCATGCTGCCCCCTTGACGGTCAGAATCCCGGCGCTGATCAGCGCTTCGTGGGTTTCGGCAATGGCGCGGGGCATGTCCGCCCACTCAACGGCGCCGGCGGCCCGGCCGTCGATTACATCGTGGCAAGCGCTGCAGGCGTAGACCGCGACGGTGTCGAAGCCCTTCATCCCCATGCCCTTCTGTCCACACGGCAGATGCGCCAGGACGGTGGTTTCTGGGTTGTGGTTGCAAACGCCCGGCATACGCACGGTGCAATCCTGGCCGTTCGCCGAAGCACGCAGTTTCTTCGAGGTCACGCGCATACCTGCTCCCCGGTGATGCGATCGATCACCTCATAGGTCGATGGCCACATCAGCCGCCCGAACTTCAGCGCGGCGCTCGAGTGTTCGAACAGCGCCACGGCGCGATCGGGTTTGTCGGAGAGCTCCCATTTGTAGCCGCAGCAGTGCACCGCATAGCGATAATCCGCTGGGTCCGTGGTAGCGAGACGGGAATCAGCCACGGGCACCTCCTTTGGCTCGCAATGCCCGCAGATCGGCCAAAGCCTGGTTTCCAATTTCTGGCGTGCGCGTCGAAGGAGGTGCGAGTTCAGCAACAGGCACAGCACCCAACACCTCACCCATCCAGACCTTTCGGACCTGTTCCAGATAACGCTTTTCGAAACTGATCAGCCCCAATTCACGACTGAGTAGCGGCAGACTGTTAAATCCGGCGGCCGCAGTGGCGTGGTAAACGGCGGGGTGATACCACTTAGCAACCCCGTGCATTGTCGGATGGCAGTTGCGCAGTGCTTGTTTGTAGGCAGCCTCCACGCTCGGCAGCGGCGGATTGAGCATTTCTGGCGAAGGCACGCACCCTTGGATGAACTTGCCCACGCTCGGAATGAAGTCGGAGGGCTCGGCCCGACACCGAATAAGACCGATATCGATTTGCTCCTGGGTGCAAATCCCGTTTTCGATGAACGCCTTCAGCCATGTGGCCTTAGATTCCATGTAGGATTTCTTGTCCGGCCACGCCTGGCGCCATGCCGTGCGTATCGACCTCAACTGACGAAAAAGCTGGTTGATGACTTTTCCTGTTTCACGCTCTTGATCCTGCTGGGCCTGCACCGCCAATTCGGCGTTCGCCTCGATGAACTCACCGTGGCGAACCTGCCTCAGAGCTTGAGCGGCAACGCTGGAGACAGATTTCATTTCGACGCTCCTTTCATCCAGGCGGTGTCTTCGTCGTCGAACTCGTCCGGGGCGTCAGTGGATGCAGAACCAGCGGCCTTCACGCGTTCGCGCTTCACCCAGGCGACCAGCCGATAGCACCAGCCTGCCGCGCTGTCGAAGGTTCCGGACTTGGCGACGAAGAAGCCTTTGAAACCGGCCAGTGCTTCGGGCGTCACCGAGTCACCGGGCAGTCCAGCGATTGCGAGTTGATCAGCAAGAGCCTTCTCGTTCGGAACCCAAGTGGTGAACATGGCAAAGCGCTGACGGGCGTCTTGCGAGTCGACGGCAGCTTGATCTTGGTTTGCGATAGCGGAATCAATCTCGCGCTGCTGCTGCTCTTCGGTTACTTGATGGTTAATTGACGTATTGGGTGCAGATTCTGCACCCCGTTCTGTCTCAGGCTGCACCCCGTTCTGTTGTGAGTTGCACCCCGTTGCGTCATTTGCACCCCGCTCTACACGGGGTGCAGGATTTGCACCCCGCATAAGCTGAAGGTCGTAAACCACTGGGCGGCGGTCGTGGCGATCAATGTGAACGGCGGCGATGGCCTGGTTGCCCTTTTTGATCAACCCCGACTCTTCTAGAACGTCCAGCTTGTAACGCACGGTGCGCTCGGACAGTCCAGTGTCCTGGGCCAGAGTGGTGGCCGATGGAAAGGCACCGGAACCGTTGGACCCGGCATAGTTGGCAAGGCACAGCAGCACGTGGCGCGCGCTGGAATCCTTCAGGGTTTGAACGGGCAACGACAGCGCCCATGACATTGCTTGAACGCTCACAGCGAGGCTCCGATATTCTTTTCGGCCAAGTAGGCAAGGCCTTTGGGGGTGATCATTGGGTCGAACGCGGCGCGCTCGATGCCGGTCTCTCGGTCTGGCTTCAACGCGGTGACCTTGTGGACCATGTAGCCGGAGGTGATACGAGGCTGATAAGCGACCCACCGCCTTGAGCCTTTGCGGCGGTAGATCCAACGGTGCTGTTCCAGCCAGGCGAATAGCTTCGCCGGCTGGACTTGCAACTGCTTCGCGGTATCGGTGATGCAGATCGCACCGCCGGCGGCGGCAAGGCGCTTGATGGCTGCGACCTTGGGTTCCTGGTCCAGGATCACCAGACGCAACGACTGGTTGTCGCGGGCCTGATCCGCAGCAGCTTGCAGCGCCTCGGCGTAGGTCGCCGGGATCTGGAACTGTCCGACCTGCGCTTCCAGTTCCTGCCAGCGGTCGATGATCTTGGCGCGCAGCTCAACGCTGTAGCCCGAGACCACCACCAGGGTGTCACGCTGGGTCAGCAGGAATTCACGATAGACCTGGCCGTTCTGCGGGTGGACGTAGGGGGTGTCGTTTGAAGAAACGACACCCTTCGCGACGTATGCCCGGATGGTTTTTAGGACGTTGTCGTGGCTGCTGCCGGTGAGTTCGGCGATCTCGCGTGACGACATGGTGTGACACGACACCTTTTGTGATGGTCCCAAAAGTGTCGCGACATGGCGGGTATTGCCGGGAGCGGTGTTGATGTTCATAATGGCCCCACTGTGTTTTACAAGTTGTTGAAAGAGCCGGGCTGCAACCCGGCTTTTTTGTGCCTGCTATTCAGGCAACCTTCACCGACTGCTCCATCACGTTCAGTTCGTGACGGACGTGATCGATTTCTTTGCGGATGGCTTGCTTCTCGATCTGGGTCACCCGACCGTCAGAGAGTGCGCTGTGCACCGCCAGGGTCAGGTCGGCGATTTCCTTGCCGACGTGCATCATCGAAGCGGTTAGCGCTTTCGGCTCGGGTGCTTCCTTCCTGACCAGGTCGAAACCGAACTGATCAGCCAGGGCTGCAAGCGGACGCATGTCGCCCGTATGCAACAGGATCCCGAACAGGTGTTCGATGGTCAGGTGATGGGCGTCGTTGTCCGGATTCGCACGTTGCAGGAGGCTGACGTGGGGAACTCCCATCTGGCCAGCCAGAACCTTTGCTTCGTTGTCCAGGACCGCGCTTTGGCAAGCCCGCAGAAATTCGTCCATTCGTAAAACCTCGATTCTGTTTCAGTGGCTGCGTGCCATCACGCATTGCAAAATGTTTCCCAAGGCCTACGCGGTTTGCTTCATCACCTGGGCCGGGTCATCGTCACGTTTAGCGACCAATGTGCCGCCGGATTCTTTTTCAAGAACGCATTGCATTGGGTACGAGAATCCGCCCGCCGCTCGGCACTGGGAAACGCGGCTTCCGCTAACACGGAGTGCGTCACCGATGGCGCGGCCGGTGCGGAAATGTTTCAGGGCTTCGTCGTAGGTCATGGGGGTAAGTCTCCATTGTCTTCGGCGAGTTTAGAGTTCTTAACACTACAAGGCAAGTTATCTAAACATCGAAATGTTTAGAATCCTAAATATGGAATTTAAAGACCGAGTAACAGCGCGCATGAGGGCTCTGAACCTCACCGCGACTGACATCAGCAAGCTGACTGGCGTATCAAAAGCGACGGTCAGCTTTTGGGTGAGCGGAACCAACGGGGCCAAGGGGAAAAACCTCCTGACCCTGGCCCGCGTCTTGGAATGTTCGCCTGATTGGCTGTCGGATGGGTCCGGAGAGCCGGGCATCGCAACAGATGAGGACACGAAGTCAGTAGCTTCGACCGCAGATCTGGTCGCGCAGATGCTTGCTTCAAAGGCAGGCAAGAAGCTATCGGAGAAAGCCAGGGAAACGATGTTGGCAGCTGCTGCCGAAGCGGATGATCCAGTCGCAGCGAATAATGCATTTTTGCCGGCGAATTACTCGAACCTTCGGCCCAAGCAAGACGAAATTTTAATTCCTCAATATGACGTACGCGGTGCGATGGGCCATGGTCAGGTACCAGCCGACTACAACGAGGCGGTGCGAAATCTGGTAGTCCGCGAGGAAATGCTGCGTGAAAAAGGCGTGACTTATACCTCTACTACGTCCCTGGCGATGATCACCGGTTGGGGCCAGTCGATGGAAAGCACGATCAATGACAAGGATTTGGTTGTAGTTGATAGGGGGATCAAAGATTTCATTGGGGAAGGCATCTACCTTCTGACTTGGCACCAGGAGCTATACATCAAGCGAGTCATGCGTTTGGACGAAGAGCATTACCGGTTGATTTCAGACAATCAGCATTACGAGAACCAGACCGCAAGAATTGATGACGTCGTAATCCATGCCAAGGTTTTGCTTGTATGGAATGCACGCAAGGTCTGAATTTCGTCAGGAACACCAGTATTCGAAAGCCCGCCAATCGCGGGCTTTTTGCTGTGTGCTAAAACGGTGCTGGCTCCTCCATTGTGATCAATTCTTCACACGCTTCGACCTGTGGATCATCCTCGGATGATGCTTCCCACCTCAGCGTGACCGACCCGTCGTCGTTGAAGGTCATCTCTATGCCATCCGTCTCCGAAAGCAGGCCCATCACCTGATCCCACTCGCGGTCCCCATCTGTATCCAGGCGATGGATCGTTACCCACCGCTGCTCCTGGGCGATCGGATGATTGATCATTGAAGATACCCGCAGCCCCAGACGTTCTAGTCCGCTAATTTCCTTCCTTTCAGCCGGCTTAGCCTGCTTCTTGTTCGCCATATCGCCCCCTTTGATGACTGTATGCATGTACAGCATTTAGGGCGAGGATACCTCACCTTTTTATAAACCGTAAGCCTGGATTTTTATCTTCCCGATCCAGCTGGTCTCGTCCGGCTTGTTAAGTTTTCTAAAATAAATGTTGACGCCTTCTGTTTAGTTTTCTAAATTGAATCCATCGCAACGGCAAACACCGAAGCGCCAGGGCCACAACGCCTGCCGCTCTTTAACAACCAGCGCAACAAACAACAGACCGCATTGCCTCTACCGGCGACCGGCGAGCAGACAGGCCCGAAAGCCTGCCAACGACAGGAACAACCTGGACGGCTGCTCGATGGTGAAACGCCAGAACCGAGTGAACGACCCGGCATGCAATGCGCCCCGCGAATCCCAGCGGCAGAAGGGAGAGACACCGAATCGAATTAGCGGTCCCGATAGCCTCGGCTGGGAACGCCGGACCTCATGCACCCTGCCCCACTCAGTCGGGCGCACAGAGCTGTAGCGTGCATGTTGTAAGGACCTTTGATCCGTGGCGAACAGGTGCTGATTGACGCCACGGGGAGGAAGCTCGACGCCCACCCAACGAAAGCCAGCCCTGCAATCAGCAGCGGGCAACCGGCGCACTCACCGCTGACGAAGTAGCTCCGGTCTGACGCCAGTAGCGGGACCGGATATCAGATGGCCCCCTGCTGTTTCAGGTCGGCCATCTGGCTTTACAAATGCCTCTCACACCCCGGGAGGTATTTGAAAGCCAAAAGAAACGGAGACAACGCATGCAAATCAATCAGCAGAAGACGGTTCAGGTCGATGTGACTGAGCTGCGCACCTACATGAAAGTCCGCGATCAGGTATGCGCAACTCTTCATGACGCCCAGGGCGATGAGGTGGCTGCCTACACAGGCTACGTTCCAGATTTCTTCCCGGGCGAGCACTACGGCGACTACCTGATGTTGAACATCGATCTGGAGACAGGGCAGATCAAGAACTGGAAGAAGCCGGTCGCCGCCGACATTGAAAAGATGATCGAAGCCAGCGACGACGACTGAACAACCAGCGCCACGACAGCCTGTCGTTAACTGCCCGAGCACCTGGTACTCCCCAGCACCAGGCCGCATCGGAGAGTGATCGAAGCGTGCCCAAGCGGGCTGCAGCGCTAGGATCGCAAAGCCCCGTGAATGTCCTGGGCCGGTATGAGCAAGACGGCCAATACCAAAAACGCGGCGGGAAACAAGCAGGGGTAGCGCCTTGGTGTTTCGATCACTCTCCGATGCGGACGAGAACACACCGCGAAAGCGGCCCCCTGCATCACTTCTGCCAACTAGAGACGTAGTTGGGGCATTGCTGGTTTTGCCATAGGACACCAGCCCGAGCACCTCGAAAGAGGCTACATCGGAATGTCGGCGCCCCATGAAAGAAGCTGATCCAGGCCAACGGTTTGTATGCGAACGGGCGGACGTAGTTAGGCATCTTGGTCAGGACCGACATTCCAATGCAGCTTCGAAGGTGGCCACTGCCTGCCCAGTGAGCGAACAACGGAGGATCAACGCCATGAAATAGCCCAGACCCAAGCCCTTCCAACGAAGGCACCCAGCGCTCACATACGGAGGCGTTTGTGAAGCCAACCGAAGCCCGATCTCGATCGGGCTTTTTTACGCCTGCACCACCGAGGGATCAGCCATGAACCAAACCATTCGCCACAAACAAGCTTTCCTGCAGGTGATGCGGGAGCGCGTTGCCCTTTCCACATCGGAGATGTACCAGAAGATTGGCCGCGACGAGCCCGTCAGGCAGCCTCGCTTCAACGTAGTGCCGCGCGGCAACAACAGCTTCGATGTTGTCGAGCGAGCTACCGGTACTTCCCGCGGCGCCCGATCCGGTCACGACACCGCATGCCAGTTCGCCCAAAAGCTCGAGGACAACGCGATCTACTTCGAGTCCGTTCGCCTGGCTGGCCGGCACTTCGCAAGATCGATGCTGCGGTGGATGGTCGGTATGTCCGTGATTCTGGCGATCTTCGCCTACTACGGAGCGCACCAATGATCGGCGAGCCAATGCCCAACCCGCGGGACGCAATCATCCAGGACCTGAGCCAGAAGATGGAGCAGTTCTTCGGCAGCGGGAAGACCATCCAGCAGATCGAAAGCGGCGTCAGCGCCGAAGTCCCTTTCATCGGCACCACCGTCCACCACAACAAGCTCCGTGCGCAGCGCGACAGGATCGCGCCCCAGGTGCGGGAGCTGGCCGAGGCCGGCAAGACGGTAAGCCAGATCGCCGTCGCCCTGAAGATGCACATAAAGCGCGTTCAGCTGATCGGCAGAGAAAACGGGTTCCGGTTCGCCGAGCCGTCATGAAGCGGGTCAACAACCAGGTGCGCCAGCGCCGAAGACAAACATGGCTGGACATCCCCGCCAGCGGAATCGAAGGAGACGGCTATGGCCGAGGAAGACCAGCCGACGGCGGAAGCACTCAAGCAGCGCCGAAAGCGCGAGAAGGCAGCGGCGAAGGCTGCCGCCCTGGGCATCGAGAAGTTTACGGTTGAGGTGGCCGGGGTCTTCAAGGCGGACCTGCAGCGGGTCATGAAAGCCCACGGCATCGACAACCAGCAGGACGTTCACCAGCGGCTGCTGATGAACCTGATCGCGGCGGACTTCGAAACCCAGGCCGCAATGCTGCGCATCAAAACGACACCTTTCGTTGTTACTGAAAAGGTGTCGCGACTTATCCAAGATGCCGGACGGAAGTCGCTCGCCGACGATCCGCCAGAGCCTGACGACGAAATCATCAGCCCTTGAGCGGCTGCCATTCTGGATGGTTTTTCTGAATAACTTCTAGGGCCTCAACATAGAAGCTCTTCCCGGAAGCTTCTTCCAGTGGGGTCTTGTTTTCGCCAGCGCTGTGATTGAGCTTGTAATCGACATTGTCCCATTCGCGCACCCAGAACGCCTTCCCGGTTTCAGGCTCGTACTCAACGAAATACCAAGATTCGTTCCGCCCGCCAACACCATGCTCACCGATTTTGTAGCGCATATCCTTGCCTCCAAAGTCACGGCCCCATGCCGGTCACCCGTAATACCCCAACCCAACCCAAATTGCCACCACCGGTCACGGAGGGCGGCGCCTGACTGGAGATAATTCATGAGCACCTACCTTTACAAGACGACTGCGCCCTCCGTCGTGGGCGCAGTCATTGCCTGGGACGCCAAGCGCGCTGCCTGGAATACACAGCGGGCCAAGCTGGGCGAAGTTTTCGGCGGCGACACATCGCCCATGCGTTCGGGGAGTCGCAGCTATGTCGGTGGCGTCAAGCTCAGCGCAAGCCGTGACCTTGATGTCCATTGGTGCCGGCCTGACCAATACGGTTACCGTGCGCTTCGCTCCAGTGCCAAGCCGGCCAAAGGCACATCCAAGGAAGACCGCGCTACTCAGGTCGCTGAGCATGATCGACTGAGCGCACTTTGGAAGGAGCATTGCCCCGCCAGCATTGACCAGGATGAGGCGTGGGAGACTATTGGCCTCAACCCTGGCGCCCTTTGGTTGGGCGGCGGTGTGTTTTTCGAACTGGATGGCGCGGTCTATTTGAACCTGAGCGTCCGTCTTGAGGATGGCTCCGAGAGGATCGAAGGCGCTACAGAGATCCTTGGCAGCGAGTTCGAAGCGGCTCGCCAAACAGTCCTGGGCCATCGCAAGGCAGCCTGATCCGGCCTCATGCCGGG
>Ga0307414_10000206_pt1 | contig 39642 bp, 42 predicted proteins | sample DK1Ometagenome_FD_203804 | JGI IMG/M metagenome (GOLD analysis project Ga0307414, IMG submission 203804) | Maize rhizosphere microbial communities from greenhouse at UC Davis, California, United States - DK15-O-3 | ecosystem: Host-associated > Plants > Roots > Rhizosphere > Soil | place: USA... | reverse complement strand
AGAGATCAGAGGAACGGAATATGGTCGAGAAAAGTTCTGGAAATGGCGTCGATACCGCCGCGCTGTTCCGCAAGTATGAAGAAGAAAAGGCCAAGCGGGTCCGCGCGGAGGGCATGGGGCAATATGCCCGGATGGAAGGCAAGCTGGCCCACTTTCAGGCCGATCCGAATGCCGCGCCGCTGACGCGCGATCCCGTTTCAAAAGATGTCGAGGTGGCGATCCTCGGTAGTGGCTGGGGTGGAATACATGCGGGTGTATACCTGCGCCAAGCCGGTATCGATGATGTCTGCATCATCGACAAGGCCGCCGATTTTGGCGGGGTGTGGTATTGGAACCGGTATCCCGGCGTTGCCTGCGACACCGAATCCTATGTCTATATGCCGCTGCTTGAGGAAATGGGCGTCATGCCCAAGGCGAATTACGCCAGCGGCCCCGAAATCATGGCGCATGCCCAAGCCATTGCCCGCAAGTTCAGCCTTTACGACAACGCCCTCCTTCAAACCTCGGTAAAGGAAGCGCGTTGGGACGAACAGGCGGCCCGGTGGATTATCACCACCGACCATGGCGATACGGTTCGCGCAAAATATTTCGTGATGACCTCGGGGTCGCTGCAATTGCCCAAGCTTCCCGGCATTCCCGGGATCGAGGAATTCAAGGGGCACAGCTTCCATACCAGCCGATGGGATTTTGCCTATACCGGCGGTGACGCCCATGGCGGCCTGACCAAGCTGAAAGACAAGCGCGTGGCCATCATCGGCACATCGGCACGGGCGCGACGGCCATCCAGTGCATCCCGCACCTTGCGCAATGGTCCAAGCATCTCACGGTCGTGCAGCGCACGCCCTCCGCAATCGACGTGCGGAACGAGCATCCGACCGATGAAGCCTGGTACAAGTCCCAGCCCTCCGGCTGGCAGATGAAACGTATCGAAAACTTCACCGACGTCGTTTCGATGCACCCGGTCAAGGAAGACCTGGTCAACGACGGCTGGACGCGGCGCACATTTGCCGCCATGCAGCAGATCACGCCGGACATGTCGGAAGCCGACATCGGCGAACTGCTCCAGCTGACCGACTACCGGACGGGCGAGGAGGTTCGTGCGCGTGTCGATGCGGTCGTCAAGGACAAGGCGACCGCGGAATCCCTGAAGGCGTGGTACAACCGCCTGTGCAAGCGCCCCTGTTTCCACGATGGCTATCTCGACGTCTACAATCGCGAGAACGTCACGCTCATCGACACTCAGGGCAAAGGGGTCGAGCGGATTACGGCGACCGGTCTCGTCGCTGACGGCAAAGAGGTCGATGTTGATTGCATCGTGTATTCCACGGGCTTCGAGCTCGGGCCCTACACCGATGCCCCGGTGATCCCGGTGATTGGTCGCGGCGGCGTGACGCTGGCGGACAAGTGGGCCAGTGGTGCAACAACACTCCACGGCTTTCACGTCCACGGTTTCCCCAATTTCCTGATGGTCAGCATCACGCAGAGCGCCTGGGGCGCCAACTTCATGCATATGCTGCTCGAACAGGCGCACCATGTGGCCTATGTCATCAAGGCGCTTCGTGACCGCGCAGTCCGGGTGGCCGAAGTGACAGAAAAGGCCGAGCAGGCGTGGGTCGACCATCATGTTTCGCTGGCGCCCCTGATGTCGCGGCTGTGGGAGAACTGCACGCCGGGCTTCTTCAACAATGAAGGGAAGCTGGATGACCGGACAGCGCGGAGCGGACCCTATGGCGCCGGCGTAAGAGCCTTCGTCGAAAAGCTGGAACAATGGCGCCAGTCCGGGGATCTGGAGGGGCTCGCGCTGAACCAGCTGGATCGGGAATCCCGGCAGTCGATATCTCCGGCCCATCCGGGACGCAGGGCGGAAACCGCTCTGACCAAAGGAAGCCTACATGACGCCATCCAGTAAAATGCAATTACTTGACACTATTCTGGAACGTGCATGCGATATTCTTGGAGATGTTGCTCCACATGTATTTAATCTATATTACGTCACCTTCCCGGAAGCGCGCGCACATTTTGTCAAACATGCACGATCGAAATGCGGGCAATTGGAAGGGCAAATGGTCGAGCAGATTCTCTATTGCCTGATGGAATGGCCGGAATCCCCCGAACAAGTCAAAATCATATTACTGGACTGTGGACCACATCATGTCGAAACTCTGGATATACCTCCCAGACTGTTTTATGGACTAATCGATGCCGTCTGCAATGTCATAGACAAGACAATCCCACAACAAGAAGAAGATGAGAAAGCCTTGTGGAAGAGCATTCATAACGACGTGCAGGCGGTCTGCCTCGATCAATTAAGAGTCCGTTTGAGAATGGCTTGAAGTGGTGGCCGTGGCGTGATTCAAGCTCAGGATGTGGACCCGAGCGAGCCGTGGCCGGATGGCTAGGTTTGAGCAGCGAGCTAAACGCTACCCGACCGATCTGACCGACGAGGAGTGGCGCTTCATCGCGTCATTTCTGCCGCCGGTGCCGAAGCGCGGTCGCAAGCCGACAACGGATCTGCGTGAGGTGCTCGATGCGCTGCGCTATCTTGCCCGAACGGGTGGTGGCTGGCGGATGCTGCCGAACGACTTTCCACCGTGGCAGACGGTTTACTGGTGGTCAGGCGGTTCGTCCGTCGGCTTCTGTTCCGCACGATCCACGATGTCGCGCTGATGCTTGATCGCGAGCGCGAGAACCGAGAAAAGTCACCGAGCGCGGCGGTGGTCGATAGCCAGTCGATTAAGGCGCCAGCGGCGGAAAAGCGCGGGTTCGATGCCGGCAAGAAGGTTGTCGGCCGCAAGCGGCACATCGCTGTCGATACTGATGGCAGGCTGCTGATGGTGAACCTCACCAGCGCCGACATATCCGACAGCGCCGGCGCCCAGACCATCGTTGCGCCGATCCGCAAGCGCTGGCCCTGGCTCAAACACCTGTTCGCCGATGGCGCCTACGACCGGACCCGCCTCATGGATGCTGCCGCCTACCGAGACTTCGTCCTCGAGATCGTCCGGCGCACCGACAAGGAGCCTGGCTTCAAGGTTCTGCCACGCCGCTTGGGTGGTCGAGCGCACATTCGGCTGGATGACCCGGTGGAAACGCCTCGTGCGCGACTACGAACAACGCCTCGACGTCTCCGAAGCCATGATCCACGTCGCCCTCGGCAGTCTCATGCTCCGCCGCATCGTCCATCCGTGAGCATTCTCAAACGGACTCTAAGCGCCCGCGAGCTTCACCAGCGAATAGCTGGTGCTGCGTCCGCCGCCCTCGTCGCGGACCAGGATGCCTTTCTCGACCAGGTCCTGGATGTCGCGCAGCGCCGTATCGTTCGACGTCTTGGCGAGCTTGAATGCCCCCACTTGAAATCGTTCACACCTGCTCCGCATCAACCTCAAAGCCACCACATCGGCATCCCGACGATTTTTGCAACAGAGCCGTTCAGCATGCGATTGGCTCCGGTTGCAGGAGGAGGCGGCGCAGGCCCTGCACCGCGCGATAGGCGTCGCGCACCGCTTCGCCGATCCGCGCAACCTGCGCGGCGTCGCCGATGCGGATCATCGGAATGTCGAGGCCTGCCAGCGCATCGGGCAGCGCGGTGTCGGGCACCAGCCCATGGGCCAGCAGCACGGCGGCGGCGGGCTGTTCGACCAGCGTGTCGCCCTGCTTGAGCGTCACATGCTCGCCGTTGATCGCGTGCAGCGTCGTGTGATCGACGATGCAGATCGCCGCATTGCCGTGCAGCCGCTCCAACAGGGCGATGCGGTAGAGCGCCTCGGCGTTGCGGGCTAGAAACTTGGCGTCCGATCGCGTGACGAGCATCACATGATGGCCGTCCTTCGCAAGATATTCGGCCGTTTCCGTGCCCGTTTCGCCGCCGCCATAGATGACGATCGGCCGTTCCGGGGTGGACGGCGGCACGGTCGTCTCATCGATCAGCACCTCAAAGGCGGGGGCGGTGGGCAAATTGCCCCATTCGGCAAGATTGATCGGCGCGGGCCGCGATCCGCCGGCCAGGATGACCACATCGGGCAGGTCCGCCTCGATCGACTCGCGCGTCACCAGCGTGCCGGTCCGGACCTTGACCCCGCTGCGCTCGATCCGGCTCAACAGGAATTTGTGATACCAGAACAGCTTGTCCTTGCCCGGCGGCACGGCGGAGGTGATGAGGTTGCCGCCCAGCCGGTGGCGCTTTTCATAAAGCGTCACGTCGAAGCCCGACTGGTCGAGCAGCAGCGCGGCGGCCATGCCGCCCGGCCCGGCGCCCACGACGGTCGCCTTCAGCCCGTTGGCGAACCGGTCCAGTTCCGGCTCGGTTTCCTTGCCGCAGCGCGGATTTTCCGCGCAGGCGACCGGCCGGCTCTGCGCCAGTTCGCGGATGCACCAGTTGCAGGAGGTGCAGGGGCGGATGTCGTCGGCCAGGCCGCGCTTCGCCTTGATCGGCCACATCGGATCGGCGAGCAGCGCGCGGCCCAGCGACACGACATCGGTGTCGCCGTCGATCACCGCCTGCTCGCACTTGTCGGGCCATCGCATGACGCCTGCGGTGATGACCGGCTTGCCGGTCGCCTCCCGGATGCGGCGGGCATAGGGCAGGCGGTCGCCTTCCTCCACCGACATGGGTTCCAGGATCAGGTGTGCGCTTTCCAGGAAGCCCCATGATATGTCGATCGCATCGACCCCCGCCTCGCACAGGCGCGGCGCGATCTTCTCGCTGTCCTCGATCGTGATGCCGCCTTCCACGCCGTCGATCACCGACATACGGTAGAGGAGCGGCCGATCGCCCAGCTGCGCCTTCACCGCCTTGATGACCTCGGTGGCGAAGCGCAGGCGCCGTTCCGGGTCGCCGCCCCATTCGTCGTCGCGATGGTTCATCAGCGGGGAGAGGAACTGCTGGATCAGATAGCCGTGCGCGCCGTGCAGCATCACCCCGTCATAGCCCGCCAGCACGGCGAGCCGCGCGCTATTGGCATAGCGCGAGATGAGGTAGCGGATTTCCGTATCCTCCAGCTGCCGGGGCACGCCGTTCATGTAGATGCTGTTGAGCGGGATCGGGCTGGCCGACACCGGCTGCCGGCCGATCACGCTTTCCTTGGTCTGCCGCCCGGCATGGGAAATCTGCAGCACCGCCTTGGCGCCGGCGGCGTGGATCGCGCTGACCAGCCGGGCGTGGCCGGCCTTGAACCTGTCATTGTCGAGGCGCAGCTGCGGCACGTTGGAACTGAAGCCCGTTTCCGCATCGACGCAGGTGAATTCAGTGATGACCAGGCCCGCGCCGCCGCGCGCGCGTTCCTGATAATAAGCAATGACCGCTTCGTTGACGCCGCCATCGGGCGCGCCGAGATGGGTTTCCATCGGGGCCATGGCGATGCGGTTCTTGATGGTCATGTTGCCGATGGTGAACGGCTCGAACAGGCGTGGATAGGCCATGCTTCCCCTCGCTAATGGGCCGGCAGGCTGCCGGCCTTCCAGGACGCGATAGCTAGGGCGGCAGGACATCCCGGCCGCGATGTCCTCGCGTCCCCTTTGAATCTCTGTCTAGCAGCTTCAAATCGACGAATAATCATCCTATCGTGATGGATATTATGCGTTTAGCGGAGATAATCATGGATCGGCTGACCGGGCTGGAGGTATTTGTCGCCATCGTCGATGCGGGCAGTTTCGGCAGGGCGGCGGAGCGGCTGGCCATGTCGCCCACCATGGTGTCCACGCATCTGGCGCGGCTGGAAGATAGACTGGGAACGCGGCTGATCCACCGCACAACGCGGCGCTTCGCGCTGACGCCGCAGGGGCATAGGTTCCTGGAGGAAGCCCGCGCCGTGCTCGAAGCGCTCGACCATGCCGAGGAGATGGCGCGGGGCGGGGATGCCGGACCGGCCGGCCGGGTCGCGCTGGATGCGCCCGGCGCCATCGGGCTGCGCTTCGTCGTGCCCGCTCTCCCGCGCCTGCGCGCTCTGCACCCGCGCATCATGGTGGACCTGAGCGTCAGCGATCGCAGCATGATGTTCCGGCCCGAGGGCTTCGACATGCTGATCCGCGTGGGCGTCCCGGCGGAAGGGAAGGGCGAGGTCGTCAACCTGGGCGCCACCCGCTTCGTCCAGGTCGCTTCGCCCGACTATCTGGACCGGCGCGGCCGGCCGCAGACGCCCGACGACCTGCACGATCATGATTGCGTGCTGTTCGCCACGATCGAGCGGCCGGTGGGGCAGTGGCGCTTCGTGCGCGACGGGGAGCGGCGATCGATGCGGCCGGCCAGCGTCGCGACCTTCAACCATGGCGACGCGATCGCGGCCGCCGCCGTCGCGGGTGTGGGCATCGGCCAGACGCTGGAGATGCTGGTCGCGCCCGAACTGGCATCGGGCCGGTTGGAGCGGGTGCTGACCGACTGGAACCGGGAGCCGGTCGATATCCAGCTGTTCCTGCCGCAGGACCGCGCGAAACGGCCGGCGGTGCGGGCGGTGGCGGACTTCCTGCGCGACCGGGTGGACTGGGGCACGGCGTCGTGACGCGCGTCCCGTCGCAGCCGCACCGGGGCGACCGGCGGCGTCAATCCACCGCGAAACGCGACGATCGCTGCCGCCATCCCGACCGCTGGCCTCACCGGATTGCAGATGGTTGAACGGGGGGTGGACCTTCAGCCCAGGCAGAGCGTGCTGCTGCCCCGGGCGCTGGGCGCCGCGGCGGTGGCCGCGCTCGCCCGCCATCTGAAGCCGGCGGCCGGCTGATGACGGAGGCGACCACCCCGATCCCGGCCGATGGCCTGCCGAGCGCGCAGGAAATTTACGGCGTCAAACCGAGCGGCGCGGACGCCGCGCGCATGGCCGCCGCCGTCGCCGATGGGCGGATCGAGGTGCCGATCGACCGCATCCTTCCGCTCGATCAGGCGGGCGAGGCGATCAGGGCAGGGTGCGTCGCACAATGCCGCCGACCAGGTGGTGCAAGAAATCCGCGACGCGGGCGCCGAAGCAGTCGCTAGTTATGACAGCGTCTCCACCCGCGAAGGGGGCGCTGCGATCGTGCAGAGCGGGCTATTCTGGCTGTAGGTGCAGGCCTCGCTCACCAGGTAGACGGCGAGCGGGGTGTTGAAGGATCCCTGACCGTCTATGACGAGTTCACCGCCGTGGCGAAGGCCGCCCGCGGCCAGGGAGTCCTGCAACGATGAACGTGCCCGCCGCCGCCACGCCGTCCCATGTCCCCGTCGATCTGGTGGTGGACGTGGACATCTATGCCCTGCCGGGCCATGCGGATGACCCCCAGCCCGCCTGGAAGGCGCTCGGGCGAAACGCCGGTCGGCCTGACCGGCGCGGTGAACGCGCTGGCGATACTGAAGCTCGCTTGGCCGGTCACGCCTTGAGCCTTGGCGCAGCGCAATTTAGCATAAGATATATTACCAATCGTTTTTGTTGAATATCAATGAGTTGAGAAATCCATGGCTGCGCCTTCAACGCCAACCGAGCGGCACGATCGAGATGCTTGATCATCTCGTCGGTCTCCTGTTGCGAGCTCTAATCGCTCAAGGAACCGGTACAAAACCGTTACATCTGTGGACGCCCCTTCAGACGCAAGCAGAAAATTGGGCTGAGCACATAGTCGGATGCTGCCATCTGTCCGGCCTCTTTGTGCAGGATGTACTGCGGGCCTGTATGGGAGTTCGCGGGTCAAATCCAAATCAAGTCCGCGTGCTTTGTGCACCTTGTAACGGTCTGGTTTTTTGACCCCGTCTCGCCGACTGTTGTGCCATACCCTCCTTCGACCGACTGCGTCTTACGACAGCCTCTGGTGACTTTGACGGCGTTATATCGCCATTGCCACCGGAGCTTTATAATCCTCTTGTTTCGTGAGCAGCGCCCAGACGATCCGTGCCGTCTTGTTCGCATCGTTCTTTTGCCGCTTCACGAACGGCTTCACATAGGCTGGTGGAATCAACCGGACATCATGTCCCATACGCATCAGTTCCCGGGCCCAATGATGCGCCCCGCCACATGCTTCCAACGCAACAAGGCACTTTGGCTGGGCCGCGAAAAACGACAGCAATTTGCCCCGCGTAATCCATCGACTGAAAACCTGAAGCCCATTCGCATCGGCGCCGTGAGCATGAAATACATTCTTTGCGATATCCAAACCGATCGTGCTAATCTCCAACATCGACGCCTCCTCAAGTGGTGTTCAACACCTCCACTATGGCACATCGATGCCGCCGGGGGGCGTCCACCCCATCAAGTCCACCAAAAAGGCAGCATCCATTTTTTTGCCATTTTCCTGCTCGGACTCGCTTGCAACGGCCGATTATTTTGTCTAAGTAATAGAAGAACAGTTCAGCCTGCACCTGACCTGTTCCGTAACCCCGGGGAGGTTTGCAATTGCGAACCTCCCCTTTTTTTGTGCTGTTTATCTGCTCGGCAAGGCCATGCCTCCCGATTCGCCACCTCGCCAATAAACTCATACAAAAATAGGATGCATCCAGAAGTTGCCGTGGCCGAACGTAGCTGAAGCGCGGCTGTGCCAGCTCACGCCCCAGCGGTTCGCAAGTCCGTCCAGGCCTTCACGAAGGTAGCCGCCTTTTCCGCAACGGCCTCGGCTGTATCGCCCGGACTGTAGAGCGCCGAGCCAAGGCCGAATCCGTGCGCGCCGGCTTTAACCCAGGGCGCCATCATGCCGGCGGTTATGCCGCCCACGGCCAGCTTGGGCACCTCTCGCGGAAGGACCGCGCACAGCGCCTTGAGGACGGCTGGGCTCATCGCTTCGGCCGGAAAGAATTTGAGCCCGTGTGCCCCGGCCGCCAGTGCCGCAAAGGCCTCGGTGGCGGTAAAGCATCCTGGCAGGGACGCCATGCCGGATTCAACCGTGGCGGCAATGACATCGGCGTCGGAATTGGGGGATACGATGATTCGCCCGCCAGCCTGGGCGACGTCGCGGACTTGTTCCGGAGTCAGCACCGTGCCCGCCCCGACCACGGCACGACCCTCCAGCCGTTTCGCCAGTCTTTCGATCGATTGCAGCGGTTCGGGCGAATTGAGCGGCACTTCGATGAGCGAAAAGCCCGCGTCCGCCAGCGCTTCGCCAGTCGCTTCAACTTCCACCGGGCGAATGTCGCGCAGGATGGCGACAAGCGGACAGCGCAGGAAGGCGGCGGCGAAATCGGGTGGCGGGGTCATGCTATGGATCTCCAGATATGCGTGATGCCAGCGACGAACGCCACATGGCTGTCGAGGATCATGGCCTTGCCTCCCATAGCCGCGATCGCGGCGCTGTAGAGCACGCCGAGCGATGGATCGGCCAGAATGTGGACAGTGGTTCCATCCTTCACCTGCGAACGGACATCTGAACCGATCAGCAGGCCGCTGACATAGGAGGCCGCGTCCTGCCCGCCGCTTGCGCCGGTGACGAAGGCAGCGCGCACGCCGAATAGCCGGGTCAGCAGTGCCCCATCGGCCGCATCGGCGACGCCGCGCAGGAACTCATCGCCGGGCGTCACGGCATTGGTCATCTGCGCGCCGATCAGGCTGTGCGCCTTCAGCAGGGCGAAGATTTCGCCTGTCATGGCAGTGGCGAACCGGCTGATCCTGCCGCCCTCCATCCAAGCCCATTTGCAATGGGTACCGGGCTGGCAGAGCAATGCGCCAGCTGGCGCCAGGCCCGAAAGGACAGCGCCCTGCAATTGCACCTCCTCGCCGCGCATCACGTCGCTTCTGCCCTCGTCGTGCCACTTGACGCCCGGTATGATCCCCGTGCGTCCCGGCTCGATCCAATGGAGCGAGGCGGCGAGATCCTCGACACCGGCGGGGCAGGGGACATAGGGCGCTTCGGCCCAGCCGCGGTTGGAACCGACCATGCCCGCGCACAGCATGGGCAGGTCGCCCATGCGCGCGCGCAGGGCATTGGCTTCGGCCTCGAAACCGCCGGCTGCTATGGCCAGCACGCCGCGATCGTCGCGTTGCGTATCCTCTACGGCGCCGTCGGGCCCGACGCGATAGACCCGGCGGTTCGTCGTTCCCCAATCAACGGCAAGAAAGCTTTGCCCGCGCATCAGCGGCGATCCGGCTGCAACGCGGCACAATGGCGCGGATCGTCATGCGAGAGCGCATGCTTCATTATCATCGACACGGCTCCGCAGAGAATATGCTTGTGCTGTACGCAATTTTTTGTCATTTGTCTGAGTATAAATTATGCGAGGGATGAAGTCATGCCAAAAATGCCGGCGTTGCTCGGCAGGCCTATCGCCGGTTCCGGCCCCAGCCAGAGCGGCTTTCCATCCGCGCGTTTCCTTTCCGGTCAGGCCCATTTCGGCCTGATGGGCTTTCGCTTTTCCACTTTGCAGTAACGGTACAAAGATGACTCAGACTTCCCCCACGCCGAAACTTCGCTCCCGCGCATGGTTTGACGACCCGTCAAACGCAGACATGACCGCGCTCTATCTGGAGCGGTACATGAATTTCGGGCTCAGTCTGGAAGAACTGCAATCGGGCAAGCCGATCATCGGCATCGCCCAGACCGGCAGCGATCTTTCGCCATGCAACCGCCATCACCTTGTCCTGGCGGAGCGGGTGCGGGAGGGCATTCGCGAAGCGGGCGGCATTGCACTGGAATTCCCCGTCCATCCGATCCAGGAGACGGGCAAGCGCCCAACGGCGGGCCTCGACCGCAACCTAGCCTATATGGCGCTGGTGGAGGTGCTGTTCGGTTATCCGCTGGATGGCGTGGTCTTGACCATCGGCTGCGACAAGACGACCCCTGCCTGTCTGATGGCCGCAGCGACGGTCAACATCCCCGCCATCGCGCTGTCGGTCGGGCCGATGCTCAACGGCTGGTTCAAGGGCGAGCGGACCGGATCTGGCACGATCGTCTGGAAGGCGCGCGAACTGCTCGCGGCGGGTGAGATCGACTATAAGGGCTTCATCAAGCTGGTGGCTTCGTCCGCGCCATCGACCGGCTATTGCAACACCATGGGCACCGCGACCACGATGAACAGCCTGGCCGAGGCGCTGGGCATGTCGCTGCCGGGATCGGCCGCGATCCCCGCCCCCTATCGCGACCGGCAGGAGGTTTCCTACGAAACCGGCAAGCAAATCGTCGAAATGGTCGCGGCTGACCGCAAACCGTCCGACATATTGACGCGTGAGGCGTTCCTGAATGCGATCCGGGTGAATTCCGCCATCGGCGGATCGACCAACGCGCCCATACACCTGAATGCCCTGGCCCGGCATGTGGGGGCCGAACTATCGATCGACGATTGGGAAACCTATGGGCGAGACATTCCGCTGATGGTGAACCTGCAACCGGCGGGCGAATATCTGGGCGAGGACTATTATCACGCCGGCGGCGTTCCGGCCGTCGTAGCGGAATTGATGCGCCAGGGGCTGATCTTCGAAGATGCCCTGACGGTCAATGGCCGCAGCATCGGCGACAATTGCCGGAACGCGACCATCGAGGATGAACGGGTCATCCGGACCTTTGACGCGCCAATGAAGGAAGCCGCTGGCTTTTCGGTGCTGCGCGGCAACCTTTTCACCAGCGCCGTGATGAAATTGTCGGTTATTTCGCCTGAATTCAGGGAACGCTATCTCTCCAATCCCGACGACCCCGATGCCTTTGAAGGGCCTGTGGCCGTGTTCGACGGTCCGGAGGATTATCACGCCCGCATCGATGATCCGGAGTCGGGAATTGACGCAACGACCTTGCTCATCATGCGGGGCGCTGGGCCGGTGGGCTATCCAGGCGCGGCCGAGGTGGTGAACATGCGGCCCCCCGTAGGCCTGCTCAAGGCGGGCATCCATTCGCTGCCCTGCATGGGGGACGGCAGGCAGTCGGGCACATCGGGAAGCCCCTCGATCCTCAATGCTTCGCCCGAGGCGGCCGTGGGCGGCGCGCTTGCCTTGCTGCGCAATGGCGACCGGATCCGGATCGACCTGCGCAAGGGTGAGGCCAATGTCCTTCTGTCCGACGAGGAACTGGCCGAGCGGCGGGCGGCACTGGAAGCGGCGGGCGGCTACCCTTATCCCGCGCACCAGACGCCCTGGCAGGAAATGCAGCGCGCATGGGTCGGTCAGATGGAAACCGGCGCCGTGCTGGAGCCTGCGGTCGCCTATCAGCGGCTGGCGCAGACGATCGGCGTTCCGCGCCACAATCATTGAAGAATGGGCATTGAAGAACGGGGCATTCAAGAACGGGCACTGAGGAACGGCATGTGAGCGTCTATAGCATCATCGAGCGAGGCGAAACCCGCGACATCCTTGGCGAAGGGCTGCTGTGGTCCAGCCGTGACAATGCCGTCTATTGGACGGACATTCTGGCCCCCGCGCTTAACCGGCTATCGCTCGCCACGGGTGCGATCGAGCGGTGGGATATGCCGGACATGATCGGCTGGGTGATCGAGCGGCGGGACGCGCCCGGCTTCATCGCCGGGTTCCGCAACGGTTTTGCGGAGCTCCATCTCGATCCGGTGACGGTGGCGCCGATTGCCGATCCCGAACCGCATCTTCCCGACAATCGCCTGAATGATGCGAAGGCCGACCGCTGGGGCCGCATCTGGGCCGGCACCATGCCGCTAAGTTGCGACCGCCCCGACGGCTCCCTCTATCGGCTGGCCCCCGACCGAAGCTTTGTCGCCGTGGACAGCGGCTATTGCGTCGCCAATGGGCCGGCGATCAGTCCGGACCAGACGTGGCTCTATCACAGCGACACGCCCAACCGCGTCATCTATCGCTTTAAACTGGGCGAGGATGGCACGATCACCGCCAAGGCACCTTTCATCCGCTTCCCACATGACTGGGGCATGCCCGATGGCATGACATGCGACGCGGACGGCTATTTGTGGGTCGCGCATTGGGGCGGCGCACGCGTGAGCCGATTTGACCCGGACGGCAGCCTTGACCGGGCGATCGGCTTACCCGCCAGCCAGATCACCAACATCTGCTTTGCAGGAGAAAATCTGGACCGGATGTTCGTCACATCCGCGGCAGAAAACCGGCCGTTCGAGCCAAGCGCCGGGTGCCTGTTCGAAATTGATTCGGGTGCGCGCGGATTGGCGCCGGGCATGTTCGCCGGGTAAACGGCCACTTGGGGGGGCAATACTTGCGAGCGCCTTGAGCGGACCTTACGCGCTGGGGGGGAGCGTCTCTTGCAGGGCCATGTCGACCAGATGCTTCATGGCGGCATGCGCCGCGAAGGGATCGCCCGCCGCCACCGCCTCATAAACGTCCCGGTGATCCGGAATCGCATCGCGCACCAGGCGCTTCACCCGCGCCTTGTAAATCGTGGTCCACGTGACCGCCGCGGAAATCCCGCTCGACAGGGAAATGAGGAAGGGGTTGCCCGAGGCATCAAGCAGCGCGGCGTGGAAGTCCTGATCGGCTGCCCGTCCCGCTTCCGACGTCAGCTTGTTGGCCTCCATGATCTCAAGCGCGCGGGCCATGCGCTCTACCTGTTCGGCTGTCCGTCGCGTGGCTGCCAGGGCCGACACGCGCGGCTCCACAATGCCCCGAAGTTCAAACAGGCTGGAAACGAGATCGGCGTCTGGCTCCGATTCGAAAATCCAGGACAGTATGTCGGGATCGAGGAGATTCCATTTGCTCCGCTCGCTGACCCGCGTACCGGTTTTCGGGCGCGCCTCCACCAGGCCCTTGGCGGCCAGAATACGCACGGCTTCGCGATAGGCGGTGCGCGAGACATGGAAGCTTTCACTGGCGGCGATCTCGCCCTCCAGTATATGGCCCGGGGGATATTCGCCCGACACGATCTTAACGCCAATTCCATGCGCGATGCTGCCGTGAATCCGAAGGCGCCTGCGCAGTATTTCGTCTACCGGTTCCATATCGTTCATGCGCCCTATGTAACCTTCTTGTCGGACAAGGCAAATGCCAAGACGCGGATTTTCATCCTGTCTTCAGTCCATCGGGCGCGGGGCGACAGCCCCACCGTTCAGCTGTCCCATTCAAATGGCGCGACCACCTTTCGCTGCCCGATCAGGAAGGCGTCGGCAACATGGTGGAACGGCGTCAGGTCAATGTCGCTCTGGCGGGTTACCAGCAGTTCGGCAAAGCGGCGGTACAGGCGGCGATATTCAGGCTCGTCGCCCACATCGACAGGCTTGCCATCGACGGCCATAAGCGATGCGCCCATCGACAGGCTGAGGCGGCCGCCGTCGGTGTCGATGTCGATGTCCCAGCTTTGCGGCCCTTTCTGATCGAAATCGAATTCGACGGCCACCGGCACAGTCGCGCCAAGGCTGAAGGCGAGGCTGGCGGCGATAGGCGCATCGCGGTTCGCTGGAAACCGCAGTTCGGCGCTGTCGAGCCTGAGTGGCCGGGGAAGAATGGCGGTCAGTACCGACAGGGCGTTGATGCCGGGGTCGAAAACGCCAATGCCCGGCTCCCAGATCCATTCCTGCCCGGGGTGCCAGACGCGGACATCTTCCTTCCAGCTGACATCGACGCGGTGGATGGTCTTGCCCGAAAGCCACTCCCGCGCCGGTTCCACAGCGGCCGCTTCGCGCGAATGCCAGGTCACATACAGGATCCGGCCAGCCCGTTGCGCCATGCGGGCGAAGCATTCCGCTTCACTGATCGTTCCGGCAGGCGGCTTTTCGATCATTACGTCAAGTCCGTGATCGAACGCCTCGGCCACCAGCGCGAGCCGGCCGTGCGGCGGCGTGCAGATCGACACGGCTGTGACGTCCGGCATCGCTGTGGCCATTTCGCCGATAGTGCGGAATCCGGGGACGCCCTCGGGCGGAGTGTGTGAGGTCACGGCGGCCGCGAGGTCGAACTGGCTGCTCGCCGCCAGCGTGGGGACGTGCGCGTCGCGCGCGATCTTGCCGATGCCGACAAGGGCCAGGCGGGTCATGCTCATAGCGCAATCACCCGCGTATCGAGCGCAGCCGCGCGCGCAAGCGGGTTGCGTAGGGGCAGGGCAAAGGGCGCGGCGGCAATCTCGAAGACATCCTCCTCCCGGATTTCAAATCCATCCGCGAACGACAGCGTGGCGGTTCCGAAGAAATGGACATGAATATCGCCCGGCCGCCGGAACAGTGCATTTTTGAAATGATGATGCTCCAGATTGGCGATGCTGTGCGACATGTTGGCCTCTCCCGTCAGAAAGGGTCTTTCCCAGACAACCGCGCCGTCGCGGAGAATACGGCTTGCGCCCCGTATATCGGCCGGCAGCTTGCCAGTCAGCAGCTCCGCGCCAAGCGCCGCTTGCCGCAGCTTGCTGTGCGCCAGCCAGAGATAATTGCCGCGTTCGGTAATATGGTCGGAAAACTCGTTGGCAAGAGCGAAGCCGAGCCGGAACGGCTGTCCATTGTCGCCGATGATGTAGATGCCGGCAATTTCCGGCTCCTCGCCGCCATCCAGCGCAAAGGCGGGGGAGGTGAGGGGTACGCCGCTGCCGACCAGCGCGGAACCGTCGCCCTTGTAGAACCATTCAGGCTGAACCCCCGGTTCGCCATTGATCGGCTTGCCGCCCTCCAGGCCCATGAGAAACATGCGCATGGAGTCGGTCGCGGCGCCGGCCGCCGCTGCCTTGTGCATCTTGTCCCGGCCTTCCGCCGAGCCCAGATGGGTAAGGCCCGTGCCGGTCAGATAGAGATGGGCCGGATCCTCATGGTCGATGGGGGCGAGCAGCCGCCCCTCCGCCTGCGCCGCGAAAAGGCCGATGGCCTCGCCCTTGCGCGCGCGCGCCGCCTCGGCCAGGGACACGCCCTCTTTCATCGCGATCCGGGCCAGACCGTAACTGCGATCGACCCCCTCGACACGCCAGCTTTCATCGCCGTCGGCGGCGGCCAGTTGCCGCTCGCCGCTGTTGGATCGCAACTGAATCAGTCTCAGGGTCATGGTGCTTCCTGTATCAATCTGGTCAGGCCGGGCATCAGGCGACTGTCTTGCCGTCGAACCGATGCGGCATGCCGCCGAGCGCGACATCGCGGAGGGGTTCCGGGCGAAGGTTTTCGGGAAAATCCTGGTAGCAGACCGGCCGAAGGAAGCGATCGATCGCCAGCGTCCCGACCGATGTGCTCCGCCCGTCCGATGTGGCTGGGAAGGGGCCGCCATGCACCATCGCATGGCTAACCTCGACGCCCGTGGGCCAGCCATTGGCAATCAGGCGTCCCGCCTTGCGCTCAAGCGCGGGGAGCAGCCGCGCCACCAGCGGTTCATCAGTCTCGCTGAAATGCACCGACGCCGTCAATTGGCCCTCAAGCTGGCCGATGACCCGCAACAGCGCCGCCTCGTCGCGGCACCGGACCAGCACCGACGATGCGCCGAAGACCTCCTTGGCAATGTCGCCCTCCGGATCGAAGGCGTCGGCGGGAATCGTGAACAGGGCGGCTTCGCACTGGTTCGGACCCCAAGCGGATTTTCCCCTGGCGAGCACATCCACCCGTGGCGCGGCGGCGAGCGTGGCAACGCCTTCTTCATAGGCGCGATGGATGGACGGCGTCAGCATAACGGCGGCGGGTGTGTCGGCAACAGCGGCGGCGGCGGCCGTCAGAAAACGCTGCAGGGCGGGAGATTCCAGAGCCAGCACCAGGCCGGGATTGGTGCAGAACTGGCCTGCCCCCATGGCCATCGAAGCGGCATATCCGGCCGCGAGCGCTTCGGCCCGTTCCTCCAACATCCCCGGCAGCAGGACCACGGGATTGATGGCGCTCATTTCGGCATAGACGGGGATCGGCTCGGCCCGTCCGGCGGCAAGCTGCACGAGCGCGACGCCGCCCGCGCGCGAGCCGGTGAACCCCACCGCCTTGATCCGCCGATCGGTAACCAGGGCAGCGCCCAGGTCGTTGGACGTCCCATTGAGGAGCGAGAAGACACCCTCCGGGAGGCCGCAATCGGCGACGGCATCGGCGATGGCGCCCGCCACCAGTTCCGACGTGCCCGGATGGGCCGGATGGCCCTTCACTACGACCGGGCAACCGGCGGCCAGCGCCGAAGCGGTGTCCCCGCCCGCGACGGAGAAGGCGAGGGGGAAGTTGCTCGCCCCGAAAATCGCGACCGGGCCAAGCGCTATCTTGCGCATGCGCAGGTCCGGCCGGGGAAGCGGCTGACGATCGGGCAAGGCGGGGTCCACGCGGATGCCCATCCATGCGCCATGACGCAGTTCAGCGGCAAAAAGCCGGAGTTGACCGGCAGTGCGCCCCCGCTCGCCGGTCAGGCGCGCCAGCGGCAGCCCCGTTTCCAGCGCGGCGCGCTCCAGCAAGGCGTCCCCCAGCGCCATGATATTGTCGGCAATCTGCTCCAGAAAGGCGGCTCGCGCTTCGGCCGGAAGGTCGCTGAACAACGGAAAAGCCTCTTCCGCCATTGCGCAAGCCCGCTCCACCTCACCGGCCCCGGCCGACGAGAAAGGCGGTTCCAGCATCTTGCCGCTGGCAGCATTCACGCCATGGAAGGATATGCCGGTCTGGACTCGGGAGCCGCCGATAAAAAGTCGTCCGTCGATCATTAGGAAGATTCTCTCTGAAAGGTTCATCCTCCTCTAATACTCAGACATAATGGCCCGGTCTAGTCCTTATCTCGGACGGAGCGGGCGCTCGCCACCATCCCCTTGTGCTATGCGCCGGCATTTGCGATCCGTTTGTATGGGAAACAATTCAATCATGTCAGGACCGGGTAAAATGCGCGCATATCAGCTTTCCAAGGGTGCCAGTTCGATCAGCGACTTGAAGCGCGTGGAAATGGAAAAGCCGGTGCCGGGGCCGGGCGAAGTGCTGATCCGGGTTCGCGCCTGTTCGCTCAACTATCGCGACCAGTTGATCGCGCAGGGCCGCTATTTCGGCGGTCTGATCGACCAGGACATCGTGCCATTGTCCGATGGCGCGGGCGAAGTGGAAGCGGTGGGTGCTGGCGTCACCCGATTTTCCCCCGGTGACCGCGTGGCGGGCACTTTCTTTCAGAACTGGATGGATGGCCCGCCCACGCCCGATACCGGCGTGGCCTTGGGCGCTCCTCCGGCAAAGGGCATGCTGGCGGAATATGTGACGCTGCCGGAAATGGGCGTGGTGCCGATGGCGAAGCGGCTGAGCTTTGAGGAAGCGGCAACGCTGCCCTGTGCCGGTGTCACGGCCTGGAACGCGCTGATGGAAGGACCGCGGCCGGTGGGGCCGGGGCAGAGCGTGCTGCTGATCGGCACGGGCGGCGTCTCGCTGCTGGCCTTGGCCATCGCCAAGGCTGCGGGCGCCGTCGTCGTGGCGACTTCGTCCTCCAACGAAAAGCTGGAGCGGGCGAAGGCGCTGGGAGCCGATCACCTGATAAATTATCGCGAGGAGCCCGAATGGGGCCTGACGGCTGCACGACTGTGCGGCGGCGGCGTGGATCATGTCGTCGAGGTCGGAGGCGTGGGCACGCTGATGCAGTCCATGCTGGCTGTCCGTTACGCGGGCGAAATCGCGCTGATCGGCGTGCTGACGCAGGAAGGCGAGACGGCCCCCCTGCCGCTGCTCATGAAAGGCGCCTCGCTACGGGGTATTTTCGTGGGTTCGCGTGCGATGGCTATCAGCCTTAACGCCGCTATCGACGGCTGCGGCATTGCGCCGGTCGTGGACCGGGTTTTCGGCTTTGAAAATGCGGCCGAGGCCTTTCAGTATCAATCCTCGTCTGCCCTGTTCGGCAAGGTGGTCATCACCGTTTGAACTGAATCCGTGGTCAGCCCGCCGGCAGCAGGGCCGCCGTTGTCTCCGCGATCCAGCCGCCGCCCAGTACGCGGTCGCCGTCATACAGCACCGCCGCCTGTCCCGGCGCGACGCCATATTCGGCGTTGGCGAAATGCAGCATGCCGCCGTCCAGCCGGGCAGGGACTGGCTTGGCGAGGGACCGGACCTTGGCCTGACATGCGCCGGTGAAATTGCCGCCCAGCCAGTTGATGTCGGTCAGCCGGGCGGCACAGACCGCCAGCGCCATTTTGGGACCAACGACCACCCGCTTTTCCGCCGCATCCAGGCGGATGACGTAAAGCGGTTCGGGCTGGCCGCCGACCTCCAGCCCCTTTCGCTGGCCGACGGTATAGTGGATCATCCCCTTGTGCACGCCTAGCAGGCGGCCATCGACATGGACGATGTCTCCGCCTTCATCGGCGTCCGGCCGCACCTTTCGCACGATTTTGGCATAGTCGCCATCGGGCACGAAGCAGATGTCCTGGCTGTCGGGCTTCGTCGCGACGCCAAGGCCCAGTTCCGCCGCAATTTCGCGCACCTGCGGCTTGGGCAGGCCGCCGAGGGGAAAACGCAGATAATCAAGCTGGTCCTGCGTCGTTGCGAACAGGAAATAGCTCTGGTCGCGCGCCGGATCGGCCGCGCGGTGCAACTCCGCGCCTTCGCCGCCCAGCACCCGCCGCACATAATGGCCGGTGGCCAGGCAATCGGCGCCCAGATCGCGGGCGAGGGTGAACAGATCGGTGAACTTCACCCCCATATTGCATTTGACGCAGGGGATGGGCGTGCGCCCCGCCATATATTCATTGGCGAAATCCTCGATCACGGATTCGCGGAATCGGCTTTCATAATCGAAGACATAATGAGCGATGCCCAACCGGTCGGCGACGGCGCGCGCGTCGCGGATGTCCTGCCCGGCGCAGCAGCTTCCGGTGCGCCCCGTGGCCGCGCCATGGTCATAGAGCTGCAGCGTGACACCGATCGTTTCCGCGCCCGTGCGCGCGGCCAGCGCGGCCACGACGCTGCTATCGACGCCGCCCGACATGGCGACGACGATCCGCCGGGCCTGCATCGGCCCTTCAAGCTGGAAATCCGCTGGCATGATGCCGCGTCATATAGGCCGAAGCGCCGCTTTGCGCCAGCCCGCCGCTTAACCTTCTGTTGAGGGGGTTTAACAGCTTCTGACCGGGCAGTTTACCGGGCCTTATCCATTGCCTGCTAGTTTTCGACTCATGGACATGAATTTTCCGCATCGCACAGACGGCATGGCGCCTCGTCCGGTCTCCATGCTGGGGGACATGGAACCTGACCTGCATATCCTGCTCGCCATGGCATCGGCGCAGCAGGCGGCGAGCCCGACCGCGCGCTGTATCGCGGCGGACATGGGCGCTCCGGCGGAAGCGGACTTTGTCGATGCGCTCTCGCGCGTTTTCGCGGCGCGCAGAATGGACAATGTGAAGGCCAAGAGCCTTGCGGGATGCTTTAACCCGCTGATCGCAGGGCATTTGGGATCAGGAACCGTCCCTGATGGGAGCGGGAACTGACGGTGGGGGCCGAATCGTGAATGGAGCATTTACCTTGGCGCTTTAGCCGATGTTCAATGCTCTGGTGGCAATTCGATGAACGCAGACATGTGATTGGCTCCGTTGCCGTGTTTTGAGGTGAGAATGATCGAGAATCAGAAAATCCGGCCCGCTCAGGTCGTTGGCCCGCTTGGCGAACCGCTGACGCTGGACAGCCTTCCGCCCCCATCGACCACCCGCTGGGTGGTTCGGCGCAAGGCCGAAGTTGTCGCGGCCGTCAACGGCGGTTTGCTGTCGGTCGATGAAGCTTGCGAGCGCTACGGCCTGACGCTGGAGGAGTTCGCGGGCTGGCAGCGTGCGGTCGACCGTTCCGGCATGCCGGGCCTTCGCGTGACGCGCATCCAGCACTACAAGTCGCTGTACGAGCGCCAGCAGAAATATTGACGCGCCGGGAGGGCATTGTCCCGGTTGTGGTTCGAAGCCGCCTGCCCCTTGGGGCGGGCGGCTTTTCTTTGGGCTGAGTGGTGGGTCGTTTTTTCAGTGGCCGTCATCCCCGCGAAAGCGGGGACCCATCTTTCCCCAATTCCTGACATGGAACCAAGAGGAGGAATGGGTTCCCGCGTTCGCGGGAATGACGGGATAGAGGGAAGCAGGAACGGGTAATCCGTCCCTCAAGGCCTTTCATGCCCTTTGGCCCCAACCGCCCAGCGCCCGCCTCACGATGTCGCCATAGATGCTCGTCAATATCTCCAGATCCTGCACCGCGGCCGCTTCATCCAGCTTGTGCATCGTGGCGTTGCACAGGCCAAACTCAACGACGGGGCACAGGCGCGAGAGGAAACGGGCGTCGGATGTGCCGCCGCTGGTGGAAAGCTCCGGTTCCACGCCGGTCGCGAGGCGGATCGCCTCTGCTATGATGCTGGAAAAATCGCCCGGTGGGGTGAGGAAGGGCTCGCCGCTGATCTTTGCCAGCAATTCGCCGCCCTCGGCCTCCACGATGGCGCGGATGCGTTCGATGAGGTCCGCGCCGCTATGCGTGTCGTTGAAGCGGATGCTGATCCGCGCCTTCGCTTGGGCCGGGATGACGTTGGTCGCGGGGTTGCCGACCTCCAGATCGGTGATCTCGATATTGCTCGGCTGGAACCAGTCCGTGCCCTCGTCCAGCCGGATCGCCTCAATGGCGGCGAGGATGCGGACCAGCGGGCTTATGGGATTGCTGGCGAGATGCGGATAGGCGACATGGCCCTGCGTCCCCTTGACGCTGATCCACATGTTGACCGACCCGCGCCGACCGATCTTCATCATGTCGCCCAGCCGGTTGACGGACGTAGGTTCTCCGACAAGGCAAAGGTCCGGGCGAATGCCGCGCTCGGCCATCCGGTCCATGAGCGCCAGCGTCCCGTACACCGCCGCGCCTTCCTCGTCCCCGGTGATGATGAGGCTCACCGTTCCGCATGGCGGTTCGGCGCGGGCGAGTGCGGCGACGAAGCTCGCAATGCTGCCCTTCATGTCGACCGCACCCCGGCCGTAGAGCAGGTCGCCCTTCTGAATCGGCAGGAAGGGATCGCTACTCCAGCCATCGCCGGGCGGCACCACGTCGAGATGCCCGGCGAAGGCGAAATGCGGCCCTTCACCATAGGTGCGGACAGCGAGCAGATTTTCCACCGGCCCGTCGGGCGCCTGCCCGCTGACGAAACGTTCGACGTCGAAGCCGAGCGCCACCAGCATCTCCTCCAGCGCCTCGAACACCGCGCCGGTCGCGGGCGTGATGGAGGGGCAGGCGATCAGGTGGCTTGCAAGGGCGACCGGATCGGTCAAAGTCTGGCGGATGCTGTCCATCCGCGCCGGTTAGCGCAGTGGTGCGGATTTGACCAGAAGGAGATGTCTGGTGCTCCAGTTCCCCTCCCGCCTGCGGGAGGGGTTAGGGGTGGGAATGTCACTGCGTTTTTCTTACAGGCCCACCCCCGGCCCCTCCCGCAGGCAGGAGGGGAGTACGTCACACCGATGGCTGCTCGAACCGTTCGATCACCCATTCTTCCGCCTGCGCGCCGCCGATCCATTCCTGCATGAACGGGTGGCTGACGACCGCCTGCATATAGGGCTGGGCAAATCGCGCGACGGGGAGGGAGTAGGTGATGAAGCGCGTGACCACTGGCGCGAACATGATGTCCGCTGCGCCGAATTCGCCGAACAGGAAATCGCCCGCGCCGCCGAAACGCGCCCGCGCTTCGGCCCAGAGCTGCATGATACGCTCTATATCCTGCATGACCTCTGGCGAGGGCGGCTGGGCGGGATAGATCTGGCGGATGTTCATGCTGTGCTCGCGGCGCAGCGCCGTGAAGCTGGAGTGCATTTCCGCCGCCATCGATCGCGCCATGCCGCGCGCGGCTTCCGATTCCGGCCAGAAGCGCGTGTTACCAGTCTTGTCGTTCAGATATTCGACGATGGCCAGGCTGTCCCACACCACCGTCTCACCGTCCCACAGGATCGGCACCTTGCCGGATGAGGGCGCGAATTCATCGCCCTGCCGACGCTTGTCCCATTCCTCGTCGTAAAGCGGAACGACGGCTTCCTCGAACGGCAGGCCCGACTGCTTGCACGCCAGCCAGCCACGCAGCGACCAGCTCGAATAGGCCTTGTTTCCGATGAAGAGTTTCATGGGGTCCGTTCGTCCTTCAAAATCCGTCATTCCGGCGAAAGCCGGAATCTCCCAAAACACGGCCCGGCCAAGGTTCGGGAGACCCCGGCTTTCGCCGGGGCGACGGAAATTTGCAAGGGGTAAGCGTCAGTTCAGAGCGTCGATAACGGCGGCCCGCAGCTCGGGAATGCCCATGCCCTTTTCGCTGGATGTCACCACGATGTCGGGGTGCGCGGCGGGGCGCTTGCGGATTTCGGCGACGACCCGCTCACAGGTGGCGGCAAGGTCGCTGGCCTTCACCTTGTCCGCCTTGGTCATGACGATGCGGTAGCTGACCGCCGCTTCGTCCAGCATTTTCATGATCTCCTGATCGACATCCTTGATGCCGTGGCGGCTGTCGATCAGGAGCAGCGTGCGCTTCAGCACCTGCCGCCCGCGCAGATAGTCGTTCACCAGAAACCGCCATTTGCGGACCAGGTCCTTGGGCGCTTTGGCAAAGCCATAGCCCGGCATGTCCACCAGCCGGAACAGCAGCGGATCGCCCACGTCGAAGAAGTTAAGTTCCTGCGTGCGTCCCGGCGTGTTCGACGTACGGGCCAAGCTGTTGCGGCCGGTGAGCGCATTGAGGAGCGAACTCTTGCCCACGTTCGACCGGCCCGCAAAGGCGACTTCCTTGGCGACGGGGTCGGGCAGGAATTTCAGGTCCGGCGCGGATTTCAGGAACGCGATCGGCCCGGCGAAAATCTTCCGCGCGGTTTCGATGGGGTCGGTTTCGGGTAGGTCGGTCATATTCTTTTCCTGCCGTCATCCCCGCGAAGGCGGGGATCCATCTCCTGAACCATCCGCCTGACGCAATGCTGGGAGATGGATTCCCGCCTTCGCGGGAATGACGAAGTAATTTAGGCCTATTCCGCCTTCACCGGTTCGCGCAGCGCGGGGTGGCGGCTGTAGAGCCACTTCTGCTGCGCGATGGTAAGGATGTTGGAGGTGATCCAGTAGACCAATAGACCCGCGGCGAACGGGGCCATGATGAACATCATCATCCACGGCATGATCATGAAGATCTGTTGCTGGGTCGGGTCCATCTGCGCCGGGTTCAGCTTGAACTGCAGCCACATGGTGATGCCGAGCAGGAGCGCCAGCACGCCGATCGCCAGGAAGGCGGGCGGGTTGAAGTCGAGCAGGCCGAACAGGTTCAGGATATGCAGCGGATCTGGCGCGGAAAGATCCTTGATCCAGAGCGCGAACGGCTGGTGCCGCATCTCGATCGTCAGCATCAGCACCTTGTAGAGCGCGAAGAAGATCGGGATCTGCAGGAACATGGGCAGGCATCCGGCGAGCGGATTGACCTTTTCCTTGCGGTACAGCTCCATCATCTCCTGCTGGAGCTTGGGCTTGTCGTTCTTGAACTTCTCCTGCAGCGCCTTCATTTTCGGCTGCACGGCGCGCATCGCGGCCATCGACGCGAACTGCTTCTGCGCGATGGGGAACATGAGCAGCCGGACGATGAAGGTCAGGCAGATGATCGCCACGCCGAAATTGCCGATGGCCTCGAACAACCAGTGCAGCAGGAAGAAGATCGGTTTTTCGAACCAGTAGAACCAGCCCCAGTCGATGGCCCGGTCAAAGAGCGTGATGCCTTCGTCCTGATAGCGTTCGAGCAGCTTGGTTTCCTTTGCCCCCACGAACAGGCGCGACGTTTGGCTGACGGCCTTTCCGGGCGCGAGAAGGCTGGGGTTCAGGCTGACGTCGGCCTGATAGATGTCATCCCCGCCTTTGCGGAACTTGGCGTTCACCGGTGAATTCTGGGCAGGAACGAGGGCGGAAAGCCAATATTTGTCGGTAAAGCCGATCCATCCCCCGGTGCTGTTGAGGGCAACATCGCCTTCCTCGTCCAGGTCCGTGAAATCAACGTCGTAATTGGCCTTGCCGTCGAACACGCCGATGGGGCCGGTGTGGATGGTCCAGCTGGTCGGGTCCTCCGACACGCCCTTGTGGCTGATATAGCCATAGGGGCGCACGCCGACCGCGCCGGAGCTGGTGTTGCTCACTTTCTGCGTGACGGTGAACATATAGTCGCCATCGACCGCCAGCTTGATCTCGAAAAGCTGTCCCTGACCATTGTTCCAGCTCAGGGTGACGGGCGTGGAGGGGGTCAGCTTGTCGCCGCTGGCCGTCCATATGGTGTTGGTGTCAGGCGCTTTCAGGCCATCGCCGGTCCAGCCGAAGCCGCTGAAATAGCTGTCCTTGGTCCCGCTGGGTGCGAACAAGCGTACGGCGGGGGAATCCTGCTCGATGGTCTGGCGGTAGGTCGGAAGGATGATGTCGTCGATCCGCGCGCCCTTCAGGTTGATCGAGCCAGTGAGTTTGGGCGTTTCAATGGGGACGCGCGGCGCTTCGCCCAGGGCCTGGGTCAAGGGCCGGGTCGCCTTGGCACCCTCGGCAACGGGTCCGCCGTCGGTTTGGGGGCCTTCTTCCCTGGGTGCCTGCTGCGCCTGCCGTACCGGCTGTTCCGGCGTGGGATAGATCATCTCGGCGACATAGGGCCATCCGAACAGGATCAATGCCGTCAGCACGACCGCCAGGATGATATTGCGCTTGTCGTCCACGTAAAACTCCCGAATTCTCTCGTTTTGCTTGGCTCAAGGAACCGGGTCGTAGCCCGAACCGCCCCAAGGGTGGCAACGCATTAGCCGTTTGGTGGCCAGCCAGCCACCCCTTAGCGCACCATATTTACGCAGCGCCTCTATGGCATATTGCGAACAGCTGGGCGCATAGCGGCAGGAAGGCGGCAGAGCGCGCGAAGGGCCGAGTTGCCAGAAGCGCGCGATGAGGATGAAAAGGCGGGCGATCATATGCTGCCGTTCTTCCCGACCGCCTTGTAATCATCGTCGTCACCCCGGCGAAAGCCGGGGTCTCCCGCCACAAGCGATTCATCTTGAGGAGGGAGATTCCGGCTTTCGCCGGAATGACGGCCATTCTGCGCAACCTTCCGCAGCGCCTTCGCCATTTCCTCGCGAAGCTTGCCGAAATCCCGTTCGACGCCGCCCGCGCGGCCGATGAGGATGTGGTCAGCACCGGGCATTCCCTGCTCCGGCAGCAACTCCCGGGCCAAAGCGCGAAAACGGCGCTTCATCCGGTTCCGGACGACAGCGCCGCCAATCTTCTTTGTAATGGTGATGCCAAGCCGCTTTGCCGGATCGCTGTCGCCCCGGTCATGAACCAGCAGCACAAAGCCCGGCATGGCCATACGGCGACCCTTGTTCGCGGCCAGAAAGTCCGCGCGCTTGGCTATGGTGAGGATCGCGCGCCCTTTTTCCTGGCCGGCGTCCTTCGCCGTTTCGCTCAGGCGCTCAGCGACTTGCGGCCGCGGGCGCGACGCGCGCGCAGGATGTTGCGGCCGCCGGCCGTCGCCATGCGGGCGCGGAACCCGTGACGCCGCTTGCGTACCAGGTTGCTCGGCTGAAAGGTGCGCTTCATCGCTCATTCCTCAAAATCAAATGACATAACAGAAAAGGGCCGCCACAGCCGGGCGACCTTCATATCGACAGGGCCGATAGGCAAATGTGGCCATTGAGTCAATCATTGGCTTGGTCGCGCCGGTTTTTTCTCCGCAGACGGCGGAAATGGCTTCTGCGCCGCAGGCTCCAGTCGGCCCAATGGCCGTATTTCGGCCAGCGCTGCTTGAAACGCACATAGAGCCGCTTCGCCCATTTGCTGTTCTTCAGGGTGAGCGCAAGGCCGCCGGCAAGCACAATGACGCCGCCGGGACCCGGAAGAATACCCACGACCGGGGCCGCCAGCATCAGCAGGATGCCCAGCGCGAGCAGGAAAAGACGCAGCTTCTCCCCCCGCACGCCATTTGTGTTGCGGTTCGGATGCACCATGCAGCGCATTTGGGAAGCGGGGCCGTCATGGGCAAGGCGGCTTTCGCCGGAATGACGCGAATTCCGTTTAAGTTTCTCTTCCGCAACGAAGCGGGCCGATTGCATGTCGGCCCGACTTAACCTACACTTAAGTCAATGAAAATATTGGTCGCACATACCCGTAGCGGGAGTGCACGCAATGCCGAATCCCAATCCGCAGGCCGTCCCGTCGCTCGCTGAAGCGCGGTTCCGGTGACATGGCGAGCGCGATCGACTTTCAGGCGATCTTCGATGCAGGACCCGCCGCTTATCTGCTGCTTTGCGCCGATCCGCCGCGTTATACGATCGCGGACGTAAACCGGGCCTATTTGGGGGCGACCGGTACGGACCGGGACACACTTGTCGGACGGGGGCTGTTTGAAGTCTTTCCCGAAAATCCGGACGAACAAGCGGAAAACGGCCCCTCGGATCTGCGGACATCACTGGACCGCGTTCTTCGCGACGGCGTGCCCGATGTCATGGGCATCCAAAAATACGACATTCCGTTGCGCGACGGGTCCGGCCAGTTCGAGGTGCGCTACTGGAGTCCGATCAACACCCCCATAGTAAATGATGCGGGCGAGGTCCGGCACATACTTCACCGGGTGGAGGACATCACCGATTTCATTCTGGCGCGTGAGGAACTGGGCGCCACGATCGCCACACGGCCGGGCGGGGTGCGGGCGCGCGACATTGTCGAGGCGGAGGTGCGGCGCAGCGGCGCGGAACTGAAGGAGGCCAACCGGCAGCTCAAGGCCATGTCGGAGCAGCTTGTGGAGGCGAACGCCCGGCTGGAAGGGCTGGACCGGCTGAAGACGGAATTTTTCGCCAACGTCTCGCATGAATTCCGTACGCCGCTGACCCTCATGCTGGGGCCGCTGGAACAATTGAGCGCGCGGTCGTTGGGCGAGGAGGAGCGTCAACTGGTGGAAAGCGCGCAGCGCAATGCGCTTCGCCTGCAAAAGCTGGTGAACACGCTGCTCGATTTTTCGCGACTGGAGGCAGGCCGACTGAAGGTGAATTTTCAGCCGACCGACCTGTCCGCCTTGACCGCCGAACTGGCGAGCCATTTCGGTTCGGCCTGCGCCGAGGCCAGGGTGCGTTTGGTCGTCGATTGCCCGCCGCTGGACGATCCGGTTTCGGTGGATCCGGAGATGTGGGAAAATATCGTCCTCAACCTCATTTCCAACGCTTTCAAATTCACCTTCGATGGGGAAATCCAGGTGTCGCTACGCGCGGCGGGCGACATGGCGGAGCTTACGGTTGAGGACAGCGGCGTCGGAATCGAGGCGGACGAGCTGCCCCTGATCTTCGAACGGTTTCATCGCGTGCAGGGCCAGCGCGGACGCAGCCATGAGGGCAGCGGCATCGGACTTTCGCTGGTGCGCGATCTGGTGCGGCTTCACGGCGGCGATATTTCGGTCGAAAGCGAAGCCGGCCGGGGCACGCGCTTTGTCGTCACTATTCCCCTCCGGCGGTCCGAAGACGACACGCCCGGCGCGCGCGCCGGGCAGGAAGCGATGACAAAGCCAGTCTCGGCGCGGGCGCGGGCTTATGGGCAGGAGGCCGATCATTGGGCGCCCCCTATGCAGCACGCGATGCTGGGCGATACCTCGGACATGAAAGGCACAGGGACCGGACGGCGCATTTTGCTGGCCGACGACAATGCGGACATGCGCGCCTATGTCGCCCGCATCCTGATCGGGGCGGGATATGAGGTGCATGCGGTTCCGGATGCGGATGCGGCGCTTGCGGCGCTGCGCGATCGTCCGCAGCCTGATCTTGTCCTGTCCGACGTGATGATGCCGGGCCGGCTTGATGGATTTGGCCTGCTGCGAACGCTGCGGTCCGCGCCGGAAACCGAAACCCTGCCGTTCATGCTGCTGTCGGCACGCGCCGGGGCGGAGGCGCGGATCGAGGGGCTGGAGGCGGGCGCTGACGAATATGTCGTCAAGCCGTTTGGCGCGCGCGAACTGCTCGCCCGGATCGATGCGGCGCTGCGGCTGGGCAAGATGCGGCGGGAGGCGGCGCTTCGCGAGCGCGAACTGCAAACGGCCCGTGCCGAGTCGAAGCTGCGCCTGGCGATGGAAACAGCGCGCATGGGGGAAGTCATCTTCAACCTGCGGACGGGCAGCGTCATGCACACGCCGGGTCTGGCGTTGCTTTACGGCTATCCCGGGGAGCGGGAGTTGACGCTGGACGACATGCGCCTCGCCTACCATCCCGAGGACCGGTCAAGGGTGGAACGGGTGAGAGCGCAGGCGCTGGCGGACGATACTGAATATATGGAGATCGAACATCGCGTGATCTGGCCCGACGGCAGCGTCCACTGGCTTGCCGGGCGCTTCCATATCCAGCGTGACCGCAACGGCGAGGCGACCGAAGCCACGGCCGTTTACATGGACATCACGGAACGCAAATGGGTGGAGGAGCGGCAGAGCCTGCTGCTCGATGAGCTTAATCACCGGGTGAAGAACACGCTGTCGACGGTTCAGTCGATCGCGCTGCAGACCCGCCGGGGCGCGGACTCGCCGGAACAGTTCAGCCAATTGTTCGAGGGCAGGATCGCCGCGCTTGCCGGCGCGCACGACCTGCTGACGGAGGCGTCCTGGGAGGGGGCATCATTGGCGGATGTTATCGGCCGGACGCTTGCGCCCTACGCCCTGTCCGCTCAGGACGGCGCGGCCCGCATCATCTTTGGCGGACCGCTGGTGCGGCTCAGCCCCAACGCCGCCGTCACGCTCAACATGGCCTTTCATGAACTTGCGACCAACGCAGCCAAATATGGTGCTCTGTCCACGGCGGAAGGGCGGCTGGAGGTATGCTGGACGATCGATCGGACGGTCGATCCGCCGGCGGTGGAACTGTTCTGGAGCGAACATGGCGGCCCGCCGGTGGAGCCTCCGGCCCGGCGGGGTTTCGGCACGCGACTGGTGGAGCAGGGCCTTGCCCGGGAATTGGATGGAGAAGTGGAATTGCATTACGAACCCGAAGGCCTTCAGGGCAAGATTCGCCTGCCCGCATCGCACAAGGTCGCACCGCTATGAGCGCTGAACCCCTGCGCGGCCTGCGGCTGTTCGTCGTGGAGGATGAGGCGCTTGTCGCCATGCTGCTGGAACAGATGCTGGAGGAATTGGGCTGCGTCGTCGTCAACCTGTCGGGAACCGTGGCACAGGCGCTCGATCAGGTCGAAAAGGTCGCGTCAAAGGTGGATATAGCCATCCTGGACGTCAATCTGGGTGGGGAAAGGGTCTATCCCGTGGCCGACGCGCTGGCGGAGCGCGATGTGCCCTTCCTGTTCGCGACCGGCTATGGTCCCGCAGGCCTGGATGATCTCTATCCGGAGCGGACCGTCCTGTCCAAGCCCTATGTCGAGGCGTCATTGGTGAACGCCCTGCTGCAGGCGCGGGCTGCGTCGGGCGGCTGACGGCATCCCTTCCACCCCCAAGCGATTGAAAAACAATCCTCGACTCTTCGTTACGGCTCCGGCAAGAACAGAAGCCGAACAGGGCTGCATATATGGGGGAAGCGCTTGGTCGCTACGGTATCGACGGTCGCCTATCTGGGTCTGGAAGCGCGCGGGGTAGAGGTTCAGTGCCAGGTGGCCGCTGGCCTTCCGGGCTTCGTGGTCGTGGGATTGCCGGACAAGGCTGTGGCGGAAAGCCGGGAGCGGGTGCGCGCGGCGATGTCCGCCATCGGCCTGTCGCTGCCGCCCAAGCGGATCACGGTCAACCTGTCGCCTGCCGACCTGCCCAAGGAGGGTTCGCATTACGACCTGCCGATCGCGCTTGCCCTGCTGGGCGCGATGGGCGTCATCGATGCGGAGACGCTGGCCAGCTATCTGGTGGTCGGCGAAATGGGGCTGGACGGCCGGATCGCGCCCTCGCCCGGCGTGCTGCTGGCGGCATTGCATGCATCTGAGCGGGAACTCGGCCTGATCTGCCCGGCCGCGCAGGGGGCGGAGGCGGCGTGGGCGGGCAGTGTGGAGGTGATCGCCGCGCCTGACATCATCAGCCTTCTCAACCATTTCAAGGGCAGCGCCCATCTGACCCCGCCGCGCCCGGGCGAGGCGGAGCCGCTGGTGCGCGGCGCTGACCTCAAACAGGTGAAAGGGCAGGAAAGCGCTAAGCGGGCGCTGGAGATCGCGGCGGCGGGCGGGCATAATCTGCTGATGGTCGGGCCGCCCGGCGCCGGCAAGTCGCTAATGGCGAGCTGCATGCCCGGCATCTTGCCGGACCTCACGCCCGCCGAGGCGCTGGAGACCTCAATGGTGGCATCGGTGGCGGGTACCCTGAACGACGGCAAGATGAGCCGTGCGCGGCCCTATCGCGCGCCGCATCACAGCGCGTCGATGGCGGCGCTGGTTGGCGGCGGGTTGAAGGTGAAGCCGGGCGAAGTGAGCCTGGCCCATCTGGGCGTCCTGTTTCTCGATGAACTGCCCGAGTTCCAGCGCGCGGTGCTCGACAGCCTGCGGCAGCCCCTGGAAACGGGGGAGGTGAGTGTCGCGCGGGCGAACGCGCATGTGACCTTTCCCGCCCGGGTGCAGCTGGTCGCGGCGATGAACCCCTGCAAATGCGGGCATCTGGGCGATCCGGGGCTGGCCTGCTCGCGCGCCCCCCGCTGCGCCGCCGATTATCAGGCGAAGGTTTCGGGGCCGCTGCTCGACCGGATCGACCTGCATGTGGAGGTGAACGCCGTCACCGCCGCCGACCTGGTCTTGCCCCCGCCCGCCGAGGGGTCGGCCGAAGTCGCCGCGCGGGTGGCAAAAGCGCGGGCGCGGCAGACGGAGCGTTACAACGGCCACGGCCCGCGCACTAATGCGGAGGTTGACGGCGATCTGCTGGAGGAGGTGGCCGGGCCGGACGATGCCGGACGGCAGCTGCTGGCGCAGGCTGCCGAGGCCATGCGCCTGTCCGCGCGGGGCTATACGCGGGTTTTGCGCGTCGCCCGAACGGTTGCCGATCTTGCCGGGGCAGAAAGGGTAGGGCGCGTACATATTGCGGAAGCGCTGAGTTATAGGCGGCAGGTGCCGAGGAACTGACTGACTCTATTCCGCCCCGTTGCCCTGTCCCCCGGCTCCGGCCATCGGGGCGGGGAAGGGTGGCGCGCCCGGCCCCAGGCTGGCCAGATATTTAATGACCGCCGCCCGGTCTTCCGCCCGGCGAAGTCCCGCAAATGCCATCTTGTTGCCGGGAATGGCGCGCGCGGGCGAGGTCAGATAATTGTCGAGCTGCTCATAGGTCCACGCCCCCGGTTGCGAAGACAAGGCGGGAGAGTAGGAAAAACCTCCATGTGAGGCGATGTTGCGTCCCACCACGCCCCATAGATTTGGACCGACCCCATTGCGGCCGCCGGCATCCATGCTGTGGCAACTGGTGCAGACCCGCGCCTTGCCCTTGCCTGTCGCCGCATCCGCGCTGGCCAGCAGGGTGCCGAGGTCGGCTTCCTGCGGCTGTGGGGCGGTGGCCAGGGCCGGGACGGCGGTCGCGGGCCGTTTCTGCCGTTCGATATTGCCGACATAGGCGATGAGCCTGCCTCTTTCTCCCGGACCTTCAAGACTGCCCGGCCAATCCCGCTGAACCGCCGCCAGGTCGACGGCGGGGGGCATTTCATCGCTGCCCGCGAACGCCAGTTCGCCGGGATAGGTGGTGGGAATGAGCTGCCCCGCGAACCAGTTGCCGCTCCATATCACCAGGGCGGCTCCTGCTGCTGCAGTCCAGGCGACCTTCCACCCCTGTCTGTCCATGCCTATGCCCCACCGCCGAAAAAGATTGCCCGCGTCCAGAATACATATTCTGATTCGATGCTCATGATGCCCACCAGCACGAGCAGTACCAGCGGCGGCACCAATATGGCGTAGAGCAGGGACAGCCGCTCCCAGGCCATGTGCATGAAGATGGTGACGATGAGGCCCGCCTTCAGCAGCATGAAGATGACGATCAGCGTCCAGCGCATGATGCCAACGAAATGGAAATAATCGACCATGTAGGAAAGGGCGCTCAGGACGAAGAGATAGCCCCAGATCTTCAGGTAAAGGCCGATGGGATGCTGCTGCCCCTGATGGGCCTCTACCTGCGGCGGGGTCGCCAGCGTGTCATGGTTCATGCGCAAGTGCCTCCGTCACCACAAGTAGAAAAAGGCGAAGATGAAGACCCAGACGAGATCGACGAAGTGCCAGTAGAGCCCGGCGATCTCGACCGATGAATAATCGCCGCTGCGGTCATAGTCGCCGCGCAACACCTTCGTCGCGATGATGAGAAGAAGGATGACTCCGCATGACACGTGCAGGCCGTGAAATCCGGTGATCATGAAAAAGCTGGCGCCAAACTGGGGCGCTCCCCAGGGGTTGCCCCAGGGACGGACGCCTTCATGGATCAGCTTGGTCCACTCAAAGGCCTGCATGGAAACGAAGGTCGCGCCGAACAGGGCTGTCGCGAACATCAGGGCGGCTGTCGTCCTGCGATCGCGCCGATATCCGAAATTGACCGCCATCGCCATGGTTCCGCTGGAACTGATCAGGACGAAGGTCATGATCGCAATGAGGATCAGCGGTATGGACTGGCCGAAGAGGGTCAGCGCGAACACCTCGCTGGCGTTGGGCCAGGGCAGCGTCGCCGAGGCCCGCATCGTCATGTAGGAAACCAGAAAACAGGAAAAGATGAAGGTGTCGCTGAGCAGGAAGATCCACATCATCGCCTTCCCCCAATGGGTGTGGCGGAACACTTCCTGATCCGCGGCCCAATCGGAGGCGATCTCGCTCACCCCTTGCGGTGGCGTGCTATTTTCTTCCTTCTCCGTCATCACCAGTTGCGACATGGCGATCGCCTTCTGTTGTCAGGTCGATAGTAACAGTCCGGCCAGCAAAACCCAAATGAACAGCAGGGAATGCCAGTACAGCGCACACAGCCTGATGCTGGACAGCCTGGGCCGGGCAAGCACGCGCAGCCATGCGGCAAGGCCGCCGATCAGGTGCAGGCCATGGATGGCGGTCAGCAGATAGAAAAAGGCATTTGCGGGGTTGGCCGAGAGATAATAGCCCGCAGCATCATAGTGCCGCCAAAGCATGACCTGGCCTAACAGAAAGGCGATGCCGAGCAGGCCGCCCGCGATTACGGCGATGCGTATCCTGTCAGGACGGGAAACGCCGCGCCGCGCCACTTCCCACGCAATGCCGCTCAACAGTAGAATGAAGCTGTTGACCCAGAGCAGCGCCGGCTCGGGCATCGGCCGCCAGTCACCCGCGCCGTGTCCCAGCGCCTCATGCAACCCCATCCGCATCAGATAGGCCGCAACCGTCAGCGAGAAGATGATGGCCATCACCGCGAAATAGACATACAGGCCCACAGCCACCGCCGCCGGGCGGTAATCGGCGGGCTCGTCAAATCCTTCCGCACCGGGCGTAAGCCAGCTTTTCTCGGCAAGGCGGGACAGCAGGCTCATGACGGCGCTTCGTCCTGCGCAATGAAGTCGCGGGCGTGGCCGGGGACGCTGTAGTCATAGGCCCAGCGATACACCGTCGGCAGCTTCGCTCCCCAATTGCCATGTTTGGGCGGCGTGTCGGGCGTCTGCCATTCGAGCGATGCCGCGCCCCAGGGATTGGGGCCGGCCTTCGGGCCCCGGAACAGGCTCCAGATCATGTTGTAGAAGAACAGGCCCTGCGCGACAAAGACGATCAGCGCGGCGACGGTGATGACCTCGTTCGCGACATGCGCCGACTGCGGAATGAAGGCCGTCTCCCCCAGCGCATAATAACGCCGCGGCACCCCCAGCACGCCCAGATAATGCATCGGCAGGTAAATGGCGTAAACGCCCAGGAAAGTGATCCAGAAATGCGCCTGCGCCAGCACGTTGTTCCACATCCGCCCCGTAATCTTGGGATACCAGTGATAGATCGCGCCAAAGATCACCAGGATCGGCGACACGCCCATCACCATGTGGAAATGGCCGACAACGAAGAAGGTGTCGGACAGGGGCACATCGACGCTCACATTGCCAAGGAACAGTCCGGTAAGCCCGCCATGGATGAAGGTGAAGAGAAAGGCGATGGCGAACAGCATCGGCACGCGTAGGTGAATGTCGCCGCGCCAGAGGGTCAGCAGCCAGTTATAGACCTTTATCGCCGTGGGAATGGCGATGATCAGCGTCGAGGTCGCGAAGAAGAACCCGAAATAGGGGTTCATGCCGCTCACATACATATGGTGCGCCCAGACGACGAAGCTCAGCGCGCCGATGATGACGATGGCCCAGACCATCATCCGGTAGCCGAAGATATTCTTGCGCGCATGGACGCTGATCAGGTCCGACACGATGCCGAAGGCGGGCAGGGCGACGATATAGACTTCCGGATGCCCGAAGAACCAGAAAAGATGCTGGAAGAGGATAGGGCTGCCCCCTTCATGGTCGAGCGGCTGTCCCATGGAGAGCAGGGCGGGCATGAAGAAGCTGGTGCCCGCGACATGGTCGAGCATCATCATGACGGCCGCGACGAACAAGGCCGGAAAGGCGAGCAGGCCCATGATCGAGGCGACGAAAATCCCCCAGACCGAACAGGGCATGCGCATCAGCGTCATGCCTTTGGTCCGCGCCTGCAATACCGTCGTCACATAGTTGAGGCCGCCCATGGTGAAAGCGATGATGAAGATGGCCAGGCTCGCGAGCATCAGCAGGATGCCCCATTCCTGCCCCGGCGTCCCTTCCGTGATCGCCTGCGGCGGATAAAGCGTCCATCCCGCGCCCGTCGGTCCGCCCGGCACGAAAAAACTCGCCACCAGCACAAGGACGGAGAGCAGATAGACCCAGTAGGACAGCATGTTGACGAACGGAAACACCATGTCCCGCGCGCCCACCATCAGCGGGATCAGATAATTGCCGAACCCGCCCAGCAGCAGCGCGGTCAGCAGATAGACCACCATGATCATCCCGTGCATCGAGACATATTGCAGGTAGTTTTCGGGTTGGATCGACGGAAACATGCCCGGAAAGCCAAGCTGCAGCCGCATCAGCGCGGACAGCACCAGCGCCACCAGCCCGATGCCGATAGCGGTCACGCCATATTGGATGGCGATGACCTTGTGATCCTGGCTCCAGACATATTTGCCGATCCACGTCTTGGGATGATGCAGCGGGCGAAGGTCGTCAGCGATCGTCGTTGCCATCAGTTCAAACTCCCCCGAGTCGGTGTGGCGCAGCTATCGGCGCTGGCAAGAATGGCGCTGATAGACGCAGGGCTTGCCTGCGCCATGATCTGGCCAAAGCTGATCTGATCGGCGAGCCAGGCATCGAATGCCTCCTGCGGCTCCACCACTACGGTCCCGCGCATTTCATGATGGCCGACGCCGCACAGTTCCGCGCACAATATCTCGTATGTCCCCGCCTTGGTCGGCGTCATCCAGAAATAGGTGACGATGCCGGGCACCAGGTCCATCTTCGCCCGGAACTGCGGGACATAGAAATCGTGCAGCACGTCCTTTGAACGCAGCACCATCTTCACCGGCTGGTTGAGCGCCAGATGAAGCTCGTTCGTCTCGATCAATATGTCGTCCCGGCCAAAAGGGTCGAGGGGATTGATGCCGAAACTGTTGTCCGGCGTGATATGTTCGACAGCGGCCGTCCCCAGCACGCCGTCGGGGCCGGGGAAGCGGAAGCTCCACGTCCACTGCTGGCCCGTTGCCTCCACTATCGCCGCTTCCTTGGGCACGTTTACATATTGGCTCCAGGCGATGAGGCCGGGGGCCAGCATTCCGGCGATGCCGATGGCCGTCCAGAAGGTCAGCCGCTTTTCAAGCGAGGCGTTTTCCGGCTCATAATGGGCGCGATGGCCGGGCCGGTGCCGGTAACGCCAGATCGCCCATGCCATGAAGAGATTGAGCACGACAAAGGCGACGGCGCAGATCCACAAGGTGATGTGGAGCGCATCATCAAGGGAGCCCCAGTTCGACGCGAGCGGCGTCAGCCACCATGGACTTGCCAGATGAAAGATCACAGAGCCAAGCACAAGCAAGGCGATCGCAATGGCAACTGGCACAGGCTCTCCCCTCCTGTGCGGGGCGGTCCCTGGCCATGTAACCCGGCCATCAACTCGACTCGCCACGCGGGAAACAACCAATTTCCCGAGACCATATAGCTAAAATCAATAGGATGAAAGCCAAGCATCCGAATGGCGGGACAAAGTCCCGGTGTGGGGCGTGCGATCCGGCAAAAGCAAGCTTGCGGACCCGGCAAATTTGTGCACTTGATATGATGGTTTATATATTTAAGATCAACGGTATATATCATCAAATACGATGAAAATTTGGAGTGTATGCCGTGGCCGCTAAGTCCGACCCCGTAACGATTGAGTTTGAGACCCGCGCGAAGAACCTGTTAAAGGGCGAGTTGAAGCGAAGGGGGATCACCTATGCACAGCTTGCGGAAAAGCTGGCGCAAATTGGCGTCACGGAAAACGAGCGCAATCTCAATAACAAGATCAGCCGGGGCGGCTTTACGGCTGCGTTCTTGCTCCAATGTCTAGAGGCCATTGGCGCATCGGATTTGCGTTTATAGCGCTGCTATCAGTCGAACCATATCAACAATGGGCTTACGGCAAAGAAGGCGCTGCACAACAGCAAGGTGACGAAAAGCCAGAACTCAATGACCGCTCCCTTACGGCGCTCCAAGACAGCATCGAGCGCATAGCCGCTTCGGCTGAAAGCATAGAAGCACAAGACAATTCCCCCGATGAAAAGCAACACGCTAGCCGCGATCTTGATGCCCAAGAGGGTATGTGGTTCTGGGCAAAGGTTGCAGCCATTGCCGCAACCATCGCTGCGCTTCTCACGGCTGTTGGACTCATAATGCTTTGGCGCACTTTGCACTGGACCAGAGATGCAGCCCTCCATGCCAATACAATGGCCGATGAGGCCGAGAAGGCGACCCAGGCTGCGCTTACTGCTGCCAACGCTACAGTCGATGCCAACGAAATCAACAAAATCTCTGCCGAAAGGCGGGACCGCGCGTATTTGTCTGTCACTCCGCTTGGCGTGCGGAGTCTCGTTGGAAACAGCAATTGTATTGGGTACGTTCTTTTGAAGAACGTTGGAGCCACCCCGGCCTATAATGTCTCTTTGAAGGTTATGGCTGAGATAGTATTGGAGAAAGAGCGCAAGGATTTCCTTTATCCGCCGGATCCAAAAGAGGTTGCTAGAACCATTCAGCCAAATTCGGAAATGTCGCAAGGAAGTATGAAGCCGTTTCTCCCATTTCGCGAAGTTGATAGCGCTGACCGATATATTTTTGTCTGGGGCGTCGCCTATTACGATGATGCATTCGGCAAGAGGCGTTTTACGAAGTTTTGTCATCGCTACCACACCGCCAGTCGGAATCAGGATAATATCTTTACAATCAGGCGGAATATAAAGCCGCACAGAGAAGCGCTCACTATAATAGAGGCTGAAAAGGCCCGCCATCACACTCGCGGTAACGACGCCGATTAGGGCGCGCCTAATCACGCGCCGCCTCCGGGCTTGGTGCGTTTGCTACATAATGCCGAAATACTGGCGCACCCGAGAGGATTCGAACCTCTGGCCTCTGCCTTCGGAGGGCAGGGATAGCGGTCAATCACAGACACAGCCGGATGTTTAAAGCCCTATAATTCAGCCTTTTTCTATCCGCACTTGTCCAGAACCATCCCCTAATGTATTCCATACGCATTCCATACGGAACGGAAAGAGGCGGCTGGCATGGCAATGGACCTGAGCAAAGTTGGCGAGCGGGAACGGCTCAAGGCACAACGCGAACCGCACTGGCAGAGGCTGCGCGCCGGCTGCTTCCTTGGCTTCCGTCCCTCCAAGCGCGGCGGCAAGGGAACCTGGATCGCCCGCGCCTATGACGAGGATGCCGGGAAATATCGGGTGAAGTCCCTTGGCGACTTCGGAACGCTGCCGGGCAACGAAATGTTCGCAGCCGCCAAAAAGGAAGCCGAGAAGCTGACCGAACTGGTCGAGGCGGGCGGGCAGGTGCGCGCCAAGATCGAAACCGTTGCCGATGCCTGCAAGGAATACGCAAAGACGCGCCCCGAGGCCGGGCACCGCTTCCGCCGCTATGTCTATGATGATCCCATCGCCAAGGTGAAGCTCGACAAGCTGCGTCGCCGCCATGTCAAAGAATGGCGGGAGCGGCTGGAGGCGCAACCGGCCCTTGTCAGCCGCCGCAAGAAAGGCGACCCGATCCATCGCAAGCGCGCGGCTTCGACGGTCAACCGCGACATGGCGGTTTTCCGGGCCGCGCTGGCCAAGGTGCTATCGCCGGGGGCTCCGAATAGCGAGGCGGCATGGCAGGAGGCGTTGAAAACCATTGCGAATGCCAATGGGCGGCGCACCCTATACCTTGATCGCAGCCAGCGCCGGAAGCTGTTGGACAAGACGGACACGGAAGCCGCACCGTTCGTTCGCGCGCTCTGTCTGCTGCCCTTGCGACCCGGCGCATTGGCCGGACTCACCGCTGGCGACTTCGACAAGCGCACGGCGGAACTAACCATCGGCAAGGACAAGACCGACAAGCCCCGGCGCATCCGGTTGCCGGACGAGGCGGCAAAGCTGCTGACAACGCAGGCAGCGAACAAGTTGCCAAGTGCTCCACTTTTCATGCGGGCCAACGGCAAGGCATGGGACAAGAATAGTTGGAAACTGCCCATTGCGGCGGCCGTTGCAGCGGCTGAACTGCCCGGCGGCGCCACCGCTTATACGCTGAGGCACAGCACGATAACCGACCTTGTGAGCGCAGGGCTTCCGCTGCTAACCATCGCACAAATCTCGGGCACCAGCGCCGAGATGATCGAGCGCCACTATGGCCACCTTGTTAGCGACGCAGCCATTAAGGCGCTCGGCGAGTTGGCGCTGTGAGTGCGCCCCGAGCAAGCTGCAAAGGCCCGATATACGATGAAAAGGTAACCGACACACGCGATGCTCCGAT
>Ga0307414_10000205_pt1 | contig 39667 bp, 39 predicted proteins | sample DK1Ometagenome_FD_203804 | JGI IMG/M metagenome (GOLD analysis project Ga0307414, IMG submission 203804) | Maize rhizosphere microbial communities from greenhouse at UC Davis, California, United States - DK15-O-3 | ecosystem: Host-associated > Plants > Roots > Rhizosphere > Soil | place: USA... | reverse complement strand
AAATATTGTTATACCAATAACGAATTTAATGACAAATAGATTCTGTCCCTCGGAACCTGACTCTATCAACGACCTTTATTTCTTATGTCGTTCTATCAGTACATCCATCACCTCATCCAATTCATACCCTTTAGCTTCTAATAAAACGAGATAATGATACAATAAATCAGCAGCTTCTCCCATAAAAAGAGCTTTGTTATCATCTTTCGCTTCTATTACGATCTCCACCGCTTCTTCGCCTACTTTTTGAGCTACTTTGTTAATGCCTTTTGCAAATAGAGAAGCCGTATAAGATTGATCGGTTGGGTTGTTTTTCCGATCCTTGATTATCGCTCGCAGTTGATCAATAAAACCAGTTTTGGAAGAATTCTCCTCTTCAAAGCATGTATCCGCTCCTGTATGGCATACCGGCCCACGAGGATTGGCTTTCACCAAAATAGCATCTCCATCACAATCAGAAACCATACTTACAAATTCCATGAAGTTGCCGGATGTCTCACCTTTGGTCCATAGACGATCTTTGCTACGACTGTAAAAAGTAACCTTTCCGGACTCCTTTGTCTTTGCGACGGCTTCTTCGTTCATATATCCTTGCATCAACACTTTTCCGCTAATGGAATCTTGCACTATCGCAGGGACCAAACCGTCCATTTTCTTAAAATCAATCTTCATTGTTTAACCGTTATGGTTTTCAAAACCCGAAGGTTTTAACTCGTTTCAAATAGTTTATATGAACATCCGCTTTTATGATACATGCCTCCTAGGATTTGGATAACGCTTGCATCAATATCGTTTAGGTCGGCTGTCTTTCATCTGATGAATGTGGCTGATGGTATCCTAACTGATAATTTTGTTTTATATAATATGTATATCCGCTAGTGCACCAGTAGCCAAATTAGCTGTTGTCAAAATTTACATTGCAGCGGCAGTGGACTGTTGACTGCCGTCTGTGGTCAATTATCCGCTACAAATGAGCGTCCAACTTTCTTTACTGGTAACAAACTGATAATCATGTTGTATGAATACTTTACTTCCTAATACTTACTCCCTCATCCACCAAGAAACTTTTCAGTTCAGGAATTGCTATTTCCTTAAAGTGAAAGATACTTGCCGCCAATGCAGCATCCGCTTTGCCAAAGGTAAACACATCTTTGAAATGCACCATACTTCCTGCCCCACCGGAAGCAATGACGGGAATCGATAAGGCGCTCGAAAATTCTGCCAACAGCTCATTAGAGAAGCCGGATTTAGTCCCATCATGATCCATGGAGGTAAGCAATATCTCCCCTGCGCCCCTGTCACAGACTTCCTGGGCCCAAGCCTGGGTCTTCAACAACGTCGGGTTTCTCCCTCCATGTGTATGTACAAAATCAATCCCATCCACATTTCGGGTGTCAATAGCAACTACTATACATTGCGAACCGAATTCTGCTGCCATTTCATTGATGATTTTTGGGTTATGAACAGCAGCAGAATTAATCGATATCTTATCTGCCCCAGCATTTAGAAGCAGTTTCACATCGGCTATTGTAGAAATCCCACCACCCACAGTAAATGGGATATTAATGGCTTTGGCCACTTTAGTAACCAATTCAGCAAGTGTCTTTCGCTTGTCCACAGTAGCTGTAATATCCAAAAAGACCAATTCATCTGCACCCTCATCTGAATAGATCTTTGCAAGCTCCACCGGGTCCCCAGCATCACGAAGTTCGACGAAATTCACTCCTTTGACAGTTCGGCCTTCTTTTATATCCAAACAGGGTATTATTCTCTTTGTTAGCATTCTGTAGTATTCAAAACTTCAAAATTCATTATTTAACATTCTAAATTACGAGTTACGAAATTGGATTTACGACATCGATTTGAACCTCTACCGACATTTTTACTTTTTACCATTAAATAGTTAATATTGAAAAATGAGCGGAACACTAGCAAGTGTCTCGTAAATCGTTCTTCGTCAATCAAATTTCAACAAAAAGCTGCCAACTCCTCCAGTGTCACTCTTCCTTCGTAATACGCTTTGCCCACGATCGTACCATAGACTCCTATTTTTTCTAATTCCTCCAGGTCTTTCACACTGGAAACTCCCCCACTTGCAATCAACTTGACACCCGGAATCTCTTTTAAAATATCCTGATACAACGCTACAGATGGTCCTTGAAGTAAACCGTCTTTAGCCACGTCGGTGCAAATCACATAACTGATGCCCTGCTCTACGTAATTTTTAATAAAAGGAATCAAATCTACAGAAGTTGTTTCTTCCCAACCTCCGACAGCAATTTTCCGATCCTTTGCGTCAGCTCCGAGAATAATTTTAGCTGCCCCGTACTTTTTAATCCAAGCTTCAAACAACGGGGCATTTTTTACTGCAATGCTTCCTCCAGTTACCTGCTTGGCTCCTAATTCAAACGCTTTCTCAATTTCGGCATCAGCTTGGATGCCTCCACCAAAGTCTACATGCAGCGATGTTCCAGCACTAATTCGCTGCAACACATCTGCATTCACAATCTTCTTGGCTTTGGCTCCATCCAGATCCACAAGATGCAGCCTACGGATACCAGCACCTTCAAATCGCTTGGCCATTTCCAAAGGATCATCGTGATATTCTTTTTTGCTGCTGTAATCTCCTTGGCTGAGACGGACACATTTTCCTCCAATGAGGTCTATTGCTGGAATAATTTCCATAAATGAAATTGAAAGATTTTAATATTGAAATATCGGAAAATTACGATTTACGAGATTAGCTTAACCTCAATTATTCCCTTCAAAGCTTTAACAGGTGAGTTGTATGTTCGAGGTTCAATTTGATGTCGTAAATCCAAAATCGTAAATAGTAATTAATTCGGTTTAAATACTTAAGAAATTACTTAACAACTTCTCTCCTACATCACTACTTTTTTCAGGGTGAGCCTGAATTGCATAGAAATTATCCCGATGTAGAATGCCTGAGAAATCATGGATGTAATGTGTGCTTGCAATGGTCAAGTCGCTCAGCTCTGCATAAAAGCTGTGCACATAATACACAAAAGGATTTGCTGGAAGGTCCTTTAAAAGGGGATTATCTGTGAGATTTTCCAGTTCATTCCAGCCTACATGAGGTACTTTAAACTCTTGGGAATTCTCCGGGACAAACCGCTTTACCTTCACGGGAAAAATCCCCAGGCACTCCGTCTCATTTTCCTCGGAGTGTTCACACAAAAGCTGTAGACCAAGGCAAACTCCCAAAAATGGTTGGGTCAGTTCCTTGATCAGCTGGTCAAGCCCGCGTTCTTTGAGGTATTTCATGGCGGTACTGGCTTCCCCTTGACCTGGGAATATCACCTTATCCGCTGCCCGTATTTTGGCTGGATCATCCGTCAGTTCTGCATCTACTCCCAGTCGCTCCAGTGCGTAAAGGACTGATTGGACATTTCCCGAATTGTATTTAATTACTGCTATTTTCATGTATTGTTTGATGTCCGATGTTCGACGCCCGATGAATGCTGCACCGATCATCGGTCTCCACTCTTCGATCAATTATTTTTATCTAAGCGACGTCATTGCGAGGGAGGCGACGAAGCAATCTTTTTTAATTTTCCCTATTTTCGAGAAGCATCTCCTCGAGGACTTCCTCAATCTCCGGAAGGGACTGATAAAGTTGTTCATAATTCTCGATCACAAAGTACTTATCCTGAAAGCGATCTTTCCAATATTCCTGATTTAAAATCCTACGGACGTCATAATCGAGATGCGTAGGTTCATTTGAAAGGCTGAATTTAGTCTCTCCAGCCGAACTTAGTATGCCTGCGCCGTATATTTTTAGTGATCCATCTTCCCTGATAAGACCAAATTCAATGGTAAACCAGTAAATCCTACTGAGCAATTGGATAGCCCAAGGGTTTTTTATATGCTTCAGGGCAATCCCAGATAGGTTTTCTAGAAAATCCACATAAGGTTGATTACACAGCATAGGCATATGTGCAAACGCATCATGAAACATATCCGGCTCCTCCAAATAGTCCAATTGATCCAGCTTTCGCAGCCAGGTTGAAGATGGAAACCGTCGATTGTTCAGTAGTCCGAAAAACAGATCATCATCAATCAATCCCGGCACCACATGCACTTGCCAACCTGTGGTTTTTGCTAAAATTTGATTCAACTCATCGAAATTGGCAATTTTTTCCGCAGAAAATTTCACGGTTTCCACTCCATCCAGATAAGCCTTGGAAGCGGATTCAGGCAAATTCGGCATCTGCCGTTCGAAGAGAATCTTCCACACTTCAAAATCGGCTGGAGTATAGGCTTCATATTCCTGCCTGAGTTGTTGTAGTCGCGGGTCTTTAAAGACCCAATTCTTTGGTTGTTCAGTCATGTTACTATCGGGTTTATATTCTTATTCTTAAAATAAAGACAATGATTAAGTACCGAGGTTTGCTGTGGTTTGTCGTGGTTTGCTGGTTTGCCGTGGTTTGCCGTGGTTTGTGTCCCCACAAACCACTAACCCATAAACTAAAAAAACCCACTCCGTTGGAAGTAGGCCTCTAAATTTTTTTCACCAAAAATCATAGTCATCCTACCCCTTCATTGAGAATGGTGATAAGAATGATGTACGAAAGTTCTTGGTGTTGGATTCATGGTCGAATCTAATCAAATCTCTTGAAGTGAGCAAATTAAAAAATCGTAGGTTTTCTGTCATCCGAATTTGGATGCCTGCTGCATTGGTTTGTCCCGGTGCATTATAAAAAAACAGACCACATAGATACATAGGTAATGCGAACAAAACAGTATTTTAATGATCCGCCGCCGTGGATTGCCAGGGTATGCGTACTCAAAAGATTACCGTGGTTTGTGTCTTCACAAACCACATAATAACTTAAAATAACTTAAAAATTTTTCTACCCTTATCGCTTTAATAATCAGTTGAAGTAGGATGCATGCAAACATAGTACAATAAATAAACACATTCTCACTTTATAGTAACAGATACAGTTTGCAGAAAAACATCAAACTATTTAAAACAAATACAATAATTAGATTAAATACTAAAACACATACTCAAATATAATAATAGTTCAATATCATCTAAACATGAGCAAATAAATATCTAAAAAGTACTATGCTATAGAAAAAATATTTTAAAATCATTCAGTATCCTCTGGAAGTCTATTTGGTTCTTTTGGAAGTCCGAAAGCCGTATAGATAAGTGCTTGTTCCTGCGGGGTCAACAGCCCTGTACCAATTTCCAAATTATACTTTTTAAGCCATCTAGAGAGGGTTTTGGTAGAAACACCATACTCATTTGCAATTTCTTGACGAGATTTAAAATGCTTTTTCATAAACAAAAAATTAAAGCCTATACTATAATTATAGGATTAAGAATCATATGATCCAAAAAAGTATAGAAATATTAAAAGATTTAAAGGCTCTAAATCAAATTGAGTATCTCTTATAAGAGCATCACCTACTCATAAATTGCAAATGTCCGATTTTGTCCGATTTTGTCCGATTTTTTAATCAATATTTATTATAGATTTATACCATTCCTCTCTAATTATATGTTACAAATTTTATCATATCGCATAAACACTATTTTTAACTTATACACGCGAATAGGGAACAATACTACCTCTTTACTATGGATAGTAGTGGGAATCACCATTCTGCTTTATTCTCCTACTTTTACCAATGATTTTCAATTGGAATGGGATGATACGTGGCAAGTTCTGGATAATCCACTTGTCAAAGAATCTTCTCTAAAAGAAGTATTTTACCATCTTACTCACTTCTGGCAAAGACAGTTTTCTCCAGTAAACTCTCTGTTTTATTATCTTATATTTCACATTTCTGGAATGGATGCTCAGATTTTCCATACCGCATGTCTTCTGGTTCATATAAGTAGTACGCTTCTGGTGTTTATTATTGTTAAAAAACTGGTAGTAGAACTTTTACCTCAGACTAAAGTACCGAAGGTAAATATTTATACTTTTTTTACCACCTTACTATTTGCCATACACCCTGTACAGGTGGAAGCTGTGGCTTGGATCAGCGCATCTAAGATATTATTGTATGGATTTTTTACGTTGGCTGCCCTATGGAGTTATATACGCTATATCCAAACCTCTAATTCACTATGGCTGGTAGTTACTGCTATAACTTATTGCTTGGCCTTTGGATCAAAAGAACAAGCCATTATCCTTCCGCTCAACTTGTTGCTTGTCGATTATGTATTTGGCAGATTTACTCATTTAAACTGGAGGAGTATTTTTATCAAAAGAATCACCCTGGAAAAGATTCCGTTTTTCTTGATTGCACTTTCCTTCTGGTACTTTTCATGGACTAATAACGTGGGTATAATAAACCAAGACGGGTATCCATTTTATCAAAGAGCGATATTTGGCATGTACAGTATAACTGAATACATTTTCCGATTTTTAGCACCTGTCAAACTTTATTTCATACATCCCTTTCCTATTTCCCCGGGAGAACCGCTTCCAATTTATTACTATGGATTTCCTTTCCTCCTAGCAAGCATAGGGTATTTTGTATGGGATAATTATCGTAAAGCAAACAAGCTTGTAATGTTTAGTTTTTTGTTTTTACTGACAAACCTTCTTTTAGTACTTCATATAATTTCCTTTCCTCGTACAGTGATCACTGCTGATCGCTATATGTATATGAGTATAATCGGGCTAGCCTTGATTTTATGCTGGCAACTGGACCAATGGCTTTCTTCTGAAAAAAAGCAATTCCTCATAGTTGTCGGTCTTTTATGGCTTCTTTTTCTGAGCTGCAAAACCTATTTAAGAACAACTGACTGGAAAGATAGTGAGTCGACAAAAGCTAATATGTACGAGCTTATAAATAAGAAACAAAAAGCTCAGGAATCCGAACCTTTTAACTTCATTGAAAATGAATGACTTTTTGATATCCATAGTGATTCCCTGCTATAACGAAGCCGAGAATATCCCTATTCTTTTGATGCGTATTACCGACACTCTAATTAGGTATGACTATGAAGTCATCCTAGTAAATGATGGAAGTACTGACCACAGCCAAAAGAAGATCGAGCTGTGCTCATCAAAAGATGCTCGTATCAAGTACATAAAGTTTTCCAGAAATTTTGGACACCAGGCAGCACTAAAAGCTGGGATTGATCATGCAGTGGGAGATTGTATTGTTACAATTGATGCAGATTTACAAAAACCTCCGGAGGTAATCCCCAAAATGATTATCCTTTGGCGAAAAGGAAATGACATTGTCACCGCCGTCTGCAAAAACGAAGGACAGTCCTCTTTTTTTAAAAGATTCACGTCAACTTCTTATTACAGACTTTTATCCTTACTAGCAGACCATAAGATCTTGTCGAAGGGTGCAGATTTTCGACTTATTGACAGGAAAGTGGCCAATATAATCCGTCAAATGAATACCGAAAATCTCTATCTGAGAGGTATTCTTTCATGGGTAGGATTTCAGCAGGCAGTAACCTACTATAAAGAAGATACTAGAAGATTTGGCACATCAAAGTACTGCATTTGGAAAATGATCAGCCTAGCTACTAATGGAATCACATCATTCAGCGTCAAACCCCTACGATTTGCTATGGCTGTAGGGCTAATTTGCGCCGGCTTGGCTTTTGGTTACGGGGTTTATGCCATTACTATGCTGGTTCTTGGAATGACAGTACCTGGTTGGGCATCTGTCGTTGCCAGTATTGTCTTCCTATCGGGAATACAATTAATCGTATTGGGAGTCATCGGTGAATACATCGGCAAAATTTATATAGAAGTTAAGAACAGGCCAGCATATCTTATTTCAGAAACAAATATTACTACGGCTTCTATTCCTCAGAAAGCTGAGACCTATTCTTTAACCTCAAAAGAAAGGAGGTCAATTATGACTTGACGAAATGTAATTTTCTTGCACTGCCAAACAAAGGAGTGCAAAACGTATGTGAAAACGAAATTTCACTTTCACAAAAATCAATTTTAAATAATAGAAAAATGAAAGCAAAATTAAATCAAATCGCAAAATGGACCGCTGTCGGGATCTTCTTTATAGCAATGCTCATCAATGTGAAGGTCAGTTTGACCGATCCTTTCCTAACTATTAACAATGAACTGATCGCGCAAACAACTACTTACCCTCCTTGTCCTAATGGAACTTCAAACTCCTATGGGGGACTTTGTTGCAAATCCTACAATAGTTGCCCTCATCCTTCCGCTGGTAAAATCGCAGATGCTTCTTGGAAGAGTTGTCAACAATATTGTTCGTAAATAATACTAACAGGGGATAAACCCCTGTTTTTACTTTCAAAACCCATAATATGAGAAACTTAGCTTTACTTACCTCCCTTATAATAATATTTTCCTGTACTTCAAAACCCGTTGACAACAACATTTACTTCACAGCGGAAGATTTGCCCCCTGCAATTGAATTAGCAGGTGAAAAATATAATTTTCCGGAAATAATCAACCCTCGAGGATTATTAATAAAGGATGGGTTCGCAATTGTTTTTGAAAGTAAAAACACAAACAATGATAAATTTCATATCATTGATTTAAAAAACCGGCTTTATCTAAGGTCAAAAGGAATTGATGGCCTAGGACCCGGCGAAATTACAGTAATTAGCCAGATAGATGATGTCGGAGAGACCAATAAAGTTTGGGTATATGATCCCGAAATCCGCATTTTTTCTAAATTTGATTTACTAGATTCCAGTAAGCTGGCAGAATGGCAAATTAGATCGCCAGAAACTGCATACTTTTTGACATCAGCTACATGGACCAGTGATACTTCCCTTTTGGGTAATGCAGTAGACGGCTGGGACAAATACATTCATTTGACTACTGCTGGAGATACTTTAGCAATATTCGGGAACTGGAAAGACATGATCAAAAATAAGGCTCTGCCAAATGGATTGAATGCAGATGAGCTCGATGCTAATTTGGTGAGCAATATTTTTCAGGGACAATTAAAAGGAAGTCCAGATAAAAACCATTTTATCAAAACTGGAGGTATTGTGGATCATATTGATGTAATTAATTTAAAGGACTATTCAATTAAAACTATTTATGGTCCTGTGCAAGAAATTCCTGAATTTACAATAGGGTATTGGGACGGATATCAAATGCCCGATTTTGGCTCAATTTCAACTGTAAGATATTTGGACGTTTATCCTGGCCAAAACTCATTTTTTACCCTCTTTCACGGAAAACCGTATGAAGAAATTGGCAGTATGGAAAACTTGAATAGAATATTTGAATTTGATTATTCTGGAAAGATTCTGAATCAATATCAGTTGAATTACCCAGTCTTAGGTATTCATGTGGATGAAAAAAACAGAGCAATCTATGCAGTCACTGTGGATAGTGAACCTAATTTGGTACGGTTTGATTACTGATCAACTGATACATTTTTGGAAAATTTCAATCCACAAACACCAATTTCTAATCTTTCAAATATGAAGGTACAGGTAAACACAGTCTACCTTTCGTTATACTTCTTATCTCCTTCTTGGAAAAAACTATTCATGGCATAAATTAGAAACTTCAGCTAAAACAACCTACATAACCGTTAGTGCAAGAGTAAAACCCAAATCCCATTATAAAAACCATTTGAGAAGACGGATCAAAAAACTGCCGTATAGATGTTTGCCTTCCTACCGAAAGGTAGCTTTGTCATTACCATAGGTAGACAGGCTTAACTCTGCTGCTCATTCCTGTTACTTTTAAGACAGTTCTTATACCCCTACAATAAATCAAATCCCTTTCGCATCACGAAGCTCTCTCTGATCCAGCTTGCCAGCCTTGCACTCTGGGCAAAATCAAGGGTCTGCTGCCCATCTGAATAGGCCTTCTCAGGCACTTTATGTGATTCATAGATGATCCCATCCGCTCCGGACATCACTCCTGCAAGTGCCATCTGTGGCACATAGGCACGGATTCCAATTCCGTGGGAAGGATCGACAATCACAGGTAAATGGGATTTCGCCTTTAAAATAGGAATGGCATTCAGATCCAGCGTATTTCTACTTGCGCGTTCATAAGTACGGATTCCCCGTTCACAGAGAATCAGCTTCTCATTTCCACCGGAAAAAACGTATTCTGCAGACTGCAACAACTCTTCGATCGTTCCGGATATTCCACGCTTGATCATCACAGCCTTATCTACTTTTCCTAACTCATCCAAGAGATTGAAGTTCTGTGAATTCCGCGCGCCCACTTGATATACATCCACGTAAGGGTACATTTCTTCGATCTGGGAAGTCTGCATCACTTCTGTGACAATCTTGATCCCAGCCTCATGCGCAATAGCATACCAAAGCTTCAATCCCTCCAAACCTAATCCACGGAACGCATATGGACTACTTCTAGGCTTGAAGACACCACCACGCATCATCTTAATCCCATTTTCCACACAATGAGCAACCACGGACCGGATCTGTTCTTCGGATTCAATGGAACATGGTCCTGTAATGATCGCCATCTCCCCATCTTTGATGAAGACATTGTCCCCTAAATCAATGGATGTTGGTTTGACTTTCCATTTCTTGGAAACCAGCTTATATTCATCTGAAACGATATGAATATCCACTATCCCGTCCAACTGACCAATTTTACGGATATCAAATTCTTTTTTGCCGATTCCGATCAGGTAATCTCCCAATTGGGTTTTCACTTCGGTGGTCTTATAACCGATTCCATTTACTTTCTGGATTAGTTTTTCCTTTTGAGATTCTGAAATATCGGGCTGAAGCTGAATGATCATTTTTATAATTGATAATGTTGGAAAGTGATAAAGTGGTAAAGTTGAAAAGTTAGTCTAGAAACCATAATTATAATTGTTGCTTTAAGATTTCTTCTTTTTATTTCTCAGCTGAAGAAAATTAATTGATTACCGAGTGAATGTATGTCTGAATATCTTCACTCAAATTCTTTGAACCTTTTATTGTCTTGATAAAGGCAGATCCGATAATCGCCCCATTGCTATATTGAGAAGCTTTTGAGAAGGTATCCGAATCTGAAATCCCAAAGCCGATTAACCGTGGATTCTTCAGGTCCATCTCCTTCACCCGCTCGAAATAGGATATCTGCTCTTCAGTAATTCCTGCTTTTGCCCCGGTAATGCTATGAGATGACACCATGTAGATGAACCCACTGGAGTGCTGGTCAATCTCCCTGATACGCTTCTCGGATGTCTGTGGAGAAATTAAAAATGTATTCACCAAGCCATATTTCTCAAAGAGGGCTTTATAATCATCTAAATATTGCTGCATCGGAAGATCCGGCAAGATTAATCCATCAATTCCTACTTCTTGACATTTTTTGCAAAATGCTTCCATTCCATATTGTATGATTGGATTTAGATAGCCCATCATTACTACAGGAATAGTGATTTTCTTACGGAAATCCGCTAGTTGTTCAAACAATTTCTTCAGGGAAATCCCATTCTCAAGGGCAACCAAATTGCTTTCCTGAATAGTAGGTCCATCCGCCACAGGATCTGAATATGGAACTCCAATTTCAATAATATCTGCTCCACCCGCCTCAATTGCTTCCATAATCGGAAGTGTGGCCTCAAGTTCAGGAAACCCCGCCGTGAAGTAAATAGAGAGCACTCGCTCTTGTTTGCTTTTAAATAATTTATGTATTCGGTTCATTTTAATTTGATTGGAAAATTGAAAGATTGAAAAATTGAAATATTAAGTTGAAAGGTTGGAAAGTGGTAAGGTTTGAAGGTTTTGAGACTTCATTATTCAGATCCGACATTCTTCATTAGAAATTAAATCAGAACAGTTAGTCTTTATAAATTCCGGTCGAAGTTCAACACAATCTCGTCAATCGTACTTTGTACTTCGAAAATCAATACCCTCCCCACTTGATGTACGTATCCAGATCCTTGTCCCCTCTTCCTGAAAGATTCACCACAATCACATCATCTTTGGCATATTCAATCATGTTCAGGGCATAGAGCGCATGGGCCGATTCAATGGCAGGAATTATCCCCTCCATCTTGCTCAACTCGATGCCCGCAGCCATTGCATCTTTATCCTCCACAGCTACAAATTCTCCCCTTCCTACATCAAACAAATGTGCATGCACAGGACCGATTCCTGGATAATCCAAACCGGCAGAAATCGAATGTGGCTCCACTACCTGTCCATCTTCTGTTTGCATCAAGATCGTCTTTGATCCATGTAAAATTCCTGGCGTGCCAAGCGCAGTGGTAGCTGCAGATTTTCCAGAAGTAAGACCTAAACCGGCAGCCTCTACAGCTACTAGTCTGACGGCTGGCGTATTATAATAATGATAAAATGCACCCGCTGCATTGGATCCACCTCCCACGCAAGCGATGACCACATCTGGAGTTTCACGCCCTTCCTTCTCTTTTAACTGCCATTTGATTTCCTCAGAGATCACCGATTGAAATTGCGCAACCATCTCCGGATATGGATGTGGCCCTACAACCGAACCAATAATATAATGGGTATCAACAGGATTATTGATCCAGGCCCGCATCGCTTCGTTAGTCGCATCTTTCAAAGTTTTGGAACCTGAAGTTGCAGGAACTACAGTAGCTCCAAGGATTTTCATCCGCTCCACATTGGGATGCTGCCGTGCAATGTCTATTTCACCCATATACACAGTACATTCCATTCCCATTAGCGCACATACAGTTGCTGTAGCCACACCGTGCTGTCCCGCACCTGTCTCGGCAATGATCCGCTTCTTTCCAAGCTTCTTGGCCAATATGATCTGGCCAATGGTATTATTTACCTTGTGCGCTCCCGTATGACAAAGATCTTCCCGCTTGAGATAGATTTTGGCGCCATATTTTTCAGAAAGCCTAGCGGCAAAGTATAAAGGGGTCGGACGTCCTACATAATCTTTCAACAACCCCCTGAATTCATCCTGAAATTCCTTGGAAGCTAGTATTGATTCGAAATTCTCCTTTAGTTCTTCGACATTTGGATGTAGCATTTCAGGAATGTAAGCACCCCCAAATTTTCCGTAAAATCCTTTTTCATCTACTTTGATCATATTCTTGTAGTTGATAGTTAATGGTTTATGGTCAATAGTTTATGGTCGATAGCCCATAGTTTATGGCCCATGGTCTATTTACTATAACCTATTATCTATGGTCTAATTTTATCTTTAAAACTCTTCAGCTTTCCAATATTCTTCAATCCCGGAGCATCTTCAAATTTGGAGTTCAGGTCCACTCCTACAAGTTGCGGCATCCGACCTGCTAACGCTATAATTTCAGGGACACTTTCTTCTTCCAATCCTCCACTGAGTATAAATCCCTTTTCGAATGGATAGCGTTCCAATACCTGCCAATTAAATTTTCTTCCCGAACCACCATGATCCTTTGTTGCTGTATCGAAAAGAAAATACTCCACCAGTCCGACATACTCCCTCAATGACTCCCAATCTATTTTTTCTCCTATGGAAAATACCTTCCACAACTTTTTGTTGGTCTTCAGTTTCAGCTCCCGCACATATTCAGGACTTTCTGTCCCATGCAGCTGAAGTACGGACAAGTTGAATTCGTCTATTTTTGATAGCACCGATTCAATTGGTTCATTCACAAAAACACCAACTTTTGCAACTTCAGAAGATTGAATAGAAGTCTCAGGTCGCTCCGAAACATATCGCGGCGATTTAGAATAGAAAATTAATCCCATCCAATCGGGGTTGACTTCTTGAACCAACTCTAGGATATTATCAGTATCCCGCATTCCACAGACTTTGATTTTCATGTGTTTATAATTTGATTTTATTTTGCCACATGGAATCTCGTACCTGTCTGCCAACAGGCAGGTGATTAATAATCATCCCAATGAGTTGAACTTGCGTCATTCCTGATTTCATTAGACGTTCACTTCAGTTTCTTTTGCCACTAAATTTCTGTACTCCTTGATGAAATTGTAGGCTGCTTGCTCAGGACGACTCGATTTCATGAAATTCTCTCCAATTAAGAACCCATTAAATCCTGCTTTCTTTAACGTGATCAAAGTAGCTGGATCGGAAATTCCACTTTCAGAGATCTTCACAAAATCATTGGGGATCTTATTCACTAAGTCCAAAGATGTCTGTAAAGACACGTCAAAAGTTTTCAAGTTGCGGTTGTTCACTCCCACCAAGTCCAACTCTTCGCACAAACTTCTTTCTAATTCTTCTCCATCATGCACCTCCATCAGAATTTCAAGGCCTAAGCTCTTTGCAAAAGCCGCCAGCTCCTTTAATCGCTTGGGTTCCAATGCCGCCGCAATAAGGAGAATACAATCTGCTCCGATGGATTTTGCTTCTAAAAGCTGGTATTCATCAATGATAAAATCCTTTCGAAGAATCGGACAGAAGTTATACTTCCGGGCATCTTTCAGATCTGAAATACTTCCGCCAAAGAAATCTGTATCTGTCAATATGGACAAGGCAGAAGCTCCGGCCTGCATGTACCCAATGCTCACTGCTTCTACTGATGCAGTGCTGTTGATCATGCCTTTGGAGGGAGATTTTCGTTTGAATTCTGAAATAATTCCTGACTTCTCAGGATCATTCACATACTTTTTCATCGAAACTACTTTTCCTTCAAAGAAGATGCTTTTCTCCAGCAATTTAACCGGCACCAAGCTGCTTCTTTCTGCTACTTCGACATGCTTTTGAGCAATAATTTTATCTAAAATATTCATGAGTTTATAATTTGTTGGATGCCCGATGTCAGGTGCTTGATGCAGGGACTGTAATAATCACCCCCCTTTATGCAGCCCGTCATGGATATTTCATGTGTTTTTAGGCTAAAGAAATGCTGGTTTTAGGATTAACAAGTCCTTCAAATACTTCCAAAGCTTTACCGGACAGCAGTGCTTCTTCAGCTTTGGCGACAGCGTCAACAAATGACAATCCTTGGGTTGCAGTCACCAATGCCGCTGCAGAATTGGCCAAGACTACTGCATTTTGGGCTTCCGTACCTTTCCCTTTAAGAATATGTTCAAAGATTTTAGCGGATTCCTTGATGGTTTCACCTCCTTTAATAGAAGTTGCATTCAATCGTGGAAGCCCGATATTTTCTGGACTTAGTACCTTTTCCCCTTCATTAGTGATCATTTTGAAATCACCGGTCAAGGAAATTTCATCATAGCCATCCAATGCATGCAGAATAGAAAATCTACCGTGCATCTCTTGATAAAGATAGCCATAAAGCCTGGCCAGTTCGAGACTGAACACCCCGACAAGCTGTTTAGTCGGAAAACTTGGATTGACCATTGGGCCAAGCATGTTGAAAAAAGTCTTCACCCCAAGATCTTTCCGAATAGGCCCTACATGCTTCATTGCCGGGTGGAAAAGTGGCGCATGTAGAAAACAAATCCCTACTTCATCCAAGCTTTGCCGGATTTTATCAATATCGCTTGGAAATTCATAGCCAAAGTAAGCCAGCAAATTGGATGATCCACAAATGGAAGATACTCCTGTGTTGCCGTGCTTGGCCACATTCTGACCCGCAGCAGCCACTACAAACGATGATAATGTCGAAATATTAAAGGTGTCCTTGCCGTCTCCCCCCGTACCACAAAGATCCATCGCATCGTACTCTGAAATCTCTACAGGGATACAACGCTCCAGCATTGCTTCCCTGAATCCCGTAAGCTCTTCCACGGTGATACTACGCATCATGTAAACCGTCATAAAGGCCGCAATTTGGCTTTGGTTAAAACTACCAGCAGTTATATTTTTCAATACTTGGCGGGCATCCTCCCGGGTCAAGGTACGGTGCGCAATGAGATGGTTTAATATTTCTTTCATATCAATTATTGTTTTTTTATGTATATCCGTAATTGCACCAGTAGCCAAGATAATAGCTGTCAAACTGTAAGTTGCAGCGGCTGTGGTCTGTTGCCAGTCGGCTGTGGTCGATTTCCATTACGAATGACCGGTCAAATTGGTCTACTGGAAAGAAAGCGGATAATCAGATTGTTTTTTATCCATCTTCCGATTTGTTTAATTTTCTAACCAGTTCCTGATAATTTTAACTCCATTTTCGGTTAGAATACTCTCTGGGTGAAACTGTACTCCCCGCACATCATATTGCTTATGTCTCAGGGCCATAATCTGTTGATCCTGAGTACGGGCGATCACTTCCAGTTCAGGTGACAGGGTGCTTTCATTGACTACCCAAGAATGATAGCGTCCAATCTGGAAATTTGGTGGCACTCCTTGGAAAAGCATATCCTCATCCACAGTCACGGTAGATGCAACACCATGTAACACTTCCGCCAAATTGATCAAATCTCCTCCAAAAGCTTCACCGATTGCCTGATGTCCCAGACATACGCCAAGGATCGACTTAGTTTCAGCATATTTTTTTAAAAGCCCTGGCATGATCCCTGCTTCTTCAGGAAGCCCAGGTCCAGGGGAAAGTAGTATTTTATCATAATGATCCACGTCATCCAAACTGATTTTATCATTTCGGTAGACATCCATCTGCTCTCCATAGCCCAGCTGCCTGATAATATAAACCAGATTGTAGGTAAAGGAATCGTAATTATCGAGGACAAGAATTTTCATAGGTTAACGTATTGTAAAATTGAAAAATTGGAATATTGTAAAATTAGCCTTGCTTAATTTCCTTCCTCTTTTCAAAATCATTTAAATATTTAATAAATCCTTTTATTTCACTGGAAATTTGAATCAGCTCCTGATAGAGTAATTCATACTCTTTACTTGTTATTTTTTTAGCATTGTGCAATAAGTACAATTGACTTCTAAGTTCTCCAGCCGAACCTTTGGCTATTGCCAAATATCTTCTAAACTGTCGGTTACTATTATATTCAAATCCTTCGGCAATATTGTTTGAAATTGAAATGGCTACTCCGACAAGTTGGTCTTTTGCCCGATAATCTTTAAACAGACTATTAGTTTCTACCAGCAAGTATATTTTTAAGCCTATTTCAATGGCGTGTTGCCAAACTTTTAAGTCTTCAAACCGGTTAACCTTTGCCATAATTTTGCAATCTTAAAATTTTCCAATTTTTCAATATTACAATCCACACTCAAATCCCCTCCGCTGCACGGAGCGCAACACGAAGTGCTTCTAACTTATTGGATACTTCCTGCAACTCAGAAGGAATAGTGGATTTGGCAACCACCCCGGCACCAGCCTGGAACCTTAGTTGATTGTTTTCGGATACAAATGATCGAATCAAAATTGCATGATTGAAGTCTCCGTTAAAACCCAAATAGCCGATCGCCCCTCCGTAAAATCCTCTAGAAACGTTCTCCAGTTCATCAATAAGTTCCATTGCCCGATACTTTGGGGCTCCAGAAAGAGTCCCGGCAGGGAACGTATCTGCTACAAGCTGAAGCGGATTGATATTTTCCGGCAATTCTCCCGTGACTTTGGATACCAAGTGGATGACATGGGAGTAATATTGAATTTCTTTAAACACCTCCACATTGACTTTTTCAGAAGACCTGCTCAGATCATTTCTAGCCAGATCCACCAGCATCACATGCTCTGAATTTTCTTTAGGATCATCATATAGTTTACGCGCTAATGCGCCATCTTCTTGATCATTGCCCGTTCTCCTGAAAGTTCCTGCAATGGGATAAATAGTCGCCTTCTTATCTTTAACTACGATTTGCGCCTCCGGAGAACTTCCAAAAACCTTGAAAGAACCATAATCAAAGTAAAATAAGTATGGAGAAGGATTCACAGATCGAAGCGCACGGTACACGTTAAATTCATCCCCCTTAAAATCTGTTTTGAATCTTCTGGAAAGGACAATCTGAAATACATCACCCTTGAAACAATGTTCACGTCCTTGGTTTAAGATCTTCAGAAATTCCTCATCGGTATAGTTGGAGCTTTCCTCTCCTACTCTTTTAAAAGAGTAACTGGGAATATTTTTATTAGAAAGCAGCTGCTCGATTTCATCCATCAATTCAGGAGTTTCTGCTCCCGCCACCCGGTGCTCAAGTAAATGAAGCTCATTCTTGTAATGATCCACCACAATTACATTCTGATACACCGAATACTGCATCATAGGAACCGTTGAAGGCTTGGAATTCTGGAGTTTGATATCTTCGAAATAAGCTACAGAATCGTATTGAATATACCCGAAAAGTCCATTAGAACTGAATTTAAAATTATTCTGTCCTGCGTCAAACTTATCCCCAAATGCCCGAAGGCTTTCCATAAGATTTTTGCCTGAGTTGATCTCATAAGATATGGAATTGCCTAGAGGAAGAGTTTCTTTCACATGGCCAGCATTAAAGCTGAAAGTAGCCAAAGGATTAAAGCAGATATAAGAATAACTGTTTTCATGACCATGATAATCCGAACTTTCCAAAAGAATCGGGTTGGAAAATCGGTCCCGAATCTGCAAATAAATGCTTACAGGTGTGATCGTATCCGCCAACCGCTTCCGATAAGTAGTTAAAACCGGCAGTTTAATATGTGTCATTTCGTGGTTAATTTTTTAATGAAAAAAGGCTTACCGGAAATCCAGTAAGCCTTTATATTATGTTTTATTGCAAAATAAAATGCAGGGGCTTTCTAAACTTCCTTTTGGAAAGAGTAAGAATGCCACCACCAATATTTGTTTGCTATTGTTTTCATAAGATCGAAGACAAATTTAGAAAGGGATTGCGAAGTACAAAGCAAGAATCAGATTTTTTTTTGCAAAAAAGATGATAAGCCGACATTAAACTCATTATAGCTACTGATAAAATGAACCAACAAAACCCAGCATTTATACAAGCCGTTGGAAAATAAACAATCAAATGCCGGTTATATGAAAAATTCCTTACTATTGCTGCCCCTGCTACTTCTCAGTTTTGGAATGGCCTCAGCTCAATCTTCCACACAATGGAAGACATCGATGCTGGAGGTCAACTTTGTTTCTGACACAGGAGAAAAAGCGCAAATGGAAATTGATAAAGGCTTTCGTTATGCAGATTTAAATTACAATGGACGTCAATATCATTTCTTTTTCCACCGTGGAAAAAATGCTAGAATTACGGATCCCAATAAAGATCTTTTGATAGCCAGAAGAAGGGGGAATTATTTTTGGGGGACAGCCAGGTATGAATTTATGGATGGGGAAGTTTATAAACTGAAGAAAAAAGAGATTGCTAATGGTTATGAAATCATCGGTCCAAGTGGCCTGATTTTCAAAGTAAAAGACGAAGCTATAGTTCCAGTGGAACCTATTACAGAAAAAGATTTCCTTATTCAGGCATTTTACGTGTTTCGAAGAATAAAAGTCACCCAAGAAACCCCGCCAGATGTAGTAATCTATAATACCTATTACAATCCTGTTACTTCAAATGATTAATTTTATAGCAGAATATATTACCTATGGCTAAAGCAATGTCACAATATTTCAAACGGGTGTTTGATGATTACCAGGTGCTGGTGCAGGTCAATCCAGATACCTACACGGGCATAGAACTGATTGTGCACCCCGACGGAAAAATTGAAAAGACGGAAATGGAATTTGACGAAGAGATATTTGATGATCTGGCTGAGGATGACTTTATACACTGCAACGTGCTGGAGTTTCAGATGCACCTCGCCAAAACAAAGTAGTACCTGCGAACACGGCGACTGATCACTGTTTACTGCGACTGCCCTACCCTGGTCTGTGTCATCACAGATCCGGACATTACATGACTCTGGATTATGGAAAAATGTTTAAACGTTCCGCTGGAACGCCCCTTTGATTATCCTACATACGATCTACCCAACAAATTGTCCCGCTGGGACAAGCCCATCTACCCACTGGCCTACCTACGGCAGGCTCCCTTCTCCCTTCACTAACAACAACATCCAACACCCCACATCAAACATCCAACACTGTTCTTGGCTCTTGATTCTCGACTCTTGATTCTCTCTCGTCTCTTTGTAAAATTCTTTCCCCTCATTATCAGGTTCAAATATACTTTATTACATTATTCTCGCTTACAATTATTGGAAAGGTATAATTTCTCCTTACCTTTGTGGCTAGCGGCACGACCAGCTCCTGCTGAATCCCCCAGGTCCGGAAGGAAGCAAGGGTAAGTGGTTGTAGCGGTGCGATGCCGCTTCTTTTTTTGCCCTAATTTTCCGGGGACACCCCAAATCAAGTTCCAAATCTTGATTTATCTTCTAACTTTGTTTCTAATATCAAATCCATTTGGAATCTCCATTTCTAAATTTTCATTTTGCCTTTTTTTTAGGCAGGATCAGTAATTAGAGAAAGTTGGTTTTAAAGCCTATTAAACAATCGTTTACTTGTACGCCCATAGGCCAACATGTAACCATTAAACACAAAAAACACATGAAATTCTTTATTGACACAGCCAATCTTAGTGACATTCGCGAAGCTTATGAACTGGGAGTTTTAGATGGCGTAACTACCAATCCTTCTTTGATGGCCAAAGAGGGTATCAGCGGAGACGAAAAAGTAAGAGCTCACTACAAAGCAATCTGTGATATTGTAGATGATAAAGTAAGTGCCGAAGTAATCGCTACAGATTTTGACGGCATGGTGAAGGAAGGGAAAGAGCTTGCAAAGATTGATGACAAAATAGTGGTAAAAATCCCAATGGTAAAAGATGGTTTAAAGGCACTTAAATACTTCCAAAGCGAGGGAATCCGTACCAATTGCACCTTGATTTTTTCAGCTGGCCAAGCACTACTTGCAGCCAAAGCTGGAGCTTCTTATGTGTCTCCTTTCATCGGAAGATTAGATGATATCTCCTTTGACGGAATGGAATTAATCGCACAGATTGTTCATATCTTTGGAAACTATGGCTATGAAACTGAAGTGCTAGCCGCCTCAGTGAGACACAGTATGCACCTACTGAAATGTGCTGAGGTAGGAGCAGATGTAGTAACCTGTCCGTTGAAAGTAATCACAAGCTTACTTAATCATCCATTGACAGATTCTGGTTTGGCAACATTTTTGGCAGATCATGCCAAAGCCGCTGGAAAATAATTCTAAAAAAAGACTGGCGATTGTCGGTCTTTTTTAATTTACCTTATGTACATCATTAAAGTAAAAGGCAAAGCAAAAATTCCTGATTACATCCAAATTAGAGATGAGAACTTTGTGCTGGTCGCCTATTTCAGGGCAGACCGACCTTTAAAGAAAATAGAGAAATTTGGCTTGGAAGGAAAGGAAGCTGAACTCGAAGCGTTAATCCAAAATCTCCCATTTGGAAAATTGCAAAAACTAGAACTATAAGAAATGGATTTCAGTACCAAACCCGTACTTCAGGTAAGTCAGGCCACCATATTTCAAGGGGTGGATCCTATATTGACTGACGTCAACTTTTCTGTGGAGCAACATGAATTTGTGTTTTTAATCGGTAGAACAGGAAGTGGGAAAAGCTCATTGTTAAAAACACTTTATGCAGACCTAGAGCTGAGAAGTGGAAGTGCTGAAGTGGCTGGCTTCAGTCTGGAACATATCAAAACCAAAGATATTCCATATCTAAGAAGGAAAATTGGAATCATTTTTCAGGATTTTCAGCTTTTCAATGATAGAAGTGTTGCCGAAAACCTGGCTTTTGTGATGAAAGCAACTGGATGGAAAGACAAGGCAAAAATCAACGCACGTATGGCTGAGGTGCTTTTGCTGGTAGGACTTAATAATGCATCCAGTAAAATGCCACATCAGTTATCTGGAGGAGAGCAGCAACGGGTAGTAATCGCGAGAGCATTGCTGAACGAACCTTCAATTTTACTTGCTGATGAACCGACAGGAAACCTTGATCCTGATGTAGCAGATGGTATTTTTAAGCTGTTTCAGGAAATAAATAAGAAGGGAACTGCTGTATTAATGGCAACCCACAACTACGATTTACTCCGTAAATACCCGTATCGTGTACTGAAATGTGAAAATGGCCAACTTCAAGATAGCCAAACACATGATGTTTCTTTTGGAAATACATTCTAAACTGGAAGAAGGTTAGAATTCAAACAAAATGTAAAGTATAGCGTTGATAATCATCAAAATGACCAAACTATGAAATCTAATCTTCTTGTTCGGGGGCTTCTCTTGGTCCTATTAAGTGCTTTGGCTTGGAGTTGTGATGAAGACGATAAACTCCCAGATGGTCAAGCTGCCATCAAACTGACCCAAGACACTAATAATTGGATATTCGAAGTAATGAGTCAATTTTACTATTGGTTGGATAATATGGGAACTCCTATTGCCGATACATCTGATCCCGAAGATTATTTCTCAGCTTTACTTTACACTCCCACAGACCGATTCTCAGTGATTTACCCTGATTACCAAGATTTAATCAATACCTTAAGTGGGGTATCATTAGATCCAGGTTATGAATTCAAATTGTTTAGAGAAAGTGCCACAAATGACAATGTGTATGCTCAAGTTCTTTATGTAAAGAAGGAGAGTCCTGCCTCAGCTGCAGGGTTACTAAGGGGAGACATTATTACTAAAGTCAACGGAACACAATTTACAATCAATAATTACCGCGAACTACTGGGACAAACTGAGATATCCCATAAGATCACTTACCTGCGCTATAATGAAAGTGAAGACATTTACATTCCTCAGGGAGAACTAACCTTAAATCCGGTTGAGCTTTCGGAAGATCCAAATTATTTAGATACAGTATATACCATCAACAATCAGAAAATTGGATATGTAGTGTACAATTTCTTTGCCCCTGACCCAGGTGATAAAAGTAAAAGCTTTGATCTAAAGATGGATGATATTTTTAGCGAATTAAAAGCTGAAAACGTCCAGCACCTGATACTGGATCTTCGCTACAACGGCGGTGGCTATGTCTCCTCTGCAACCAACTTAGCTAGCTTGATAGGATCTGGGGTAACTAGTGCTGATATTTTTTCAAAAACTAAATACAACGATTTTCTTACAGCAAATATCCCAGATCTAAAAGATGAAAAAACGAATTTTCTCACCAAAAGTCAGAATATAGGCAATTCCCTTACGGGAAACAGAGTGTATATATTAACTACTGAGGGCACTGCTTCTTCCTCAGAGTTAATCATCAATGGACTAAAGCCTTACATGGATGTCTTCTTGATCGGTGAGGTTACATATGGCAAAAATGTTGGGTCAATAGCAATTGAAGATGAAGAAAATCCAGCCAATAAATACGGTTTACTCCCTATCATATCCCAGAGCTTTAACAGTGAAGACAAATCAGATTACAGTGTCGGGTTTCAGCCTAACATAGTGGTAAATGAATATTCTGAACTATTCTTACCACTTGGAGATGTCAATGAAATCATGCTAAGAACAGCAATCGAACAAATCACTGGCCAACCTTCTTCTGCTCGATTCAAAAAAATAGAACGTACAGAATTGGCTAATTCATTGGAAAGAAAAATCCGGTTTGGGCAGATGATTGAAGAACCCATTCAGAAATTCTAGAAGCAAGCGGCTGATTAGTTTCTAACGTGTTTCTAGTCTTCAGACGTTGGTTCAAGTCTCCTGACTTGGACCTATAATAATGTAGTATCCCGACTGCTCGCTGAAATTGTGTTTAATGCTCTGCGAGGGCGCACATAGAGAATGGTCTGCAATACAGCTTTAATGGCCTGTGGGAAAAATATTAATATTCTGTGTCGACACAAAACCATGGTCGGAAAATGATCAATCCAAGACTGCACCTTTTACTTACGATATTCCCAGTCATCAATGGCAGACCAAGCCCCTCTCTATTATCATTGCTCTTTTCTTCACGAATCTTTGTGGTAAAGAAGTGGATGGACGATTGAAACATTCGAGACTCTGAAAACCTCAATGTTAAGCGATCGCATCAACTCTTATATTATCATATTGTTAAGTCTATCATCTTGACCCTGTAATCCTGAAAAAGCACTTAATTTTAAACTTCTAAAATAAGAAAACATGGAAAACATTGCAGGGTTTATTCTGATGTTGATGATCTACTTTTTGGGTAGCCTGGCATTAGTTCAGGAGGTTATACGTCCACGCTACCAGTCATTACCCCAAGGGGTTAATCCAAAAAAACAGTCAATCACAAATTATCCAAGAATAATTTTATTTAGTTTTGCTGTTTCTTTAATTACAACTTCGCTGATCTATTTTTTTATGCAGTGAATCTGCCACTTCGTATAATCCGGATCAAGTAATTCTGGGTTAAACAAAGAAACCGGATAATTGACTTATCCGGTTTCTTTGTTTTTAAAAATACTACTCAAATAAATCGAACTTCAAACCAAAAGTCAGGCGGGCACTATAATACTCAGCTTGCATCGTTCTGGATTTAATTCCTTGATAGTACCTCAGTGGCTGGTTTGTCAGGTTGTTTCCTTCAAAGAACAATCTCCACTTCGGAGTAATAGCATAGGAAGCATTCACATCCAAGAAAGCCTGCTTATCATAGTAGCGATCTTCAAAACTTTCCCCTCCTAATTCATCCAGGTAATCAGAGGCATAATTCAGGGAAACTCTCATCACTAATCGCTTGGTCTCGTAAGAAAGTGATGCATTGAACATATTATCGGCAGCACCGGGTAATTCCAGTTTATCATTATCCCTGCCTTCTATGCCTGTAGTAGTAGATTTGGTATAGGTATAATTCAGATAAATACCCAATCCTTTCCATAGCTGCCGCTGGATAGATGCCTCCAGTCCGTAAACCTGAGCAGTTCCTCCATTTTCCGGACGGGAATATTGAAGCCCTGAACCGAAATGTGGATCTTCAAAACCTTGGGAAGTGATGGTATACACAAAGTCATCCATATTCTTATAAAATCCCCCGAGGGAAAGCAGACCCACATTTTCGAAATATTGCTCTCCCATTAGATCAAAATTCATTGAAGTTGTAGGCTTTAAATCCGGGTTGCCACGGGACAATTCCTCATCCTCTGGGCTAAATTCAGCGTAAGGCACCAAGTCATAATAATTGGGTCTGGCAAGGGTATTTGTCCACGCAAATCTTAAAATGCTGTTTGGCTTAAGATTATACTTTAAATGTACCCCCGGCATGAAGTTGGTATAGCTTTGCTTTCCAGTAGCAGAGGAAATGGATTCATTGTCGAGATCGAAGATATTCCCGGTGTAATCTAATGCAGTATGTTCCAATCTAACGCCCACTATTGCAGATAGCTGATCAGAAAACTGATGATCGGCCATCACATAGCCCCCTGTAATGGTCTCTTTGGCAGTATAATTTCCGGGCGCATATTCTTCCGGAATATCACTTTCTTCAAACAAGCCGGTATTTCTGAAATCCAATCCACCCAAGTGTTTAGGAGTCATAAACGTCCCTACCTGATACTGTGAACCTGCCAGAAAGTGAGGATCAGAATAGTTAGCATTCGGCACATTTGCAATAGTCTCACCAAATGCTTCCGCATCAATTGGCTCATATTCATAGAAATTGTTGTCCCGCTCTTTATTTTTCCCTCTATAGCGAACACCAAACTGAAGAACACCTTTTGGGCTATAAGGAAGTTTGAAGTCCAATTTCGCATTCAAATCCTGATCAGATGTGTAGCCGTATTGTTCTGATAGGCCATTCAAGCCTATGGCAAGATTATCAGATGGGTTAGTTAGATAAGCAAAAGGCTTATCTGGGTTAGAAACATCCACAGTCACATCCTGTCCAGAAGATCTGAATGAAGTATATCGCTCAAATGGCCTTTCCTCGGATGCTTTGGCATAAGTTACAGACCAGTCCATTTTCAGCTTTTCAAATAAATGGCTTCCACCCAAAGTAGCATTGTAAACCCGCTGGTCTTCAAGTCTTGCTGCCTTGTTTTTATCACTATCAATACCGCCTTTAGTCTCATATTCCACCCGACCAGTAGTGGTGTATCTGCCAGGACTTACGGTTGTGAACTCACCGTCATCAAATGAATCGTTCAGATTGCTTACTCTCATTCTAAATCTATTCTCCCAATCATCTCTGTGATTGTACATGCCAGAGAGAAATATGGTATGATTATCATTGATATCATAGTCCAGCGCAATACTTGCTGATCTTCGGACACGCTGCACACTGTATTTACGAATATCAAATTCCTCAAGCACTGCACCATGTTCAGAATTATACCACACTGCCTCTATATTGTCTGAACCAAACTGATGATTATAATACGATCCCGACAAGATTACGCCAAGTTTGTTATCAAAAAACCGGTTGCCAATCACCAAACCACCTGTCCAAATAGGCTTATTAGTAAGTAAGTTTACTCCAGAAGCAGCAGTTCCGGAAACACGAAGTGCATTTGGTGCCTGTCGGGTAACCAAATTTACTGAACCACCAATCGCATCCGCATCCATACTAGGAAGTACAGCCTTATTTACCTCAATGGTCTGGATCATGTCCGAAGGAATCAAATCTAGCTGTACATTTCGATTGTCTCCCTCTGCTGATGGCATTCGTTCACCATTCAAAGTAACGGAATTCAATTGTGGAGCAAGGCCTCTAATAACAATATTCCGGGCCTCGCCTTGATCATTTTGCATCGTTATGCCAGGAATCCTCTTTAAAGCATCTCCAATATTGGCATCCGGAAATCTTCCTATTTGATCTGATGACACTACATTGGTGATATTGGCATTGTTCCGTTGCTGGTTCAATGCTTTTGCCTGACCTTTTAACCGGTCTCCCATCACTACGAATTCAAGACTCTCAATGGTAGTTTCGTCCAGCTTGAAATCTAAAATGGTCGTTTGACCATTTTTTATTTGAGTTGGATAAACAATCGATCCATACCCCAAATAGGATACCTGAACCTCATAGGAACCTTCAGGAAGATCTACGATCGCATAATCTCCCGACTGATTTGTAACTGTTCCTAATGAAGTATTCTTCAAAACGATATTAGCTCCGGGCATGGAAAGATTTTGAGCATCTATCACCCGACCTTTTAATACGCCTTGTGCAAGCAACGGATGATTAAGACAAAAAGCTGCAACTAGTAAAAATGCGGTTAGTAATTTCTTTTTCATAAATAGAAGGATTATTACTTAGATTTTAATTTTAAAGTGTCTCCAGCGATAGCCTCCCAGCGATAAATCTGGAAAGTTTTGTCATCAGACATTGCCACAAAAAGTCCATGCGGAAATTCAGAACCCAAAGCCATACTTGTAGTCTCTGATCCATCACTTGAAATGGTACTGGTGGCGATTTTGGTGATCAAACTATGCTCATGAGGATTTGATGCGGCACCTTCCCGTGAGAAAACATGAAAAAGATTTGCACCTTGGTCTGATACCAATATGTATCCTGTACCATCATCAAACTTATAAACCGAAATACCTTCATGATCATCAGAAAAGCCTTCTGTTGCAAAAAATGCCAGCTCTTCATTTCCTTTTGCCGGATCGGCAAAGTACTTTCGCACGCCCGCTCCTTCATCAGAATAATAGATGTAACCTAGTTCCGCGTCAACGGCTATTGCTTCAATCTCTTTTTTGCCTGAATAGGCACCAAACTTACGTACCAAGTTCAATGAAATCCCGCCATCTTGGCCCAGAATCTCATATTGCCACAGATAAGTGCCATCAGTAGGACCATTTTTCCTACCCGCAATCACAAAATTTTTCCCAGAGTCTTTGTCCTGAAAAACTGCCACTCCCATTAAATCCCGGAAGTCAGGTCCTGATTCACCATGATATACTTCTATTCCTTCAGCATTTATTTCCTTCATATCAGGAAGTGAGAAAAACCGTAATCTGGAAGTCATCCGCTCTCCGGTAACTGCAAAATCAACGGTACGGTCACCTAGATCCAATCCGTAACCTACATCCACATTATTTGGACGCTGAATGCCACGGACTATCAATGAATCAACTGTATTCCCCTGAAGGTCAAATACATATAAAGAACCTTCAGCATCTTTATCTGTTCCGATAATTAAGCTTTGAGCAGGATCATGAGGATTAACCCATATAGCAGGATCGTCTGTATCATGAATTACAGAATCAGTAACAAATGCCGGAACGGCCATTTGTGCTATAACTGTTTCGTCTTTCTGTTGGTCTGCTCCCTTGCAGGATACCGCAAAAATTCCAATGGCAGACAGCCCATAAATAAGTCTACTTTTTATCATATAATTTGATTGTTTGACGCTACAATGTTACTCGGAGAAGTAGTTCAAGACTACGATTGGGCGTTAGCAATTGGGCAACAACAGAAAAAATGACCGTTAGCAAAACCGATACAAAAAATTAAAAATTACTCATTAACTACTGATTATAAATATCTTACAATATGTTAAAAACAGATTATCAAATTGTAAATCATATACCAAGGATAAATTGCTGTAAACTATCGCCCTTACCCAAGTTCAATTTCTTTCTAAGTCTATAACGTGAAATCCGCAAGCTATCCATTGAAATCCCAAGGGAAGAAGCGATTTCTTTCGAACTTAAGTTGAGCCTCATCAAGCTGGCGAGTTTCATTTCAGCAGGGGTAAGTCCACCTGTCCGCTGGTGAATATTTTGAAAGAAATCCTGATGAACCTTCTCAAAATTGTATTTAAAATCTTCCCACCCACTGTCATTCGAAAAGTTATAGTCTATTTGCTTGATAAGGTTCCTGATCTTTTTCTTTTGCTCTTTGGAATCTTCTTCAAGGATGTTCTTCAATCGTATCCGGATGTCCTCCATCATTTGGTTCTTGTCAACGACATGAAGAGTCTGGGCAGTCAATGCCCTAGAATGGGCTTTCTCTTCAGTTTCCATCTTCATTTCAAGTAGTTGGAGATTTTGCTTCTCGGTAAGGATAAGTTGCTCCTTTACTTGTAGAATTTCCTGCTGTCTCTCCAAAAGTGCTTTGTTGGTTTTAATCTTCAGCTGCTGACGGTTGAAGGTAACCCATCCGAGAATGCACATGAGCGCACCAAATATTGCCAGAAGCCACTTTACCCTTTCATCAAAATTACGCATCTGCTCGAGCTGGTAGATTTGCTGATTTTTGGTGTACAATCTATTTTGAGCTTCTTGTATAGCCAATTGACGGGCTGATTCTTCAGAATAAATTATTTCGCTCAACTGTCTGCCTTCCTCCAAATACTTGTATGCCTTCTCATAATCATGCATGTCGGCGTATGCCTTGGATATATCTATCACTGCACTTTTCTGTTGATATGCCAAACCGAGCCTTCCACTTTTGGCAGCTGCCAGCATGGAATATTCAAGCCCTTTTCTAGAATTCCTTGTTTTGCGATAAATATCCCCTAAATTATTCAGGTTGCTGATCACCCGAAGACTATCTCCAATTGCTGTGTTGATTGTATAAGCCTTCTGAAAATTGAAAAATGCGGAATCATATTGTTCCAAATCTTCATAAATACTTCCAATATTCTCTCGAACAAATGCCAGTTGAGAACTTAAACCAAGCTGTTCAAAAAGATGTAAAGCTTCTTGTTGATATGCCAAAGCTCTTGGATAGGAGCCCATCTTTTCATACATCCCACCGATAAAGCTCTTGGTTTCAGCTTCACCGACTGCGTGTTGGAGTTGTTGATAAATCGATAAGGCATTTTCATGTCTCTTCAGCGCATCTTCCGGACTCTTAATTTTATAGTAGACTTCACCCAATGCATTGTTTACCTGAGCGAGAAAGAGGGGCATCTCTTGCTCTTCAAAAATATGCTCGGCTTCATAAAAAGCGTCCATTGCTGCCTGAAACAATCCAAATTGGAGCAAGATCTGTCCCCTTTCCAATTGAGCCTTCCCAGCCAATGAATCTACTTGGCTAAGTTTACTGTTCTCAAAAACCTCTGTTGCCAATTGAAATGCCTGTTCGGGATTGGTCTTAGCAAGTTGATGGACTGAATCCAGCTTCGCCTGAAGAAGAAAAGTATCTTGGGCCACTACAGCGTACGGAAAACTGATGCCTATGCCTAAGGCAGTGCAGATGAAAAGAATCAATCGCTTCATAACCTGCAAAGGTCTGCCTATCATCCGTAAAAGGCATTAAGTGAAAGTTGCTATATGGTTAATCTTCTCCTTTCCGATAGTTCCTCTATTAAAAATTATTGACGGCTAGTATTAAGATTTTATTAGCATAAATAGTTTACAACCACAATGGCCGCAAAGAAAGACACAAAGTGTGAAGTTCGGCAGAGACATCTGAATACCAGTGCCTAGGCAAGCAGGGCCACTGTGACTGTAAACTACTGCCTCTTGCCGACAGTTTAGCATTTTGATACTTAGTACTTACTACTCGATACTTGCTTTAACCGCAAAGGAGATTGTTTTATTCTTAACAGGCTCCGATTGTATAATCCCTACCCCATTATTTGGCCTTTCATACAAAAGCTTAAACTGCCTTCTTCAAGTTTTCTTTCGCCAGTTCAAAATTAGGCTCCAGCTGAATTGCTTCTTCAAATGCTGTTTTTGCTTCTGATTTTGAACCTTGTTCCAGGTAAACCATTCCTTTCAGGTTCAATGCTGCAGCTTTCATGCTCACTTCCTGAGTTTTGTTATCAGCAGTGGGGAAACCTATTTTCTCATCTGGTTTAGCATTTTTCGCAAGCATTCCGACAGAATTCATGGCCTCCTGATACTTCTTCAAATTATACTGGATAAATGCTGATTTGTACAAGCTGAAGTTATCTCCAGATAAAAGATATAACCGCTCAAAATGTGGCAAAGCTTTATCTAATGCCCCAAGTTGCTCCAATGAATAGGCTGCAATTTCCAGTGAGCTTATGCTTTTATCATTTACTTTCAAAACATCCAGTGCTACCAATGCTGCAGAACTTGCCTGTCTTCCTTCAAAATAAAGGCTGGCAAGTAATTCGGGGTAACGGGCGTTCTCGGGATTTCGAATGATCAGATCATAAAGGGCATTCTTGGCCGCTTCGATATCATTATAGCGGAGTGCCAGTTGGTAAATCGCCTGATCTGATGCGTTGAGTGATTTCTTAAGGTTGGGGTCGAGCCTAACGGCTAGAGAATCGGTAGTTTGAGCAATTGTTGTGCTGGCGCAAAAGGCCATAAGCAGCATGAATAAAACGCGCTTCATGTTAATAGATTTTTTAGTTTATGATTTTGAGGTATCAGATACCGGAGTCAAACCTTTTGATTCAGCTATTTTGAGCATCAGTTCCTTGGCTTGACTTGGATTGTTGTGAATTTTGCCCTCCAATATAGCTTCTTTAATTTCTTCTTTGATATCTCCTACGATTTTTGATGGCTGAAGATCAAATGTCCGCATGATTTCTTCCCCTGAAATAGGCGGTTGGAAGTTTCGCATCTGATCCTTTTCTTCCACTTCGAGCAGCTTCTGCTCTACCCTGTCGAAGTTCTCCAAGAACCGCTTCACTTTTTTATTATTCTTGGAAGTCACGTCCGCGCGGCACAATTTCATCAGATCATCAATATCATCACCAGCTTCAAACAGCAACCGACGCAAAGCTGAGTCAGTCACTTCTTCCTTTACCAGAGCAATGGGTCGAAGGTGAAGCTTGACCAGTTTCTGCACATATTTCATCCGCTCATCCATTGGCAATTTCAGGCGGCGGAAGATATTAGGTACCATTCGTGCACCTTTGTCTTCATGTCCATGAAATGTCCAGCCTACTTTCTTATGGAAGCGTTTGGTGGCAGGTTTAGCAATATCATGCAATATTGCTGCCCAACGAAGGTATAAATTATCACTTGTCTGGCATAGATTGTCCAGTACTTGAAGTGTATGATAGAAATTGTCCTTATGGGATTTATCATCTACTGAATCCACTCCCTGCAGTTCTACCATTTCAGGAAAAAATTCATGAAGGAGTTTAGAAGCAAAAAGTAACTTAAAACCATAAGATGGCTTTTCTACTTCAATGATTTTATTCAATTCTACAATAATCCGTTCACCAGAAATTATATTCAGACGATTGGCATTCTCTGTCAACGCATAAAAAGTATCTGCATCTATATCAAAGTTAAGCTGAGCAGCAAAGCGAACAGCCCTGAGCATCCGCAGTGGATCATCCGAAAATGTCACCTGGGGCTCCAAAGGCGTGCGGATAAGCTTCTTCTTTATATCCTTAAGACCATCAAAAGGATCTAGTAAATCACCATAAGTAGCTTCATTCAAAGAAATAGCCATGGCATTAATGGTAAAATCCCGTCGCTCAAGGTCTTCATGAAGCGTCCCAGATTCTACAATAGGATTGCGTGACTCTGCCCGGTATGATTCCTTACGGGCTCCCACAAACTCCAGCTCCCAATCATCCAACTTAAGCATGGCAGTCCCAAAATTCTTGAACACTGAAAGTGGCACATGATGGTCGAATTGTTTTGCTACCTCTTTGGCCAATTCTATTCCACTCCCAACGCAAGTGAAGTCAATGTCCTTACTTGGACGGTTCAAAATCAGATCTCTGACATACCCTCCTACTACAAAAGTTTCCAATCCAAGATTAGAAGCTGCTTTTGCGACTTTTCCAAAGACTTCAAATTGGTCAAGATGTGATTTGAAATTCATCCTTTAATGATTTTTACTTCTCCTTCCGGACCTAGGTATAACTCCTTACAACCTGGGCTCAGCAATGGAAATAAGATCTTGGTCTCAAATGGCGCCTGTTCTTTAGCGTGAATCTGGACAAGGACAGGCTGTGAAATCTGAAAGAGCAACTTATTCCAATTCGGCTCAAGAATCAGCGAAAACTTCAAAACGCCATCTTTAATTGGCCCATGTTTACTAATAGCATTGGCAGGGCTATGATAGATTGTGGGTTTGCTTGAGTATTCTACGATATCGAGAGATACTTCAGAAAATTGCTTGCACAAGGTTCGGATCTGAAAAAGATCAAAAAGTAGGAATACCCAGTTCTCACCCATTTCTTCTGTCCACAATTCCGGTTTTATGAGTGTGATTACATTTCCATTGCCTTCTTTAATTGACACCTTTCCATTGTCCCTGAAAGCTGATACTATTTGTGAATGGTCCAAGCTGATTAGTTTTTCACAAAAATAGTCAGAAAAATGAGAGCTGTAGGCAAATAGCCCAAAGCATTAGTGAAATCGCTTTAAGAACAGCCGTTAATTGTCCTGAAAAAGTAGAGATTCAGCAAAAAAACGTTCTTCCCATGGAAATTGGCTTGTGCATTTTTTAAACCGCTGGGTCACTACTGCCGCAGGCACAAAAGTAAAGTTCACGTACAACTTAGCAAATGCACATATTATTGAAAAGGAGCTGCCCTAAAAGCACCCGTCATTCCGGACAGATTGAAGTGATCTTATACCAAGCATCTAAAATACCTTGAGATTACCTGCGATTCACCCGTAATGACAGTAGAATTGATTTATGAAACAGCCCCTTTTAGTAGGTAAGCTCTCTGATTTTTTTGACTCCGCAGAGCAAGGGTTTTAATCTTCGTGTTCAACCAGCTTTCTATTTACAAAAAAGCTGGACATAAGTCCTATCCCACCAAATATAAACACGCAGGAAGTGAATGCCACTCCTTCTTCCATACCATTTTGCTGAAATAGTGCACCGACCAAAACTCCTACCCCCACTCCAATTGCCAACAAAGAGATACTTAAAATCAACTGACCAAAGCTGTACCTTTTGCCTGAGTTGAAGAGTTTTGCATCCGCACCATTTTCTATAAGTGCCAGTCTTTCTTTATTTCGGGTTGTCAAGAAAGTGTAAATGACTCCAAAAATACTGGAGAAAATAATCAACGTTACTAAGATGGTTTCTGCCATATCCTTTTTGTTTTTTCTTCTTTGATGAAGGTTGGGTAAAGAAGGTTACAAAATCAATTAATAAATTCTGTAACTTTTTTGCTCGCTCTTTCATCCAAGGTAAAAATGCGCTTCCGAGAGGACTACTATTATATTGATAAGACACTTGCTGGTGATCTGAATGCTTATGGGCTGCTGGTTCAAAAGCATGAAAAAGTCGCATTCACATTAGCCAAGCGTATCTTAAAAAACAAGGAGGAAGCTGAGGAAGCAACGCAGGATGCATTCTTGAAGGCCTACCAATCCTTAAGCAGTTTTAAAGGTAATTCAAAGTTCACCACTTGGCTTTATAAAATCATTTATAATGAAGCCTTGGGAAGAATCCGGAAAAATAAAGAAACTACAATAGAGTTAGATTCTGTCTGTGAAATATCTTCAGATACGACTACGTATTTGGATGGGCTTAGAACCTTGCAGCTACTTGAACGTAGAAGTCTTATTCAAAAAGGTCTTGAAGCGTTGAAGCCAAAGGAGGCAGCTGCACTGACTTTGTTTTATCTCGAAGAGCAAAGCATTAAGGAGATCGAAGTAATTATGAACTTAAGCAGTTCGAATATTAAAATACTCCTACACAGGGGAAGAAAAAGTCTCTTAGAGGCAATTCAACAACTAACAAATAGTGAATTAATTCATCTGTTATGAAAAGTCAACTTAACGAAGAAGATTATATCAGGGAGTTTATATTTGAGTTGGGAACTGAAAAACCATCTATTAACTTTCGGAGGATGCTGATGAAAAAACTAGACATGACTAGAAGTAGATCTGTCTACCATCCGGTAATCTCTCCTTTAGCTTGGAAGCTCATTGGCAGCGGTATTAGCATTCTGGTTGTTTGTGTTTTGCTATTTATCCCGGACGGAAAAGAATCAATAACTTTAGTACAACATCTCCCTGATTTTACAGTTCTTGACTGGAATATTAAGCTTCCTAAACTTATTTTTCCGAAGATTCATTTTCATACAATTGCCCTAAAATCTTCAGTTGGGTTTATGGTTTTAGCTATAATTGCTGTAATATTTTCAATAAAAAAGTGGAGAGGTTTAACTATATTTAATTGATTTACAATATCCTTAAACCAACTTAGAAATCCGTACTGGTTGATCAAGGATATATGTTCATAAAGTAAAACGTTGCAAATACGCGTAGGTAGAAATTACTCCTCCACCTTACTACTACTTATGAATCTATTAATTTCACTTCATCTAAAACAAAAAAGACAGCGCTTAGCTGTCTTTTTTGTCTTTTAAGAGGGAAATAATTAACCTCTAAGCCAGTTGATGAATGTCTGGTATCCAACACCGATTTCACGGGCAAAAGCTGCTTTGGTCTTCTTGCCAGCTGCTTCTACTTTTTTCCACTCTTCAACGATTTTCTTCTTTTCGGAATCAGTAAAAGATCTCCTTTTAGATGTCTTTGCACCAGTACTGCTTCCAGTAACCAAAGAAATCAATTCATTCAGTTCATTCAAAAAACGACCATCAGTCAAATGTAAACCAGCTGCATCCAGCTTTTTAATTACTTCATCTTTTGGATTAACAGGAGTTACAGCTATTCCCTTAGAAGCGGCCTCATGCAAATCAATTTTGTCACCTTCGGCAGTTACATAAATAAAACCATCTCCTTTTTTAAGGTCAGTAATAGCTTCTTTGATCAGATCTCTCATATTATTCTAGTTAACAAACTTGTTTAATTTAAACTTCGTGCAATATATATAATAATTACACTTAAATTGAAATTGTTCATAAAAAAAATTGCTTTTTACGCCTTAACAAATATAACAAAAGCAGTTATGCCTAGTTAATCCCATAATTCCGAACCACATAAATCAAAACATTTTCGGCTCAAAACAAAAAAATCATGCTGATATTTAAGAAAATCAGCAGAAAGTTGTGTCCTAATCTGTAGATTTTAAAAAAAATATATTCTTTAGTTTTCATACTTTCGCTTTAGCCTAAACCCATGAACTATTTAATTAAAAAACAGTGAAACAAAATGGCAAATAAATGAGGCCTCACTATAATTTTCTAAAACATTGTACGTTTCTCTGGACCCTCAAATAATTTCTTTTTACCAATCACTGTTGGATATTATTTAAGAGGATTCATTTTATGCTTATTCAATTTTTCAAGAGCAGATTAAATCTAATTTGTTAAAACATTTTTAAAACGTTTTAACACTCGATTTTACCATTCATATAAAAACCTTATGGGTTCGGAACTAAAGATGAAGGTTAAAATCATACATTCTTTATAAAATGAAAAACTCGAGCAAAAGGCATAGTAACCAGTTTAGTCAACGGCCGTGGAATGAGATTTATTACCTTTCTTGAAGGAAGAAGGCCATAAGTCGGGATTTTTTTCATAATTTTGAGCCCCATAAGAATCCTACCAAATATTCATCCTTCACCATTCTTATGGCGTCAAGCACGAAATACATCTTTATTACCGGCGGAGTTACTTCCTCACTAGGAAAAGGCATTATCGCGGCATCCTTGGGAAAATTACTCCAGGCCAGAGGCTTTAAAGTCACCATCCAAAAATTTGACCCGTATCTAAACATCGATCCGGGAACCCTCAATCCTTATGAGCATGGCGAATGCTATGTGACGGATGATGGGGCAGAAACTGATTTAGACCTTGGACATTATGAGCGGTTCCTGAACATCACCACTTCACAGGACAACAACATCACCACTGGTAGAATCTATAATAATGTCATTACCAAAGAACGTAAAGGCGAATTTCTAGGTAAAACGGTCCAGGTCATTCCTCACATCACTGATGAAATCAAATCTAATTTTTACAAATTAGGCGAAGAAGGAAAGTATGATGTGATCATCACCGAAATCGGCGGATGCGTTGGTGATATTGAATCATTGCCTTTTATAGAAGCGGTACGTCAGGCCAAATGGGACCTCGGCCCCAATAACTTCCTTGTAGTACACCTGACCCTTATCCCCTACTTAAGTGCCGCAAAGGAGCTGAAGACCAAGCCAACCCAGCATTCCGTCAAGCAGCTGCTAGAAGCAGGTATCCAACCTGATATTCTGGTATGCCGTACTGAACATCATCTTCCTACAGATGTAAAGAAGAAATTGGCACTATTCTGCAACGTGCAACTCAATAGCGTGATCGAAGCCATGGATGCGGAGACTATCTATGATGTGCCTCTTCTGATGAAGAAGGAGAAGCTCGATGAGCGCGTAATGACTAAACTTAAGCTCACCTCCAAAGAAAATACAGATTTAGAAAACTGGAAAGATTTCTTGGGTAAGCTCAAAAACCCTACCCAGGAAGTAACTATCGGTCTGGTGGGAAAATATGTATCCCTGCCGGATTCATATAAATCTATCATCGAATCATTTACCCATGCAGGTGCATCCATTGAATGCGATATTACCCTTAAATTAATATCCTCCGAAGAAATCAATGCCGACAATCTAACGAGCAAATTGGAGGATTTAGATGGGATAGTCGTTGCCCCTGGATTTGGGGAGCGCGGATTTGAAGGTAAAATTGACACTGTCCGCTATGCCAGGGAAAATAAAATCCCATTTTTGGGAATATGCCTGGGAATGCAAGTTGCTGTGATTGAATATGCTAGAAATGTTTTGGCGTTACCTAAAGCCAACAGTACTGAAATGGACCCTGATACGCCAGATCCGGTGATTGCTTTGATGGAAGAGCAAAAGAAAATCGATCAAATGGGAGGAACTATGCGTTTGGGTTCGTATGCTTGCGACCTTAAAAAATCCAGCAAAGCATATTCAGCCTATGGAAAAACGAAAATCCAGGAAAGACACAGGCACAGATACGAATTCAACAATGAGTATCTGGAGCAGATTGAGAAGCATGGCATGATTGCCTCCGGGAAAAATCCAGATACAGGTTTGGTAGAAATCGTTGAAATCAAGGACCACCCATGGTTTGTTGGTGTCCAATTTCATCCAGAATATAAAAGTACCGTATTATCTCCACAGCCACTATTTGTGAAGTTCATTCAGGCAGCTGTGAATCATAAAATAAAATAAACGCCACCGAAGATCTACTTCGGATTTACGATTAAACTATGGACAGAAATCAAGCAACAGGTTTGATTCTATTTGCGGCAGTAATTCTCATCTATTCGCTCTTCTTTGCGAGCGGACCAGAAATACCTGAAGCAGAAACAACCGCTCAAACAGAATCCGTTCAATCGGAGTCAATACAGCAACCTGCCACTCCTGAGAGCAGTGTGGCCAATGATAGCACACTAGCTGCTTCCAGAATATCCAAATATGGGGCTTTGGCTGCAATGACCGTAGGTGAGGAAAATGTAGTCACATTAGAAAACGATCAGATCAAAGTGGATATTTCCACAAAGGGGGCGCTGGTCAAGCAGGTAATCTTAAAAGAATACAAAAGCTGGGACATGAAACCTTTGGAACTTCTCAATGAGACAAGTTCTAAAATGGATTTCATTATCGAAAGCCAAAATGGCCCGCTGAATCTTAATGATCTGTTCTACACTTCGTCTATCGAAACCAGACAAGATGAAGAAGGCAATGCGGTGCAGGTATTGACGATGAAATCAGGCACCTCAAATGGGCAATTAATCCAAACTTTCTCATTAGGTACCGATAGCTATGAAGTAAAGAAGACAATCGAGATCGACAGATTCCAGGGAGTATTAACCGGAAAGTCAATTACCATAGATTGGAAAGATGACCTAATCATGCATGAGTCAAATCTTCCGGAATCAAGAAGGCAATCAAGACTTAACTACTATACGAGCGCAGGTTCATTTGACAACTTAGGTGCTGGTGATGACCTCGAAGAGGAGACGATTGCAGAACCTGTAAAGTGGCTAAGCTTCAGTCAACGATTCTTCACCGCCGGGATGATAGCGGACAGCAACTTCACCAATGTGAATATTGCTCAAAGCACTCCTGAGGACAGCGCAATCGTGCGGAACATGCATGCTTCGTTTAGCCTTCCTTTAGAAGATGGAAAGGCGGGCTTCAACTTCTACTTTGGACCGGACAAATACAAAACACTGAAGAAGGTTGCTGATGGATTTGAAGACAACGTGGACATGGGGTACTTCTTTGTGAGCTGGGTCAACAAGTACATCATCGTTAATCTCTTCGCTTTCTTGGAGAAATTCTTCACCAACTATGGTGTCATCATTGTCATCATCGTTTTTCTGATCAAACTCGCCCTCTTCCCTTTGACCTACAAGTCATACATAGGCATGGCAAAGATGAGGGTCATCAAACCGGAAATCGATGAACTAAAAGAGAAATACGGAGATGATCCCACTAAAATGCAGCAGGAGCAAATGAAGCTCTTCTCTAAATTAGGGGTAAGTCCTATCTCCGGGTGCCTTCCAATGGTGCTTCAAATGCCATTTCTATTTGCGCTGTTCTTTTTCTTTCCAAATGCAATTGAACTTCGCCAGGAATCATTCCTCTGGGCCACTGACCTATCCACTTACGACACATTCATCAATTTGCCATTTACTATCCCTTTTTATGGCTCTCACGTAAGTTTGTTCACCTTGTTGATGACCGTATCCCAAATCATCTACACACATTTCAACAACCAGCTGACAACTGCCACTGGACCAATGAAAAATTTGGGATACATCATGCCAGTCATGTTTATGTTTATCCTTAACTCCTATCCTGCGGGATTGAGCTTCTACTATTTTGTATCCAACATGGTGACTTTTGGTCAGCAGGCTTTGATCAAACTGTTTGTAGATGATGACAAGATCCGGGCAAAAGTGGAAGAAAGTAAAGCTAAAAATGTAAATAAAAAGAAATCAAAATTTCAGCAAAAGCTTGAAGATGCGATGAAGGCGGCCGATACAAGTCGCAAGAAATAATAAAAAAGGGGCTGTCTCAAAAGTAGATAGTTTAAAAGGCTAGTCGATTTCTCGGCTAGCCTTTCCTGTTTTAACTCAAAAGTTGTATTTTGAGGTGTGCAAAAACAA
>Ga0307414_10000204_pt1 | contig 39795 bp, 38 predicted proteins | sample DK1Ometagenome_FD_203804 | JGI IMG/M metagenome (GOLD analysis project Ga0307414, IMG submission 203804) | Maize rhizosphere microbial communities from greenhouse at UC Davis, California, United States - DK15-O-3 | ecosystem: Host-associated > Plants > Roots > Rhizosphere > Soil | place: USA... | reverse complement strand
GCCGGCGTAGCGTCGAGAATTTCCTAGAGATCGTCGCGAAAGCCCATGTCGAGCATTTCGTCGGCTTCGTCGAGCACCGCGACGCGCAGCGCCGACAGGTCGAGCGCGCCGCGCTCGAGGTGGTCGCGCAGACGCCCCGGGGTGCCGACGACGATCTGGACGCCTTGGCCGAGCGCGCGGCGTTCCTTGCTGGCGTCCATCCCGCCGACGCAGGTCGCAATGCGCGCGCCGGCCTTGGCATAGAGCCAGCCGAGCTCCCGGCTGACCTGAAGCGCGAGTTCGCGGGTCGGCGCGATGATGAGCGCCAGCGGCGAGGTTGCGAAGGGCAGTTTGTCGCCTTCGAGTAACTGATCGGACATGGCGAGGCCAAAGGCGACGGTCTTGCCCGAACCGGTTTGCGCCGACACGATCAGGTCGCGGCCATGCGCTTCCGATTCGATGACGGCCGACTGAACGGGGGTGAGGGCTTCATAGCCGCGCGCGCTGAGCGCGTCCGAAAGGACGGGGGACAGATTTTCAAAAGACATTATGATCTCAATAGATTGCCGTCACCCAAATGGGTGAGGGGCAGGGGGAAAGGGGCCTAAATGGGTCAAATCGCCTGACCGGCAGCGTTGCCGCTGGCCCAGGCCCATTGAAAGTTATAGCCGCCCAGCCACCCTGTGACATCTACGGCCTCGCCGACCGCATACAGCCCAGGAACGGTTTTGGCCACCATTGATTGCGATGACAGGCCGGCGGTGCTGATTCCGCCCACGGTCACCTCGGCCTTGGCAAAGCCTTCGGTGCCATTGGGATGGAAGCTCCAGCGCGCGAGACGCGCTTCGGCATCGGCCAGCTTGCGGTCGGTCTGGGCGGCAAGTTCGCCGGGCAGCGCCAGCCGTTCGGCGAGCGTTTCAGCGAGCCGGTCGGGAAGCTGTGCGCCGAGCACTGCGCGCACGGTGGTGCGTGGGCGGCTGCGCTTGGCGTCTGTCAGCCAGCCAGATGGCATGTCGGGCAGAAAGTCGATCGTGACCGGTTCGCCGTGGCGCCAATAGCTGCTGATCTGCAGGATCGCCGGACCGGAGAGCCCGCGATGGGTGAAGAGCGCGGCTTCGCGGAACGCCGCCTTGCCCGCCCGTGCCTCGACCGGCGCGGCGATGCCCGAAAGTTCGCGGAAAAGCACGTCGTCGCCGCCGAGCGTCAGCGGGACGAGCGCGTTGCGCGGCTCGACGACCTTCAATCCGAACTGGCGGGCGAGATCGTAGGCAAAGCCGGTCGCCCCCATTTTGGGGATCGATGGCCCGCCGGTCGCGATGACGAGGTTGGGGGCGGTGAAATTCTGATCGCCGAAACGGACGCCGAAACGGCCGTCGGCATGTGTCACTTCGCCGACCGGCTGGCCGCAGCGGACTTCGACCCCGGCTTTCGCGGCTTCGTCGAGCAGCATCGCGACAATCTGCTTCGCCGATCCGTCGCAGAAGAGCTGGCCCAACGTCTTTTCGTGATGCGCAATGCCATAAGCGTTCACCAGCGCGATAAAATCGGAGGGCGTGTAGCGGGCCAGCGCCGATTTGGCGAAATGCGGGTTGGCTGAGAGGAAGCGGTCGGGGCGCGTGTTCACATTGGTGAAGTTGCAGCGCCCGCCACCCGAAATCAGGATCTTCTTGCCGACCTGATCGGCATGGTCGAGCAGCAGCACGCGCCGCCCGCGCTGTCCTGCGGTCGCCGCGCACATCAGTCCGGCCGCGCCGGCACCCAGCACGATGGCGTCAAATTCATTGGTGAACATGGAGGGGCCTAGCGCAGCTTCGCGATCGGGAGGCCATCCGCTTTGGCGCGATCCTTCACCGATTCCTCGCTGCGGGTCAGCGCCTTGGCGATGGCTTTGAGCGCCATACCCTTTTTCGCGAGGGTGTGGAGCTTGTCGATCTCGGCTGCGGTCCACGGCTGGCGATGGCGTTCGAACTTGTCCTTCATGCCTGTACCTCCGGGTCGGTGTGTGCGGCGAGGAGTTCGATCGCATCCTCACGGCCTTGATACTCGACGCTCTCGCCGGACTCGGCGCCCATCATCGCACGGGCGAGCGGAGCTGAAAATGCGATGTGGCCTCGCGCCGGATCTGCTTCATCGCCGCCGACGATGGTGACGGTGCGTTCGGCGCCGTTGAGGCGATAGGTTACGCGCGCGCCGATGCCGACGATGCCTTCCTCGGGCGGGGTCTGGACTTCGGCGGTGGATTGCCGGGTGTGAAAATAGCGCAGCCGGCGCTGCATTTTCTTGCGCGCTTCTTCATCCGGCGTCGTCGCAATCTCCGCTTCGATCCGCATGACCTCTTCACCAAGCAGTCGTAGTCCGCGCGCAGTCACCAGATTCGGGCCGACCGCGATGGGCAGCTCGAACGCGGGTTCCTTATGCTCGTCGTCGCTTTCGCGGCGGAATGCCACACTCATGGTCGTTCTCACGTGAAGGGAAGGCTTGCCTTTGCAACGTGAAGGTGGCGACAAGATGGCAGGCTGCTGGACAGCCGCGTCGATTGCGTGTTATGCGGATAACACACGAAGGAGATTTGCGATGCGTAACTGGATGATGGCGATTTTACCGCTGGCCCTCGTGACGGGATGTAACGGGGCCACGCCGGGCGACCAGAAGCAGGGCGAGCGGAGCCAAGCGGGCCCGCCGTCGCATGTCGGCCCCATCGTCAGTCAGTCGTATGCGTTGACCGGCTTTACCGGCGTCGAGGTGACCGGGCCCGACGATATTACCATTCGCCAGGGCGATGCGTTTTCAATCACGGCACGCGGGCGCAGGGAAACCCTCGACCGGCTGGATATCAAGCTCGAGGGGGCAACGCTGTCGATCGGGCGCAAGCGCGAAGGTTTCAGCCTTTCGAGTCGCGACGAGGACGATCTGGATATTGCGATCACCATGCCGCAGTTGATCAAGGCGCGGCTGACCGGCTCGGGTTCGATCGACGCCGACCGTGTCGATGGCGACGCTGTCGAGGCCGTGGTCACCGGATCGGGCGACCTCAAGGTCGCCAAGCTCTCCGGCAACCGCGCTGAGATGACGCTATCGGGGTCGGGCGATGTCGAGATTGGCGGCGGGACTGTCGGAGCGGGCGAGATCAGCGTCACTGGATCGGGTGACGTCGATGCGGAGGGTTTGGTTGTTAAGGCGCTGAAGGTTTCCATCACCGGTTCCGGGAATGTCGATGCACAGGCAACGGACACCGCCGATATTCGCATACAGGGATCGGGTGATGCAAAGATCGCCGGCGGTGCGACTTGCACGACCAAGCAGATGGGGTCGGGTACCGCGACCTGCAAATGACGATGTCGTGGCGCCGCTGCGGCGAAGCGGCTAAGGCGGCGCCATGACCTTTGCCCTGCGATGCGCCGCGATGGCGACGATGACCCTGCTAGCCATCGGCCCCGCGTCGGCGGCTGAAAAACGCTATGGCCTGACCAGTTTCGAGGCGGTCGAGGTGCTGGCCGATGTCGCGGTCGAAGTGACGGCACGCGCGCCGGTGAGTGCGATCGCGACCGGACCGCAGGATGCGCTCGACCGGATCAGCGTCGAGGCGCGCGATGGGCGGCTGGTGATCAGCGAGCGAAAATTCGCGGGCGACGAGGCGCGCCGGGCGCCGCGCGGCGCGGTAACGATCCGCATCAACGCGGCCAATCTGCGATCGGCGACGCTCGTCGGGGCGGGGTCGCTGCAGATCGACCGGCTGAAGGGCACGCGCGTCGCGATCGGACTACGCGGTCCGGGGCGGTTGACGGTCGACACAGTGAGCAGCGACCGGCTGTCGGTCGCGATGATCGGCAATGGCGCGATCAAGCTGGGCGGACAGGTGAAGCAGGCGCAGATGACCTTGTCGGGCGCCGGCAGCCTTGATGCGGCCGCCTTGTCGGTTGATGCGCTGACCAGCGACAGCGAGGGTGCGGGCGAGCATATGTTGCGCGCGGTCAAGAGCGCCGCGATCAACGCACGGGGCGTCGGGAAAACGGTCGTGCTGGGCAAGCCGGTGTGCACGGTGCGTAATATTGGCAGCGGCACGGTGACGTGCGGGACGGGGAAGTGATCGGCCCCCTCCCGATCGCGGGAGGGGGCGTCCGTTTTAGTGTCCGGCCACCGCGCCCAGTCGGTCGATTTTCTTCGCCTGGCGCATGATCAGTCCGGGGAACCAGCGCGCGATGCGCGACATGCGCTTCGCCATTTTGCCGACCGGGGTGTGGACCCGGTCGCCGTGCACGGCTTCCCATGCGGCCTCGGCAACGCGTTCGACGGGAGCGATTTCAAAGCCGCCTTCTGACAGGCGGTTGCGCGCGGGCTCATTGCTGTCGGCGCTGACCTGATCGAGCAGCGGAGTGTCGATGAATCCTGGCATCAGCGAGCGCACCTTGATGCCATATTTGTCGAACTCGATCTCCAGCGCCTCGGTCAGCCCGCGCACCGCAAATTTGGTTGCCGAATAGACGGCAAGGCCCGCGACGCCGTAGAAGCCCGATGCCGATCCGGTATTGAGGATCGTCGATCCCGGGGTCGCGCGCAGCAGCGGCATTGCGGCATAGACGCCGTTGACGACGCCGCCGAAGTTGATCGCGATCAGCCGGTCGGCCTCGGCAGGGTCCATATCCAGATACTGGCCGCCCGACCCGATGCCTGCGTTGTTGAACAACACATCGAGCCGTCCGCCGCTGGCCGAGGCAAAGGCGTCGAGCGCGGCCTTCCACTGATCGCGGTCGCGCACGTCCATGACATGGCGCGACGACGCACCGTCGGGTAGCAGGGCCGCGGTTTCGTCTATCCCCTGCACATTGACGTCGGCGATTCCGACGAACCAGCCCTGACCCGCAAAGTGGCGCGCGACTGCGCGGCCGATGCCCGACCCGCCGCCGGTAATGAAAATTGCCTTCCGCGCCACCCTGCCTCTCCTTACATAATTGTCAATTAGATGGTGCAAAGCCGCGGCGAAGGTCAAGATGCAAATATATATGTTTCGGGATGAAGGCCGCATTCCGCTGGCTATCGGGCGGACAGGCTCTGGACGGATTGGCGCTTTCACCCTATGTTCAGCGTCCAGAGCGCTATAAATTGTGCGTTCGACGTAAACAGGGGCTTTTCTTGCGGTTGTTGCTGACCCTTTTGGCATTGCTGACCGGCCTGGCGACCGCCGACCGGGCGGTTGCCGCGCCGGCCGTTCCGGCGGCGATGGGCGCGCTTGTCCTGCTCGCCGAGACGGGTGCGCAGGCCGAGATGGGCGACAACGAGCGCCGCCCGACCGCAACGACCCCGACGCGGCGCACGTCCAGCGGTTCCGGCCGCAAAGTGCGCAAAACCGCTGCTCCGCATCTTCCCGGATTTCTCACCGGCAGCGATCGCGCGCTCGAATAGCCGCGCTGCCCCGCGTCTGCATGCAGACGCCGCCTCGTCATACGGGGCTTATCCATATTCCAACGGCCGTTCGGCCGCGATAACCGTATAAATATCCAAGGAAATTTTTATGTTTGCTGGCCTCGCCAAGAGCCTGTTCGGTTCGTCCAACGACCGTTATGTCGCGTCGATCCGCAAGATCGTCGAGAAGATCAATGCTTTCGAACCCGCGCTGGAGGCCCTCGACGACGAGGCGTTGCGCGGACAGACGCAGCTGTTTCGCGACCGGCTGGCGGGCGGAGAGACGCTCGACGATATTCTGCCCGAAGCTTTTGCGACGGTGCGTGAAGCGGCGAAGCGCACGCTGAAGATGCGCCATTTCGATGTCCAGATGATCGGCGGTATCGTCCTTCACCGCGGCGAAATTTCCGAAATGGCGACGGGTGAGGGCAAGACGCTGATGGCGACGCTGCCCGCCTATCTCAACGCGATCGAGGGCAAGGGCGTCCATGTCGTGACCGTCAACGACTATCTCGCCCGCCGCGATGCCGAATGGATGAGCGCGGTTTATGGCTTCCTTGGCCTGTCGACCGGGATCATCGTTCCGAACCTCAACGAAATGCAGCGGCGCGACGCTTATAATGCCGACATCACCTATGCGACGAACAACGAGCTGGGTTTCGATTATCTGCGCGACAATATGAAGTTCGACCGTCAGCAGATGGTCCACCGCGAATTCAACTTCGGCATCGTCGACGAGGTCGATTCGATCCTGATCGACGAAGCGCGCACCCCGCTGATCATCTCGGGACCCACCGACGACAAGTCGGAGCTGTATATTCGCGTCAACGAGGTCGTCCTCAATCTGACCGACGATGATTTCGAGAAAGACGAAAAGTCCAAGTCGATCAACCTGACCGAAGACGGCACCGAGCATGTCGAGCGGCTGCTCGAGGATGCCGGACTGCTTCAGGGCAATAATCTTTACGACATCGAAAACACCCAGATCGTCCATCACGTCAATCAGGCGCTGAAGGCGATCCAGATGTTCCGCATCGACACCGACTATATCGTCAAGGACGACAAGGTCGTGATCATCGACGAATTCACCGGCCGTATGATGGACGGACGCCGCTGGTCCGACGGCCTGCACCAGGCGGTCGAGGCGAAGGAGGGCGTGAATATCGAGCCCGAGAACCAGACCCTCGCTTCGATCACCTTCCAGAATTATTTCCGCATGTATCCGAAGCTTTCGGGGATGACGGGCACCGCGTCCACCGAAGCGGCGGAATTTTTCGACATTTACAAGATGAACTGCGTCACCATTCCGACCAACCGGCCGATTGCGCGGCAGGACGACGAGGATGAATTCTACAAGAATATCACCGACAAGTTCGGCGCCATAGCCAAGACGATCCGGCAGGCGCAGGAGCGCGGCCAGCCGGTGCTCGTCGGCACGGTATCGATCGAAAAGTCGGAGCTTCTCTCCTCCTTCCTCGAAAAGGAAAATGTCGCGCACAGCGTCTTGAACGCGCGTTTCCATGAGAGTGAGGCGCATATCGTCGCGCAGGCCGGGCGTACCGGCGCGGTGACGATCGCGACCAACATGGCGGGTCGCGGTACCGACATCAAACTCGGCGGCAACGAAGAATTCCGTATCGACGACGAACTGAAGGATGTTCCCGAGGGCCCCGAGCGCGAAGCCGGGATCGCGCGCATCCATGAGGAAGTCGCCGCCGAACGCGAAGCGGTGAAGGCTGCGGGCGGGCTGTTCGTGCTCGCGACCGAGCGCCACGAAAGCCGCCGTATCGATAACCAGCTGCGCGGTCGTTCAGGGCGTCAGGGCGATCCGGGGCTTTCGAAATTCTACCTCTGCCTCGACGATGATCTGCTGCGTATCTTCGGTCCCGACACGCTGTTTTCCAAGATGATGAACAAGAATCTGGAGGACGGCGAGGCGATCGGGTCGAAGTGGCTGTCGAAGGCGATCGAGACCGCGCAGAAGAAGGTCGAAGCGCGCAACTATGACATCCGCAAGCAGGTGGTCGAATATGACAACGTCATGAACGATCAGCGCAAGGTCATCTATGAACAGCGCGGTGAGATCATCGACAGCGAAACCGTCGACGAGGTGATGATCGCGATGCGTGCCGAAACGGTCAATGCGATCGTCGCCGACGCATGCCCCGCAGGCAGCTATCCCGAACAATGGAATATCGAGCAGATGAAGGAGCGGGTCGCGAACATCCTCGACCTTCAGCCGCCGATCGACGACTGGATGCAGGAAGACGCGGTCGATCCGGAAATCTTCGAGCAACGCATCCAGCAGCTGGCCGATGCGGTCGCAGCCGAAAAGGCCGCGCAAGTCGATGAGGAAACCTGGAAGGGAATCGAAAAATCGGTTCTGCTCCAGACGCTCGACCATCAATGGAAAGAGCATCTGTCGACCCTGGACGCGCTGCGTCAGGTCGTGTTCCTGCGCGCCTATGCGCAGAAACAGCCGATCAACGAATATAAGCAGGAAGCCTTTGCTTTGTTCGAACGCATGCTGTCGAACATTCGCGAGGATGTGACGCGCACCATCGCCCGGCTTGAGCTGCGGATGGAAGAGCCCGAGCCGATGCCGCTTCCCGAACTGCCCGACTTCCTGACCACGCACATCGATCCGTTCACCGGCGACGACAACAGCGCCGATATCGATGACGGGTCGATCGGGGTGATCGCCAACACGCTGCCGCCGATGCAGATCCCGCGCCCCGATATGCCGCAGGGCGAGAATCCTTATGCGGACCTCGAACTCAGCCGCAATGCGCCGTGCCCGTGCGGATCGGGCCGCAAATACAAGCATTGCCACGGGGCGATTTGATTGCAGGCCGTCGCCCCCGCCTGCGCGGGGGCGACGGACACAGGTCGCGACCCCGCTTGCCAAGGCGCGCGGGCGCGATTAGCATCTTTCCCATAAGCTTGGCCGCCATGTAGCGGCCGGGCGACGCAGCAGCTGGAACATAAGGGGCCGCGCATACCGATCGGGTGCGGCCGGATGATGGCATGTTGCGTGGAAAGGGCTGGCGCATTTCCGTTTTTTTCGATGAGATGATGAGCCAGGAGGGCGGAACCCGGTCGCCCTATCGAGACTATTGCGGGTGGTTCGAGGCCGAGGAACCGGCGCGCATCCAGCGCAAGACCCAGCAGGCCGAAGCCTTTTTTCGCACCACCGGGATTACTTTCAACGTCTATGGTCAGGCCGACGCCGACGAGCGGCTGATCCCCTTTGACGTCGTGCCGCGGATTATCGCGGCGAGCGAGTGGCGCCGCCTGTCGCGCGGGATCGAACAGCGGGTCCGCGCGCTCAACGCCTTTCTACATGACATTTACCACCGGCAGGAAATCCTGCGCGCGGGCCGGGTGCCGACCGCGTTGATCGCCGGGAATGACGCTTTCCTGCCGATGATGATGGGACTCGACCCGCCGGGCGGCATCTATACCCATATCAGCGGGACCGATATCGTGCGTACCGGCGCCGACGAATTTTACGTACTGGAGGATAATGCCCGCACCCCGTCGGGCGTGTCTTACATGCTGGAAAATCGCGAAACGATGCTCCAGATGTTTCCCGAGCTGTTCGCGAAAATTCCGGTGCGCGAGGTCAGCGATTATCCGATCAACCTGCTCAAATCACTGGCGGCGTGCGCGCCGCCGGCGTGCGGGGGAACTCCGACGGTCGCGGTGCTGACCCCCGGCATCCACAACAGCGCCTATTATGAGCATAGCTTCCTCGCCGACCATATGGGCGCCGAACTGGTCGAGGGGCATGACCTGCGCGTCGTCGACGGCCGCGTCGCGATGCGCACGACGCAGGGCTATAAGGCGATCGACGTCCTCTATCGCCGCGTCGACGATGATTATCTCGACCCGCTGAATTTCCGCCCCGACTCGATGCTCGGCGTACCCGGCATCTGGGACGTGTATCGCGCCGGGGGCATCACCATCGCCAATGCGCCGGGGACCGGCATCGCCGACGACAAGGCGCTGTACAGCTATATGCCCGACATCATCGAATTTTATACGGGCGAGAAGGCGTTGCTGCCCAATGTGCCGACGTGGCGCTGTTCGGAGCCCGAGCATCTGCGCGAAGTGCTCGACCGGCTGCCCGAACTGGTGGTCAAGGAAGTCCATGGGTCGGGCGGCTATGGGATGCTCGTCGGCCCCGCCGCGAGCAGGAAAGAGCTTGCGGCCTTTCGCGCCAAGCTGGAGGCGAACCCCGGCAATTATATCGCGCAACCCACGCTGTCGCTGTCGACCGTGCCGATTTTTACCAAAAAGGGACTGGCGCCGCGCCATGTCGACCTCAGGCCCTTTGTGTTGATGTCGCCGCAGGGGGTGACGATTACGCCGGGCGGCCTGACGCGCGTGGCGATGACCAGTGGTTCGCTGGTGGTGAACAGCAGTCAGGGCGGCGGGACCAAGGATACCTGGGTGCTGGAGGATTGATGGGGGTGGGTGTCGTTTCGCACTTGGATCGTCGCCCCCGCGAAGGCGGGGGCCGTTGTCGGTCTTACTCTTCGCGGCTGCGTAAATCGCAAGCGGCCCCCGCCTTCGCGGGGGCGACGTGGGTGGTCATATGCTAGGCAAAACCGCAGGCTCGCTCTTCTGGATGGCGCGTTACCTTGAACGCAGTGAGAATAATGCGCGGCTGATCGATGCGGGGTTCCGCATCGCTCTCACCCGTTCGTCGACCGCTGCTGCCGAATGGAAATCGGTGCTGGTCACCGCGGGAGTCAATCAGGCGTTTCAGGCCGCGCACGGCGACTATAGCTCGGCGCGGGTGATCGATTTCCTTCTGCGCGACCCCGCCAACCCCTCCAGCATCATGTCGGTGGTCAAGCAGGCGCGCGACAATGCCCGTACTGCGCGCACGGCGCTGACTCGCGAGACGTGGGAGGCGGTCAACACCAGCTGGATGACCCTCGTCGCGCTGTTGAAACGCCCGGTGCGCGAGGATGACCTGCCCGACGTGCTGACGACGATCCGTCAGCAAAGCGCGCAGGTGCGGGGCGCGATCAACGGGACGATGCTGCGCAACGACGGCTATTATTTCTCGCTGCTCGGCACGCTGCTCGAACGCGCCGACAACACCGCGCGCATCCTCGACGTCAAATATTATCTGCTGCTGCCCTCGGTCGCGCATATCGGAACCTCGATCGACAATGTGCAGTGGGAAACGATCCTGCGTTCGGTGTCGGCGCACCGCGCCTATCGCTGGCTTTATGGCGCGGAGATCAGCGCGCTGAAGATCGCCGAATTCCTGATCCTCTATCGCCAGATGCCGCGCAGCCTGGCTTTTTGCTGCGAGCGGATGGAGGATAATCTGGCGCAGCTGGCCGAGGGCTATGGCGAACCGACCGAGGCGGAGCGGATGGCGACGGCGCTGAACCGCGAAAGGCTCGCCGGGCCGATCCAGTCGATCTTCGACGGCGGGCTGCACGAATATGTCACCGGCTTTCTTCGCGCCAATGCCGCGCTCGCGCGGCAGATCGAGCGCGATTACCGGTTTGTGGAATGACCATGAAGCTGCGCGTCGAACATACCACCCGTTATCAATATGACGCTCCCGTCGGCTATGCGCTGCAGCAGCTTCGATTGATGCCCAAGGACCGGCCCGGGCAACAGCGCGTGGTCGACTGGACGATCGAGGTCGAGGGCGGCGAACAACAGCTTCGCTATACCGATCATCATGGCAATGGCGTCGACCTGATCACAGTGCAGGGCGGAGCCAGCGAGCTTGTCATCCGCTGTCGCGGCGAGGTCGAGCTGGAGACATGGGACGGGGTCATCGGGGCGCACCGCGGGGCGATGCCGCTATGGAGCTTTTTGCGCCCGACTGCGCTCACGCGTGCGGGGCGGCAGGTACGCGGGCTGATTGCGGCACTGGGGCGCGATCATGCCAGCGAGATCGAGCGCGCGCACGCGCTGTCGGGGCTGATCATCGACCGACTGGCATACCGCATCGGCCTGACCGATGCGGAGACGACCGCCGAGCAGGCGTTGGGGGGTGAAGGCGGCGTGTGTCAGGACCATGCGCATATCTTCATCGCCGCGATGCGGCATCTTGGTCATCCGGCGCGCTATGTTTCGGGCTATCTGATGATGAACGACCGGACGCATCAGGATGCGACCCATGCGTGGGCCGAGGCGCATTTCGAGCATATCGGCTGGATCGGCTTTGACGTCAGCAATGGCCATTCGCCGGACCAGCGCTATATCCGCGTCGCGACCGGGCTCGATTATCGCGATGCCGCCCCGGTTCGCGGCATGCGCTATGGTGCGGCGCAGGAAAATCTGGTTGTTCAGTTGCAGGTCCAGCAATAAGCCGGACCGGGGCAGCCTCAGGAAACCGGAAGAATATGACTTATTGCGTCGGCATGCGTTTGAACAAGGGATTGGTGTTCATGTCGGACACCCGCACCAACGCCGGTGTCGACGACATTTCCCAGGTCCGCAAAATGCGCAGCTGGCACATGCCGGGCGAGCGCGTCATCACCTTGATGTCGGCGGGAAATCTCGCGACGACGCAGGCCGTGGTGAGCATTCTCGACGAGCGCACCAAGGCGCCCGAGGAACGCAATCCGTCGATCCTTGCGGCGCCGTCGATGTTCGCGGTCGCAACGATCATCGGCGAGACGCTGCGCCAGATCGTGATGCGCCACGGCGCCGAAGGGCCGGCCGCCGAATCGCTGTTCCGCGCCTCGCTGATCGTCGGCGGGCAGATCAAGGGCGCCGAACCGCGGCTGTTCCTGATCTATCCCGAGGGCAATTTCATCGAGGCGGGAGAGGATAATCCCTTCTTTCAGATCGGTGAGACGAAATATGGACGCCCGATCATCGTGCGGTCCTATGACCCCGCGATGTCGTTCGAGGATGCAGTGAAACTGCTCTGCGTCTCATTCGATTCGACAATCCGCGCCAATGCCGGGGTCGATTTGCCGATCGACCTGCGCGTTCATGAGCGCGACGATTTCACCACGGTACGCGAACGGCGGTTCGAGCGCGACGATCCCTATTTCGACAGCGTCGCCGACGGTTGGGCCGAGGCGCTGGGGATGGCGCTGGCCGAACTGCCGGACTTTCATTTCTGAATTTCCCTCCCGCACGCGGGAGGGGAGAAGTTCAGCGGTTTTTCCGCCCCTCGATCAGCCCGTCGACCAGACTCGGATCGGCCAGCGTCGAGGTGTCGCCCAAGGAGCCGAAATCATTCTCGGCAATCTTGCGCAGGATACGGCGCATGATCTTGCCCGAGCGGGTCTTGGGGAGCGCCGCGGTCAGGTGGATATGGTCGGGGGTCGCGATCGGACCGATTTCGGTGCGGACCTGTTGCTTGAGCGCGGCGGCAACCGCGTCGGTCGGCTCGACCCCGGCGTTCAATGTGACATAGGCGTAAATGCCCTGACCCTTGATATCGTGCGGGAAGCCCACGACCGCAGCCTCGGCGACGAGGTCATGCAGGACAAGCGCGCTTTCGACTTCGGCGGTGCCCATGCGGTGGCCCGACACGTTGATGACATCATCGACGCGGCCGGTAATCCGCCAATAGCCGTCGCCGTCGCGGCGGCAACCGTCGCCGGTGAAATATTTGCCGGGATAGGTCGAGAAATAGGTTTCGGCAAAGCGCTTGTGATCGCCGTAAAGCGTGCGCGCCTGACCCGGCCAGCTGTGGGTGATGCACAGATTGCCCTCGGTCGCGCCGCCAATCTGTTCGTCGGCAAGAACACCGCCCTCGGCATCGACGAGCTGCGGGCGGATGCCGAAGAAGGGGCGCCCCGCGCTGCCCGGCTGCATCGGGTGCGCGCCGGGCAGGGTGGTGATCATGATGCCGCCGGTTTCAGTCTGCCACCAGGTATCGACGACGGGAACGCGGCCCTTGCCGACGACCTGATGATACCAGCGCCATGCCTCGGGATTGATCGGCTCGCCGACGCTGCCCAGCAGGCGGATCGAGCTGAGGTCGTGACGGGTCACATAATCGTCGCCCTCGCGCATCAGCGCGCGGATTGCGGTCGGCGCGGTATAGAGGATGTTGACCCGATGCTTGTCGATGACCTGCCAGAAGCGGTCGTGGCCCGGATGGTTGGGCACGCCCTCGAACATCAGGCTCGTCGCACCATTTTGCAGCGGGCCATAGACGACGTAGCTGTGTCCGGTGACCCAGCCGATATCGGCGCTGCACCAGAAAACCTCGCCGGGGCGATAGTCGAAACCATAATGGAAGGTGCTGGCGGTCCAGACGCTGTAACCGCCCACGGTGTGGAGCACGCCCTTCGGCTTGCCCGTCGAGCCCGAGGTGTAGAGGATGAACAGCGGATCTTCGGCATTCATCGGCTCGCAAGGGCAGGTGTCGCCGACCTCGGACGACAGCGCGTCATACCAATGGTCGCGGCCTTCCTTCATGACGATGTCGCCGCCGGTGTGGGCGATGACGAGCACGGCCTTCACATCGACGCGTTCGAGCGCCTTGTCGACATTGGCCTTCAGCGGAATCCGCTTGCCGCCGCGCAGGCCCTCGTCGGCGCAGATCACCCAGTCGCTCGCGCAATCCTCGATCCGGCCGTGGATCGCCTCGGGCGAAAAGCCGCCGAAGATGACGCTGTGGACTGCGCCGATGCGCGCGCAGGCGAGCATCGCGACCGCGCCCTCGGGGATCATCGGCATATAGATGGTGACGCGGTCGCCCTTTTGGACGCCCAGCTTTTTCAGCGTGTTCGCCATGCGAATGACGTCGGCGAGCAGCGCGGCATAGCTGATCGTCCGCGTCTCGCCATCGGGGGCGTCGGGCTCGAAGATGATGGCCGTGCGGTCGCCATGCCCGGCGGCGACGTGACGGTCGACCGCGTTGTGGCAAAGGTTGAGGACGCCATCCTCATACCATTTGATCTCTACGGGATCGAACGACCAGCCCGCGATCTTCGTCGGCGCCTTGATCCAGTCGATGCGCTTCGCCTGCTCGGCCCAGAAGGCGTCGGGATCGGCGATGCTCTGTGCATAGAGCCGGTCATAGTCGGCAGCGGTGCAGTGCGTGTTCGCGGCGGCGTCGGCCGGGACCGGGATCAGGGGTTCGGAAGGGGGCAATTCGGACGACACGGCGGACTCTCCCGTTTTCGGTTTGCTTTGCCTCGCCCCTGTGCTGCGATAACCGGCGAACCGCAAGTTGCAAAGCTATGCCAAGGGGTGTCGTTCGCGATTTGACCGGTCCCCCTCCCGCAGGCGGAAGGGGGAAAGATCAGGCCGCGCGCCAGCCGAAGTGGTCCTCGCCCAGCGAAACGATCTGCCCCGCCGTACCCACGGGCTCTGCCACCCCGTCGGTCAGAAAGGCCAGCATCGCGCCGTCGCTCACATCGACATGCGCCAGCGTTCGCGCGCCTTCGGGAGTCCGCGCGGCGACGACACCGGCCTTCGGGCTCCCGTCGCGGCCGTAAAAGACGGTGTAGGTTTCGATCGTTGCCGGTCCCGCATAATCCTTGACCAGTTCGGGCACCGCGCCGCGCGCGGCATCGGCTTCGGCCTGATAGTCGAAATCCTGCGGAAAGCTGGCGGCGGCAATGCGCTCTTTGCCCAATATGATGCAATGATTGTCGGTCGCGAAACCGCCATTGGCGAAGAGGAAGCCATAGCGGCCTTCGCTGCGCAGCTTTTCGACCATCGAGACGATCGCGTGGCTCATATAATTGGCGATCGGGCCGCCGCCGAAAGTCAGTCCGCCGAATACGGTGGCGGGGCGGTCGACTGGCCAGCTGAGGGTGCGCCGTGCCATTTTGGGGACGCAGGGGAAGCAGCTGTAGAGTTCGACATGGTCGAAATCCGCAGCGGTCATGCCGTTGAGATCGAGCGTGCGGTTGATGCTCGTCTCCATGCTGACACTGCCGTCATAGCGGTCGCGATGGAGGATGTTCGCGGTTTCCTTCGCCGCCGCGCCCATGCCGATATGGATCAGCCGGTCCTCGGGGATGCCGCGCCGCCACGCCTCGGCGATACTCGTGACGATAAAGCCCGCACCCTGGTTCACGGACGAATTGGCGACCATCAGCTTGGAATAGGGGAAGGCGATCGGGCGGTTGCGCTCGTCGATGGTCAGGATGGCGTCGGGGCTCGCGGGTTTGCGGATCCACGCGCCATCGTTAGCCGCGGCGACTTCGGAGAAGCGCGACCAGATGGCGGCGCTTTCACCCTGTGCTTCGGCGAGGTTCTGACCCCAGGCAGCGCGGGTCGCATTTTCATAAAGCGGATAGACGTCGACCGGCGCCGACAGACCGTGGAGCTGCGCATAATTGGGCTCGCGCCGGTTCGACACCGCGCGCACGGCATTATAGCTTTTATCCTCACCCAGCGCGCGCTTGGCGGCGCGGCCGGCGGCGGTGCGCAGCGCTTCGCCCCCGACGATCGCGGCGAGCTTGATTTCGCCAGCGCCGATGCGGTTCGCCGCCTCGTTGAGGAGGCGAACCGGCGTGTCGCCGTGCGGCGCGGCCGACTGATAATTGACCGCCGGGGTGGCGCCGATAGCAGCGGCAAGCGGTTCGCAGAGGTTGCCAAGGTCGCGAAAGCTGATCTGATCGACGATCGCGAGGCTGTCGAGATCGGCCAGAATCCCGCCGCCGGCGTCCGCCTCGGCGACCTTGAGCGCCGCGACCATCAGCCCCAGCGAGTCGAGTCCCAGGTCGGGGTCTTCGGGCCGGTCGTTGACCTGCCCGACACCGATGATGACGGGGATGCGTTCGGGATCGGTCATGGTCATCGTCATGGTCAGCGTGCCTTCCACTCGGGCTTGCGCTTTTCGGCGAAGGCGCGCGGTCCTTCGCGCGCGTCTTCGCTGGCCATCAACTTTTTGCGTTCGCGGCTGTTGTCGGCCCAATGCGCGTCGTCGCCGGCGATCTGGCCGTCGGCGATGCGGAGCGCGACGCGCTTCGACGCCTGCACCGACAGCGGGGCGTTGCCCGCGATTTTTTCGGCGAGCGCGATCGCGGTTGGGAGAAGGTCGGCGAGCGGCACGACGCGGTTGGCAAAGCCATAGCGCAGCGCGGCCTGTGCATCGAACGGGTCGCCGGTGAGCAGATGCTCCATCGCCACCTTCTGCGGCAATTGCTTGACGATGCGGAAGGCGCCGCCCGCGGCCGCGAACAGCCCGACCTTGACTTCGGGCAGGCCGAATTGGGCATGATCGGCGGCGACGACAAGGTCGCTCATCAGCGCGATTTCGCAGCCGCCGCCAAAGGCGAAGCCGTTGACCGCGGCGATGATGGGTTTCGAGATCGGGTGGGCGACCATGCCCGCGAAGCCCCACGCCTGCTGCGCCTTGTCTTCGGGCTGAAGCATCTCGCCGCGCGACAGCGCGACAAGGTCGGCGCCTGCACAAAAGCTTTTCTCGCCCGCGCCGGTGACGATGACGACGCGGATTTCTGGGTCGTTTTCGGCTTCTTCGAGGGCGGTGCCGATGCCGGTATGAACCGCGGCGTTGATCGCGTTGCGCGCTTCAGGCCGGTTGATCGTGATGAGCAGGATGTGGCCCTGACGCTCCGTGAGGACGGCGGGTGCGGCGGTGTCGGTCATGCATCTCTCTCCCATGGGCCGGGGCCGCGACAAGGCGAATCCCGGTTGTTGGGGAAAACTATCGGCCGAAGTTGACGTTTACGTCAACTGTAAAGGGTAAGAGTTTGAGGTGAGGGGCGAGAGTGAGATCGTCGCCCCCCGCGAAGGCGGGGGCCGCCATCGGCCTTGCGCAAGGTTGCCAGCGGCCCCCGCCTTCGCGGGGGCGACGGTTAGAGTCAGATCGACTGCCCGGTCTTCGCCCAGTCGGCGAGGAAGCCTTCGATGCCCTTTTCGGTCAGGATGTGCTTGAACAGGCCCTTGATCACCGACGGCGGCGCGGTCATCACATCGGCGCCGATCTTGGCGGCTTCGAGGACGTGGATGCCGTGGCGGACACTGGCGACGAGGATTTCGGTGTCATAGGCGTAATTGTCGTAGATCAGGCGAATGTCGGCGATCAACTGCATGCCGTCGAAGCCATTGTCGTCGTGGCGGCCGACGAAGGGCGAGACGAAGGTCGCGCCGGCCTTGGCGGCGAGCAGCGCCTGCGCCGCAGAGAAGCAGAGCGTCACATTGACCATCGTGCCGTCGCTGGTGAGCGCCTTGCAGGTTTTGAGGCCGTCGATCGTCAGCGGGACCTTGATGCAGACATTGTCGGCGATCTTGCGGAGGATTTCGGCCTCCTGCATCATCGTCGCATGGTCGAGCGCGACGACTTCGGCCGAAACGGGGCCGTTGGTCAGCGCACAGATTTCGCGGGTCACTTCCTTGAAATCGCGGCCCGACTTGGCGATCAGCGACGGGTTCGTGGTGACGCCGTCGAGCAAGCCGGTCGCGGCGAGTTCCTGGATGTCGGCGATTTCGGCGGTGTCGGCGAAGAATTTCATGGCGCGGGCTTTCCTTTGGGAAGGTGATTCGATCGTTGCCCACCCCCCTAGAGCAACGGGCGCGCAAAATGAACCGTCGCTGCCTTTCTTCGTCACCCCGGGGGCCCGCTCGGCGACGCCGAAAGCGGGACCCCGGATCAAGTCCGGGGTGACGAGATTGGGAAAGGGGTGGCGTTCGTTCTTTGTTCCAGTTAAGCGAAGCGCCATGGCCAAAGCGAAACGTCAATATGTCTGCCAGAATTGCGGGTCCGCAACCTATCGCTGGCAGGGGCAGTGCGCCGATTGCGGCGAATGGAACACGCTGGTCGAGGAGGCGGGCGAGACCGTTTTTTCGGCGAAGCATGACCTGAGCAAGGGCGGGCGCACGCTGACGCTCGAAACACTCGACGCCGAAAGCAAGATGCCCGAGCGCATGCTGTGCGGTATCGCCGAATTCGACCGGGCGCTGGGCGGCGGCTTTGTCGCAGGGTCGGCGACCTTGATTGGCGGCGATCCCGGGATCGGCAAATCGACTTTGCTGTTGCAGGCGGCGGGCCGGCTCGCAAAAGCGGGCAAGTCGGTCGTCTACATCAGCGGTGAGGAGGCGGCGGCGCAAGTGCGGCTGCGCGCGCAGCGACTAGGGCTCGGCGATGCGCCGGTCGCGCTGGCGAGTGCGACCTCGGTTCGCGATATTCTGGCCACGCTCGATCGGCAGTCGGCGGATTTCGTTGTCATCGATTCGATCCAGACGATGCACAGCGACCTTATCGACAGCGCTCCGGGGACGGTGAGTCAGGTGCGCGCGAGTGCGCAGGAACTGATCCGTTATGCCAAGGATGGCGGAGCGGCGATCGTGCTGGTCGGCCATGTGACGAAGGACGGGACGATCGCGGGGCCCCGCGTGCTCGAACATATGGTCGATACGGTGCTGGCCTTCGAAGGCGAGCGTAGCCATCAGTATCGCATTTTGCGCGCCGTGAAGAACCGCTTTGGCGGCACCGACGAGATTGGCGTCTTTGCGATGGGCGAGGAAGGATTGGGCGAGGTTTCGAATCCGTCGAGCCTGTTCCTGACCGATCGCAGCCGCGATGTCCCGGGATCGGTGGTGTTTCCGGCGCTCGAAGGCACGCGTCCGGTGCTGGTCGAGGTGCAGGCGCTGACGGTGCGGCTCGCAAGCGGCGCGACGCCGCGCCGGGCCGTGGTCGGCTGGGACAGCGGCCGGCTGGCGATGGTGCTGGCGGTGCTCGAAGCGCGCTGTGGGCTGCAGATGGGGGCGGCCGAAGTCTATCTGAATATCGCGGGCGGTTACCGCCTGACCGACCCCGCCGCCGACCTGGCTGTGGCGGCGGCGCTGATCTCTGCATTCACCGAACGGCCGGTGCCTGCCGACGCGATCGTCTTTGGCGAATTGTCGCTGTCGGGCGAGGTTCGTCAGGTTTCGCACGACGCGCTGCGCCTGCGTGAAGCGGCAAAGCTTGGTTTTTCAACCGGCTGGGGACCGAAGGGGATGAAGGCTGTCAAGGGAATCAGCGTCTCCGGTTTCGGCCGGCTTGGCGAACTCGTTGACCTGATGCTTGGGCGCGATTAGCGCACGGCAAATGGGAAGTCTGACATCATTGGATATTGCGGTGCTGACGCTGGTCGGCGGCTTTGCGGTGCTCGGCTTTATGCGCGGGCTGGTGCAGGAGGTGACGAGCCTTCTCGCCTGGATACTTGCGATCGCGGCGGTACGCTTTTTTCACCCTGTCGTGACGGACTTCGTCAGCGGCTGGGTCGGGACCGAGGGCGGCGCGGCGATGCTGGCGTTCGTGTTGTTGTTCGGCGGGGTATTCGTCCTCACCAAATGGGGCGGGCGCGCGATGGGGCAGCGCAGCCGCGCGTCGATCGTCGGCGGTGTCGATCGCGGGCTCGGTGCCGGTTTCGGCGCCGTGAAGGGGCTGATCGTCGCGACCATCGGCTTCATGATCGCGACGCTGCTTTACGATATCGGCTATGGCAATGCGCAGCGCCCGGCCTGGCTGACCGACAGCCGCAGTTATCCGGCGCTGAGCGCCACGAGCCAGGCGATGAGCAAGGTGATTGCCGACCGCCGTGCCGAGGCCCGCGCGGCCGAGGCCGAGGCGGCCCGCCAGGACACAAACGGACAATGAGCGCGCCGCTCTACAATCGCGATATTCTGTCGCTGGCGGTTGCGGCGGCCGAGCATCTGTCGAATCCGGACGCGCGCTATCGCGTCAGCGCGCGCGCACCATTGTGCGGCAGCGCGATCCTTCTGGACCTTGATACCGACCCCGCCGGGCGCGTGACGACGGTGGGGATGCATGTCGAGGCGTGCGCGCTGGGGCAGGCGGCGGCGACCCTGCTGGCGCGCCATGCGCCGGGACGCGACCTTACCGAATTGCGCAGCGCACGCGATGCGATCGCGGCGTGGTTCGGGGGATCGGATAGCGCGCCGCCGGACTGGCCGGGTTTCGAACTGCTCGCACCGGCACGCGATTATCCGGCGCGGCACGGCGCGATCCTGCTGCCCTTCGACGCGGCGATCCAGGCGCTTGAGGAGCAGGCGGTCGGCGCATGACGATGCTCGGCCTTGCGTCCGCCGCTGTGGAGGTCGCGGCCGAGAATGCTGCCGACGCACAACTGATCGAAGGCGCGATCCTGCTGGGGGTCGCGACGCTGTTCGTGCTGATTTTCCGCCGCCTCGGGCTCGGCGCGGTGCTTGGTTATCTGGTCGCTGGTGCGCTCGTCGGCCCGCATGGGCTGGGGCTGGTCGGGGGCGGCGAATCGAAGCTGGCCTTTGCCGAGATCGGCATCGCCTTTCTGCTCTTCCTCGTCGGGCTTGAACTGCATCCGCGGCGCTTGTGGCAATTGCGGCGCGCGATTTTCGGTTTGGGGCTCGCGCAGGTCGTGGTGACGGGCGTGATCCTGACCGGGCTGATCTTTCTGACGCTGGGCTTCAGCTGGCAGGCGGCGCTCGCGCTTGGGTTGCCGCTTGCGCTGTCGTCGACGGCGCAGGTGTTGCCCGGCCTCAAAAGCTCGGGCCGGATCAATTCGCCTTTTGGCGAAAAAGCCTTTTCGATCCTGCTGTTTCAGGATCTTGCGATCGTTCCGATGATCACGATCGTCGCGGCCTTGTCGCGCGCGCCCGCCGACCCGTCGGCGCCGCCGGGCGCGATGATGGCGCTTTATACAGTGCTGGCGATTGTCGGGCTGGTGCTGGCGGGGCGCTTCATCCTCAACCCGCTGCTTCGCATCGTGGGGCGTTATGGCGAGCGCGAATTGTTCGTCGTCGTCGGCCTGCTCACCGTGCTGGCCAGTGCGGCGCTGATGCACAGCCTGCACCTGTCGCCCGCGCTCGGGGCGTTCATTGCGGGCGTGATGCTCGCCGATTCGCCGTACCGGCACGAAATTGAGGCCGATGTCGAACCCTTCCGCCTGATCCTGCTCGGCCTTTTCTTCCTCGCGGTCGGCATGGTGCTGGATATCGGCGCCGTGATGGAGCGCCCGCTGCTCGTCGTCGGGCTGGCGATCGGTCTGGTTGCGGTGAAGCTTTCGGTGCTCACCGTGATCGTGCGCCTGTTCGGCCAGACGTGGAAGGCGGCGCTTGGGCTTGGCCTGCTGCTCAGCCAGGGCGGCGAATTCGGCTTTCTGCTCTTCACCCAGGCCTCGGAGGCGTTGCTGATCGAACCCGAAGCAGCGAGCCTGTTCAGTGCCGTCGTTACACTGTCGATGGTGACGACGCCCTTTCTGATGCTGTTCGCGCGCAATCTGGAATTTGCGCCCGACCGCGAGGGTCCCGAACTCGAAGATCCCGCCGATGCGCCGCGCGGTTCAGCGATCGTGATCGGCTATGGTCGTTTTGGACAGACGGTCGCGCAGATGCTGCATGGGGTCGCGTGCTCGGTGACGTTGATCGATAAAAAGGCGGCCCAGATCGAACGGTCGGGGCGTTTTGATACCAAAGTCTATTTCGGCGACGGCCTGCGCGTCGATCTGCTGCGGCGCGCGGGCGCCGACGAGGCGCGGTTGATCATTTTCTGCATCGATGACGCGTCGGTCGATGCGGCGACGCTCAAGCCGGTGGTCGATGCCTTTCCGCAGGCGAAGGTGCTGATGCGCGTCTTCGACCGCCGCCAGCTGATGGCGATCGACGGGGCGGGGGCGAGCGGCGCGGTGCGCGAAGTATATGAAAGCTCGATTGCGCTCGGGCTGTTGGCGCTGGAGCAGCTGGATGTCGATCCGCGCGAAATGGAGGATGTCGAGACTGCGCTGCGCCATATGGACCGGACGCGGCTGGATGCGCAGATGGTCGATGGCGACCTGTCGGCGGGCATGGACCACCGGTTCAAACCCGGTGGCGGGCGCGAAGCGGCGAGCGTCCTTGAAATATTGCGTCAGCGGCGCCTTGCGGCCAAGGTCGCGAAGGAAGAGGAAGCCGAACGCGCTGGCCAGTCAGCCGCGGGCTGACCTTTCGCCGTCAAGAAAGGCGGCGACGACATCGAGCCCATATTCGTCGGTGACGAACGACTGGCCGATCCCGCGCGTCAGGATCAGCGGCAGCTTGCCGCCGCGCACCTTCTTGTCATGCGCCATATGCGCCGCGAGCGTTGCGCCATCGGCATCGACCCAGGCGCTGGCGAGATCGTGCGGCAGGCCGACGGCGGCGAGATGAGCCGCGACGCGGTCGGCGTCGGCAGCGGAGCACAGGCCGTTCGCGGCGGAAAAGCGGTGCGCGAGGGCCATCCCTGCCGCGACCGCCTCCCCATGGAGCAATTTGTCCGAATAGCCGGTGTCGGCCTCGAGCGCGTGGCCGAAGCTATGGCCGAGGTTGAGCAGCGCACGGACATCCTGCGTCTCGCGTTCGTCGGCGGCGACGATCCGCGCCTTGGCCGACACGCTATGCGCGATTGCCCGGTGGCGTGCCTTGCTGTCGCCTTCGAGCAGCGCGGCGCCATGTCCCTCACACCAGCCGAAAAACTCCGCATCGTCGATCAGTCCATATTTGACCACTTCGGCATAGCCGGCGGCGAGTTCGCGGCGGGGCAGGGTGGTCAGCGTTTCCGGGTCGATCAGCACGAGAGCGGGCTGGTGAAAGGCGCCGATCAGATTCTTGCCCGCGGGGACATTGATCGCGGTCTTGCCGCCGACGCTGCTGTCGACCTGCGCAAGCAAGGTGGTCGGAACCTGGACGAACGCACAGCCGCGCTTGACGATGCTGCACGCGAAACCGACGAGGTCGCCGATCACGCCGCCGCCGAGCGCGATAACATGATCGCTGCGTTCGACGCCTTCGCCGATCAGCCATTCGGTCAGGCGGGCGAGCCCCGCCCAGCTTTTGCTGCCCTCGCCCGGATCGAGGACGAGCGACGAGACGCTGATCCCCGTCGCTGTCAGCGAAGTTTCGACGGTCGTCAGATAATGCGGCGCGACATGGCTGTCGGTGACGACCATGGTGCGCGGGCGGCGCAGCAGCGGCGCAACATGCGTGCCGATTTGGGCGATCAGGCCGTCGCCGATCAGGATCGGATAGCTGCGCGCACCCAGATCGACGGTCACATTTTGCATGTTGCGAGAGCCTCCAATATCGCCTGCACCGTATGTTCGTGCGGCGTACTCGCCGAACTGATGCGCAGATGCGCCTCGGCATAAATGGGATTACGGACCGCCGCGAGTTCGCGGAGCACTTCGGCGGGGTCGCGGTCCTTGAGCAGCGGGCGGTGGCTGCGGCGTCCGACGCGTTCGACCAGCGTCGGAATGTCGGCGTCGAGCCAGATGCAGAGGCTGCGTTCGAGAATCAGCGCGCGGGTTTCGTCGTTGACGAAAGCGCCGCCGCCGGTCGCCAGCACCAGCGGCTTTCCTTCGAGGATGCGGGCGATCACGCGGCGTTCGCCGTCGCGGAAATGCGCTTCGCCGAATTTGGCGAACATTTCCGAAATCGTCATCCCTGCCGCATGCTCGATCTCGTCATCGGCGTCGGCGAAAGCCATGCCCAGCCGGGCCGCCAGCCGGCGTCCGATTGTCGATTTTCCCGACCCCATCAGCCCGACGAGCACGATCGGCCGCTGCCGGATCGACGGCGGGATCGCTGATGCAGGGCTTTTCGGGTTTCGCGTCATGGTGTGCGCGGCTATACCGCCCGAACCGCGCGGGACAATGTTTTTGCTTCGTGGCGGGAACCGGATGAGCTGTGGGCATGGGATATTGCACGCGAAGAACCGATCGGGAAAAGGTCGCTGGATTGCACGGTCGATCGTGCTGGCACTGTTGCTGGCGGCCTTCTGGCTGCTGCTGTTCTACATGGGTCGGCCGATCGCGCCGCGAATGATTGAGGTTGATGTGACCGACAAGATTGCCGAAAGCGCTCCGCGATGAAGAAAAAAATTGTTTCGCTGAGCCTCGGCCTGTCGGGCGCCGCGCTTGCCGCCGCGCTGGTGTTGCCTGCGCTCGCACAGGAATCGCTGTTGCCTGAGGGCTTTGGCAAGCCGGCGGACACGCCGGCACCCGCGCCGCGTCCTTCGCCGACGCCCTCGGCGACCCCGGCGCCGACATCGACGCCGAAGGCGGGAAGCTCTGCGCCGACGGTAACGCCGACGGTCGGCAGCACGGGGGCGAGCGCCGCGCCGGTGACCGCTGCAGCAACCGGTGAAGAGGGTGCGGAGGGCGAAGAGGTTGCGCCCGGTACGCTGAAATATGATCTGCCGCCAGGCGCGCGGCGATTGCTGACGCGCATCGGTCCGCTGACCCCCGAAACGGGCGGGCTCGCGCCCGACGCCTTTGGCGTGCGGGGGCAATATGCCGCCGCGATCATGCGCGGCACGCGCGGGACGATGGCGTCGCGCTGGGGGCAGATTCTGCTGCGCCGGTCGCTGACCTCGGCGATCGACACACCCGCGACGATCAATGGCGCCGATCTTGCCGCCGATCGCGCGGCGTTGCTGCTGCGTATGGGCGAATCGATCGCCGCGCGCTGGATTGTGCAGTCGGTCGATTATGACCGCGCGAGCCCGCGGCTGGTGTCGGTTGCGCAGCAAACCTATCTCGCCAATGCCGATCCGGCGGGCCTCTGCCCCTATGTCCCCGCGGGCCTGGCACATGGCGACCAGCAGGCGTGGCGGCTGTCCGCCGCTATTTGTTCGGGGCTGCAGGGCGACGCCGGACCGGCGGGTTGGGCGATCGGGCGCGTCCGGTCGAGCGGAAAGATATCGAATTTCGACATATTGCTGGCGGAACGCGTGCTCGGCGCGACGGGGGCCGGGCGGCGCTCGACGACGATCGAGTGGGACAAGGTCGACCGGCTGACCAGCTGGCGTTTCGGTATGGCGACTGCGACGGCAATTCCGATTCCCGATCCGCTGCGCGCGTCGGCGCCCGCCTATATGCAGGGCTGGACGGTGCTTGCGCCGATGACCGAGATGGCGAACCGCGTGGCCGCTGCGCCCGACGCTGCGGCGCGCGGGGTGTTGTCGAGCGAAGCCTATGTCTCGTTGCTGAGCGCGGCGGCGAGCGAGGAAGAGCCGGGCGACGCGCTCGCCAATCAGACGAGCCAGTTGCGTAGTGCCTTTGGCGCACCGGGCGGCGCCGATCGCTATGCCGCGATGGAAAGCCTGTGGGCCGCGAGCCCGGCGCAAGGCTATGCGGCGCTCGTCGCAACCGCGCGCGCGGCGGCGGCGCTGCCGACCAGCACCGAGGTCGGCGACGATCCGTGGCAGCTTGTCGGGTCGATGCTCGCGGGCGGCTATGATCGCAATGCGATGGCGTGGGTGCCGAAGATTTCGGTCGGTAGCCGCGCCTGGGGTGTGCTGGCGGTCGGATCGCCGCGGCCACTCAATGGCACGTCGGCGGGCCGGATCGGCGATTTTTCGGGCAATGACGACAGCGCGGGCTATCTGCGCTCGAAATTCCTGCTGGCGGGGCTTGCCGGGCTTGGCCGGATCAACGCCAGCGATACGGCGTCGGCGGCGAACGACCTGGACATCGATCTGGGTAAGCAGACGCGCTGGTCGCGCGCAATCATGTCCGCGGCCGAGCGGCGCGAACCGGGGATGGTGGCATTGATTGCGGCCGCGGGGATGCAAGGCGACTGGTCGAAAATGCCGCCTTATCATCTCTATTATATCGTTCGCGCGCTGCGCGAGGTCGGGCTGGCGGACGAAGCGCGGATGATCGCGGCCGAAGCGCTGGTGCGTGTCTGAGTTTGGCGTGATGTCAGACATCTATGATGTCTGACGGAGTTTTAATCGAGCGCTTTCTCGAGATGATGGCGGCCGAGCGCGGTGCATCGCGCAACACGCTGGCGGCCTATCGCCGCGACCTCGAACAGGCGGCCGAATGGACCAGAGGGGCGCTGGCCGACGTCGATGCGGCGGGTCTGCGCAAGCTGATGGCCGATTATCATGTCCTGGCGGCGAGCAGCGCGGCGCGCAAATTGTCGGCGCTGCGCCAGTTTTTCGCTTTTCTGTTCGATGAAGGCGAACGCGCCGACAATCCGGCGCTCGACATCGCGCGGCCGACGACGCGGCGCCCGCTGCCGCGTGTCCTGACGCATGACGATGTGAACCGGCTGTTCGCGCAGGCCGGCGAGGAGGCCGAGGGTGAGGCGCCGCCCGCAGCGGCGGTCCGCATGTTGTTGCTTCTGGAGCTGCTCTACGGGTCCGGGCTACGCGCGAGTGAGCTGGTGTCGCTTCCGCGTCGGGCGATTGCCGGCGGGCGTGAATATCTGATCGTGCGGGGAAAGGGCGACAAGGAGCGACTGGTGCCGCTGTCGGAACGGTCGGGCGCAGCGCTCGATCGCTGGCTGCCGCTGGTCGCCGATGGGGCGCTGTGGCTGTTCCCTTCGGGCAAGGCGCATTTGTCGCGGGTGCGATTGTTCCAGATGCTGCGTGAATTGGCCGCGCGCGCCGGGCTGGACCCGGCGGGGGTCAGCCCGCATGTGCTGCGCCACGCCTTTGCCACCCACTTGCTGGAAGGCGGCGCAGATTTGCGCGCCTTGCAGCTGATGCTGGGTCATGCGGACATCGCGACGACCGAAATTTATACCCATGTCGACAGCCGCCGACTGGTCGAATTGGTGAACCGCCGGCACCCGCTTGCGCGCATGGCAAGCGGGCATGACGCGCCGCCAGACGTTGACGTTGCGGCGCCATCGGCTTAGCGGTCCGACGATGACAGCCTTTCTCGATTTTGAAAAACCCGTCGCGGCGCTCGACCGCCAGATCGCCGAATTGCGCGAGATGGGCGACGATCCGACGCTCAACATCGACAATGACATCGCACGGCTGGAGGCCAAATCGGCCAAAATGCTGCGCGACATCTATACGAAGTTGACGCCGTGGCAGAAGACGCAGGTCGCGCGCCACCCCGATCGCCCGCATTTCAAACATTATGTCGCGGGATTGTTCGACGACTGGATGCCGCTTGCCGGCGACCGCAACTTCGGCGACGATCAGGCGATCATGGGTGGGCTTGCGCGTTTTCGCGGCCGCCGCGTGATGGTGATCGGCCATGAAAAGGGCGACGATATTCCGTCGCGCATGAAGCATAATTTCGGAATGGCGAAGCCCGAGGGCTATCGAAAGGCAATCCGCCTGATGCAGCTGGCCGACCGCTTCGGCCTGCCGGTGGTGACGCTGGTCGATACGTCGGGCGCCTTTCCGGGCATTCAGGCAGAGGAACGCGGGCAGGCCGAAGCGATTGCGCGCTCGACCGAGCAATGCCTTGCGCTGGGCGTGCCGATGATCGCGGCGGTCGTCGGCGAAGGCGGATCGGGCGGAGCGATCGCGCTCGCCGCTGCGAACCGCGTGCTGATGTTCGAACATGCGGTTTACTCGGTGATTTCGCCCGAAGGCTGCGCGTCGATCCTGTGGCGCACGTCGGACAAGGCGGCCGATGCCGCCGCCGCGATGAAGATGGCGGCAGAGGATTTGCTGGCGCTGAAGGTGATCGATCGGATCATTCCCGAACCGGTCGGCGGCGCCCACCGCGCGCCCGATCTGGCGATCGCTTCGCTCGGCGATGCGATCGCGGCCGAACTCGATGCGCTGTCGGGCTTGCCGCGCGACACGTTGCTGGCTGCGCGTGAAGAAAAATTCCTGGCGATGGGCCGGGCTTGACCCGGGGCTTCGCTGGAACCCGATCCACAGCCTTTGCGTTAATTGCCGGAAAAGAAGGGATGTCCGCTTCATCCGCAGCTTGCCTTGTGGTGAATCGGGGATATTCCCTGACAGACACGCATGAGGGAGGCGCTTTGATGACCCGCAAAACGAGAAAAAGCCTGGCGATGACGCTTGTCGCATCGGCGGCGCTGGGAAGCCTGGCCTTTGGCGGCGTGGCCGATGCCCAGCTCAAGGCGATTCAGACCGCGACGAATATCTCGGCCAGCGACCGCAAGCAGGGGAGCGAGGCGCATCCGCAGTTGATGGCCGAATTCGGCGGCGCATATAGCGGGCCGCAGGCGAGCTACGTCAATCGCATCGGACAGAATATCGCGGTCCAGTCGGGCCTGTCGCGCTCGCCCAGCGACTTCACCGTCACCCTGCTCAATTCGCCGGTGAACAACGCCTTCGCGATCCCCGGCGGCTATGTTTACGTCACTCGCCAGTTAATGGCGTTGATGAACGATGAAGCCGAACTCGCGGGCGTGCTGGGGCATGAGGTCGGGCATGTCGCGGCGCGGCACAGCAAAAAGCGCCAGTCGGCGGCGACGCGCAACCAGATTTTGGGTGTGCTCGGCGCGGTGCTGGGCGGCGCGATCGGCGACAATGGTGGCCTGCTTGGCGGGCTTGGCGGCTTGCTTCAGAATAATTCGATGCGGGTCGCGCAGATGGCGACGCTGGGCTTTTCGCGCGGGCAGGAATTGGAGGCCGACCAGCTTGGCGTCCAATATTTGCGCAGCGCGGGCTATGACCCGATGGCGCTGTCGACGATGCTCGCCAGCCTTGCCAACCAGACCAGCCTCGAAGCGAGGCTGGCGGGCGGCGACGCGCGTTCACTGCCTGAATGGGCGAGCACTCACCCCGATCCCGCGTCGCGCGTCCGCAACGCCCAGACGCTGGCGACCCGCGTGGGCGGGACGGGCGGAAATCGCAACGCCGATGCCTTTCTCGCTTCGGTCGATAATGTGCTGTACGGCGACGACCCGGTGCAGGGGGTGGTTGAGGGCAATGAGTTTCTGCACCCCGACATGAAGCTGAAATTCGCGGTGCCGAACGGCTATGGCATGCAAAATGGCGCCGAAGCCGTGACGGTCAGCGGGAATGGCGGACAGGCGCAATTTTCGACCGGGCCATATAGCGGCGACATGAACGCCTATGTTTCGGCGGTGTTCAAGGGCGTTGCCGGCAATACGGCGATCAGCCCGAGCAGCCTGCAGCGCACGACGGTCAACGGCATTCCCGCTTATTATTCGACGGCGCGGGCCAATAGCCAGTCGGGGCAGGTCGATGTCACGGTCTTTGCCTATGAATTTTCGCGCAGCAGCGCCTTTCACTTCGTTGCGCTGACGAAAGCGGGCGGGGCCGGCGTGTTCAATTCGATGTTCAACAGCGTCCGGCGTCTGAGCACGGCCGAGGCGGCGGCAATCAAGCCGCGGCGGATCGATGTCGTGACGGTGGGTCGCGGCGATACGGTGGCGACGCTTGCGCAGCGCATGGCGTACAGCAATTACAAGGCCGACCGGTTTCAGGTCCTCAACCGGTTGACCGCCAGCAGCCGCCTGACGCCGGGACAAAAGGTGAAGCTGGTCGTTTACGCGGCCCGGTAGGACACGGGGAAACGGAGCAAAAAGAAAGGGCGGTGGATTGCTCCACCGCCCTTCTGTTTGGCTGATAATAGGTCCGTCTCTTACGCAGCCGGAGTAGCCTTCAGGCCGGTTTCAACCTTCTTGAAGGTGTTATCGACTTCATCGCCAACCGCCCCAAGCGTGGCGATCAGGCCAACAGCAATGAGAGCGGCGATCAGGCCATATTCGATCGCGGTCGCAGCTTTATTGTCGCTGACAAATTTCTTGAAGAATTTCATGTCTGGTCTCCTGACGATTCACTTACCCTGTTGACGGTCTGGTCGTGGTCAACATCGCCGGTCTAGGTCGAATAGGTTTTGAAATCCTTAATCCGCCAGGATAACAGAAAGGCGGAAGAATTCCGACCCCGTCGCGCCTACATCGCACCATCGACTTCCGAACCCACGTGCCGCCACATTTTGCCCGTCTCGTCGCCGACGCCTGCTATGGCGACCATGGACGCGACAAAAATTAGCGCGATAATCAGGCCATATTCGATGGCCGTCGCGGCCCTGGTTGACCGTATCAACTCGGCAATTATCTTCATCATTCCGCCCCTGGCTCTGACCGGAACCATCATCTCTGGACCGCACGGCGCTCGCCTGGCTTCGATCGGTCTGGTCCCGATCGCGTGAAACCTCAGCCGTGCAATCCGGGGATTCTGGTCCTAGAGTTCCCGATCATGCCCGTCGTGGCACAGGAGGGTTAATAATTTGTCGGTTTCGATGCAGGGAAAATCGTTGGAAAATTGTCTTATTGTGGTTGCAGCGGCGTTGGTCGACCGTGACGGCCGCCTGTTGGTGCAGCAACGCCCCGAAGGCCTGTCTATGGCCGGATTATGGGAATTCCCTGGCGGCAAGCTCGAACCCGGCGAAACCCCCGAACAGGCGCTGATTCGCGAACTGGAGGAGGAACTGGCGATCGACGTCGATCATGCTTGCCTCGCTCCCGCCTGTTTTGCGAGCGAGCCGCTGGGCGACAAGCATTTGCTTTTGCTGCTCTATGTCTGTCGGAAATGGCGCGGGACACCGGTAGCGCAGCACGCGAGCGCGCTGCGCTGGGTGCGGCCGGTCGAACTCCATGGTCTTGCCATGCCGCCCGCCGACAAGCCGCTGATCGGATTGCTGGAGGCGCTGGTCTAGGGCTTGGGGCCTAGGCTTTGGGCTTCAGCGCGTCGCTGAGCGATGCGGTGCCGCTGCCGCGCCGTGCGGGTTGCGGCTGGTCGGGATGCGGCGCCCAGCCACTGAAATGGACAAGGCGATATTGTTCGCCGATGCGGCCGTCCGGGTCGGATTCCGCCGCGAAGGCCGCGGCGATCCGCGCGGCCTCTTCGCGCGTCAGCGGTGGCGGGGCCGGGGACAGCCGGCTCGACAGGCCGCCCGCGCGCAGGTCGCGGATCAGCGCGAAGACGTTGCCATAACGAACGGTCAGCGCCTCGACATCGACGACGGGCAGCGCGAAGCCGACTCGCTGGAGGAGGTTGCCCATCGCGGCGAGGTCGATCTGCGGATGCATCCGCGCGATCGAACGCACGCCGTCGGCCATCACCGCGCGGCGCAGCCGGGGCAGGCTGCCGTCGCCGACAAAGGCGCCGAGCAACAGCCCGTCGGGCGCGAGCAGCGCGCGCAGGCGGAGGAGCGCGCCGGGGACATCGTTCACGCTGTCGAGTCCGCCGGGCCACAGGATGAGGTCGAAGCTGGCGAAGGGCAGGTCGATCGCATCGGCCTCGACCGTCAGGGCTTGCTGCGCCGCCGCTTGGCGCGGGCCCGTTTCCGTAATCGTCAGTTCGGTACCGGTTCCGCGCAGGTGCCCGATCAGCGCCGCATCATGTGCGCCGACCAGCAAGGTGCGCGAAAATTCGCGGGTCACCATGGTTAGCCGGTCGAGCAAGGTTTCGGCGATAATCGGTGCGAGGAAATTGGCGGTGGCGGGCAGGCGCGCCATTCGATCGCGCTGGGCGCGGGTGCGGGCGGGGGAAAAGAGCGGGTTCGGGGGCTGCGACATGCGGCGCTTGTGCCGCCCCCGGCGATGCTTCACAAGTCCGTCATGGACGCAAACGGGGGACGCCGAAATCGATACGCCCGCGAAGGCTGGTGAGGGGGTGTTGCGCGGCCTGCGCAAGGCGGCGCGCGCGGTCGTCGATTATGCCCTGCCGCCGCGTTGTCCCGGGTGCGGCGTGATCGTCGGCGAAGACCGGCAATTCTGTCTGACCTGCTGGACATCGCTGTATTTTCTCGATGGTCCGGCCTGTTCGCTCTGCTCTATCCCCCTACCGACCGCTTTGCCCGGCGGGTCGATCGCCTGCGGCGCCTGTCTTGCCAGTCCGCCGCCCTTCGATGGAGCACCGGCGGCGGTTGCCTATGGCCCCGTGGCGCGGACCGTCGCGCTGCGGTTCAAATATGGCCGCCGGCTCGGTCATGCCCGCCTGATGGCACAGCTGATGGCGCGGCACCTGTCCGCGCTGGGCGCGCCAGAGGCGATGTTGCTGGCTCCGGTGCCGCTGCATCGCTGGCGGTTGTGGTCGCGGGGATTCAATCAGGCGGCGCTGGTCGCGGATGCGCTGACGCAGGCGACCGGCGTGCCGCACGACCATCATCTGTTGCTGCGGACTAAGGCGACGGCGGTGCTGCGCGGCAAGGGCCGCCGCGAACGTGAGCGGATCGTCGCGGGCGCCTTTGCGTTGGCACCGGAAGCCAAATCACGGGTGGCGGGCAGGCATCTGGTCTTGATCGACGATGTTCATGCGAGCGGGGCGACCTTGCGTGCGGCAGCACGCGTGCTACGGCGCGGCGGCGCGACGCGCGTATCGGCGCTGACGTGGGCTCGTGTCGTCCCCGATGCGCTGATGACAAGCAACATATTTGACTTTGCGTCGTTGGATTCCGATATCGATGATGAAAGGATGACAGGATAGCCGTATGGCAAAGATCGAAATCTATACCAAATTCCTCTGCCCCTATTGCACGCGAGCAAAGGCTTTGTTCGACCGCAAGGGCGCCGATTATCAAGAGATTGACGTGACGATGGATCGCGCGGGCTTTGTCGCGATGGTCGAACGCGCGGGCGGTGGCCGCACGGTGCCTCAGATATTTATCGATGGAAAGCATATCGGCGGCAGCGACGATCTGGCGGCGCTGGATGCGCGCGGCGGGCTGGATCCGTTGCTGGGGACCGCCTGACCTTGATCGTGTTCGATCTCTGCTGTGCGGCCGGCGATCACCGGTTCGAAGCCTGGTTCGCGAGCAGCGACAGCTTCGCCGACCAGCAGGCGCGCGAGCTGATTTCCTGCCCGATCTGCGGTGATAGCGCGATCAGGAAAGCGGTGATGGCGCCGCGTGTTGGCGCCAAGTCGAACCGGCAGGTCAGCGTGACCGTGAAACCGGCGGCAGGCGAGGAGCAGCAGCAGGCGGACGGACCTGCGCCCGAACTGGTGCGCAAGCTGATTGCCGAGATCGCGGCCAAACAGGCCGAAATGCTGCCCCAGTCGCGCTGGGTCGGTCGCGATTTCGCCAATGCGGCGCGCGCGATGCACGAAGGCCGCGCCGCCGAGGATCTGATTCATGGCCAGGCCTCCCCCGAAGAGGCCGAGGCGCTGCGCGACGACGGTATCGCGGCAATGCCGTTGCTGGTCCCCATCGTCCCGCCCGATCTGGCCAATTGACGCTGACAGCGCACAGCCGCTACACGGACCCCGGCGCACCCGTAGCTCAGCAGGATAGAGCATCAGATTCCTAATCTGGGGGCCATGGGTTCGAATCCCGTCGGGTGCACCATCTAGACTGATCGCGCTGATCGGCGCAGGAAGTGCCGGCGGTCGTTTCCTGCTCGGCGGTGTGGCTGACCGTTGCGCTGTGGCGCCTTGCGGCGCTTTGACAGTATGGGCCTCAGCGGATCCACCTGACAACTTGGCCCGCGCGGCAGATGCGGATCATGGAACTCCGGTCGTCCTGACGTAGGGAAGCCAAACCGAAATGGCGGTTCCTTCGCCGGGGATGGAGGATAAAAGAAACGCGCCGCCTATCGCTTCGGCGCGGCTTTGCATTCCGCTGAGTCCCTGACCACCGGACAGGATACGGCCGGTGTCGAAACCGGAACCATTGTCCTTTATAGAGACGGTCACCCCGGATGCCGTGCCACGGATATCCTCGACGCACGCAAGGTCGATTCTTGTCGCGCCCGAATGCACCATCACGTTCGCCAGCGCTTCCTGAAACAGGCGAAGCAGGTGCAGTGAATTGGTCGCATCGAGCCACTCTATTCTGTCGCAACTATCGACCTTCCAGTGGAGCTTGATGCCTGCTTCGATCAGGTCGGGCTCGGCCCGATGACGAAAATTCCCCAGCAACGCGACGACATCCCCTGCAAGGGGTTCCAGTGAATCGACAGTCAATTTCAGATCGGAAAGCGCGCGCTTCAACGTCGCGATCGATGCGGGCGGGTGATTCTGGCGCTCGGCGACGGTCAGCGCGGCGACGAGGTTCGATCCTATTCCGTCGTGCATTTCGCGCATGATGCGGCCGCGTTCGGTTTCGATCGCCCGCGCAACCTCCAGCTTGCGGACTTCCCTTTCGCGTTCCTCAAGGGCCAGGCGCGCATCCTCAACCCTGGTTTCGAGCTCGGCGTTAATGCCTTCCAGCCGTCCAAAGGCGAGGTTGGCCCGCCTCCCGAACGACAGCAGCAGGACGAGGCAGAAGAGGCTGCCGATATAAGGCTGCAAGAAAAATCCGAGACCGTCCCAAAGCCGGCTGTCCCATTGCCTGCCGATGTCATGGGTCGTACCGGCGATGATCGTTGCCAGGCACGCGGTCATCAGTGCGGCGCCCGCATCGCGGGTCCGACGCCAATGCATCAGTAGCAGGAAGGCGGTATAGGCCACGCAGGCTACGGCCAGCAAATTCCCGATCGAGTCCGCGCCAAAGGCGCCGGTCCAGCCCCATTCGACCGTCGCAAACCGTATCAGGCACAGAAGTACACCCGCCGTCAGCAGAATTGCGCTATGAAGCTTCCACCGTCGCAGGCGGACATAGACAAGGCAAAAGGCAAGGCTCGCCGACATGGCCGGATAGACGGCGTAATAGGTCATCGCCTTGAATGCGATAATGTTGAAGGGCGCCCGGACGGCCGTGAAGTTGTAGTCGCGCACGAACCACATCAAACCGAGGATGGCGAGGAGAAGCAGCTCCGTATCGCCCCGGCGAAGCAGCCAGAACCAGAGCGCCGCCGCGGCGAGTACGACCATCGTCAGATTGGCGGCCTGTACGCCCGTAATGCGCCAGAAATGAATTCGCTCATGCCGCGCATCGAGGGCGGCGGCGGGGCCGATGTAATAATCGCCGCTGACCAGATCGTAATTGCTTTCGATCTTGACCAGTAAGTTATTGGTTCCCTCGGAAAGCAACGGGGCGGGCAGGCGAACGATCTCGGGGCGATACCAGCCGAGCGCGCGATCGTCGCCCTCGGTGAAGTTGCGGAAGATTTCCTGCCCGTTGAGCAGGACCGCGATGCGTTCGTAATTATTCTCGGTGTAGAGCGCGACCGGGCCGTCGGGCAATATCCGGCGATCGAAACGCAGTCGCAGCCAGAGCGTCTTGGTCGTCGAGGTCGCGCCCATCTTCTCGAACGCGAACCCCCTGCGCGCCGGGCCGCGCTCCCATTCGCCCGTCGGCAGGTTCGAACTGTCGGTGCGCATATAATCGGCATCGGTAAAGCGCAGAATCGTCGCGCCATGGCTGCTTTCGCGGACGAAGCTGTTAAGCGATGGCTCGGCCAGCGCCAGCGCGGGCCAAACCAACAGCAACAGGAACAGCGCCTTAATTGCGCGCAATAAGGCCCTGACTTCCCGCTTCAAACAATGCCTCCGCCCTGCTGTTCACCTCAAGCTTACGGTAGATATTCTTCACGTGAAACCCAATCGTGTTGAGCGAGACGTGCAGGATGTCGCCGCATTCGGCATAGGAAAATCCCCGCGCCAGCAAATGCAGCACCTCGGTCTCGCGTTCCGACAGGGGCGAAATGGGCGGGGGCAGCGCGGGCGAACGGTCATCGACCATCTGCTCCATGATACGGCGGGCGATCACAGGCGATATCGGTGAGCCGCCGCGCCGGATCTCCACGATCGCCTCGACACAGGATTCGATGCGCTGGTCCTTGAGAAGATAGCCGCGGGCACCGGCGCGAATGCTGTCGAGAACCTTTTGCTGATCGGCGAACTGGGTGATGACCAAAATGTCGGTATCGCGCCCTTTGGCGGCCTCCTTGGCGATCAGCGTGGTGCCGTCGCCGTCAGGCAGGCCAAGGTCGCACAGCAGCACGTCATATCCGCCCGCATCGACAAGGCCGCTGCCGCTGATCACGCTGTTCGCACTGTTGACGACCATCATGCCGGTCGCTGTGTTGATGGCGTCGGCGAAACGTCCGGCCAGGACCGGATCATCCTCGATAATCGCAACGCGTATCACCATCACCCGTCTCCAGTCCTTTTGTCTCGCGAACGATAGCTGCGCGGCGCCAGCAGTAAACCCACATGAATGGGTAGGTGGGGGCCACATGCTCATGTGGGGCAGGGCGCTGCCGTCCGCGCTAATTGCATGGCCGGGTCAGTCGGCGGGACCAGCAAGCCGTATCAAACAAGCGGCGCGTCCCCTTTTTGGAGCCATGAACATGATCAAGACCAAGCATTTTCTGACCAGAACCGCGCCTTTGGCGCTTGCTGCTTCCTTGCTGGCACCGGGCGTTGCTCATGCCGATCCAACCCCCGAATGCAACATCGGCGATCCGCTGGCGCCCAGTTCCACCGAATGCGGGGTCGACGCCACCGTAACCAGCGACGATGGCACGCAAGTCGCGGTGAAGGCGACGGCGGTCGGCTCCAACGCCAAGGCGCTTGGGGACGGCAGCAGCACGGTTGGTTACAGGGCCAGGGCGAACAACGAAAATTCCGTGGCGCTGGGCTCCAGTGCCCTGACCTATGCCGATGGCGCAACCGCTGTGGGGACGGGCGCTGTCGTCGACATCGTGGGTTTAACCAAACTCAATCCCAATCCCGACGGTCTTCCCAATGTGCCGGATGCAAGCGTCGCCATTGGTTATCGGGCGCAGGCGGATGGCAATCGCACAGTTGTGATCGGCGGAAACGCAAGGGTCGGCGGTACGTTGTCCGAACCGGGGATCGAACCTGACGATGCGACCGCAATCGGCTCAACCAGCCTGATCCTCTCCGACCGAAGCACGGCGATTGGCGCATTCTCCCAGGCTGGCGCCGGCAATGACACGCAAACCGATGCCACCGCCGTCGGTTTCCTGGCGAGGGCCAACGCGCGAAACGCCACGGCGCTCGGCAGCAATGCGTCCGCCGGAGCGGATGATGCGGTGGTCCTCGGTGGTAGTGCCAAAACGACCCTTAGTAATTCCGTAGCGATCGGTGCCAACTCCAATGCAGACCGGGGCGCGGTCGCCGGCTACACCGCTTATGGCTTGGCCGCTCCGCAATTTTCGTCGGGCGAATTCTCCATCGGCGGCGCTTATGAAGATGCCACGCTGACGCCGCGGCTCAATCTTCGCCAGATCACGAATGTCGCGGCGGGCAGCGCGGATAGCGACGCGGCGACGGTGGGGCAGCTCAAACGCGCCATCGCGTCTGCGGCGAACCCTTATGTGAAAGTCAACAGTACGGGCGCCGACGCGGTTGCTTTTGGCGGCAATGCTATTGCCATCGGTCAGGGGGCCTCGGTCAGCCATGCCGACGGCGTGGCCATCGGCCGGGATAGCACGGTCACCGGCGAATTCGGGGTCGCGCTGGGACTGAATGCCGAGGCGACCAATTTCGGGGTTTCCGTCGGTGGGCAGAGCAAGGCGGGGTTTTTCGGCACCGCGCTCGGCCATGGCGCGGCATCAGGGGATTCCAGCACCGCGGTCGGCAATGGCGTCCAAGCGTCCGGAATTTCGAGCACCGCGATGGGGGGATATGATTCCACCACCTTCTCCTCCACCACGGCATCCGGGGCGTTCAGCTCGGCTTATGGCATAGGCGCCACGGCGTCGGCGAATAACAGCAGCGCATTTGGCGCAAGCAGCCGGGCCACGGCAGCGAACAGCGTCGCATTGGGCGCCGGGTCTGTGGCCAATCAGGCCAATAGCGTTTCGGTCGGGCTGGTTGGCGGCGAACGCCGTGTCGTCAACGTCGCCGCCGGAACGGGCGCGACCGATGCCGTGAACAAGGCTCAGCTTGATGTCGTGGATGCGAAGGCCTCTGCGGCGCAGGCAACCGCCAATTCGGCGCTGGCGGCGGCAAATGCCGGTGCGGGAAGTGCCACCGCCGCACAGGCCACCGCCGACGCGGCGGTCGCCAACGCGGCCGCCGCCCAGACGACTGCAGATACTGCCCGAACCGAGGCGGCGGCGGCGCAGGCCACGGCCACCGGCGCCGCGACCGATGCCAGCGCGGCCTTGGCCCAAAATGCCGTGCAGGACGGGCGGATCACGGCTGTAGAGGATGTCAACACGGTACAGGACGCGCAGATTTCCACTGTGCAGACGGTCAATGCGACCCAAAATGGCCGGATCACGTTGCTTGAGACCATGACGTCGACCGCCCTTCCGGCGCTGCAGGCGCTGGCCGCAACGCACAGCGCCCAGATCGGCGACCTTTATGCGATCACCGATCGCGATCGCCGCGAGGCGCAACGCGGTACGGCCGCCGCAGTGGCTCTAACCGCCGCGCCGATGCCTTCGGAGCCAGGCAAGACCAGCTATACCTTCAACCTTGCGACCTTCCGCGGCGAGCAGGCGGCCGGTGCATCGATCGCACATCGCTTCGACACCGGGGCGCCGATGGCTTTCACCGCCGGCGTTTCTTATGCGGGCAGCAAAAACACCGCCGTGCGGGTCGGTGTGGCCGGGGAGTTCTAAGCCCGGCACGCGTGAATATCCTCGAAACGGCGACGTGGATCGGCAACCACGCCGCCGGATCGGGGGCGATCCTGCGCAAAGCCGCTTGAGACGGGCGGCAGCGCCGCAGAAGGGAAATGTTACTGGCGGAGGTTGGCCGACGAACGGCGTGGCCTCTGCCTTTTGTTATTTGCTCTGAGATAGCCAGTCCGCCGGACCAGCTTAGGGTGAAGAATAATATCTGAAAATGGAAAATATTTCTTTTCCCCGACAATAGATATCGGGCCCCTCCGACGGCGTGCCATTGCCGTATATGACCCGAATTCAGGCGATTTCCGGCGCGGTCGCGACTATGCAACTAACTGCCGGGTCCAGAGTATCAGGGCGTAGTTGCCAATCTATGAGTAAGGCCGTAGGAATATAAATGTAATTTTTCTCAACATATCATAAGTTAGTTATCTATGTAACATATGTTAGTTAAGTTATTAACATTTTATTAGTATTTTTGGCGCTTAATCCTAAATATCAAAAACAATAGATCTAAATATAGGACAAATATTATCGTTTAATCTTGGGAGGTTAGAGATGGTGCAGGGGAAACTTGTCGATTATGTATTGATCGATAAAAATTCGGGTCGCCAGATATCTGTCTCGGGAAATCGAATAACGCTGAAGTCGCCTACGGTCGTGAAGATGACTGCGCGGCGCGAAGAGGTGAAGGACGTCGTCCGCGACGGCGAAAACCTCATTATACAGTTCGACAATGGCGACGTGCTGACGATCGAACATTTCTTCAATGACGACAGCAATATACCCAACGACCTCGTGTTGGAGGACCGCGAGAGCGGCGCGCTTTGGCAATGGAGCGCCACCGGTACGGACGCCGATGGTCTGGTGCCGCTGCAGTCGATCGAATCGTTGCTGGTTGCGGAAGAAGGTCATTCGATCGCCCCGATCCTTATTGGCGCGGGCGCGCTTGCCGGCTTGATCGGGGTTGCCGCAGGCGGCGGCGGCGGGGGTGGCAATGAGAATGAAGGCCCCGGCAATGGAGGAAACGTCAACAGGGCGCCCGTTGCGGTCGACGATACGGCCAGCGCCACCGAAGACACGCCGTTCAGTTCGACCGTGCGCCTCGTCGCCAATGATACCGATGCCGATGGGGACACGCTGACCGTCGTGGCAGGGACATTTGCAACAGCGCAGGGCGGCAGTGTCACGATCAACGCCGACGGCAGTTACGTCTACACGCCCGCCCCCAATTTCAACGGCACCGACAGTTTCAACTATACGGTGAACGACGGGAAGGGCGGGAGCGACGTCGGCACCGTGACGCTG